>Ga0315284_10009786_pt1 | contig 13653 bp, 30 predicted proteins | sample YL17G09_16_MG_FD_203696 | JGI IMG/M metagenome (GOLD analysis project Ga0315284, IMG submission 203696) | Sediment microbial communities from Yellowstone Lake, YNP, Wyoming, USA - YL17G09_16 | ecosystem: Environmental > Aquatic > Freshwater > Lake > Sediment | place: USA: Wyoming | collected...
CGCACTGAAGGTACGCCAGGCGCGGATTGACCCACGACCACAACGGATGGGTAAGATTTTGTTTCGTCCACAAAAACGATTGACCTGCCGATACCATCACCGCGCGATTAGGAACCTCATACTTCATCGTGAGCCTCGGAGATGTTGTGCAACCTTTGGAATCTATTGGTATAATAGACCGCACCACTTGGAGAGACAGGTGTGGTAGGTTATCGCCAGTAATCGCTTGCTGCCTATCCAGCCAGCCCACCGATTCCCCCTATTACTTTTTGTCGCCGATAATCTCCTTGTGATCGCCCTTGAATGCAAAAGGGCAGCGAGTGTCAGCTCACTGCCCTTTCAGCCCCCGGTTGCCGAGGGCTATTCATGGCATCGACTTTTCAAGGAGAAAACGACATGAACACCTCTAGTGTTGACACAAATGGAAGTGTAACGAATGGCGAAGACGACAAGCGCACCCGTGCTGCCATTCGTGCTGCCATTGCTGAGTCAAAGCCTACATACGACCTGACGAGGGACACTCTCTGGTCGGCGTGTCATTACGTTGACCACCTCGCCAAAAAAGAGGGACTTGTGACCGAGAAGCGGTCGAACGCACTCAACTCGGCTGCGGTGTCCCTTCTCAGCACGGTTATCGATCCAGGTAACCCCTCTCTCGTCAGGGACGGCGGACCGCTTTTGACAGTTGAGTGGGTGCAGAGCAACTGGGCGGTGATCAAGCGAAAGTACTTGAACCTCAAAGAAGGGCGCAAGGATACGTACGACAACTACGAGACCAAGCTCAACTTTCTTTGCGAAGCGTTCAAGAGTCGGTGTACCGACCCTGAGAACTTCAGTGTCGTCGACACCTTCGTAGAGCGGAAGGCTGGCGGCGAATCCGAGAACGGCGGTGAGAGCATGAAAGCATCCCCCAAGAAGAAGGCTTTGCAGGCGCAGCCCACGAGTAACGAGATCCAGATCCCCATTGGACCTCAACAAATCGTCCGCATCGAGTTGCCGCCCAACGTGTCGGAGCTGACCCCAGCTCAAGTCTCCACAATCATCATCTTCCTTTCCAGCCAGGTGACGATGTCGGCCGACGACATGCGGAAGCTCATTGGCCGCCTCGCCCCTCAGATGGAGGGGTACGACTACAACCGTACAGTGGCGGATCAGCTCTTCTCGAAGAGCTGAGTTGATCGGGGGAGTACCGCTGGTACTCCCCCGCCTCAACGCTCCGGGTCGACAGGGGTGATCGGGAAGTCTCCCGTGCGGAGGATGCTCGGCTCGTAGCCGACCTCTTCGGCATAGGCCGCCATGGCCTCTGAGCAGGCCTTGCGGCCGTCCGCGTACCCTCGGTCGTAACCAGGGAGCCCCTCGTGGTCGGGCCTCATGGCGGTGGCAAGGACGCCGTCCCTGAAGCCACGGCGGTACAGGGCGTACTTCTCACTCGGCCGCCACTCCCGAGGTGTGGGGTCGTGGAGGCTCGTGGCGAGGCGCCTGGGCGGCGGCTCGGGCTCACTCCGCTTCGGTTTCGGCGGCGAGGTGGTCCCAGATGGTTTTGCCGTTAGGAGGGGTCTTCGGTTCGACGGCTTGGGCATGGCGGTCCGGAAATTTGCAGGTCGAGGTTTTGCCGGGCCGTTCGCAGTAGGTGCAGAGCCCTCGGATCCGAAGTGATGCCCGGCGTTGCAGCTCACCTAGGAGCTTCTCGTCAGAAATCTCGTCGAGGTCGAGAGGGTAGCCCATGCTTTGTTACTAATACACCGGATCGTCTTCGGAGAGCCTCTCCCAAACAGACTTCCGTGGGGCAGGCTTCGGCATCGAATACCCGAAGCCTCCACGGGGGCCGATACCCTTTTTCCGAAACATCACCCCCACCCTCACCTGCTTGGTCAGGAACGAGGAGACCGTGGGGGCCCAACCGCCCGCCGCCTTGGCGATCTCGGTCGCCGTCTTGCCTGGGTTAGCCTCAACATAACGGAGAATCCGCTGGTTCAGGGCGGTGTCACCCTTCGGCCTCGTCCTCATTTCGGCCCCACCGCAATGCGGAACCAACACAACTCGTAAACGTTCGACGTCGGCTTGCGTCCGTGGTTTTGACAGAGCTTCTCGATGCGCTCGATGTTCTTCGCGTGAACGGTCTCGACGAACCCACCAGGGGACCGTGAGAGTCGCTCTCGGAACATCGCGTACTCGACGCCGAGGCAGAACGCGACCCTTGGGTCGACCTCGTTCAGCTCCCCGGCGTCGATGAAGAAGCGGTCCGCAAGGCTGAAGCGTTCTTCGTCGTCGGGCACGCCTGTCCTTACACCGACGACCTACTTCTTCGAGACCGCGTCGATGCTCGCCTGGAGCCTCGCGAGGAGGTCCACCACGGTTGCCTTCGGGGCCGGCGTCGCTTCGACAGCCTCGGGGCCGAGTCCAGCGATCTTGCGCTCGACCGCCGCCTTGACGCGCTTGACGTGGCCATCCTCGTACTTCGCCGGATCGAACGGACCTGTGGAAAGCATCTGGATCAGCTTCCCCGCCATGTCGCGCTCCGCATCGGCAATCGCGAGCTTGGCGACCTCGACCTCATCGAAGTTGCGGACCTCGTTCGCGTAGTACATCTGGTGGAGCACGAGGCCGTCCCGGAACGGGCGGATGACGACGAGCTGCTCTTTTCCGCGACCGTTCCACTGAGCGACAGCGACCTTGCCCATCGCCTTCATGGTGGAAGCGAGGAGCTGGTAGCCCTTGTCCCCGCCCTTGTCCGGTCCGAGGTAGTAGCTCTTCTCGACCTGGACGAGATCGACCGATGCGGCGTCGACGAACTCTCGGATGTCCATGGTCTTGGACTTCTCGGTTTCGAGCGACTTCAGCTCGTCACCCGTGAAGACCACGTACTGGTCCTTCGCGTATTCGTAGCCGCTGTTGCAGTCCTTCTGCTCGACGACGGCATCCGTCACCGAGTCGTGAAGCGTCTGCTTCACGCGGTTGCCAAGAGCCGTCATGCGGTTGAAGCTGACCCCCTCGCTTGAGGCGGCGGTGAACATCTTGACCGGGATCGAGACGAGGCCAAACGTGAGCGTGGCTGAATTGATTGAACGCATGTGGACCCTACAACGCGAGCCAGGTGCCGATCAAAAGAGATCGGTAACGATCTTCTCCCAGGCCGTTGGAAGAGGCACGATTGACCCACATTCCTCGCACGGCTCTCCGGGTACTGTATCTACAGGCCCTCCTACACGCCAGCACCGGACGTTGCAAGGGATCGAGCGCGTGATCGCCCGCCGCTCAGGGATTTCGAGCTTTTCCCACGTGAGTCCGTTGCGTTGGCAGTAGGCCGCGACCCACTCCTCGCCGGTCATATCTTCCGGCAAACGAGGGTGACGATAGCCTCGGGTGAATCCATGCTCGTCCGCTTCTCGGCAGGGATCGGGGACCAGACTACGTGCTTCACCTGGTACGTCTTTGAAGGGTCACCCACTTCGAGGCGAGCACCCTTCTGAGGAACCGTGGTACCCAACCACCCGACGAGTTGCGTGTGATGGTTGTCGACTGCTTGGATGAGGACCACGAGGGGATCTTACACCGGACCTCGGCCCTTGATCCTGTCCCAGATGGTCGGGAGGCCATCGACCCGGAACTTCTGATTAATCTGCTCGATTAACAGGAGTCGCGTCCCATGGTTCGAGTACATCGCATCGAGAATGGGGGCTTCAGGCCCTCTCGCCGGGTGCGTCGGGAACACGCACGTCATCTCGCAAAAGGTGCACGCGAACATGTCCTCCTTGACCTCCCACTTGTGGCCGGGCGTTCGGACGTGGATGAGTAGGAGCGTGGTCACCAGCTCGGGCGTCCCGTCGAGGGTGATCCCGACGACAGTGGTGTTACCTGCTGTGCTGAAGTCGCTCACCTTCAAACCTCGATGGTCAGGTTCTCGTCGAACTTCGGATTCATATCGTGGCCAACGTAGCCGAAGGGATTGTTGAGAATGCGTGTAGGGCCGATCTGCACGTCCATCGAGAGGTGTGTGTGCCCGTGCATCCATAGCGTCGGCTTGGCTTCCACGATCAGCTCTTCCAGGTCGCACACGTAGAAGCAGTTTGACGATACGGCTGCAAATCGAGGGTGCACTGACCGGAACGTCGGGAGGTAGTGGGTGACAACGATATCCCCTTCTCGAAGCTCACGGCGAAGGAACTGGACCGCCTTCGCGTTCTCCTCGTAGACCCACTTGGAGAACCCACGGATGGATAGAAAGTCGCTCCACGTGGCAGCCTGGAGCGCCGCGAGCCTCGTCTTGGGGAACCAGAGCGTCGTTCCGAGGAAACGCTTCCCGTCGATGATCGCCACGTCATTCTGGAGGCAGGTGAGGTTCGGGTTCCGATCCTGGGCGGTTCGCAATGCCGTGTGGAGCTTGCCGCGATCGGAGCCGTACAGCTCATGGTTACCATTCACATAGACGACCCGCTTGAATCGCTTGCAGAGCAGCGAGATCGACTGGATGATCCCAGTTCTCTGGTCGCAGAGATCACCCGCCACCACGAGAACGTCGCACCCGGACGGGTCCAAGCTCTCGACAAACGACTTCCCTGCATCCTTGTGGAACTCAAAGTGCAGGTCAGAGAGCAGGCGGATCTTCACGAGAACGGGTCATCCTCTAGGCGGTCCCACACCGTCTTCTTCGGTCGCTTCGCCTTTTTAGGCTTCGACCGCTGCCCTACCGCCTCTGAGACCTTCACCTTCCAGTGTTCAAGAGGCGTCACTTCGGGTGCCGCCTCTTGGGTATCTGTCGAGAGCATATCGTCAACCGCGTTCTCTTCGTGTGCCCTACGCACACCTTCGAGAAATGCGTCTAATCCGGCGGGGCTCACGGACAGCTCGACCACACGCCCGTTCTGAAAGACAAGGCGGACTGCATCCCGATTCCGGAAGTACGTCGGCCAGTCCCTATCACGCGCCGCTGCGTTAGCCGCGTCACGCTGTTCACGGGTCGCTCGACGGATGGTGAGGTCAATAAGACCAGAGGGCAGCGGCATACCTAATTGAGTACCTTGGCGGGTTCCCCCTCGAAGCGACCACGCTTGGGAGGATCACCCCCCTCTTCATTGATGTCGATCTTCAGACGGATGAAGAACGCTTCCACGGGTTCGTCAGGCCGACGGTACCCAAGAAGTCCTTCACGTGACAGCGCCGGCTGTAGACCCCCCTCGGCGAACTCGTCCCCCACGAGGCCGCAGACGAAGTTCTCATGCTTCTCGGTATGCTCCTCGGTACCGCACTTGCAAGACGTCATGTGCTCGCAAAGCGCCCAGACCACCACGTCTTCCTCCGAGACGCCGACGATCCTATCCCTCGCATCGCACACCTCAAAGACCGCTTTCCACCCCTGCTCCGCAGGGACCACCGAGATCGGATTGTATTTCTCGTAAGTCACATGCTCTCCCATAGTGTTCACTATACACCGCTGACAATCCGTTCACTGTATCTACGCCCGAGCTGCCTTCTTTTTCTTCTTTGCCCGCTCCTTGGCCAAGTACTCCTTCAACTCAGCGTCGGTTCGAGCCTGCTCCGCAGCCTGCTCCTTGGCGTGTCCGTTGGTAACGTTGAGGATAGCTTGCTGGACCACCACGTGGCGTCCCCACTCACCGAATTGAGGTCCAATGGAGTAGCTCGGTCGCCACCAGTACCGGGTGGCTGAGAGCACGTGGTGAAGGAACCCGAATTCCGCGATCGTGTCGAGGATCTCCTCGGAGACCGGAGCGTTCTTCATCAGGAGCTTCCAGTGAGTACCGAGGGCCACCGTGAATGGAATGCTGTCCTTGAGGATCCATGCACCTGGGATGTCGTTCGGTGGGTCAAGGAAAATGGAGAAGGCGGACTCGACCAGACCAGCGAGATCCGTGTCGCCTTGCTTTTCAGCAGCCTTCCGCATCACCTCCATACGCTCTTGGTTCTTCTTGACCTCTCCGATGTACTTCGTGTGAACCTGCCGGATGCCCCGGCGGAAGGCATCAACAGTGAGGCCTCCCGTCTTGCCGTTGTACCAGCCCTCGACTTCGAGCTTGATGAGCGCTTGCCACACGTCCTCGCGAATCATCGCGTGATCGACGTTGAGCGGCTTCTTCCGGTCCGGGCGACTTCCGTGGTAGTCCTTCGTCCCCGGCTTCGGACGGATACGAAGCTCCCCGGAGTGAGCGTACGAGCCCGTGCCCGCAGAGATCATCGTGGCGTACTCACCGAGCTGCTTGACGGCCTTCGCCAACCACTCGGCGTCCTTGCCGAATTCAGCACCCCAGGATTGAAAGCGGACACGGACCTCACCGAAGACCCGCTTGTCGATCATGAAGCCACCCTGGGCTCCCATTCCGCCATAGATGGGTAGGCCCGCTTTGATGAGCGTCTTCTCGACACGCTTTCGAGTCGGGACCCCAGGGGGAGTCGTGTAGACGTGAAGGCCCAGTTCTTTCCGTTTGGCCCGCGACATCTCCTTCCGCTTGGGTCGACCGTTGAGGACATCATAATCGACCTCGCGGCTGACACGGACCCGGCCTTCGACGATGGCCTCTAAGAGCGCATCGAAGGTCATGTCTTTCGAGGTCGGGACATCGTGGCAAGAGTTGTCGCCCCAGCCGCGCTCAGAGAGGTCCAGCTTGAGCCCTTCAAGCCAGGTATCCTTGAGCGGCCCCTCCTCGATATCTTCCACCGACCCGTAGTCGTTGTACTTGGCTCGGATGGGGAACGTCCTAGGGAACCAGAGATCCGTTGGGGCGCAAGCCCGTGAGTCCTCGTAAGGGTTTTCCGTCAGAAGGAAGTAGCGAACCTTGTCCCCTGCTTCGATCGGAAGACCCGAAATCGTACACGTGTAGCTGAAGGAGCCCACGGTTACCGATCCGAGAGGGCGAGGACCTTCTCGTTTCCACCTTTGAGGATATCGGTGCTGGTCTCGATCCGACGGCCGGTCTTGGGCGCGTGGGAGTTGGTGTCTCGCTCGACGACCTCAGCGGAGAACGCAGTGTCACATACGAGTCGATGGTTGCGGGATTGGAGGAAGGTCACCTCCAGATCGTCAGGGAGGTTCTTGAGGGCGTCACGGAGCTGAGCAACGGTGAGGGGCATGCCCTGTAATACACCGGTGCAGGACTCTTCAACGGCAAGTATTCCAGTGGTTTTGTCCACAGCCCCGGCAAGGCGGTGCTGAAGGTCCGTCGCCACCACGGGAGAAGTCTGGGATCTCGGGTCCGTTGTCGAAGACGTGCTTGACGCTGGTGTCTGACGGCTTGCACTCCCAACCCGCCGCGATCAGGCAGTGGGTGATCTTCTGGATGGGCGTCAGCGTCGGTTCGTCGAGCACACGCCCCTTGTCGTCCACCACACGCCCCTTGTCGTCTATTACGAGCCACTTGGCCGTCGTCTCGCGTGAAGGCGCGGACCCGGACCTCAAGTGTAGGGTCGCCAAGAGTTCGGCCCGCAGCGACGCAAGGATCACGTCGGACATGGTCGTGGTCTCGGCGGCCGTAGTGCGCTTGATGCACCGAGCCAGATCGGCATAGAGGTCCGCTATCTTCGACTCGATGTTCGCACGACTCTCGCGAAAAGTCGCAATGTGCTTCTCTCGGAACTTGTCGAGACGAGCGATGGCCTCTTCGAGCGTGAGGTCCACCTGGTCCTTGGGCATCGTGAAGATGGTGCCCTTCCCATCGCTCGGGTGCACCTCCGCTCCCGAGCCCATCCAAATCACACGGTCGAAGCTTCCGCGCCAGTTGTCCGTGCCCGCACGCTGCCCCTTAGACGACTGGATCTGCCCATGGCAGCGGTACACGAAGAGCGTCATCGTCTCGATGCCGTAGCCCTCACGTGCGACGTAGAGTACGTCCGGGAGGTTCTTCAGAGTACGCCAAGAGGACTCCAACTCCTCGGAATCCCCGTTCGATTCAGAGGTTCGAGTTGTCCGAGCCTGTTTGACGAGCGCCCAGTCCGACGCGAGGTCAATGTCCGATTCAGTGGCCACGGTTGTTACTACACCGGATCATCATCGTCGAGCCGTTCCCAAATCGTTGGGGCTGTCGTTGCGCGACCCGCCTGCTTCTCGAACGGAATAAGGAGGTAGTCTGAGAAAGTCGGTCGCGAGTTGAGCAAATCCGCGATGTGGGAGCGCCCATCGCGCGACTGGAAGAGCATCATGATGACTTGCCGATGCGAGGCACTCACACAAGATCGCAGCCAACGGCCCAAGTGGTCGTGCTCGATGAGCCATGTCCCATCAGCACCGAGACACCGGGCACACTGAAACCCCACGTGATGTCGGCTATCGTGAGTGACTACTGTGTGTTCGAAATCGTGGGCTTCGACATGCTTACGGACCTCAATGAGAAGGTCTCGCATGTCCTCGAACGCCATCTCCCGTTATTACACCGCCGGCTCGTCGAGCCATTCCCACGTCGTTCGCTGGAAGCCGATCTTCACTTGGGAGGCCGCATTCGCAAACACAAGAACACCCGCGAGAAGAGGGTCCATCTGCGAGACACACAACACCCCTAGAAGTTCGGGTTCGCCCAGGACGACCACGAACTTCTCTCCGAGGTCCTGCGCCCAAATGACCCGCTTGATATCGTTTCGAGCCATCCAATTCGAGAAGCGAGGAGTTCGGCACGTGCCCTCGTGAACCCGGTTCAAGAGAATGGTGTGCGGCTGGATCCCCTCCCTCTCCAGGTAGAGCCCCCCAGCAGTGAGTGCGTCATCAAACGTGGGTTCGAGCTTGATACCATTGAGCCGGGACGCCCGGAGGATGAGCCCAAGAGCCTCATCTTCGAGGGCCGCCTCGTCCTCGAAGTGCTTGAGTTGGAGAAGGACGCGGCTATCGTCGTCGGTGACCAGGGGAGGGGACGTCAGTGCCCTGTGACCCGCAAATCTCCCCTCGATCTGGTAGTACGGCTGCATCGTGCCGGGCAGCGTGTCCTTGTTGAGCAGATCGAGGTACACGGGCAACCACGTACACCGAACCTTTTGATAGGCGGTCCCGGTATGACCCAGACCCCTGCCACCATCATCAAAATCTTCGGAGCCGTCCTCTTCGTTCTATGCGCGGCGGGCCTCATTTGGTCCCTGACGCGTCCGGCGGTGAAGACAGGGCCGATGCCCCCTGAACCCGCTCCTATGGGCGGGAAACTCGACGCGGGCGCTGGTTGAATCTAGCGATTCGAACTTCCAGGGCGTCGAGAAACACCTTGGCTTCCAGCTTGATCTGCTCCGTCTCTTGAACGGTGAACGCAACGTCCGTTTCCGGGTGCCTTGTCCACTCGTCGGATGTGTCAAGGGAACGGCTGAGGTCATCCCAGGCGATGAGGAGCGCGATCCGGCGAACTTCCCGCTTCGTCATTTCGTCCTGAGCTGGTTGTAGCAGCCAGGGACCACAAGGGGCTCCCGCGACGAGGAGATCCCAACTGCGTAATCCGTGGCGGCAGCCTCGGTCTCGAACACCCGACGAGTAGCGAGCGTGTAGCGACCCTTCTCACCATCGGGCTGCCGGTCTTCCCGAGCAATGACGAGGTACGTTTCGTTCGGAAGGTTGAAGCACTGCTTCGACGGCTGGATGATCTTGTGCCACGGGAGCTTGCTGTCGCGGGCGTTGTAGTTCTTGATGAGTCCATCGTGGATAACGCCGTGGACTGCTCGTTCGTCTTCGAACGAGACGCATTCGATGTGGAACGTGTAGGTCTTGGGCGTGCCGGGAAGCCAGCCGAGGACCCAGCCACCCTCGATGTAGACCTCGATGTCGCCGCCGTCGTCCTTCATGTCCTTGAGGACCGCCATCCCGCCGCCAACGCGAGCGGGGGTATCGTCATTCAGTTCGTGGAAGCGACCGTCTCGTTTCGACTGAAAGTAGATCATCGCTCATTCCTCCCGTCGTCCGAGAGCCAAGAAGCGGCGGTGGCTGCGCTCCTCCTCTGCTGACGGTCCGTCGTTCTTATCTTTGCACGCGTTGCAGGGCTGGTACCCCGAGCCGTTGTCCTTGATGTCCAGGGTCTCCAAGGGCGCGGGGGCCGTCTCGCCGCACTCCGAGCAGATCCGGCAAAGGCAGGGCTGTCCTCGGAAGGACAACTGCTTGATGAGGCCTGTATCGTCGCAACCGTAGCAGCTCATGCTGTAGCTACATTGCCAGAGCCGTTCGATCAAAACCAGGCCACATTTTCACCCACCCCAGGGCATGATGTTCACCCACCCCAGGGCATGATGGCCTGGCAGTACCGGCAGTAGTCGGTCGGACCGTTGCGGACGTGCCTACACTTCGCCCGCTTGGCCCCGATCTCGATGTTCTTCAGGGCCTCTCCTGTCGTGCAGAGAGTGTTGGCCCGCTTCCACCACAGGACGGGACGGTAGCCCTCAGCCTCAAGGATTTCGCGGTCAGCCTCGGGAACTTCGTCGATGAGAGAGCGAGCAGCTTCGGTCACATTGGTTGTCATGGTGATGCCTCCTGATCAGTTATGTGCGCCAGGGGGGCCGTTGTTGCAGAGGTGGTGTCGATTTCTCCTCGCTCTTGGCGCTGACCTCGTAACCAAAGCCAGAGGAGCCCTGGTCCCGCTCCGAGACCACGATTCCTCGCTTCACACACGCCGTCATGGTGTCCCACGAGTAGAGCGACACGGAGATCGTACCGTGTGTTGCAAAGCCCTCCCACCGGTGGACGTCTGCATACTTCGACGTCCGGTAGTGTCCCTTCGCAGGGTGCAACTCGGCGCCTGAGAACCCCTCCGCTTCGAGGAGTAGCGCTAGTCGGGCACTCGTTTTCACTGGTGCAAGTGCATCGACTGCCACACGTCCCACGCCTCGTGGACCATGAGATCCCCTTCTTGGGGTGCGGCCGGATGCTTCCGGTTACCGATGTCACCTACCCACATGAAAGGGCAGTTCCGGGTCTTGATGGGCTTACCCTTGAACATGGTCTCTTGTTCGGGAAAAAGCCGCTCCGCTAGCTCCTTGCTCGACGGTCGAAGCACGACCTCTCCCTCAGGGGAGGTCGAAACGACGGTGAGGGGGAGGACGTCCCCCGTGATCTCGGCGTCGATGAGATCGACGTGTCCGACGGGGACTTTTGCCACATAACGCCACCGTTGACCGGGTTCGACCTTGGTGCGGCCCCACCTGCTGATGACCCAACCGGGCCTCCACGTCTTGTCTTCAAGGGACATTGGGGCTTTCTCCCACCACGATCTCCGCGCAGTAGAGGCTGAACTTGCTGCTGTAGTCTGAGTGGCCTGCCGCACACCGCTCGACCTTCATGATGTCCTTGGTGGTCACCGGCAGACGACCGCGCGTCGCTCGAAGGCGATTCACTTCGTCACACATGATCTGACGCTCGTGCAGAGCCCAGGCAGGCTCCCGCCACGGGATCCTGTGATCATGATCGTCGGGATCCGGCACCATCGCCTGTCGCTTGTCCCGTTCCTTGGCCGTTGCCGTTTTGGCGAAGAGCGCTTGGAACTGGTCACGTAGTGCAAGCCGATCAGAAATAGGATGTCCCATGTGTGTCCCTACATCCCCAACGTCTACCGATCAAATACACCGGGACCCTAACGTCCTTGTGGATAATCTTTGGGTATGCACGGCATCATCTTCGCGGAGCTGGAGAAGTACGTGGATACAACGCTCGGTCCTACGATCTGGCCTGATATTCTCCGGTCAGCAGGGCTACCCCCAAAGATTTACATGCCCGTCTCCACCTACCCGGACGCGGAATTTGAACTGCTCCTCCAGGCCACCGCCCAGAAGGAGGGTACGGATGTGCTCGACTTCATGAGCACCTTGGGGGAGGCCACCGTCCCTGGGCTCCTATCGGTCTACGGAGCGATGATCGACCCGACATGGCGAACCCTGGAGGTCGTCGAGCAGGCGGGTAATGTGATGCACTCCGTCGTGAAGATCCACGAGCCGCTTGCAAAGAGGCCGGAGATCGTCTGCGTCCGAACGTCTCTGACCGCTTTGACCCTGACCTACCACTCGGAACGACAAATGTGCCGGTTCGCGATGGGGATCGTTCGAGGACTCGGCCGTCGCTTTGCTGAGCGCATCACCATCGAGGAGGATACGTGCATGTTGCTGGGAGACCCTCGCTGCACAATGCGGATCACGGCGGTCGGGGGGCGGCGTTCATCGACGAGCATGCAGGCCGTCAAGCCCTAGGTCTTACCCACCTTCACGGGAACCGCCCCGCTTCTGGCTGTCTTAAGAACGCCGTCACCTTCTCCTCCTGCTCCTTCGGAAGATCCTTCCCGTCGAGGAGGATCTCCCACGTCATCACCACGCCCGGTGGCTCCGGCAATGGCGTGCACGTGATCCGGATGGAGAGGTCCTGCTCCGGCCGCGCTTCGACTATCAGGCGGACAGCGGGCTTGAGGACCTCGGCGATCTCGTCAAGCTGGGCTTGGGTGATGATCTCCTCAGACATGCACCCCTCCTACGGGGCGATTCGGCCGTCGAATGCCTTGTCATCACAGAGGCGGATTCGAGCGTCGATGCTGAAATGAGGCGAGTAGACGCGCCGCTTCTTGTACAGGAAGTGCTCCTTCAGGACGTGATCGAGCGACACCCGGCAGGATTTGAAGGCCGTTTCGACGATCTCGGTCTCAGTTGAGAAGGGTGAAACGTACCACTTACGGGCCCGTTGGGTTGTCGGTGTAGGGTCCGTTGGATTGTCAACGTCCGCTTCCTCGTATTCGAGCTGTAGAAGAAATCCGTCCCCCTTGGGTAAGAGCCGGAACTTCCGATCCATGAATTCGACACTGTCGAGTATGGCTTGGATCTCCTCGACCGTTTTCCTCGGCTGCCCCGTGGTGCTCATGATCTATTTCTACACCGACTATAGGGGGGAGGACCCCAAAATGAAATTCGAGCTGACGGGCAAGCTAGTGCTTGAGGCAAACGACATCGAGGATGCTTTCCGCAGGATCGCGGAGCACTTCACCATTCTTGCGGACGGGGAAGACAGCCACATCCCAAGGCCGGGTACCGACATCAGGCTCAAGAGGGCGGGGCTGAAGACGCCGCTGCCCCCCAAGCCAAAGAATCCGTCTCGGCCACCACGACGAGGTTAGAGCTATGCAACTTATGGATTACGACCCCCAATGGGTGAGCGACGGAGGCCGTGAAGGAATGGGCGTCCGTTTCCGATGCCCGCACTGTGAAACGTCCCTCGTCATTTGGTTCTCGAACCCCTTGGACAGAGGCCAACCCCCTGATCGCATTCAGCACAGGGCTCCTCTTTGGAGGCGGACGGGCACTACCTTCGAGACCCTGAGCTTGATCCCCTCGATCAACGCCGTCGGGCACTGGCACGGGTTTGTCACCGAGGGAGCCTTAGTCGCCTGTTCGTGATGTGCGCCGGTGTACAAAGCGCACATGCCAGTCAAAGTAGTCCGCTCGGATCGAGCGACCTTGAGCGCCTTGCTTACCTCCGGCAAGCTCACGGGAGGCGAGCTGTCCGCCTTCCAGCAGATGTACGACGATCTCATGGGCGGGAAGATCATCGATCTCTCGAAGAAGCAGCGATTATGGGCCGATTCCGTCTACGAAAAGTACAAGGTCGGAGAGATCCGTGCGCAGGTCCGCAAGGAAGCTCGGGCCCGAGTCCAGACTCCACAGGTTTTCCCCTGGGAGACGAACCTTCCGAAGAAGCCACCCGGCCGCGTCTGA
>Ga0315284_10009787_pt1 | contig 13653 bp, 14 predicted proteins | sample YL17G09_16_MG_FD_203696 | JGI IMG/M metagenome (GOLD analysis project Ga0315284, IMG submission 203696) | Sediment microbial communities from Yellowstone Lake, YNP, Wyoming, USA - YL17G09_16 | ecosystem: Environmental > Aquatic > Freshwater > Lake > Sediment | place: USA: Wyoming | collected...
AATTTGTGATTCGTGGAACCAATTATCAAAATCATAATGAACTCAAAATAGCTTTGAATAAATATGTCAGATATCGCAATAAACAAACTCAACAAAAGTGAAACTTATTTAATTGAAACGGCACTAGTTTTGTCTGGCCATATTCTCTGTCGGGGCAAGGAGAGTTAAAAAAACATGGTTAAAGGATTCAAAGTTTATATAGTAATGCCGGCATACAATGAAGCCGCTCATATAGCAAGTGTTATTTGCCGTATGCCTTCAATCGTTGACAAAATAATTGTTGTGGATGATCACAGTTCTGACAATACCTCAGAGGCAGCACAGACCACGAGTGATTCACGAGTAGAGGTAATTCGCAACCATAAAAACCTCGGGGTTGGAGGTGCAATGGTCCAAGGATATCACCGTGCTTTGGAGGATGGTGCCGATATAGTGGTGAAAATCGACTCCGATGGCCAGATGGACCCTCAGGCAATTAGCAAACTGGTGAAACCAATTGTGGAGGGTGGTGCGGATTATACAAAGGGCTTTCGCTTTCACGACCGGCAAACCCTTCGCAAAATGCCGAAGGTGCGTCTCATCGGAAACATGGGCCTTTCCTACCTTGCGAAGATGGCATCGGGTTATTGGAACATCTTTGACCCTACAAACGGTTTCACAGCGATCCACCAAAGTGCCCTTGCAATGCTCGACCTGAACAGTATCAGTCATGATTATTTCTTCGAAACGGATATGCTATGCAAACTCTATCGTATTCAGGCAACGGTGAAAGATGTTTTACTGCCGACACATTATGGCGATGAAACAAGCAAGCTCAGTCCCTGGAAAACGTTGGTGCAATTTCCCGGCAAACTATTTACCGCTTACGTGAAGCGGATTCTTTGGAGCTACTACGTCAGAGATTTTTCAACTTTCTCTATATTGTTTCTTGTTGGCGGGTTGCTGTTGTTGTTTGGCATTGTGTTCGGCATAACTGTATGGCACCTAAATGCATCCAAAGGGATGGCTACCTCCACAGGCACGGTTATGTTTTCAGTGGTTCCCCTTTTTCTTGGGTTCCAAATGCTTTTGCAGGCAATGCTTCATGATGTGAACAGTGTTCCGCGGGAACCCTTGCAGAAAGGGCTATAGACTTCCATTTTCCAAATGCAGGGAAAAAAGTTCATTTAGTGCTATTTTATGGTAATATGTCATTTTAAGAGCAAGTGTGATTGATTTTTTGTTCTCGTAGATAAGAAAATCTGATGGATTATTCTAATTCGTATGGGATGAAAAAGGTTGGTGAAGTCATTGGATTGGCAAGAAAGCTTTTAGCAGAGCCAAGATTAAAGGATGTAAATCTTGACAGTGATGATTGTGTTAAAATACACAGAGCGGTTTTACTAGAAAAATCCATGTTGAAGGAAGTCTTTTATGAATTTTACAATCTATGTTATACACTCGACAGCAGATTTTTTACAGCGACAGGTGAGAGGATAGAAATCGGTGCAGGGACGAGTTTTTTTAAACAGTGCCATCCTGAAGTAATTTCAACAGATATTAAAAAAGCTCCGCATTTAGACAAGGTAATTGACGCTCAAAATATGAATATAAGCGATAATAGTGTAAGAAGTATTTACGGCATTAATTGCTTTCACCACTTCCCGGCACCCGAGTTGTTTTTCAAAGAGCTGCAACGAGTTTTAACATTGGGTGGTGGCTGTATCTTAATCGAGCCTTATTATGGATTATTCGCGAAGGAATTTTTTAAGCGTGTTTTTACTTCTGAACATTTCGACAAAAAGCAGCAATCGTGGTGGGATAGTTCAAATAATATGAGTATTATGATGGGAGCGAACCAGGCCCTTTCCTATATAGTTTTTAATAGAGACAGGAAAGAATTTGAAAACAAATATCCGAATCTAAACATTGTTCTCTTGCGACCGTTGAATAATTATTTAAGGTACCTGGGCTCTGGTGGATTGAATTTTAGACAGCTCCTACCCAATGTTCTAACTCCTTTGCTTAAATTTCTGGAGTTTTTATTAATTCCGTTGAATCGAATTTTAGCTCTACATTACGTAATAGTCATAAGAAAAGAAGGCTAAGCAATTATCTATATAATATAAACCGGAGATAGGATGCACCAGCATTTGACAATTCGAATTTTGAATTTGTTGGAACAGGTTTCGGCAATCGGATACCAAATTTAACACAATGGAGGAAACTACTTCTAAAGCAAGACCTCGTAATCGACGAATGGTATGGCATTATCATGTAGTACTGTAACGAATAGACTAATCGGCTGGTATCTTGTTAGAAGAATAGCGAAAGTCATTGTTAAATGTTTGGAGTAAGCAGCATGGTTAGAGTTGGAATCGTGGGTTTCGGGAAGATGGGGCTTCTTCATGCAAGTATTTTGAATGCATTCAAGGATACGGAAGTTATTGCTGTGGCAGAGCCGTTGAAGCTTATGCACCCTGCTTTGGAACGATTTCAACCCAACCTGAAGCTTTACCATGATTACAGGGACATGCTCAGGGAAAACGATTTGGATCTGGTGGTGATCGCTACCCCAGTTTCTTCACATATGTCCATCGCTAAGGATTGTATCCGTCACAAGTGCCACGTTTTCATCGAGAAGCCCCTTGCCACGAGTACTGAAGAAAGCCGTGAAATTGTGGAAGTTTTGAAGGCTAACCCTGAGATTCGCTGCGTAGCGGGATATTGCCTTAGATACAGGTGTACCTTTCAGAAAATGAAAAAGCTTTTGGAACAAAACACTCTTGGTTCGCTCATCAGTTTTGAAGGTACTATGTATTCGTCGGACGTTTACAAGAAGCACAGCGGCTGGCGATTCAGCAAAAAAGAGTCTGGGGGAGGGGTTACTATTGAACTTGCCAGTCATTTGCTCAATCTTTTAGTATGGTATTTTGGATTACCTGAAAAATTATTTGCAGTCACAGAGCAATGGTTTTCGAGCCAGGTTGAGGATCATGTTCATGCCTTTGTGTGGTTTAAGGACGGCCTTAGGGGGTGGATAGATTCTTGCTGGAGTATGCCAAATTACAGATTGCCGCTTTTGAAAATTCACCTGATTGGTGAGGAGGGGGAAGCTGTTGTAACAAATGATGAACTGCGTATTTATCTTAAGAAATCCAAAGCAGATCTTCCTGCCGGCTGGTCAAATCAATATGCCGTTGCCCTGAAACCTGAAATGGAGTTTGAGCTTGCCGAAGAATACTATACCTTGCAATTAAGAGAGACTATTGATTATTGTAAGGGCAAAGCCGCTCATTTAAACGATATCAGCACCGGCGATTCTACTGTGGTGTTCGTCGATGCTATCTATGAGTCTGCCAGGGGCAATATGCCTGTGTATCTTGAGTCTCTTTCGAATGCAAAGGGCCGTTAAATGTACCATTTAGACAAGATTATTCTTGGAGACAACCAGTTTTTCGGGGTCAATCATCTCTCCTCTGAAAGAGGCATAGCGAGGGAGATACATTTTCAGGATGTGAGTAATGTAATTCAGGTTATGGAGTGGGCCCTTGAGTTTGGTGCCGGAGGGGTTATGTTATCCACCCATCCGAGGGTTGGCCAGATATGTGAAGCAATGAAAGCAAATCCCAGGCTCCGGGATAATATGAACATATATGCCAATATCCCCTATATTGCCAAATATGTGAGAGAAGCCAACGAAAATGGAATCATGGGGTTACTATCCGATATTTCCTCTCGGATTTCTATGGGCGATAAGATAAAAATGGCTCTCAGAGGTGGGAAGAATCTTATTAAGAAAGATTTTCTTGAGTTATTTAAGGTATTGATTGACATAGAAATGGCATATTTTTCCGGATTAAATGTGAAAGCTGTCTTTTTGCATAATGTACTTGTCGATATTGCTCTCGGTCTTGATACACGAGACGTTTTTGAGTTTTTTGCCGACTACATAGCAAAAAGATATAATGCTTTACCTGGTTTTGGTACATTGAATTTACCTATGTTAATTACTAAACTCAATAATTGTGGCGTTACAAACGCTTTGGTTATGGCCTCATTTAACAAAAAAGGCTTGTATATGAATCCATCGCGAGAATCTTATGAGCAGATTGTTTCCAAATATGATTTCCGATTATTAGCCAATGGTGTTTTGGCTTCAGGGGCGCTGAAACCCAAGGATGCATTTGACTATCTGTTCTCCCATAAACCGGATGCATCTGTCATTATTGGAGCTTCCTCAAAAAGTCATTTAGAAGAAAGTATAGATTTGCTGAAGGTCCACTATGACAGCAAAAGAATGGTTTGAAAGGGCTGTAATCTTTGCTGCAGCAACTCAAATACGAAAGGTAGAATTTGATTATGTTAATAAAGACGCTGATTCAACGGTTTCCTAATACCGCTAAAGGTTCATTTTGGTTTGGATTTGGGTTTTGTTTGCTGACATGTTTTTCTATAATCTTTGTGATTTCTCCTTTGACGGGGCTCAGCAAACCCTTCGGCGGAGCTGGTCATGATGGCTATCTTGAAATTGCCAGGAGCGTCGCGAAAGGCAACGGTTTTGTCTGTGAGCCGGGGCAGCCTCCGGTGGCTTGCCCCCCCCTCTATCCGTTGTTCCTTTCGCTGATGACACTATTGCCGGAAGGGTTACAGAGACCATGTCTAATCGTATTCCAAAGTGCAATGGTGGGGGGTATTGCCTTTTTGGTTTTTCTGATAGGCAAAAGTTTATTTAGCAGTTCCATTGCGAGAATTGCGGTGGCCATTTTTCTGATGAATCCATGGGTTCACTGGAGCGCCAAGAACCCGATGACCCCAGTGATGCAGAGTTTTTTGTATATTATATTTGCATTTTTAATGGGGCGCTATGTTTTTGGTGTTTTGAAAGGCCTTGATGACCCAATAAACAAAAAAAGATGGCATCCCATGTGGTTGGCAATAGGCCTGGTGGGGGGGGCGCTGGCTCTAACTCATGGTTCGATGCTTCCTGCTGCTTTCATTTTGCTTTTTGTCGCTTTTATTCTCGGGCTAATCCGAAGAAACAAGCGGTTATTGGCAACGGTGGTTATGTCGGGCTGTGTGATGGTGGCCCTTATTGCGCCATGGACGTATAGGAATTGGGTGGTATTTGGACGTTTCCTGCCGGTTGCCGGCAATTATGGGTTCGCTTATGCCTGCAGCTTGGCACACTGGAATATTAGTGGCGAGCATGCACAGCGCCCGAATGAAAGTTATCATGCTTCGGGTTTGAGGTTTATGGGAATCGAAGGGGACGAATCGCGATACGTTCAATATTATGGGCTCAAAGACCCTAATCTCGATGCGAAGTTCAACGAGAAGGCAAAAGAACATATTCGAGCACATCCGGGCATGTTTTTGAAGAAATTCATATTGAATTCGATTGAGTATTACTTCCCCAGCCTGACATACCCTTTTCTGGCGGTCAAACACTTTAGCATGGAAAATCTGGCCTTAACAGTATATCACCTGATTCTATGGGGCTTGGCGGTGATTGGCTTTTATCGTATACGAAGGCAAAAACCCGAGTTCTTACATGCTATCTTAGTGCTGGTCGTAATTTTTTTGTATGCAGTTTGGTATTGGCCGTTTATAACCTTTATTGGCCATTCGCTCTACACCTTTGGGACTATGCCGTTTCTTTCCATACTGGCAGCTAATGGATTCTGCCGGGCATTTGGAGAATCTTACCTGAGCCAAACTTCCGCATCGTAGCGGAGCATAGTCAGGCCGTCTCGAAAGCTGTCAAATTCGATTTTAGGTGTTTGCCCGAAGACTTGCTGCAATATCCATTTCGGAAAATTGGCCCCCGCCTTTATTGCCAGCGGTACTCCGCCCCCAAAGCGTGGGTTTATTTCGGTAAATACAATCGCTCCATTTGCTTGAAGGAAGCACTGCAGTGTTATAACGCCAGGCCCTGCGCCGAGCACCTTGGTCAATTCGGCAGCAAGATCCATAATCTGCCTGTTTTTTACCACCTGCCCCCTGCTTACCTCTCCACAGCGTATCTCGATGCGTTTTCGCGGCACCACACATCGGACCCGCATATCTAAATCCACAAAAACGTCGCAGGTGTATTCTGTTCCTTTGATTAGCTCCTGAACTATGCAGTTGGGAATCCTGTGGGCAAAGAAAGCCAGTTCTTCCCTGTTGTTTACTACTGTCACCCCCTTTCCCGCAGCACCATCCCAGGGCTTGAGCAGACATGGCCAGGAAATTCGTTTGCGCGCCAGAGCCGTTCGAGGGCTGGCCGTCTCCGGTGTATCAAACCCGTTTTTTGCCAGGAATTTAGAGGTTTTCCTCTTGTCCTGGCATGTTTCTACGACAGCTGGGTCAGAAACAAGCACACAGCAGCCGAGCTCGGCGAATTTCGCCTTATTTTTTGCCAGTAGTAGCAAATCCGTATCTATTGTGGGAACAAGAAGTTTTACCCTCTCTTGCTTTACTATTTGAAGCAGCCGTTTGATATAATCGCGATGTCCTATGGGCTTGACGACGTATTTTTTGTCGCATAGTTGCAGGGCAGGACTGAGGATATTGATATCTGTGCCCAGCAAGGAAACTTCTATTTTAAGCACTCTGGCTGCCCGGCGAAAGCTCTTAAGCAGAGAAACTCGCCTGCCGATACAGGTAAACAAAACACTCGATCCTTTATTTCGCATCTTGATGATTGTAAATCGAAGACCGAAAATAGTCAACTGCGCACGCCTAATTCTTTTTGACTTTTTTGCCCTTCGACCCTAAACTGAACCGCTGCGGTATCTGCTTTTGCAGAACCGCAGCAGATATTCGGAGTTTACAGATTAAATCCGGAGGATAACGTTGCTAAAGGCAAATGAAAATCCGCCTGTAATCTGGCCCGAGGAAAAATCCATTCGTGATTTTACCGGCCTGTGGTGGGTCGCACACACCAAAAGCAGAAACGAAAAAGCGCTGGCTCACAACATGATGCATAAAAACATTGCTTACTTTCTGCCTATGATATGGAAGATTCGGTATCAAAGAGGCAGAACGACGCGCTCTCTGTTGCCGTTGTTCAGCGGGTATATGTTCTTTTGCGGCAACGAAAATCAGCGGATTGAAACACTGAGAACAAATCGGGTGGCGAATCTGATTGAAGTAAATGACCAGCGGAAATTACTTGAGGAGTTATCGCAGATAGAGCAGGCCTTCCGAGCCGGCGCTGATTTGTCCCCGCATAGATATATCAGGGCAGGCCAGCACTGCCGAGTCATCGCAGGCCCGTTGGCTGGTTTGCAGGGCATCGTGGTCAAAACCAAAAGCGCCGTACGTCTGCTTTTACAGATAAATATGCTCGGCCAGGCGGCAAGTGTGGAAATAAGCAGTTGTTTAATAGAGCCGCTTGACTGATCGGGCCGGTGCTTTGCAGTCGTATCTCTCGTGAGAAAACAAAAAAACAGGATTTATACCGAAGAACAGGAGTTGATGAATGAAGGTTTGTGTAGTTGGAATCGGTTATGTCGGCTTGGTAACTGCCGGATGCCTGGCAGAAGCGGGGAATAATATCGTATGCGTGGATAATGACGCCGGCAAAATTGCCGGCCTTAAAAATGGTGTAATCCCCATCTACGAGCCGGGTCTGGGTGAAATAGTCAAACACAACGGAAAACTTGGACGACTGCATTTTACAACCAGGCTCAAGGATGGCATAGACAATTCGCTGATTATCTTTCTTGCCGTTGGTACCCCTGCGGCACCGGACGGCTCCGCCGACATATCGGCTGTCCTTTCAGTCGCTGCTGAAATAGGCGAGCACCTGAACGACTATCGAATCATTGCAACAAAAAGCACTGTGCCAATCGGTACTTACCGAAAGGTGACAGATATAATAAAATCGAAAACACAGACCCCCTTTGATTATGTCAGCAACCCTGAGTTCTTGAAAGAAGGTGCTGCTGTTGAGGATTTTATGCGTCCTGACAGGATAATCATCGGCACAACCAATCCGGCGGTCAGAGAAATAATGGCCCAGCTTTACAGCCCGTTTATGCGAAAAAGCGACCGTATATTATTGATGGACCCAGCCTCAGCCGAAATGACAAAATACGCTGCCAACGTAATGCTCGCAACAAAAATATCTTTTATGAATCAAATCTCCGAACTGTGTGAAAGAGTAGGCGCAGATGTCGAACAGGTAAGACGGGGGCTCGGCAGCGACTCTCGGATTGGGCAGGCCTTTCTGTTTCCGGGAGTCGGTTTTGGCGGCAGTTGTTTTCCGAAAGATATTCGAGCATTGATTCATACCGGCTCCGAACACGGAGTCGAAATGACAATAGCAAAATCCGTGCAGCAGGCGAACATTTATCAGCAGCAGCGGTTTGCAGAACGCATTATTGATTTCTTTGCAGGCCGGCATGATAAAACCGTTCTGGCTGTGTGGGGACTCGCATTCAAGGCAAAAACCGACGACGTCAGAGAATCCCCTGCAATTTACTGCATAAAGAAACTGCTCAGCTGTGGAATGAAAATAAAGGCCTACGACCCCGAAGCAACATCGGCGGCACTGGCAGTGCTCGGCGGCAAAATCCAGACCGCCAAAAGCGGATACGATGCACTTGATAATGCCGATGCCCTGGTAATTTTTACCGACTGGCAGGAATTCAGGAACCCCGACTTTGAAGCCGTCGCGAAAAAACTGAAAAACCCCATCATTTTCGATGGCAGAAACCTCTATGACCCAAACGTTCTTAAAAAAGCAGGCATAAAATATTATAGTATTGGAAGAAGTCCGGTTTTGTAAGTCAAGCCGGGCTGCCAGGAAACAGAGGAGAAATGTTATGGATACAGTTATCAAAATTATTGGTGTTGTTTTTGTCTGTGTAGGGATTGTCTATTTGTTAAAGCCGGATGTTCTCAAAAGGATGCTCGAATTTTTCAAGCAGGGCAATCGCATATATTTCGCCGGCCTGATAAGGTTTGCCCTCGCAATCATTTTCTTGCTTGCCGCACGAGAATGCGACATCACCTGGCTGATAGTTCTCTTTGGAATCCTTTTTATAATATCCGGCCTGCTGGTATTTCTACTCGGGCCGGAGAGGCTTCGACCGATATTCGAGTGGTGGCAGAAGCAGTCGCCTCTGTTGGTGCGCATCCTCAGTTTACTCGTTTTGGCATTTGGATCGCTCATTATATATTCAGCATAGGCTAAGCTGTTATGAAAGCATTGGTAACAGGTGCCGCAGGATTCATCGGCTCACATCTATGCGACAGGCTGCTCAGTGACGACTGGGTAGTTGTCGGCGTTGATAATTTCGACGATTTTTACAATCCCGCCGTCAAGTGGCGCAATATCGACGATTGCCTCAGGAATAAGAACTTCAAGCTCATTGAAGCGGATATCCGCGACCATGTTGCTTTGGACAAAGCTATCGGCGATGGTATCGAGATAATCGTGCACTTGGCTGCCAGAGCGGGTGTCAGGCCGTCAATTGCCCAGCCGCTGCTTTACGCTGACGTCAATGTAAATGGAACGCTCATCCTTCTCGAAGCCGCCAAAAAACACAAAATCCCGAGGTTTATTTTCGCCTCGAGTTCGAGCGTCTACGGCAACAATAAAAAAGTTCCGTTTTCAGAGGACGACAGCGTTGATTTACCCATTTCACCCTATGCCGCCACAAAAAAGGCCGGTGAGCTTATCTGCCACACCTATCACCACCTTTACGATATTTCCATAACCTGTCTGCGTTTTTTCACTGTATACGGCCCTCGACAGAGACCGGATTTGGCCATTCACAAATTTGCCCGACTCATCGAGCAGGACAAAGCCATACCCGTCTATGGCGACGGCACTATGATGCGTGACTTCACATATATTGATGACATAATCGATGGGACAGTCGCTGCAATAAGAAAATGTGCCGGCTTTAATATCTACAATCTTGGCGAATCACGCCCGATATCGGTTAATGATTTGGTCACTGAAATCGAAAAAGCTCTCGGCAAAAAAACAGTCAGGGAATACTTACCGCCCCAGCCGGGTGATGTCGAACGCACATACGCCGACGTTACCAAAGCCGTCAGAGAGTTAGGTTATAACCCTGCAACAACTATTGAACAGGGCCTGGAAAAATTCGTCACCTGGCTAAGAGAAAACGCATAAACTCACAAAGAATTCAGGAGAAAAACACAATGGCAGACAAAAAAGCAGACCTCGCAGGCCCCGGCATTGGTGATTATACCGAGCTGGAGAAAATCCTGCCGCAGGGTTATAGCTCCCTGCTGTCACCAAAGGAAACTCAACGAGCCATCTTTGCATTAAAAAACTACATCGAGGAAAATCTGTGTAAACAGCTTAATCTTATGATGGTTACGGTCCCTCTGATTGTCGATGTCCGCAGTGGTGTCAACGACATGCTGGATCGTGACGGTTCGCGTACGCCAATTCAGTTCCACATTTCAAACGACAACGACAGCAACCCAATCGATGCCCAGATCGTGCAGGCCGCAACAAAGTGGAAGCGTATGGCCCTCAGGCAGTTCGGCATGGACACAGGCGAAGGACTAATCACAGATATGCGGGCCGTACGCAAGGACTATTTCCTCGACCACGACCACAGTGCCTACGTCGACCAGTGGGACTGGGAGCTGGCGATAACCAAAAAGCAGCGCAACCTCCAATTCCTCACCGAGGTGGTAGAAAAAATCTGGGAGGTCATCAAAGGTGCCGAGACCTATATCCAGCAGCTTTACCCCCAGCTAAAGACCGACAGGTCTCCCAACCTGCCGGACAAACTCACCTTCATTCACGCCGAAGACATCCTTGAAAAGTACCCAGACCTGCCGCGCAAGCAGCGGGAAACAGAAATCGCGAAGGAATACACCGCGGTCTTTATTTACGGCATCGGCTGGGTGCTCGAGGACGGCTACCCACACGAGATGAGGGCCGCAGATTATGATGACTGGGTTACACCCACACAGTCCGCCGACGGCAGACCAATGCACGGCCTTAACGGTGACATCCTCGTCTGGAACCCGGTTACAAAGCGCCGCCACGAACTAACGTCTATGGGTATCCGTGTCAACGCTGTGACCCTCAAACAACAGCTTGAGATTTCGGGCCAGCTTGATTTCCTAAAGTTACCCTACCACCAGGCTATCCTCAACAACGAGATACCTCTGAGCATTGGCGGCGGTATCGGCCAATCCCGCACAATTATGCTTCTGCTGCGAAAGGCCCACATCGGTGAGGTAAGTGCCACCGTTTGGCCCGAGATATTAAAGGACATGTGTAAAAAGAAAAATATTCACCTCATTGAGTAAAAGCCCGGGGCAAAAAGCCAGGAAATTCACCGCCGTGTTTTTTCTTGGCCGCTTCACGGATCGGCAGCTGAGCAGTAAATCGTTTCCAAAGCAATAAAGCTTACCTTTAATTTTCTTGAAGTATTAGCCTGTTGAGTATAAAGTAGGTGATAATGGGTAGCTATCAACAAATCATTGTATTTATCCTGGTTAGGGCGATTAGCTCAGCCGGCAGAGCAGCTGACTCTTAATTGGTACATAGAATTTGCTTTTTTATACAACTATCGCTAATTTCTAAAGTTAGCATTTGTCAAATATCTCCAACAGCAACAGATAACTCGTCTTTCGGTCGTAGTTTGGTTGTAGTTTTGAGAACTTTCTTTCTGAGAGAATTGCCAATCAGTGCGCAAAGCAGCTAACGAATATATCCGAATTATTCTTTATTCGGCACGTCGTAAACCAATGTCAAGCTTTTGCCAGCGTAGCTTACTATTGGATAATCCTGATTCCCTTTTATACCGCTTATTGACAGGGCTGACCGAAGCAATAAGTTCCTGTTTCTGGCTGCACAAGAATTTACTACGGAAAAGCTTATGCGAAAACCCCTAAGTTTGAGAAAAAACTTGTTTTATTATAAAACTCTTAGCTCGACTTTTGCCATTTAATTACAGTTACGCTGCCTGGCTGAGATAGTCCAGCAGCATATTTCTTAATTTCGGTGATAGTTTTTTAAAACCGTTATGGTAAGAAGCCTCTTCGAAAATAGTTTTTTGCCAAAACAGTCGTCGTACCGTGGCAATAGCATCCGAGAAGGTCGGTTCGGCTTTATGATACCATTCAGGGTTGCGAACCTCGATACGATGGCCTTTGGTATAGTCAGCAAAAATAAGACAAATAATGCTGAACAATCCCAGCAGACACGGTGCGGTACGCAAGACCGATTGGGCCACATGCTGTCGCGGCGTTTCAAAACCCAAATGCGCTCGCATCTCCTGAAAAGTGGTTTCGATAGACCAGCGAGCCGTAAACCAACTGACGATCTGCTCCAGACGCAGGCTGGTGTCGGTGGTATAAAAGTATTCGTCCCGATGGGTCCCCTGAACATCATGGACAAAGACCCAGCGAACTGGAACCAATCCCTTGCCGGATTTGTACCACTGACCGGCGTCTCCGGTAAGTTCGACCCGACGATCGGAGCCACCGTACCAACTGACCGTAGCAGGGATTCCTTTTCGACGGGCGACGACCTGCTGAGGTTTGGGCAGTTCGCGGCCTTTGATGCGGGGGCGGCCATTTCGTTTTTTCGCTGGCTTGGATGGCGGTGCGTAAAGGTTGGCGTCACCATGGTAGCGGCTAATCAGTGTGGCATGACGTTGATGACGATAGCAGAACATGGCCAGTTCATGCGAAGCATAGCCGCCATCGCCCAAAAATATGAATTTTCGCTCTGGAAACCAGTGTATCAGCACAGCCATCAGTTGACACGCCAAGTGAGGGGCAGTTTTATGCCGCCGCTTTTCGGCGAGATTAAGTTCCTCGGGACGGTACAGGGCGCAGAGGACCGGCAACGCCCAGCGTCGCGAGGTGAAGGGGAATTGGACCGAAAGGGCCAGCACAATCCAACGATGCCCCCAGCGAAAGACGATATGTCTGTGGGCCGAGCGAACCGCATCATGATGACAGCCCTTGCCATAGACACGCTTTCCTCGGTGCTGAGCTGTGGTGTCGTCCATGGGAACCAAAACCGGTTCTTGGGGCGGGATAAAATGCAGAATCGCACAGGCCAACACCTTCCCCAATGGCCACATCGACCAACTTGCCCTGGAAAAGACACGATGATAAGTGCTGCAATGGCCATCCACGACCGCACGCATTGTCCACAGGACAGCGGTAACGGTTCGTCGGCCTATGGTGATGATGGCTCCGATGACCAGCGGAAGAATTCGCTGGAAAGTTGGTTGTGTAAACGCAGAAGAAAATTGAACAAAAAGCTGTTCTGCTGCCGATGGAATAGTAAGCATAATGGACTCCTTTCCGAACTTATTATCTTTTTCAATAATAAGCATCGGCAGGAGTCTGTTTTTTATGCCAATGTATTTTCTATTCATCATTTAGCAGCCTAAAAAATGGCAAAAGTCGAGATAAGTATATGCGTATATACTTATGGAGTGCTTTAAGAGTCATGGTTTTTCAAGTGGGAGATTTGAGGGTGGGGATTTTTTTGGCCACAGAGGGACACAGAGGAACAAAGAGGGACAAAGGCACCGATAATCTACGAGATACATTCGAGGAACAATGTCCACAACGGCATTAGAAAGAGGGAATGTAGGAGTAGTAGGAAGTGGAAAAGTTAAAAGTAAAAAGTCAAAACCAAAACGCAAAATTCAAAAGTTTTTC
>Ga0315284_10009788_pt1 | contig 13653 bp, 12 predicted proteins | sample YL17G09_16_MG_FD_203696 | JGI IMG/M metagenome (GOLD analysis project Ga0315284, IMG submission 203696) | Sediment microbial communities from Yellowstone Lake, YNP, Wyoming, USA - YL17G09_16 | ecosystem: Environmental > Aquatic > Freshwater > Lake > Sediment | place: USA: Wyoming | collected...
TATATTGGTCACGACCAAGTCCACGAGTTTTGTCCACGAGTTTACTTAAATATTCTTGTGTATCAGAATTATATTGGTCACGACCAAGTCCACGAGTTTTGTCCACGAGTTTTGTCCACGAGTTTTGTCCACGAGTTTACTTAAATATTCTTGTGTATCAGAATTATATTGGTAACGACCAAGTCCACGAGTTTACTTAAATATTCTTTAAGACAGAATAAGAATTTGTCACGAGTTTGTCCACGAGTTATTCTAAAACAAATTTACTTCTCTATTAGCAGGTAAGTCTTATAACAGAAAGTGAACAGATAATAATGTAATTTCTTACATTAATTCTAAAGCTTAGTAGTTAAATTATTGGTTTTTGTATTTAAAAAATTGACCTGACTAGTAGTATAAACATTATGAATAACACGCAGAAAGTACTTAGTTTTAGTGTTACTATTGATAGTTTGGCAAGGAAAGCTGCACTAGAAGGTAGACTAGAGGCTCTTACTTTATATATTAAAGAAGGAGCAATAGACTGGCAGGGTATGGCTAGGAATGCGGCTTCCGGAGGGTATTTAGACGTACTCCAGTACATTATAACTGAGCGTGCAGACGAGAATGATTGGAATGACATGGCGCGAAGTGCAGTGTTCTCTGGTCACCTACACATTCTTAGGTACTTAATTTTTGTTAATACCAATAATAACGATTGGTTGACTATAGCTGCCCTTGCCGCGTCTAAACATAGCAGTTCTGGCGTTAGTAGTACTACTAACGATTGGTCTAGTCTCGTTCAATTAGCCCTTATTAATAAGAACAAGAATAAGGATCCTGCGTATAGAGAATCTCACGTCTGGAATTCCATAATAGCTCTTGCGGAAACTGACTGTACTATTGATCCACGATCATTTCTAATGGACAAAGGGTACAGAAACTGGAATGACTTAATAAACTCTTCTAACTTTGATAACTTCCAAGACTTTCAGAAGCTATTAAATTCTTCTATTAGTAGTTGGAACTCAGTAGTTGTGCTTGGAACCGGCAGGATTGAAATAATACTGTATCTTCTAAGCAGTGAGACGTGTGACTGGGATAGTCTTGCAATAGGGTCAATTTTAGCGTATCACGCTGAGTCTATTCGCATATTAATCAACAAATACATTAGTGATTTAGTGGAAGTCTTAGAATTTTCTAAGAGTCTCTCGGCAAACATTAAAGATCTTAGGACTTTACTTGAACTTAAGAGTGATGGTTGGTCAAGTCTTTTTACTAACCAAGCGTTTGATGGAAGTAATTTAGATGTTGTCCGTTACCTATTAAGAAGAGACCTATAAAGTGTATATTACAAAATTTTGTAATATTCTATGTAAAAATGGACATCATAGTTATTGTTTTACAGAACTACCCTCAATACGTAAGAATTGACGATCTTGTCTCATTATACGTAGTTCATAATAATTTTAAAGGTATTCTTGACAACATATACACATTAAATATACTTCTAGCGTACCACGGAGTTAAATTACACAAACAAAGGTAAGATGCTTCTAGAACAACACTACGAAGAGTTAAATTACACAAACAAAGGTAAGATGCTTCTAGAACAACACTACGAAGAGTTAAATAAACATAATCTTACAAACACCTTCCTAATAAATACAAACACCCTTTTGAGTAAAGTAAAAACGGTAAACGCTCTCACGTTCCAGAGTTTTATTAAGACTGCGAGTATGGCTTGTATATACAAAGATTGCTTTAAGCATTACACACCCAACAAATGTGCGGAAGAGGCAGCAAGAAGAGGAAATATGGACATTATACAGTTAGCTATCCTTAGAGATGCTATTTCTTCGCTCATTAGTAATACTATTCCTGTATTTAATATTCCCGTAAGTTGGAGTAAGAGAGGCCTAAGTAGGAAAATCTATAACTGGGATCTAATTGGAACGAATGCATATGCAGAGGTGGTCATCTGGACATTATTAAGTTAGCCTTTAGTAAAGGCTTCTGTGATTTTGACACCGCAAGCGTCGAAGCAGCAGAAGGTGGACATTTAGACGTTCTCTTGTATTTAATAGATAAATTTGAAGAAAGTCAAGCAAGTGCTCTATTAGCTTTAATAAATCCTACTACCACTATTATTATTAATGAAAGTTTGAATATTCCTACAGATTCTGCAATAGATATTATTCCTATTTACTGGAATTCTGTGATTGATGGCGCAGCGAGAGGTGGCCACCTAAATATTCTTAACTTGGCCGCTACTAAAATTAAAAGCGTCAATTGGCATACCGTAGCATGCAATTCAGTAGAGTATGGACACTTAGAAATATTTAATCTTGCGTGCGAGCATTTACGCAACAAAGATATTGGAAAATATAGACCTGGATGGGATAACATAGCCTTTCACGCAGCAAAGGGTGGATATTTAGACATTCTTAATTCTCTCTTTAGTAAGATTCTTTACTGCAGTAAAGATATATACGTGGATATGTGCGAATGTATGGGAAGAGCAGCAAGAGGCGCAAAAATAGGTATTTTCAAAGAAATACTTCAAAAGGTAAAAGAGAATACCTTAATTGACCTAACACTTGAAACTGCAGTAACCTTAAACTGGGATTACATACTCCGTGAAGCTGCGAAGAGTGGAAGCCCAGAGATGTTTAGTCTTGCACTTCTTGAAAGCATAAATTCCGACTATTCCGTATTTGAATGGAACAAAATATCTATGAGTGCAGTAGAAGGTGGAAATATATCTATATTTAATACGTCCTATTAGTGCTTGTAAATTTAGTAATTGGGATTGGGCTGGCTATACCGCAGCAAGAAACTGTAATATAGACATTGTTGCCTTAATTATACAGAAAGGTTCTAGTGAAGTTAAAAGTTGGAACAGAATAATTGATGGTGCTATAGAAGGGGGAAGCCTAGTGGTAATAAATATGGTCCAAAGATTTTGTACTATGCCTACTGAAGAAGAGATTTCCAACAAAATATTTACGAAACAGCTAGCATACTATAAAGCCTTACGCTATTAAGGATAAAAATATATTCATTACACGATAAATGTAATGTTATCACCCTACCTAATAATGTGCTTATTAAGAAATATAGACCAATAGAAGAACGGACAAAACAGAAGAAGTTAAGTATTCTTCTGTTTTGTCCGTTCTTCTATTGGTCTCATAATATGTAATAAATAAATTACGTCTATTATTAGTAAATAAACCCTTAAAGAAATATACTAAATACATATTATAAATTAATAATAAGGGTTAAAACTAATCATCGCATAAATAATGATGGACTATATGCTTGATGGTGAGAGTTTCGAGAACAAACTATCTTTACTCACATTACTGAAGAAAAGTAAAGAAAACGAGAATGCTCTTCACGCACTGGATGAATTTATTATAGAGAAGCTCTTTCCTAATATTTCCGACTACAATATTATTCTGTCTTTAGATAGTTTTACTAAGAAAATGTTTTTAGAGCAAAAGACTTCACAGAGCATTTATGAGCTTTCATACTTTATGCAAAGACTAGTTAGTATTTGCTCAGGCATACCCAACGGAAAAACCATACTTACGTCTATTTTGGGAAATCTTAGTCGTAGTCATAGTCATAGTCATATGTTTAATCAAAATGATAAATATCGGATTGGTGATGTTAAGTCTTTACTTGAGATAAAGCATGATAAAAATAGTAACTTCATTCACGAAGCGATGGTCTCACTCATGGCACTTAACAAACTCAGAGATATTACTGATGCATTTCCTGCAGTTTATGCAGTCTTTAGATGCAGTGATGTTGTTTCTAATAGCAATTACTGTACGTTTATTAGTGGGTCTAATTACACTTATATTGTTATGGAAAAAATAGAAGGTACAGCCTTTGAGGAGTTTCTCAAAGATCATGAAGATAAAATCGAGGAATTATCAAGTCACGTGTATCCGACACTCGCCATAATTATAGGAGCACTAGAAATAGCGTACCAACAATACGGGTATCAACACGGAAATCTCACACGAGAGAGCATTTACATTAAAAGTGAAGATAAAAGCAGTACTAAATACGTTGGTAAAGGGGAGACCATCTTGGCTAAATTCAGTGTTAAAATCATTAACGATAAAGATTGTAGACTCGAAAGTTTGGGTGAACGTAACGACAAAGACTATAATGACGAACTTCATGATGTCAAAACTTTACTTAATAGTCTTCTTGATCTATTTAAGGATGCGGTTTACTTGAATTTGTTTAAAACGTTTAAAGAGAAAGTAGACACGTTAAAATTTTTTAAAGACCTTAATGTGCTGGATAGTATTACTATTAAGAGATCTCAAGAAAGTAATCTTATTATGCCTTTTACTAAGTTTATGCCTAAGCAAATTAATATACCTCTAATTTCAGATGCTAGATTGTATGAGTACCCTATGCATTACCTTCTTTATGCGTCATACGTTGATAAATTGAACTACACTCTGCCTAAAGAGCATAAACTGCACATACAACCTTGGAGCTCAGGAAAAGACTTAATATTAATCGAGAACCTTAATGAAAAAAGTATGAGTTTACCCGACCTATTAAAACAAAAGGCCTTTCTCTCTATTCACAAATTTTCATTTCCTCTTCTTGATACTACGCTTTTTGAAAACAGATTGAATGAACTCTTTGCTAGAAAGTTTGAGTTAATGATGAGAGAAGCATTAAAATCCCAAAGTAAGACTTCTCCTTCTAAATCTCCACGTAAAATAAAAGAATCACAAAGTGAAACTTTATCATCTAGATCTCCATCTAGATCTCCATCTAGATCTCCATCTAGATCTCCTGTTAGTGTATACGCGTTATTCGAAACTCCTGGAGAGAATATTAGCGTTAGCCAAACGGAAGAAGAAAAGAAGGGAATATACAGTCTACCGCTTAGTTCAAGAGGGCGATCACAACAAGCTACATTAAGGTCGTCTAGTGGCAGTAAATCACCAGCTCTTACCAGATCTAGTGAATCAATTAGTCAATCTCCTGTGTCGCAATCTCCCAGATCGCCGCCACAAACATTAAAATCTGGATTTGTATCAACATTAACGCCAGAAAGAAAAATAGAACTTAAGAAGTTTGAAAATGTATTAACTCAAAGAGATATTGATTATAATAATACTGGATATATTAATGTGTATAATTCTGAAAGAAAGGAATCAGCTTCTTCGATAGATATTGTAAAATATTTACTTGGTAAATCCTCCCAAAAAGCAACAAAACCCATTTATATAGCGACTGATAATGACATTAAAGATTTGGCACAAATTGCAATGGAAACGGATAATTCCGGGTACCTTGTGTCTATTTTGAAATATATAATAGATAAAACAAAAGACTCCAGTGATAAAAACTTATACGAACAAATAAAAGCTTACTACATTAATAAAGACATAACATTTAAAATTGACCATAATAATAATGCTGGACTTCTTGAAATCTTTGCGTTTAGTTTATCTGAACAAAATTACATAGACATGGTACTATTAGAAATTACTTTTAATTTTGGTGCTGTAAGAAACTTACTAGACTACGATATGTCCAATTTATCAAAATATATTGGTTATTACTATAAATGTGTCCAAAGTAGCGAAAGTGGTAAAAAGTCCGAAAAAGTAAAAGTATCCAAGAAAATGGAAGAGTTTAAAGATGCAGTACTCCAAAAGTTAAAAGAGATAATTTTTAAAACTGCGTTTAATGTGGCATTCGATCGAATTAATAATAAAAAGTAATTAGAATTATTAACACTCAAAATGAATAATAATCACGCATTAATACCATTATTAATGATTTTAGTTAGCATTTTACGTACATTATAGTATTAATAATGAAATCAGTTCTAATAACACTTTAAAAATATTAACTCTTAAATATTAAGATGAATTATGTACTCAGTAATGAAAGCTTCGAAAATAAGCTGTCTTTACTTTCACTACTACAGAAAAGTATGCATGAAAATAGTGCTCTTTACACAATAATGTAAAGAGTTTATTTTGGCAAAACTCTTTACATTATTAATATAAATGAAGCTATTATGACCTATACGGTAATAGTAAATGACCGTAATAGACTATTTTTTTCTTTTCAAAAATTTTCACGCACATATACAACTTATTTCTATGCAAGCTCAAAATAATGCGCAAGACGGAAGTTATCTCTTATCGTTCTCTTATGTTGATCTATTAAACTACATTCTCGTGGATAATAGACTCAAAATCCACGAGAATGTCATATGGATCTCTAAGGTCGAAATGGAAATACAAAATGGATGTGACTGTTCTCAATGGTATAGAGAAGGATATACTGAAATGGTAAAGGCCCACATGAGTCAAGAACAAGATAAGGATACTCTAAGAGAGTGTGCTTATGCTGCAGTAGATGGTAATCAACAACATATATTGGAGTTAATTGTCAAATCCTATAGAAAGAAGGACATATACAATAAAGCTCTTGAGAGAGCTTCCAAGAGAGATAGAACCTCTATGTATACTTACCTCAATAAGACCATAAAGTTCTCAACCGAAACAATAAACACTTCAATTTTTAGTATTCTCTCTGAGCTTTCAGGAGCAGGAGTAAAGGACAGAGAGAATACTAATAATATAGATGGCAATATGTGTAATAAATCTCATAGTTCTTCTATACCTTCATTTCTTTCTGTTAACCCGTCCAGTGCTATTACTCCTCAATGTATAGATCTAATGTCTTTTGATAGTAATAGTAGTGATCATTCATCCGATAGTATTTAGGTGGATCTCAGAGATAACAAACAAAAATTTATCATATTACATGTGTAATATGAATATGTGAGCAAATACCAGTTTTTAAGATGAACGATTTTATATAATTAACGATTAATGTATACTGTACTAATATACGAATAGTACATGCGAGTACTAATATGATGTAAATACCAATTAAGGTGAATACTACTATTATACTGTTACTAATTAATACCCACATAAATATGTATGTATACGTATATTTAATAAACACATCACACAAACAAGGAAATGTTAAATATATATAATATATTATTAAAAGATGGAATTTCTATTGGAAGGTGAAAGTTTTGAGAATAAGCTTTCTTTACTTGATTTGTTCAAGAAGAGCAAAGAAGGTAACGAGGATGCCCTACAACTAATGGATGAGTTTGCTATACTAAAGTGCTTCCCTAGTACGAAAGATTACGATATAGTCCGTTCATTAGTCAAAATTAAAATTTTGACTAATGAAGCCAAAAAGATGACTCCTAGAAGAATTTACAAGATTTCATACATGTTACAGAGAATTGTGGATATTTGCTCGGGTATACCTAATGGTAAAACTATATTAACAAATATCATTGGAAACTTAAGTAGTAAATCTACTAATGGTGGTCGTTATCCATCACAAAAATATAGCAAATTAGAAATAGTTCACGACAAAGACTCTAACTTCATTCATACAGCAGCAGTCTCGTTTATGGCTCTTAATCAACTCAAAGATATTACGGATGTATTTCCCGCAATTTATGCTGTATTTAGATGCAGTGATGTAGTAATTCCACCATCTAAAATAACATTGCCTTTGGAGTCACTTGAATATTGCACGCACATTAGTGGTTCTACTTATACTTATATGATAGCAGAAAAAATAGAAGGTCGAAGTTTTAGTGACTTTATTAATGATAGTACCACCAAAATTAAAGATATTTATGTGGTGCTCTGTCAAATTATAGGTGCATTAAGCATAGCATATAAATTTGGATACAAGCATAATGATCTTAATACTGATATGATATACGTGTTAACTAATACAAAAGAGACAAAAGAGAGATTTTCCGAGACATTTTCCATTTCATCTAATCATAAAGTTAAAATTATTAGTAATAGTAATGCAAGCCTTTATACTTTTGGAGACAGAGAAGTTAAAAAAGATGAAGAACTCAGCGATGTTAGATGTTTACTTCATAATATGAAAAATGCAGTAAATGAAAAGGTGTCAACTCTTAAAGGATTTGATAGAACGCCAAAAACAATTTATTTCTTGAGTTTTATTGGTTTTGTAGATAATATTGACAAAACATTTGATGATATTTTAAAGAGAATAAAACAACGACTTGATAATGATGATCTTTTTACTATGGAATTTCCATTACCAAGTAATATATTGAATAAGGAGTTTGTTTTAAAAGATAGTCTTTTAAACCACACAAGTGGTGACCCATTGTATTATCTTCTTTATGCTTCATACATTGACAAGTTAAACTATTATCCGTTATCACATAATAGAATAAGTATACAGCCTTATAATGGAGAGTTAAATTTAAACGTAATAAATGATAAAGACACTCCATTGCACGTTTTACTGAAACATAAGGCTATGTTTGACATTCATAGACTTTCACGCAGAAGTGACACAACAGAAATTATAAATTATAAAAAAATTTTGGATAACTTATTGAGTGCAAAACTCGAGCAAATAAAGAAAAGTATTTTATCAGGAAGTTCTGGGAAACTTTAGTAGTCATTACTGTGTTATATTATTATAGTCTGTCATTCTTAAAACCTACCTATATTTACCTATACATAATATTACTTTTAGAGTAATGTATTTCTTAAAATTTAGAACGAAACAGTTCTATTTCGTACCCATGGCATTTGTTTTAATGTAAGAATACACACTAGAACAAGTTCGTAACCAAAAGGCTTAGAAGGATCTAAGTATAAGCGTTCTAGTTCTAAGTATTTTAAATTTACCGAATCTACGCAGTCACGTCCAACAATATTAATATTTAAACCTTCCTTGACCGCTTTGCTGAGTTCTTTCCACTCTTCTGTATTTTTCACGACCATTTCATAGAACGTGCAGAAGAACTGCCTTGACTCAACCTCAGAATATGTCATGTCGTCAAGGAAGTATTGATTATAAGAGTAAGGCTCTTCTACCGAGAACATCCAACCCTTTGGAACTACACCTTTTCTGTTGTGTTTGCGCGGTATTGGGTCGAGGAACTTTTCCTTTTGAAGTTCTCTAAACTCTTCCATTGTTTGACCTTCATATATTTTACTAAATTCCCAGAAGTTTTGGAGATTAAGGGCATTCGGTAATCCTTCCTGGCCAGAATTTACGGGTCCCAAACAAAAAGGAGAAAGGGCAGCTATACATTTACCCAGTTTTCTATTAGATCTATTCATGAAAACTGGGTAAAATCCAACTCTGTGAAAATCATTTTTGTACCATTTGGTACAAGCCAGTAATCCAGGCATCCCTTTCTCAGCATTTATTGCTTTCTCTTCAGCAATTCTATCTTTTTGTTCTTGCACACGCATAACAGAATTATATTTGTCTTCTTTAATGTTAACGAGATTAACTTTTAAGTCGTCTTCTTCACTTTCTGTATTTTCTGTATTTTCTTCACACTCAATAGTATTCGATTTGTCTTCTTCACTTTCTGTACTTTCTGTACTTTCTGTATTTTCTTCACACTCAATAGTATTCGATTTGTCTTCTTCACTTTCTGTACTTTCTGTATTTTCTTCACACTCAATAGTATTCGATTTGTCTTCTTCACTTTCTGTATTTTCTGTATTTTCTTCACACTCAATAGTATTCGATTTGTCTTCTTCACTTTCTGTATTTTCTGTATTTTCTTCACACTCAATAGTATTCGATTTGTCTTCTTTACTTTCTGTATTTTCTTCACACTCAATAGTATTCGATTTGTCTTCTTTACTTTCTGTACTTTCTGTACTTTCTGTACTTTCTGTATTTTCTGTATTTTCTGTATTTTCTTCACACTCAATAGTATTCGATTTGTCTTCTTTACTTTCTGTACTTTCTATACTTTCTGTACTTTCTGTACTTTCTGTATTTTCTTCACACTCAATAGTATTCGATTTGTCTTCTTCACATTCACTTTCTGTACTTTCTGTACTTTCTGTATTTTCTTCAAACTCAATAGTATTCGATTTGTCTTCTTCACATTCAATAGTATTAAGTTTATGCTCTTCTTGCTTACTAAAAAATTTACTCTCTTCTAGTTTTGCTCTAGTATTAACAAATTTTAGGTCCTTCTTTTTTATAAATTCGTAAGTCTCATCTTTGTGAATAAAGCATTTTACTAAATTTCCCGTATCTTTGCTAGACAACCAGTAAGCGTGCATATTACACCCTAGTTTAATATCCATACACCATACTTCACCGTAATAGTACTTTTCCTTTTTCATATTACTACGAAGCAAACAATTCATCTTTGTGTCTAAGCAAAAGAAAATTCTTTTGTGTATATAAAATTTTGACTAATGTCTTCATTCCCAATTTGTTCTGTCGAGGAACTAGAAGGCGCACTCAACTTGTACCACGGAACAATTTTAAGAGATCCTTTTTACGACAATAGTGCGTTTAAGTGTAGTGCAATAACTTTGAAGGGCCATCGTTGCGAAGCTTCTGTTAGTTCTGACGTAATACAGAAAGGTAGAAGTGTATGCTTTAGGCATATAAATCAATCTACATCTAACTCTTTCATACTCCTAATGAACAGTGTCAAGGAATTAACAAAGAATAAGGATAAAGTCTATGTGGCTATATCTGATTATTCGTGTGATCAAACTTTTGTTAACTTTTCAAAAGAAGTGCGAAGAATACACAGATCTAATCCCACAAACTTAGAGAAGCCTTTATGGTTCTTAGCTATTATAACTGTAATATTTAATGTTGCTCTCGCACTAGACGATTTAGTGTCCGTGAGATATTTACTTCTTACCGTAGACTTTTTGGCATTTGAGTGTCAGTGTAAATGTTGTAAAATTTTTATGTCTTTCCAACAGCAGAATTGTCCTCTTTGCTATAACCCAATTTTTGAAAGCGTAACAAGCAAGCTCTATACGGATAAAGATATTCTCTTTGGCCTTCTAGTAAAGTACGGGTACCTTCATAAATATCTTCCCAAAGACCTAATTCTAGATATCTTCCGTATCGTCCTTTTTATCACATACCCCGGAGAAGAGTATTTTAGGAATTACGAACGCATTCTAAAGGACAAGAAGAACGAAAAAAGGTTAAGTCTCTTAAGTTCTAGAAGTGAAAGATACGAAAAACACTCATCTTGTCTCGGAAAGTATAATGATTGTATAAGCACTATAGATAAAGTTAGGAATGAAGAGAAAAAGGCTCTACAAAAAGAATACGATAGGAAAATGAAAGAAATAGACAGTGAGCACGTCATTATTAAGCATACCCTATTAATTGATCTAGAACTAGACGTGAAGAAAATAAATAAAGGTTATCCTCAACTTAAACCTATACATAATGTCTTAGTCTTAGACGAAGTCAAGAAACCAATAGACTAAAAATTATTATCCATCATTTACATACAGTAATGATTTGTATTATCTCGTGTATAATACGAAATATATTTGATCTCAACTTAAACCCATACATAATGTCTTAGTCTTAGTCAAAGTCAAGAAACCAATAGACTAAAAATTATTATCCGTCATTACTGTATGTAATGATTTGTATTATCTCGTGTGTAATATGAAATATATTTGACCTTAATTAACTTAACGCTGTATCTTCCGTATCTTACTTCATTACTTGTATTAAAGATTAGTAATTTTTGCTCTTCTTATACTGATTGCATTACTTCTTTCTTAAAAAATTTTACATTTTTAAATTTTTAAATGTTATATGTCGGCCAACAACTATTCGTTAATAGCCTTAATAATACTAAAAATGAGGTCACTCAAGATTTAGTTTCTCTGTATCTAGGAACAATCTCTATTAAACATTTGATTCTTGACTATGCCTTTGTTGAAGTTGACTGTTTCTATAACAGAAATCTCAAGTGTAATGCTAAATTAATTAAAGGCGGCCTTTGTTCGATAAATATTGCGTATAAAGCTTCGAGAGAAGGTAGAACAACATGTTCTAAACATATAGGAAAGGATAGTTTTAATCCGCTCTTTCTCCTCCAAACAGAAATACTAAAACACTTTGATCCAGACACTGTTAACTATAATGGCTCACTAAAGCATAACTATAGAGGCTTAATTGTTGCCACTAGAAAAATACAGCGCATGCACGGAAATAGAAATGGCCTTTGGTACTTTAAAATGCTGGTGATATGTCTTTGGATAGCTAGGGAAACTAAAGACATTAGGGCTATGAGGTATTTACTCTTTACTGTAGACTTTAGGCCTCGAATTTACGAGTGCAGTCGTACAAATTTTGTTACTAAGTTTTGTGTGTGCGCAAACCTGCAAAATTGCGGTCTAAACATGTCAACACCCTACACAAACAAAGATATTCTCTTTGGACTGCTTTTAAAGTATGGAACGATTCATGAAAATCTACCCAGAGAACTAATCATCGAGATCTTTAATACTTTACTCTTTCTAGAATATCCTGGGACAGAATACGCTGAAAAACAACTAAGACTTAAGAGAAACAGAAAGAATGAAGAAAGGGCAAAGTTAATAGAACCAAGCTATAAGAGACATCAAGAACACCTTAACGCTATCTCTTCGTACAATGAAAGTGTAAATCTTATTACTAACAAGAAAAAGACTCAAAGTGAGATTTTAAAAAAAGATTATGAAGATAAGCTTGAACTCGTGAATGCAGAGTTTAGGTCGGAGAAGATGAGGCATTATTCTGTTTTAGCGAAGAAGACTAAACAACTTAACTTAGAGTACCCAGAGCTAGTATTTATTACTAAGCCTTTTGAAACAGTCAAGATAAAACTACCGAAGGACTAAAATATTCATAATTATGTAATTATAATTACAATTATGTAATTATGAATATTTATAATAAAAGATAGTGTCCCGAGACAAGTAAATATTATTAGAGAGTTAAAGTATCTGTTCAAAAGATCTTCTTATTATGCCATTTTCTAGGTTCTATTTGTCAAATTTTCCTAAAACTAAGTGTTTAAACGAACTTCTTTCCGAGCTTAAAACTATATTGCTGTCACAAAAAGAGATTCTCGAAAAACTCTTGTGGCAGAATGAAGTTAATATTTTATTGTGTGTTTCTCAAACAAAAGATCTTGAAAAACTCTTATGGCAGAATGAAGTTAATACGCTCCAGTGTGAACATAAAATAGTACGTCTTGAACGACTAATTGAACTTAACAAGAGAGATACACAAGAAATATTATAACTAATTGGACTTAACAAGAGAGATACACAAGAAATATTATAACTAATTGGACTTAACAAGAGAAATATAACTAATTGGACTTAATAAGAGAAATATAACTAATTGGACTTAACAAGAGAAATATTATAACTAATTGGACTTAACAAGAGAAATACACAAGAAATATAACACATTATTAAGTTAATAATGATTACTCTATAAATTTGCTTTTAAGAGAAAAGTGTTAATTCCGCATAAATTAAATAACAACTAAATAACAACTAAAAGTAAGACTTACACACAGATATAGGTCATATAACAACTAAATAATATAATTCTGTCATAAAATGGAATATTTACTAAAAGATGAGAGTTTTGAGAACAAACTATCTTTACTCGCGCTCTCAGACAAGAACACTCTAAATAGTTTGAGAATTTTAGAAGAGTTTGCTCTGTTGAAGCTTTTTCCAAGTACTATTGACTACAACATAGTTCGAGCTTTTA
>Ga0315284_10009790_pt1 | contig 13649 bp, 11 predicted proteins | sample YL17G09_16_MG_FD_203696 | JGI IMG/M metagenome (GOLD analysis project Ga0315284, IMG submission 203696) | Sediment microbial communities from Yellowstone Lake, YNP, Wyoming, USA - YL17G09_16 | ecosystem: Environmental > Aquatic > Freshwater > Lake > Sediment | place: USA: Wyoming | collected...
ATCAGGCAATACTTCTGGACAGGCTCGGTTTACATTTACCCAAACAATTAGATTATCAAAAAATGTAGTGTAAACTTTGAGCCTGAGAAAAATTATTCCAGATTCACAACTGCGGAAGTCAGGCTAGTCTCGGGTTCTCCAGGTACTAGATGCTTCGCGGAGTTTATCCTGAAGCTAAAAGAAGGACTCAGCATGACATTTTCGGACAGCCCCCAGGGGATGAGGCGTCGGGTATGAATCACGTCGGGCAACTTCACCTGTCCCGCGGAATTTATCGACATCAGTGAAGCAGATACTTCAGTGGTTCTGACAATACATTAACCGGCGTCAGCCCTCGCTGACCGCCTACCCCACCGGCCTCTTAGCCACTCTGCCAGCCTGTACCCCTGCGCGCAGGCAATTGCCATGACCAGCTTGGGGATGTACAGCCAGAACCCATTCAGTCCCATCGCCATGTAAAGCGCCGGGTCTTCTACCATGCTGTGATTGATGCCGATGGAGATGTGGATGCGCTCCAGCTCCGAACGGGTCAGCTCACCCTTGTTTGCCTTTTCCAGGATAACCGCACTGCCGTACATCAGCCCGAAAATCACGGCGGTCACCCAGAGTATGACACTGCGGTCGCTCAACCCGAGCACCTTCATAAACGGACGGAAAAACCGGTACAGGTACCGGTCCCAACCGAGCCGGGCCATGCATTCCAGCACAATCAGAATGCCCATGATAATGCCGAAAATCTTCAGCAACGTCTTGCCCGTGTCAATTCCCCAGGTAGTCACGGCATGGAGAAAGGGGGCTTGCCCTGCCACCGCCGTCAGGCCGCCCACGCTCTGGCTGGTGTCGCCCATGAATGGTGAGATTGCCAGCACGGTCACCAGAGCTACCACAATGCGGATGGCGACAATCTTGAAGGCATTTATTCCCGAGTTATGCTGGATAACACCCTCGGTAATGATATTGTGCGCAATCAGCGAAAATACGGCGATGAGAACCATCTGGCCCGGGCTGAAAGGTACCACAGTCAGGATGGCAATGGGGCATAGATATTGATGAAAATGGCGCTGAGGATGGGGAAAGCGGCTTCGCTGGGCAAGCGGATAAGGTGCATCACCGGGTTCAGTATGAAGTCGATTTTGTAGAGCCAGCCGCTCCATTGCAGAAGCGCCATTGCCAGGGAAATGGGGACAAGGAATTTCGCCATCCACAGGAAATTGTGCCAGCCCTTCCGGACGCCGGAGAAAAAAGCCCCTTTCAACCGCTCGCGCACGGTGGCGCTTTCCGGCGGCACAGGGGCAGGCGGGGATTGAAAAGCGGACTCTGAATGCGGATGATTTCTGCCGAACAGGGAAAAAGGCATTTACGTGTTGTTCCGTGCTTCTTGACAGAGCTTTACAATATATTCTAGTATAACACTCGAATTGGAATGGCGGCATACCAGCCGTATTCCGGTAGACAAAAACGGACTGGAGGAGACTGGCATGTCAGAGAAGCCTAACATCCTGCTTATCTTCCCGGACCAGCACCGCGGCGATACCATGAAATGCGCCGGACACCCGGCGGTGCGCACGCCGAATATCGACCGCCTGGCCGCGCAGGGGGTGCTCTTCGGCCGGTGCTGTACAAACTCGCCGCTGTGCATGCCTGCGCGGGCGTCTCTAATGAACGGGCAATACGTGAACACCCACGGTGTCTGGGACAACAATCTTGTTGCCGACCGCCACGGTCCCAGTCATGTGCGGAATGTCCGCGACGCCGGCTATCACACGGCCGTCATCGGCAAGACCCACCTGTACGTTCACGGCGGCGTCAAGGACACTCGCCATCATGAAGATGAGTTGCATGATTGGGGCTTCGAATACTGCCACGAGTTGACGGGTCCCTGGGCATCCGCGAACATCAATTCGGCGTATACGGACTACCTGGCGCAGAAGGGTCTGCTTGATACCCACCGCGAATATATACGGCATTACCTGACGGGAATGAGAAGCGGCGGTATGAAACCGTGGCAGGAGCCGCCTTCTCCCCTGAAACCGGAAGACCACCTGGATATATACACCGGCCGCACAGCCGCTGACTGGCTCCGTGGTTACCATGGAGATAAGCCCTTCTATCTCCAGGTCTGTTTCCCGGGTCCTCATGACCCATTTGACTCAACAAAAGAATACCGTGACCTTTATAAGCCGGAAGATATGCCAACCGGCATCATGGATAAACCCGGAGAGCCGGTGCCCCCATACGTCCAGTTTGTCTCGTCATGGAGCGCATTGGAGGGCATGACCCCCCAGCAAAAGCAGTTGATGTCCACCTTCTACTACGCCAAGATCACGCAGATCGACGATGGTGTAGGCATGATATTGAAAGCGTTGGCCGAACGCGGTTTCCTGGACAATACCTGGATAATCTATACCTCCGACCACGGGGAGATGCTTGGCGACCATTTCCTGAGCCACAAGATTGTATTCTACGAGGGTGCGCTCAAAATACCCTGCATCATCAGGCCGCCGGGCGGAGTCAAGGGCTGGAAATCAGCCGGCCTGACCGACCAGATTGATATTGCCGCCACGCTGATGGACATCGCCGGGGCAAAACCGTTTGAAAAGAGCGATGGCAAATCACTCCTGCCCGCTGTCCGCGGTGGTCCCAACGGCAAAAACGCCCAGAAACACAAGGAAGCGGTATTCAGCGAGGTCCAGCTCTTTTCCATGGCGCTCACCGACCGCTACAAGATGGCGGTTAATTCCGTCACACGCGAACCGCTGGAGCTTTATGACGTGGTCAACGACCCGCGCGAGGTGAACAACCTGGCTAACGACCCGTCCCTCAAGAATGTGCGTGACGAGATGAACGAACGGTATCTCCGCCAGCTCCTGAGCAATATGGACCAGGAGAAATTGAAGCGCTTCCAGGGGATGCCCGGCTCCCGTCCAAACCGGCGGCTCTAGTACTCACCGGCACGAGAGGATGGCGTCAGGCAATCAGGATTACGGCCATTTCTCCCCCTTTGCGAAAGGGGGAGAAATGGGGTTTTCTTGCTGCGTGCGGCACATCTCAAATCTCCTGACTATCGCATCTTCAGAGAAGCCAGGGGATTCTGCCGCAATTCGTGGTTACTGCCGGAAGAGGTATGAGGCGGCCAGCTCCGGGGCGCCGCAGCAGTTCTTGAACTTTCTGCCACTGCCGCAGGGACAGCCGCCATTTCTCGGCAGGCGCGCGCCGGGATGCGTGTGCTGCCACGCCAGGTAGTTCCTGTAGCCCGCAATCCGTGCCGCCAGTGTCCCGATGCGGTCGCCGGCGTGCTCGAATAGCGTCCGGTAGCTCTGGCAGAAGTAGCTCGTACCATAACCACCGGGTACCGGCGGCCAATTGCGCGGGCATTCACCTTTGCAGAGGTTTCTCCACTCGCAGGTCAGGCACAGGGAAGGCAGACTAATCTTCCGCCGCACGAAGCTCTGCCGTGAAGTGCTTTCTACAATTCCCTTAAAGCTATCGATGGAAATGTTGCCAAGCCGCCATTCGGGGTGGATGTAAAAATCGCACGGGAAGACATCCCCGTTATACTCAATGATAACGCCCGAATCGCACTTTTCACTGTAGACACAGAGGTTGTTCGGCGAGCCCACCGCCGACTGCAAAAAATTGTCGAATATCCGGACTGAGACGGTGGGAATGCCCTCCCGATACCATTCATTGAACAGGGATACCAGGAATTCGGCGTAGGCTTCCGGGCTGATGAGATAGGCTGGCGGTTTGTCCGGCTCAGTGGACTGGAAACCCATGGCTGGGATGAATTGCAGGTAGGTCAGACCTTCGCGCCGGAAGAATGCCATCAGTTCACGCGCCTTGCGGACATTGTGCGGACCGACCACGCACAGGATGTTCAGGTCGACCTTTCTCTTCCGCAGCGCTTCGATGCCTGCTATAACCCGCCGGAAAGAGCCGTTCCCACCCCGGTCTTTCCGCACGGCATCGTGGATTTCCTCGGGCCCGTCCAGGCTGACGCCCACCAGGAACCGGTACGCGGCGAAGAACTCGGCCCACTCGTCGTCAACGAGGACCGCATTGGTCTGGATGGCGTTATTTATCACGGTGGGCGGACGGGCATATTTCGCTTCCAACTCCACGGTCTGGCGGAAAAAATCCAGCCCGGCAAGCGTGGGTTCGCCCCCCTGCCAGCTCAGGTTTACCTGGTGAGAATCCGCGACATATTCCATGTACTGAGGTAGAAACCCATCCAGCAAACGTATGTCCATGCGGCGGCGCACGCGCTCACCCTCCAGGGACTGGCGGTAATAGCAGTATAAACAATCAAGGTTGCAGTCGGAGGAAACTGTTTTGAACATGACAGAAAGTGGCGGCATAACACTCCTGAAATCAGGCTGGTCTGACAAAAATGATACCATTTAGTTAGAGGTGCGGCAAAACCGCGACCGCCTGAATTGACATCATCTCACGCCGGAAGTAAACTCTAGCTATTATGACGGGTGAATGGAGCTGACCGATGATTATCGATGTCCACTACCACTTTATGCGCCTTCCGGCTGATGACACGGCTGCGCGCAACATGCTGACTGGCCTACTGGAAGATGCCGAGCGCACCGGCTATAAAAAGCCCCTCGATGAGGTTTTCCCCGCTTACCGTGACATCATGGACGATATGGAGGGCGATAAGCTGGTGAAGCGGATGGAGCAAGCCGGCATAGATGTGACCGCCGTATGCGTGGTAGACAACTACGCGCTGGGTGTGCCCACCGACCGCATCATGCGCGTCAACGAGATTGTTGCGAAATCGGCGGCAAAGCATGCGGGCAAGCTGATTTCCCTGGCGGGAATCGACCCGCGCCGCCCGGAAGCCCCGGCCCTTCTCCGCAAATGCCTTGCCGAATTTAAGATGAACGGACTGAAATGGCACCCGGACAACGGTTACTACCCGAACAGCCCGGAAGCTTATGCCATGCTTGAAGTCCTGAACGAGTTTGGCTATCCCCTGCTGACACACTGTAGTCCCCTGCCACATTCGAAAGCGAAATTCGCCCACCCCTTACACCTCGATGATATCGCCGCGGATTTCCCCAATCTGGAGATTATCGCCGCGCACATGGGTCACCTCTGGTGGCATGACTGGGCGGCGCTGGCACAATTTAAGAAGAATTTGTCCGGCGATATGGCGATGTGGCAGTTGATTGCCCTGGCCAGGCCTGCAATTTTCCGCCGCTACCTGCGGGAAATCCTGGACAACATCGGGCCGCACCAGGTGGTCTGGGCTACAGATGGTCCTGTCTTCGAGCCGCTCATTTCCAGCGCCAGGTTTATTGAAATCATGAAAGGCCTGACGAAAAAGGGCGCTGACGGCATTGTGTTCACGCAAGAAGAAGTCGATGCCATGCTTGGCGGAAACGCCGCCCGCATCTTCAAACTCAAGAAATAGGAGACAACTATGGCATTGAAAATGTCCCTCCAGGAAGCCACAAACCGCGGCCTGGACCTGATGGTCCGGGGCTATCACTGAGGGCCGAGCGTCCTGCAAGTTATGTGGGAAGCAACCGACCTCGGCAGCGAGGACCTGCTCTGGGCAACCACCAATTTCGTCGGCGGCATCGCCAGCCAGCGGCAGGGCGTCTGTGGTGCGGTTTCCGGCGCGGCCGTGTTTCTGGGATTGCGCCACCGTGTTCCACTTGCGGATAAAGAACGCGCCGACCGGGCACGCCAGACTTCGCGAGAAAAAGCCGCCGGTCTGGTGCAGGGCTTCTCCCATGAGTACGGCACCATTATCTGCGGCGAACTGCTCGGTGTGGACTTTTCCGACCCCGTTGCCGTAAAGCGTTTCCGCGATTCCGGCCTGCAACGGGAAAAATGCGATGGTTATCTGCGTTCTGTTATTAAGATGCTCTACGAACTAGAGGATAAGTGAAAATCAGGACGCGGGCGCTCCACGCCTGGCTCGGACTTCTATGGGCCGGACCTCTAATAACCATGTTTCTTCTTTCGGCGCAACCGGTATCCGCCGTCTGACCCGGCACGACGCTGACGGTCGAGGTCAGCCCGACAACCGGAGGCATGGTTAAGGTAGGTGAGGAAACCCCCACCGTATATCCGGCCGTGTACCTATATGCCACGGAACTGGTGGTACAATTGACTGCCATGCCGAAGCAGGGGTACGTTTTCACAGGCTGGACTGGCAGTTCCGAGGAAACCACGCCGACTATCTCGATTACGATGACCTGCACAAAAAGACTCATTGCCAATTTCGCACCAATAAGGTACCACGTTTCCGCGTCCGCCTCCATTCCGGCGATGGGAGAGGTAGCGCTTGATCCGGCCCAGCCGCAGGACGGCTATGTCATCGGCACACGCGTCTACCTGCGCGCCACGCCCGCCAACGGCTACGTCTTCAAGGAATGGACCGGCGGCGCATCCGGCACAGATGCAGTGACCAGCATCATCGTCGATGCCAGCAAGACGGTCACGGCCATATTCGAGGTAAAACGTTCCGCCACTACGAGCTGGGTGTGGGGAGGGACAGGCGCCGGGGTAATTGCCATCGGGCTGGCCGTTTACTGGGTCCGGTTCCGGAAGAAATAGTCCCGCCGGCCGCATCATTATGTCAAGCCAACTCGGGAAGTGATATTACACACCCGTAAATGCTATCATTTAGCTATGTCCAGATTTGACGTCAAACGTATTTTTACGGTGACAGGCATAATCGCGCTGGTATTGGGCGCGGGTCTGTTTGCCGCCTGCTCGGGTCCCCCCGAAGGGAGCGCAGTATGGTACGAAAACCAGGCATACAAGTTGTCTAAGGCGGGCGATTATAAGGGAGCGATTGAGGTCTATACTAAAGCAATTGAAGTTGAACCTGCCATGGCAGCGCTTTACGTGAACCGGGCTGCGGCCTATGCCAGCCTGGAGAAATTCGACCTGGTAATCGCCGACTGCACCAAAGCCGTTTCGCTGGACCCGAAGCTGGCAGTGGCTTACGTCAACCGCGCTTATGCCTATAATTCCACCGGTAGCTACGAGCAGGCAATAAAGGACAGTGATAAGGCAATTGACCTGGGCAAAAACGTCGCCGAGGCTTATGTCAACCGGGCCTATTCCTATCTACAACTGGGAGACGCAGAGAGGGCAGTGGCTGACTGCAACGAGGCAATTGAACTTAACCCCAACCTCGCAACGGCATATTTCCACCGCGGCTTCGCTCTGGAAAACCTAGGTAAAAAAGAAGAGGCAATCGCCGACTTCAATACCTTCATCCAACTTAGCAATAACCCGGCGCTGGTTGAGAAGGCTCGTCAGGAAATCCAGAAGCTTACACAGAGCGGCGCAACCAGCGCCGTTTACAGCAAACCCTGACTCCTACCGCAATGTCCCCAGGTAGTGGCTGGTAAGCTGGCGCTTCTTGAATTCCGGATCGGTATAATCCGGCAGAAGCATCGGGGAGACCCGGTCCAGCGGAACTCCGGCTGCCTCAAGTTGATTGTGGAAAGCCTCTACGTGCGCCAGCGTTGGCCTGCCGTCCTTCGCGTTTTCCCTGGCGTAAACAGCCGCATTTTTACCGGCAATCCTCCCGAACACAAGCACGTCGAGCAGAGAATTGCCCATGAGACGGTTTTCGCCGTGAACACCGCCGGTGACCTCGCCAGCCGCAAAAAGACCGGGCACCGTGGTCATACAATCAGCAGTGATTTTCAGGCCGCCATTCTGATAATGCAAGGTCGGATAGACAAGCATCGGCTCTTTAGAAATATCGATGCCGTGGCGTTTGAAAAGGATGTACTTGCCCGGAAATTCCCGCTGGACTGTGCCTTCCCCAGACAGCAGGTCAACCATGGGAGAGTCCAACCATATGCCTACCTTGCCCGCCGGCGTGGGTACACCCAGACCGCGCTCCAGGCACTCGCGGATGCAGGAAGACGATTCGATGTCGCGCGGCTCACGCTCGTTGACAAACTGCTCCCCTTTGATGTTCACCAGGTTCGAACCAGCGCCGCGGAACTTCTCGGTGATGAGCAGGCCTTCCGCCTGTTCCGGGTAGACGGCGCCCGTGGGGTGATACTGGACGGTATGCAGTAGCTCCAGGCTCACACCCGCCCGGTAGCCGAGCACCAGTCCATCGGCGGTGGCGCCATAGTGGTTGGTGGTCATAAAACCCTGCACATGGAGCCGTCCGCAACCACCCGTCGCCAGGATGGTGGCTTTCGCCTTGATAATGAAGTATTCCTCGGTCTCCAGGTTGTAGAGCAGGGCTCCCGCGCAGTGTCCATGCTCGTTCAGAATCAATTCAACTACCGGGCAAAACTCCACCACGGTAATATTCTGCCGGTTGCGCGCCTCATCACGGATGGTCCGCATGATTTCCGCCCCGGTAATATCGCCCGCGGAAAGCATCCTCTTCCGGCTGGTACCGCCGCCATGTATGCTCTTCATGCGCCCGTCCGGGAACTTATCGAACATCATGCCCAGGTTTTCCAGCCAGGCGATAACATCGGGGGCTTCCGTGACCAGCGTATAGATGAGGTCGGGGTCGCCCTTGAAATGTCCGCCGCCCATGGCGTCCAGGTAGTGATAATACGGCGAGTCCTTGCTGAGCTTGGTGGCCGCCTGGATGCCGCCTTCCGCCATCATGGTGTTGGCATCGCCGTGGCGCAGCTTTGTGGCGACGATGACCTGTGCGCCGTTTTCCGTTGCCAGCAGTGACGCCGATGTGCCCGCGCCGCCTCCGCCGATGACCAGCACATCCGTTTCCATGGCGACGGCGGAAAGGTCAACTTTATCCGGCTGGACGCGGCTCCAAGCCTCCAGAATATCGGCAAATTCATGGGCAACGCGGTAGCCCTTGCTCGGGCCCACAGCCAGGGCGCGCCGTCCTTCCTGTTTGTAGTCCGGGTGATAGCTCAGCATGATATCCCGCTCCTGGAGGGACATCATCGGAAACTCGCCGCCGCGCTTCTTCAGGGCGATACGCTCCGCACGGGTGCGCTCCACGACTTTAATAAGTTCTTTCAATTCCGGCGTGTACGGCATAACGCGCTCCTTAGAGGCACCTCTTGTCTTTCGGCGTCCAGTCGTCCGCGGTCATTTCCGGCTCCATTTCCCTCTCCGAATATATCTTCCGCAACTCCGCATCCAGCGTTTTCATCAGACCGCGCAGGCACTCTTCATACCTGCCGCTGGCAATCGTCTTGACGGCTTCCTGAAGGTGTTGCGCGCGGGTCGCGATCAGGCCGCCATAAATGCGCCGCGCCAGCTGGAAAATGTGGTATTGAGGCAATTCGCCCATGCAGCGGCTGGCGCAAAGCCCGCACTGGATGCAACTGAATGACATCTCCGCCGCCCTGGCGATGTCACCCCGCTTTAATTGCCCGATGGCATCCATCACCTCGACGTCCATGGGGCAGACCTTGGTGCAGGAGTTGCAGGCGACACAGCGGAAGATTTCGGGGTAGAGCTTGAAGACTTCTTCCGGCGCCGGCTTGACCCGCGAGTAATCGTATGCAGCGCGGTTAGCGGGGTAGAAAGGTATCTGTGTCAGGTACATGTCCGGTTCAACCACCGTCTGACAGGCAAGTCCCGAATGGAGCTTATAATCGCCGGCCTTCCGGTAAACGGTGCCGCATGCCCCACAAATGCCGCCGCGACAACCGCACCCGCGGATAAATTTGAACCCGGCGTACTCCATCGCTTTCATGATGGTCAGGGTTTCGGGAACCATGTAGCGCTTGCCCATCACGAATATCGGTATCATTCTGGGCTTCTTTTCTTTCAGTTCATTAGTCGTCATTTCAGTCCGCCCGCGTATAGTGGTCGGCAGAAGGTTGCCGTTTAGTTTCCCAGTTTATCACACACCGCCGCCGCCCGCCACGTCTATCATGGCGAAAAGCTGGCGGTGCGACCAGTTGCGGTGCTGCATCGCCTTGGAGGGACAGGTCGCCGCGCAACTGCCGCAGCCCTCGCACAGCGCCGGGTTAACCACCGCTACTTTCCATTTTTCATCAATGCTGATGGCTTTGAACGTGCACACCGACACGCAGACCCCGCACCCGGAACAGACTTCTTCGTCAACGTGCGCCGTCGTGGGTTCATGCAGCAGTTCCTTGCGCGAGAACAGCGAAAGCACCTTGCTTGCCGCCGCGCTCGCTGAAGCGATGGTATCGGGAATATCACGCGGCCACTGTGCCGTGCCCGCCAGGAAGATCCCCGAGGTCAGACTTTCCACGGGCCGCAGTTTAATATGTGCCTCCGTGAGAAACCCGTGCTGGTCCACGCTGATATTCAGTTTCCGTGCCAGTTCACGTGTGCCCGCCCGCGGCACCATGGCAAGGGCAAGCACCACCATATCCGCGCTGATTTCCAGGTTTTTGCCGCTTAAGGTATCCGCCGCCCAGATTTTGAGCTTGTCTCCATCGCGGAAGACGCGGGACGGGTTGCCCCTTATGTAAAGCACGCCGTCGTGGCTCATCACCTGCTGGGCAAACTCTTCGAATCCTTTGGCATCAGAACGCATGTCCATGTAGCAGACGTACGCTTGTCCGTCCGGCACGGCTTTGCGGTAAAGCAGGACCTGTTTGGCAGTGTACATACAGCACACCCGCGAGCAGTACGGCATGCCATGCTCGGGGTCGCGGCTTCCGGCACACTGGATGAAAACAACATCCCGCGGCACCCTGCCGTCAGAAGGCCGCGCCACCTTGCCGGCCAGGGTCCGCTCGAACTGCAGACTGTCCACAATATCCGGGTCATCGGGGTAGACGGGCAATTTCTCTCTGGGGAGCAGGTCAAACCCGGGCGCTGTGACGATTGCGCCCACCTCTTCCTCGCTGACCTCTCCATTCTGCCGGATTTTAACGGCAAAACTGCCCACATACCCGGCGACCTCTTGCACCTCGGAATCCAGATACACATGGATATTGGGGTGTGATATCACCTCTTTAATGCGGGGGAGCAGGAAATCGCGGGGACTCTCCAGCGTGGGGAATGTGGCTGACAACTCCATGACATGCCCGCCGAGTACGGGTGACTTTTCGACCAGTGCCACCTCGTAACCGCCATCGGCGATATCGAGCGCCGCCTGGATGCCAGCAATGCCGCCCCCAATAACGAGAGCGCGCTTCGTCAGGGGTATGACCAGCGGTGTCAGCATCATGTTGAGGCGCAGGCGCTCCACCGTTGTTTTAATAATGGCAATTGCCTTGCGGGTGGCGGCTTCCTTATCGTGCGCATGAGGCCAGCTACACTGCTCTCGGATATTGGCAATTTCGCACCGGTACGGGTTCAGACCGGCCGATGAACAGACACGGCGGAATGTCTTTTCGTGCAGTGACGGCGAGCAGTTGGCGTTCACCACGGCCGTCAGCCCCTTTTCACGGATGGCTTTGCGCATCAGTTCCTGGCCAGGGTCAGAGCACATGTACATGTAATGCTCGGCGTGCGCCACACCGGGGTACTTCCGGATTTCCTCGACAACTTTCTGGACATCCACTGTGCCGGCGATATTCAGCCCGCAATGGCAAACAAAGATACCTATTCTTTCTTCCCGTTTTGTCATGCTACACCGGCACCGCTTGCTTCTCTGAAGGAGCGCCCTGCGCAAAAAAAGCCAGCACGCGGCCCGCCGCGCCACTGCCCTGCGCCACGGCATCCGGGATGTCTTTAGGTCCCTGCGCCATGCCCGCGACAAATATGCCGGGGACTTTTGTTTCCAGCGGGTGGAACTTGGGATGCCTTTCCGTCACGAAACCCGCTTCATCTGCGCTGACTCCGAGCTTGCGGAAAAGTTCGCCGGCTCCATCGGAAGGGACAATTGCCATTCCGAGCACCACGAGGTCCGCGGCAATTTCTACGCGCTTGCCGGACAGTGTGTCCGCCCCGTAAACCCTGAGTTTATCGCCCTCGCGGAATATCCGCGAGACCTTACCCCTCAGATAAAGAACGCCTTCGCCCACAGCCCGCTGGATAAACTCTTCATAGCCCTTGCCCGTACTGCGCGTATCGATGTAGAAGACGTAAGCCTGCCCGTCCGGCACGGCGTGCTTATACAGCAGAGCTTGCTTGGCAAGGTACATGCAGCAGACGCGGGAGCAGTATGACACGCCGCGTTCCGGGTCCCGCGAGCCACAGCAGGCGACAAAGACGACCTCTTTCGGCGTTTTGCCATCCGAGGGACGGATGACCGCGCCGGCCGTCGGGCCGCCCGGAGATAAGAGGCGCTCGAACTGGATACCATTGAGCACATCGGGGTCTTCGGCATACTCGGGAATTCTCGAAAAAGGCATCAGGTCGAAGCCCGTGGCAAGGACAATCGCTCCCACCTTTTCGCGGACAATTTCATCCGGCTGTTCCCAGTCAATGGCTCCCACGGGACACAGCTTTTCGCAAATACGGCATTCCGGCGGTTTCTTGCCGGCGCGCTTCTCCGCCATAAACTGGCGGTAGCGAATGTACCTGCAATGAGGCTGGTCAATGACCGGTTTGGCAGGCACGGCCTGCGGGAAAGGAATATAGACCGCCGTGCGCTTCGCCATGCCCTCATTATATTCGGAAGGCACTTTTTCCGGGCATTTCTGCCAGCAGGTCCCGCACCCGTTGCACTTTTTATGGTCGACTTTGCGCGCTTTCTGCACAATCTCGACTTCAAAATTGCCGGCCGTGCCGCTGACGCTACGCACTTCCGCATGCGTCATGAGCGTCACATTCGGGTGCTGGGCGATTTCCACCATTTTGGGGGTCATGATGCACTGCGGACAGTCCAGCGTCGGGAAGACCTCCGCATACTGAATCATGTGCCCGCCGATACTCGGCGAACGTTCTACAAGGATAACCTGGTAGCCGCCATCGGCGATATCCAGCGCCGCCTGGATGCCGGCAATGCCGCCCCCGATGACGAGCGCTTTTTTGACGAATTCCGCACTCATCTCAGGAAGTCAGCCCCTTACTCTTCAGCCACGCGCGCGTCTGTGGCGAATTCTCTTCGAACGCGCAAGCTTCAGGCCCCAGCCCGAAGGCAAGCGCCATCAACTGCGTGAAATAGAAAATCGGCATGCCCGCGTGGTCTGTGCCAGCCGGGACCTGCCGTAGATTGTATTCGCAGAGCGGACAGCTAACCGCCACAGCCTCGGCACCGTTTTTTGCCGCCGAATCCAGGATAGCCGCCGTGCGCTCGCTCACAATATCGCGGTTATTCACCACCTGGTACGCGCCACAGCATTCGGTGGCAAAGGGGAACTCCACCGCCGTGGCGCCCACGGCCCTAAGAACGTCTTGAAGCACCAGCGGCCGCTCCACACTGTCGATGGCGACCACCTGCGGCCGGAGCAGTGTACAGCCATAATAGGCGGCAACCTTGATGTCTTTCAGCGGCTTCTTCACCCGCGCCGCGATTTTCTCCCGGCCCACATCATCGCGCATGACCTGCAGAAGGTGCACCGTTTCGACTTCTCCGGCGTAGTCCGGCTCCTCGTCCATGAAGCTGTTAATGGCGAACCGTTTATCCGGGCTGTCTTTCATCACCAGGTTCGCCCGCTTCAGCGTGTTGTAGCAGAAAGCGCACAGGGTGACAACCTTATTCTTGCCCTGCTGTTTGACGCGAATGAGATTGCGCACCGCCGCCACGTGGTGAATCAGGTCGTCCTCCGCCAGAGAGTAGACCGTGCCAC
>Ga0315284_10009791_pt1 | contig 13647 bp, 11 predicted proteins | sample YL17G09_16_MG_FD_203696 | JGI IMG/M metagenome (GOLD analysis project Ga0315284, IMG submission 203696) | Sediment microbial communities from Yellowstone Lake, YNP, Wyoming, USA - YL17G09_16 | ecosystem: Environmental > Aquatic > Freshwater > Lake > Sediment | place: USA: Wyoming | collected...
GACACGCCGAGTTCTACGTGCGCGCCGCCCAGAACCACCCCTCCGTCGTTGCCTACGCCATGAGCCACAACGGCACCGGCTACAACGAGGACATGAACCCCGAGATGATGGACGGGATTCAAGCCCCCCGGAGTGAGTGGTCTCTGCGGAACACCGCGCTCGCCACCCGCGCCGAGACCATCGTCAAGCTGTTCGACCCCGGCCGCATCATCTACCACCACTCCTCCGGCAACCTCGGCTCGATGCACACCGTCAACTTCTACCCCAACTTCGTCCCCATCCAGGAGATGTCAGACTGGTTCGAGCACTGGGCCACCGTCGGGGTGAAGCCCATCTTCCTCTGCGAATACGCCGCGCCCATGACCTGGGACTGGGCGCTCTATCGCGGCTGGTACAAGGGTACCCGCACCTTCGGCAGCGCCCAGGTCCCCTGGGAATTCTGCATCGCCGAGTGGGACTCCCAGTTCATGGGGGATCGCGCCTTCCGGATGACGGAGGCGGAGAAGACGAACCTGCGGTGGGAGGCCGCCCGCTTCCGCGAGGGCAAGCTCTGGTTCCGCTGGGACTACCCGCATCAGCTCGGATCGTCGGACTTCGATGATCGCCACCAGGTCATCGCCGCCTACACCGCCGACAACTGGCGCGCCCATCGCACCTGGGGAGTGTCCGCCAACTCGCCCTGGGACTACACTCCCTACTGGCGACCGCGCGAAGGCGTTGACCGGAAGCGGCGCGACCTGCCCGTCGACTGGGAGCGCCTCCAGCGGCCCGGCTTCAGCCCCGACTACATCGACCGGCAGTTCGAGGTCATGCCCATGGCCTTCGAACGCTCGGACTGGCTACCCCAGGCCGACGCCACCGCCCTCATTCGCAACAACCTATCACTGCTCGCCTACATCGGCGGAAAGCCCACCCGCTTCACCAGCAAAGACCACAACTCCGTCCCCGGCGAGGCCATCGAGAAGCAGCTCATCCTCATCAACAACTCCCGCCGCGCCCTCACCTGCAACTGGGAATGGTCCCTCGGTCTCCCGCAGCCTATCACCGGCCAGGGAACGACCAGCCTCCCCACCGGCGATCAGGCGCGCCTCCCCATCCACCTCGCGCTGCCGACCGAGCTAGCCCCCGGTGTGTACCAGCTCACCGCGACCGCCCGGTTCAGCACCGGCGAGACCCAGACCGATTCCTTCGCCATGCACGTCATGCCCGCTGCGCCGCTCCCGAAAGTGCAGGCGAGCATCGCCCTCTTCGATCCTGTGGGCGAGACCGCCGATCTGCTGCGCCGCCTGCGCGTCGACTGTCACCCCGTTGACGCCGGCGCGGATCTCTCGCGCTACGACCTGCTTGTCATCGGCAAGCAGGCCCTCACCCTCGACGGGCCCGGCCCCGACCTCGGCCGGGTGCGCGACGGGCTGAAGGTCATCCTCTTCGAGCAGACCTCCCAGATGCTGGAGAAGCGCCTCGGCTTCCGCATCCAGGAGTACGGGCTCAGGCAGGTCTTCCCCCGCCTCGCTGACCACCCCCTCCTCGCCGGGCTCCAGGTCGATCACCTCCGCGACTGGCGCGGGCAGGCCACCCTCCTCCCGCCTCACCTGAAGTACGAGATCGACGACGACAGGTTCAACGGCGCGCCCGTCGTCAAGTGGTGTGATATCGACGTCACGCGGCTGTGGCGCTGTGGCTGTTGGGGAAACGTCGCCTCGGTGCTGATCGAGAAGCCCGTCCGCGGCGATTTCCTCCCGCTCCTCGACGGCGGTTTCAGCCTCCAGTACAGCCCGCTGATGGAGTACCGCGACGGCAAAGGGATGATCCTCTTCTGCCAGATGGATGTCACCGGGCGCACCGAAACTGATCCCGCCGCCGAAACGCTGGCCCGCAACATTGTCCAGTACGCCTCCTCCTGGCGGCCGGCCCCCGAGAAAGCCGCCCTCTACATCGGCGACCCCGCCGGGCGAACCTACCTCGAGGCCGCTGGCGTCGCGCTGCGTGACTACGCGGGGGGTGAGTTGCCCGCCGATCACGCCCTGATCGTCGGCCCCGGCGGTGGGTTGGCGCTCCAGGCCAGCGCCGCGCCCATCGCCTCCTGGCTCGCCGCGGGTGGACATCTTCTCGCCATCGGCCTCGATGAGGCGAACGCGAACGCCTTCCTGCCCTTCCGGGTCAGCATGAAAAAGGAGGAGCACATCTGCGCCTCCTTCGGTCCCTTCCCCGCCGGCTCTCTGCTCGCCGGTGTCGGCCCCGCCGACGTCGTCAACCGCGACCCGCGGGAGCTGTCGCTCTTGTCCGGCGGCGCCTCCATCATCGGCAACGGCGTCCTCGCCGTGAGCGAGCACGCGAACGTCGTCTTCTGCCAGCTCATGCCGTGGGAGTTCGACTACCAGAAGCAGCACAACCTGAAATGGACCCACCGCCGCTCCGGCTTCCTGGTGGACCGCCTCCTGGGCAACATGGGAGTCTCCGGCGCCACACCCCTCCTCAGCCGCTTCCGCGATCCGGTGAGTCCCGACCGTCCCGAGAAGCGTTGGCTCGACGGCCTCTACCTCGACCAGCCCGAAGAGTGGGACGACCCCTATCGCTTCTTCCGCTGGTAGGCCGGCATAAGTGGAAGTCGCGTAGTGGGTCAGTGTGGGGCGATGAAGTAGAAGGGGAACGGCGACGATCACAGGAACCGGCCTGGCAGGCGCTAGGCCTAACTAGGGCTCAGCCTTCCTGGGCCGATTTACATAGGCCATCGGCCCTCGGTGGACACACAAGCGCCCACTGGGGGCCGACCTAGCCCAGTCGGCCGTTAGGAGCCAAGAACGGGCCGGCGGCCCTTCCCGCACCTCTGGGAGCCGCGACAATGCTCCCTGCATAGACAAAGCGCTACTGGACTTTTCGCTGCCCACGTGGTACCTTAGGCTATGCCTAAACGCTCAAGCATGGGTAAGCAGGGCCCCGAAGATGCAGGTGAGATCGCCTTCCGCGCTGCGACTGAGGCGATGTGGGGAAACCCCAAGGACTGGAACGGCGGAAAGAACCCCGCGGCTGTAGCACTTGGCCGCCTTGGCGGACTGAAGGGCGGGAAAGCGAGGGCAGCGAAACTCTCTGCCGAAGAGAGGTCCGAACTCGCTAGACGTGCTGCGCAGGCGCGATGGAGCAAACGGATATGACGTCTGAGGTCGCCGTACTCACGAAGCAGGCAGTAGCACTTGCTGCCGACAGTGCTGTAACGAGCGGCGGCAAGATATTCAACACGGTCAACAAGGTATTCGCGCTCAGCAGGTGCCAGCCGGTGGGCATCATGGCATACGGTTCTGCTGACGTGATGGGAGTCCCTGTCGAGACCGTCATCAAGGAGTTCCGCCGCCAGCAAGGGCATGAGAGTTTCGAGCATCTTGAGGGGTATGCTACGCGCTTCGAGGAGTTCCTGGCGGAAGACAGTTCGCTGTTCACTGCTGAAGCACGCCGCGGGCGTCTTTGCGCGCTCACTGAGACGTTCATGGACGAGTTCCAGGATCGGGCTGCCCAGAAAGTGCAGCAACGTATCCGTGGTGGACAGAAACCGAACAGGACGACGGCAAGGGCCGCGCTTTCCGACGCGATCGCGGAGTTCACAGAGAGGACTCGTTCTGCAAAGCGCATTCCTATCCCGAACGCCACTAGTGTACGGGCAGCGGTTGCTGCAGAGGTCACAAAGACGGTGGACATACAGATAGCGGGACTGGAACAGCTATGGCCATTTGTTCCGCTAACGATGCAACAGAGAATCCGAAGGTTGGCATTGGATCAGCTCCTCCGAGAGGTCGATTTCGGAGGGCAGACGGGGTTCGCCATCGCTGGATTCGGAACCACTGATGTCTTCCCGCGGCTCAGGGCTTTCGAGTTCTACTGCTCAGCCCTGAGTCTTCACAAAGTGACAAAGCCGTACAGCGAAATGGACATCACAGACCAAGTCACCTCCCGCGTTGTGGCGTTCGCGCAGGGCGATGTAGTTACCACCTTCATGGAGGGAATAGACCCAAGATACAAGCCTTTCCTGGAGAACTTCCCGGCAACGTTCTTCGATCAGCAGGAGGCATCGTTGCTCGGCGGCGCGAACCCGAAACCGCAAGAGGCTGCCGCTGTCAAGTCTGCCGGGCTAGAGTTTCAGAAGGCACTGCGAAAGGAGCTTCAGGACTTTGCGGAACAGAGGTTCGTCCAGCCCACCATGGAAGTCGTGGCGGTGATGCCGAAAGAGGAACTGGCCGTTCTTGCGGAGGCCCTCGTCAATCTGACGGGGCTGAAGCGCAAAGCATCGAACTACCGCGAGACGGTAGGGGGACCTACGGATGTAGCCGTAATCAGCAAGGGTGACGGCTTTGTTTGGGTAAAACGAAAGCACTACTTCGATCCGAGGTTGAATCCTGATTTCATGGCACGGTACTTTCAGGAGCAAGACAATGAGTAAGAAGGCGGTGACTGCATCCAGGCGAGGTGATCGACTCGCGTTCTTCCCATTGCCTATGAGATCACCCTATGAGCATAGGCTCTTCGTACAAGATGACATTGCAGATTACGCGCGGCAGAGGGGCCGGGAAGCAGCACGAAAGTCACACGAAGAGAAGGCAAAGGGCAAGGCCGGGAAGGGCAAGAGCACGGGCTAGTGCGCTCACGCGGGCGCAACCGAGGCGAAGATCGAGAACCACATCGCGGCGATCTCCTTGCACGTCTTGCATTTCAGTTCCTGCCGGGTTCGCCAGACGCTCAAGGCTACCCAGGCGGTCGCGGCCGATCACGTCGGGTCTGTCGAAGAAATCGTGAAACTGCTCGATTCGAACTGACTCACTACCGGAAATCGCCTGGAGTTGACGGTGTTGCGGTCAGCTCCAGGCAACTACGATCACGTCCGACTCGCCCCTCTACGTTACGTGCTTGAAGTTCGGCAGGAACGGCCGCTGGGCTTCCAGCAGCTCCGTGACCATCTTCTTGATCTCCGGCAGCGAGCACACCGCCGCCGCCAGCGGGTCGAAGCAGCAGGCCCGATACAGCGCCACCGGGTCGCTGTTGAGCGCCGCCTCCACCGCGAACTCCACCACCGTGGTGTTCACCACGTTCAGCGCCGCGCACTGCTGCGGGAGATCGCCCACCCGCACCGGGCTCAGGCCCGACTTGTCCGCCACCACCGGCACCTCCACCGAACACTGGTCCGGGAGGTTGGTGATCAGTCCGTCGTTCGGCACCGTCGCGTTGAACTTGCAGGTCTGCCCGTGCAGCAGGGCCAGCGCGATCTGAGAGGCATACTCATTCGACCGGCCCAGGTGGATCTTCACTGTCCCGTCCGCGTAGGCCTTCAGTTCCTTCTCCCACTGCTCCCGCCGGTAGCGGCTCAGCACCACGCCGTGCCGGCCCTCGTTCCACTCGCCGCCCTCCTTGAAATACTGCTCCATCAGGTCCGGCCGCTTGCGGAACCACCAGTTGTACTCGGAGTTATGGCGGCTCGACTCCGTCGGGTAGTATCCCAGCATCAGGAACATCTCGTTGCGCACCGCGTCTTCCTTGAACTTCTTCGGATCGCTCAGCGCCTCCCGCAGCGCGGGATAGGCGTCCTTGCCGTTCCGCTCGAAGCGCAGCGCCCACGCCTGGTGGTTGATGCCCGCGCACTCGCATACGATCTCCTCCCGCCGCGCGCCGATGAAATCGCCCAGGTGCTCTCCCATGCCCTGGACGCTGTGACACAGCCCCACCAGCTTCACCGACGTCGCCTGGCTGATGCCGCGGCAGAGCATGCTCATCGGATTCGTGTAGTTGAAAACGTAGGCCGCCGGCGCATACCGCTCCACATCTCGGCAGATGTCCAGCATCGGCGGCAGCGTCCGCAGCGTTCGGAAAGCCGCCGCCGTCCCGTAGCTATCCCCCACGTTGAAGTCGATCCCGTACTTCATCGGGATCTCGATCTCGGCGCGCACCCCGTCCGGCCCGTGAACGAGAATGGTGATGATGACGATGTCGGCCTGCTTCAGCCCCACGCTGCGATCCGTGGTGGCCTCCACTTTCGCCGGGTAGTTACCAACCTGCACGATCCGGTCCACCGCGTTCTTCGCGTAAGTCAGCCTCTCCTCATCGATATCAATGAGCGAAAGCGTCGCATCCGCCAGCTCCGGATACGACAACATGTCTGTGATCAAAGTGCGTGTGAAGCCCAGGCTCCCCGCCCCGACGAACGCGATCTTTGCCACCTTTGCTCCTCCTTGCCTTCCATCCTGCGAGCGCAGATACCATCCCCCGATACTTCTCCCCGCCCGACCCCCGCGCCTACCTCAATTCCCCGCCCGCGCCATTGTCATTGCGAGCCGCCTCGACTCCGACCGGAGTCGAGGCGTGCGTGGCAATCCCGCCGTACCGCCGTTCCTCTGCGCTTGCCCGCCGGCCGTGAGGCGGGCCCTCAGCGCCCCTGCGGTGAATGCCTCTGCCCTGCCCCCACAAAGACTGCCTCCCCTCCCCCCGATTTGCCTACAAATCGTGGAAAGTAGGCTTGGGGATGGGCTTGTTCCGCGCCTGGCTCTTGCCATGCCGCGATCCTCGCCTACCCCCAGGTATTTCCCTTGACGGGTGCGGAGGCCCTGCATCCCACAGAGGAAAGAGCTAGCATCAATGATGAGTGAACACGGAGAAAGCATTCTCCTGGGTCAGCTGCTGCTGGCGAATGGAGCGATCACCCCCGAGGATCTGGGCGAGGCCATGCACCGCCAGACTCGGAGCGGTGAACCCCTGGGCCGCATCCTGATCGGCATGGGAGCGCTGGCGCCTCGACAGCTCGAGCGCGCCCTGCATGCGCAGAAGCGCCTTCGCGGGAAAGACACTCCCGATCGCCTCTACGTCCTCGTCATCGACGATGACCCCGAGGTCGGCGCTCTCCTCGCCGACGTCCTCGAGGGCGCCGGCTATCGTGTCGGCGTCGCCGCAGACGAGAGCGAGGCCGTTGCCGCCATCATGGCCCCTGACGGCCATCGCCCCGCCCTCATCGTCCTCGACCTCGGTCTTCCCAGGTACGGCGGAGTTGAGTTCCTCACCGTCCTGCGCAAAAACGGCCCCACCATGCGCACCCCTGTTGTGATATTGACCGGCCGACCCGACGGCGAAGACGAGATTCACGCCCGCGGCCTCGAGATCAGCCAGTTCCTGGCGAAGCCCGTGTCCGCCCGCAGACTCGTCGAGGTAGTTGAGGCCGCGCTGCGCGCCGAAACCGCACCGGCCGCCGCACGCTAGCCCTGCGGTCATCTCGGCCCCCCGGGCGGCCGAAGGCAGCGGCTTCCATGTGCAAACCGCGCCAAACGTGGTATTCATGTCCATGCAGGCCCACCGTCTGGGTGTTGCCTTGCCGCTCTGTGAGTACCTCCTTGGGGGCCTGGCCCTGGGCCGTCCCGTCTGCATCACTCATGGCGCAGGCCGTGAGGATTGATAAGCTGGGGGATAGCTCTCATGTCTTTTGACAGCAAGTTGGACTCGCCGACGTCTCGACCCACCCGCGTCCTTGTGGTCGAGGACGAAGCTGAAGTCATCAACGTGCTCGCCGAGCTCCTCACCCGCCACGGCTACGAGGTCGTTCCGGCCCGCAACGGCGTCGCTGCCATGGTCGCGCTCACTGCTCCCGAGCCCGAAAACCCCCACCTCGTCCTCCTCGACCTTGGCCTCCCCCTGGAGAGCGGCGCCGATGTCCTCTCCTTCCTCCGGAACATCATGCGTAGCGGCATCCCCGTCGTCGTCCTTACTGGTAGCACCGACACCGATCTGGAGAAATCCGTCCGCTCCCTCGGCGTCAGCGACTACCTCCGCAAGCCCGCCTCTCCCCACCACATCCTGTCCGCCCTCTCCGCCGCCCGTTCCATCTCCCCGTAGGCGAGACCGGCGTTTCGGGTTCCGCGAACTCGCGCCATCGCGCGATCACGTTGGGCAGCAGCGAATCCCTACCCAAATTCCAGTTCGGCAGGACCTTGGTCCTGCCATCTGTCTCCCGCGGCGGGCGCATGCCCGCCGCCGATCTGCGGGTACCGCGGTTGCCGTCCTCCGCGCCTCTGCGGTCGATGCCCCCCCCGTAGGAGAACCCCTCCCCGCGAGCGAAGCTCAACCCACACTCCATGAACCCGCGTGTCCCTCAACCCAGCACAGTAACGCGCATCGCCGCCGCCCTTGCCGCGGCCGTCCTCCTCATCGCGCCTGGTCGCGCCGATCCCTCCGGCCCCGTATGCCACGGCTCGCGCTCCCTCCCCCTGGTCGCCCTCACCTTCGACGCCTGCCAGACCCGGAAGCCCACCGGCTATGACGCCGAGATCGTGCGCATCCTCCGGGAAACCCACACTCCCGCCACCTTCTTCCTGGGCGGCAAGTGGATGGAAAGCCACCCCGCCGTCACCCGCGCCCTCGGCCGCGATCCACTCTTCGAACTCGGCAATCACTCCTATCTGCACCCCCATCTCCCGCGCCGGACCGACGCCCAGATTCGCGCCGAGATCGCGAAGACGCAGGCCATCCTGCTGCGGCTCACCGGCCAGCGCGGCCGGCTCTTCCGCGCCCCCTATGGTGAATATGATCGGCGCCTGCTCCGCATCGCCGCCGAACTGGGTCTGACCACCGTGCAGTGGGAGGTCGTGTCTGGCGACCCCAGTCACAGCGCCACTGCCGCCCGGCTCATCGACACGGTCGCGCGCCGCTCCCGGAACGGGTCGATCGTCATCATGCACGTCAACGGCCGCGGCTGGCACACCGCCCAGGCCCTCCCCGAGATCATCCGGCGCCTGCGAAGGGCCGGCTATCGCCTCGTCACCGTCAGCGACCTCCTCGCCGCCAGCTAGCCGAGCAATCCCACGGAGGGAACGCGCGGCGCCAGAGCGAACAACTCCGCTGGACCGCGCGTCAGCCGTGAGGAACAGGGATCGAGTGTTAGCACGCCTCCGCCGAAAACCCTCCGACGCCCAACCCGGTTGCGGCCTCTGCGGCTCCGCGCAGACCTCCGTGCGTCTGCGTCAACCCCCATGGGTGCTGTGGGAGTGCCCCCGCTGTGGAGTCTGGTTCAGCCGGCTCGAGAACAATCCACAGCCCACCTTCCGCCCCTCCGCCGACCCGGAGTTTCGCGAGCTGACCTGGAGCAGGAAGCCTTATATCGATTCTCTGGAGGAGTTCGTCGCCTACTACGAACCGCTCCTGGCGAAGCTCGAGGAGTACGCCCCGCCCGGGCGATTGCTCGACGTCGGATGCGGACCGGGCTTCGCACTGGAAGCCGCGCGCCGGCGAGGATGGACCGTTGTGGGGGTTGAGCCTGCGCCCTTCGCCGCCAGCTACGCCGCCGAGAAGCTCGGGTTCGAGATCGTGCCCTCCACCCTCGGAGAGGCGGCTCTGCCCGAGGAGTCGTTCGATGCCGTGCTGCTGATCCACAGCATTGAGCATGTCGCGGACCCCGTTCGCACCATCACCGCGGTCAAGTCAGTGCTGCGGCCCGAGGGAGTCGTGTTCGTCGAGACCCCCAACTCCCAGTGCGAGGCCAGCCGCTTCTTCGGCGACGACTGGCCCTACCTCAACCCCTCCGAGCACACCTTCCTCTTCGACCCCGCCACCATCTCGTTGCTCTTCCGCCGCGCCGGCCTTCGTGTGCTCGAACTCCATGCCCCCGTCCGCAGATCCAATCCCCACGGCGCCGTTCTTTGGGCCTGGGCCGAGCGCCCAGCCCCACCCCGCCACCCCGTTACCGGTCGTAACTGACCAGTGAGGGTGACCTCCTGACACAAACGAAGAAGGGGTCGGCGCTCAGCCGACCCCTTCCGTCCATCAAGAACAACCTGCCCGCCGCCGGCTTCCCTACCCCACCTCGGGGAACTTGTTCAGCACCAGCCAGTACAGGTTCAACGTCTTCACCAACCCCAGCAGCGCCGTCGAAAACCCCTGCATCGTCCGCAGCGGCGCCCGCAGATCGTGCGCCATCGAATAAGCGAACCGGTCGAGTTCCTCATTCACCGTCGTCAACTCCGCCGTCCGCTCCACTATTCTGCCCTCCATGTCCGCCGCGTAGTCCTGCACCACCTCGCGTAGTATCGCGTTCGCGAATGCCGCCGCCGACAGGTGGGCGAAAGCCTGGAAGAGGTCCAGCCTCGCGGAGTTGAAGTAGCCGGTCGCCTTGCTGTAGATTGCCAGACAGCCTGTCCCTTGCCCTCCGCTCGCCAGCGGGAAGGCGGCCACCGTCCGGAACCCCTGGCTCAGCGCCCTCTCCCGCCATGGTGCAAAGCCTGCATCGGTCAACACATCCTCGATCAACATCGGCTCCCCCATCACGATCGCCTGCCCCAGCGGTCCTCTTCCCTCCGGCGACTCGTCTCCGAGAGTTCCACCTCCGGCGGAAACCCCTCGATCCCCCCTCGGTCGAACAGCGTCTCCAGGACCTGCGCCTTCTGTCTGTCCGGCATCACCTCCCAGGGCGTGCGCCCCACCACCTCCTGCCGCGACAACCCGATGACTCTCTCAACCGATGGCCCCCCCTGCGGGCGGAGCCGGTGTCGCCTTGAGGCCACAGGCGCGAGTGCACCGTTCTTGTCGGGCGGCCCAACGTGGAATATAAGGTCTGATGCCGGGCAGCAGCGGACTCCCCAACTCCCCCGATTCCCGCTGGTAGCAATCTCCCTCTGGTGTCCTGCACTGTGACGAGCCTCCCCGGTCGCAGGCCGTCTCACGGCCTGGCTGAAGATCGGCCCGTCCCCAGGACATCGGAATTGGCGCCCAACTCCCATCCCGATAACATCGCCCCGGAGCTGCACACAGAGTCGAAGAGCTTCCGCGCCTTCGGCATCGCCATCGCGTTGACCATCGGCATTTGCCTTTCGTCCGTCTTCCTCGGTATGGCTCTCAGCAACCGCGACCTGATGCGAAAGGCGCTGTTGTCGCAGGCCAGGAGCGAACTCGCGAGGATCGCGATGACGGAGAAATGGAACGCCTCCTACGGCGGCGTCTACGTCGAGAAAACGCCCGGGATGAAGTCCAACCCGTACCTGGTTGACCCCGACATCACCGCCACCAACGGGAAGGTCTACACCAAGAAGAACCCCGAACTCATGACCCATGAGATCGCCGAGATGACCGGCAACTCCCGCGGCAACGCCTTCCACATCACCAGCCTCCGTCCGCTGAACCCTGGGAACAAGCCCGACGCCATTGAGGCCGACGCCCTCCGCGCCTTCGAAAAGGGAGAGAAAGAGAGATACTGGACCCAGACCATCGGCGGCAGAGACTACTTCCGCTACATGGCCCCCCTCATCACCGAGGAAAGCTGCCTTCAGTGCCACGCCCAGCAGGGCTACAAGGTCGGCGACATCCGCGGCGGCATCGGAATCCAGCTCGACACCCACGACCTCGAACGGACGATGAGGCGCAACTCCGCCATCATTGCGGCGCTCGCCGTCACCACCATCGCCCTGCTGCTGACCCTCATCTTCAGCCTCTTCAACCGCCTCCGCAAACAGCTCGCCCAGGCCCGGCGCCTGCTTCGAGTCATGGCCACCATCGATCCACTCACCGGCGCCTACAACCGCAGGCAGGTCCAGCAGCACTTCGCCAACGAGTTGAGTCGCCACGTCCGAAGCCAGCACCCCCTCAGTTGCCTCATGATCGACATCGATCACTTCAAGGCCGTCAACGACGCCCATGGCCACCAGGTCGGCGACGACGTTCTCAGAAAGGTCACCAGCCGGATCGGAAGCTCGCTGCGCGTCTACGATGTCGTTGGGCGCTATGGCGGCGAGGAATTCCTGGTGATCCTTCCCGAGACCGACTCACAGGAGGCCGCCGCCATCGCCGAGCGGGTGCGGGAATCCGTTGCCCAGACCGCGGAAGCCACCGGCGACCAGGGCCACCCCGTCACCATCAGCCTCGGCGTCGCCTCCAACCGCTCTGGCGACACCGTCGACACCATGACCCAACGCGCCGACGAGGCCCTCTATCACGCCAAGAACAACGGCCGAAATCGGGTAGAGGTCTCCGACTAACCCCCCGATCTATCAGTAGGAGCGTGATTCATTCACGCCCAGCCTCATCCCGTTCCCCGCTGTCATTGCGAGGGGCGGCCGTTGCCGCCCCGTGGCAATCTCGTCGTTGCCGTTCGCCCGCCGCAGGTGGCTAGGTCGCCGATGGCGACCGCCATGGCGGCCGAAGGCCTAGCCACGGGTGCCAATCCGCGTCATCTGCGCAATCTGCGGACACTGCCGTCCCCCGGCCACCCTTTTGGCGATTCACCGCATAGGGTGTGACCACAGAAAGAGGGTCACACCCACCCACCGCGACACCCTTGAACCATACCAGCCTCGACGTGGTATACTGTGACAAGGTCAGACTATGTACTTCAACTTCGGAACGAGAAAGATTGTGGAAGCCGCCGCGACCTTACTGCGGTCGGAACCATGTAGACGCATGAGTTACCTGCGTCTGCTGAAGCTGATCTACATCGCCGACCGCGAGGCTCTGAGAGAGACGGGAAGGCCGATTGTCGGCACGCGTCCTATGGCCATGAGGCATGGTCCCGTGCTCAGTGAGGTGCTGGATCTGGTCAAGGGCCAGCACTGGGACGAAGCCACCTGGTCTCGGTTCATCCGCAAAGACGGCTATGAGGTCGAGCTGGAAAATGACCCAGGTGTCCTATCTCTGTCCCGGTACGAGATTGGGGTCCTGACAAGGGTCGTCGAGGAGAATCGCGATACCGACGACTGGCAACTCGTAGAGAAGACGCACGCGTTTCAGGAATGGCAGCGTAACTACCGGGATGGTACCTCAATGCCGATTCCTCTCGAGGACATCGTCGAGGCGGTTGGGCGTGCTGCCGATCGAGACGAAATCCTCCAAGATGCCGAGCAGACGAAGGAACTCCGCAGGCTCTTCGGCTCCGTGGCCTAGATGCGCGCCGGCGACACCTTCACCTTCGTTGACAAGAAACTGGACAACCACCTGTGGGTTGTCATCTCGGATCCCATGCTGGACGTCGCCGACCCTGTTGTCATCGTAAGCCTTACGACCTACAAGGAAGGCAAGGATCGCACCTGCGTTCTGGAGCCCGGAGACCATCCATTCATCAGGCATCCATCAGTGGTCTACTACATCGGAGCGATGGACGTCTCCAACGCCGGCCTCGAAAGCTGTGCGAATGAAGGTCGGCTACTTCTCCAGGGCGCAGTAAGCCCGGAGGTCCTCGCGAGAGTCAGGCAGGGCGCCGCCCAATCCCCGTTCATTCCCGAAGGATGCCGGAAAACGCTGATCAGGCAGGGGCTAATCGATCCGTAGTCCATCACTGGCCGGCCCTTGCCGCTCCGCCAGCCTCGCCCGCCGCAGGCGGGCGCAGTCTGTCCCATCTGCGCAATCTGCGGACACTGCCGTCCCCCGGCCACCCTTTCGGCGATTTACCGCACAGGGTGTGACCACAGCAAGAGGGTCACACCTATCGCGCACAACCCATTTGACGCCACCCACCAATTTCGCTACCATGAACCCGGCCATCGGCACACCCGTCACCGGCCCAGCCGGCGCTCGTGCGTCATGGGGGCGCGCTCAGGGGCAAGTCACCTCGTCGGCCGGCAAGCCGCTCTGATCTGACCCTCCCGCCAGCTTCCCGCTCGGTCCGGTGAGCGCCTGTAGTTCGGCGTTCTGGCTCGGTGAGCAGTG
>Ga0315284_10009792_pt1 | contig 13646 bp, 13 predicted proteins | sample YL17G09_16_MG_FD_203696 | JGI IMG/M metagenome (GOLD analysis project Ga0315284, IMG submission 203696) | Sediment microbial communities from Yellowstone Lake, YNP, Wyoming, USA - YL17G09_16 | ecosystem: Environmental > Aquatic > Freshwater > Lake > Sediment | place: USA: Wyoming | collected...
AGGTAAGCTCCGGTTCGTACCCCCAACCCAGGCGGCACGGCTGGAAGACGTTTATAAACTTCGGCCCCTCTATCGAGAGGGCCTTCTCGACCTTCGACGTGAGGTCCCGCCAGTTCCCGACTATCGACTGAGCGGCATACGGGATCCCGTGGGCTATCATTATCGCTGTGAGGTCTTTACGATACTGCTCCTTGCCTTTTTTAACTTTACCCACCGGGGCGGTCGAGGTATCCGCGCCTTTGGGCGTCGCCCCGGATCGCTGAATTCCAGTATTCATATAAGCTTCGTTATTGTAACAGACGTACAATATATTATGTCCTCGCTCTACCGCGCCGGAGAGCGACTGCAGCCCTATATCGTAAGTGCCGCCGTCTCCGCCGAAAGCGATGAAGTTGATCCTCTTGTTTATCCTGCCCTGCCTCGCCCATGATTTATATAACGCCTCCACGCCGCTTATGGTAGCGCCGGCATTTTCGAACGCGCTGTGCAGGAACGGCACGTTCCATGCCGTATACGGATAGATGGACGACACTACTTCGAGGCATCCGGTGGCGCTGACCACTACGGTATCCGGACCGGCAGCCATCAATACCTGACGGGCTATCATGACCGCGCCGCAGCCCGCGCATCCGCGGTGCCCGCCGGTGAATAACTCTTTCTGCTTTGCCAGTTCCTTTAAGTTAATCATCGCTATTCTCTCACGCCAAGATACTTTACCTCACTGACGCCTTTTGTCTTAAGGATTCCGGAGATCTCTTTATACACACCTTCTATGTCCTGCATCCTTATCTCTCTTCCGCCAAGGCCATAGATGTAATCCACTATGGGTTTGGATAAAGATCTGTCATACAATGCCGCCTTCACTTCAAGGCATAGCGGCCCTTCATGGCCGTTCATCGAGTCGGACCTGTCCATCACGGCTATCGCCTTCATGCTCTTAAGTGCTTCAGCAATCTCTTCTTTCGGGAACGGCCTGAAGACTCTTGGCTTGAGCAATCCGGCCTTCATACCTTTCGTCCTAAGCGAATCGACGACGACCTTCGTTGTGCCGGCGGTCGAACCCATCGCCACGATCGCGAATTCCGCATCGTCCAATTTGTATTTCTCGAACAACTCATACGTTCGCCCCGTCCGCGCGGCAAAATCCTTGCCGACATCGACGATAACCGATTTAGAATCCTTCATCGCCTCTGCCGCCTGGCGCCTGTGCTCAAAATAGTAATCTGGCAGGTCGAGTGCGCCTATCGTAACAGGGTCTTCTGTCTTCAATAGATAATGTTCCGGTTTGTATTCGCCTATGAACTTCTTCACATCTTCATCGGAAAGTATCTCTATGCGCTCCATGCCGTGAGATATGATAAACCCGTCGGTCGTGACCATGACCGGCAGCCTGGCTCCCTCGGCTATTCTGACCGCCTGGATCATGTTATCGTAACCCTCCTGCGCGTTTTCCGAGAATATCTGTATCCAGCCGGAATCCTTAAGCATCATCGTGTCGGAATGGTCGCAGTGGATATTGATCGGGCTCGACAGCGCGCGGTTCACGTCGGCCAGCACTATCGGAAGCCGCAGTCCCGCCGCGATGTACAGCATCTCGGCCATCAGCGCCAGCCCCTGGCTCGAGGTCCCCGTCATCGCCCTGCCGCCGGCAGCACTTGCGCCGATGCACGCGGACATTGCGGAATGCTCACTCTCGACCGGGACGAACTCGGTCTTTACGACGCCATCCGCAACGTAACCCGCGAATATCTGGACTATCTCGGTAGCGGGAGTGATGGGATAGGCCGCGACTACGTCAGGATCTATCTGGCGCATCGCCTCAGCCATCGCCTCATTGCCAGTTCTCGCTATAACATTGGACTTTGCCATCTATTTCTTCTCGCTGGCTTTCGCCTCTTTTTCCGACACCATCTTTATCGCCTTGCCCTTCACCGGACACTCATGCTCGCAGATACCGCAGCCTTTACAATATTCGTAGTCGAAACCCACGACCTTGCCGTCCTTCACTATCACGGCCGAATCCGGGCAATATATCCAGCATGTCATGCAGTTTATGCACTTTTCGGGGATGAGGATGGGCCTCTTGGAACGCCAGCCGCCGGTCTTGAACTCTTTCGCCGTGCCGCCGCCTATTATCAGGTCGCCCTCGGGCAGCTCTTTCCACCCCGGTTTTTTCTCTTTTTCTGATCTTACCATTTAACCAACCTTCGTCTTTAGCTTTTGACTTCAGAATACGCGCGTTCAATGGCCTTCACATTGCCCTCGACGATCTCCGGCTTCGACTTGAATTTCTTCTCGAGTTTCTTGCGCGTATCTTCCAGCATCTCTTTATAATCGATTATCGCCGTCGCCTTTATAAGCGCTCCGAGCATCGGCGTATTCGGTATTTCGCGCCCTATAGTCTCTTTTGATATCTTCGAGGCGTCTACGGTGAAGACCTTGATCGCGCCGGATACCCCAAGCTCCTTCTTTATATCCGCGGGGGATTTTTCGGTGTTTACCAGAAGGACGCCGCTGGCCGGGATGCCCTCGGTCACATCGACCGATTCTATCAAAGTGGGGTCGAGCACTATCACGATATCAGGATCGGTAACGCCCGAATGAAGAAGTATCGGCTTTGAAGACAGGCGGTTAAAAGCGGCAACGGGGGCGCCCATACGTTCGGGGCCGTATTCGGGGAATGCCTGTATGTACAACCCTTGCGCGAGGCAAGCGTCTGCAAACAAAAGGGCGGCCGTTTTTGCTCCCTGGCCGCCCCTGCCATGCCAGCGAATCTCTGTCAACTCTTTCATCGTTGCTTAACTTACTTTCTGTCCGGCTCCTGCACTAACCAAATAGTACTTAATGAAGCTTCCTATGAATGCCAATGACAGGAATATATTGATCAGGCTTACGACGATCTGGCTCGCTATAGATAAAGCGGCCGTGCCAGCCAGATTGGCGATGTAATTTACGAACGCAAGCAATAGGAACATTATCCAGTATATAAGGGCAAGTCCCAGCGTCGCCCATAATTTCTTTCCGAGAAGCCCGGCGGCGCTTCTTATAGAGTCACCCACTTTTTTTTCGTCGGAAACTATTATGACCGGGACGAGCGACCCGTAAAGGCCGAGGATCACCAAAATTACAAGACCCACTATGCCGAGGATTATGCCGAGTATGGCCGCAACGCCCTTCGCGAGCGATGCCATAAGCCCTATCAGAAGCGCGGCTATCACGCCGAACACTATAACCACTACCAGCATCAAAAGCGAAAATAGCACGAACCGGACAAAGTACTTATTGGCGTATTTCAGAAAATCTCCCAGCTTAACGCTGCCGGCCTTCACCGCATCGCGTATGGACCCGACCACACCGGCATTGACGAATAGCTGGAGGAGAAAGCCTATAACCACTACTATTATCATTCCGACTATCTGAGAAGCGGTCGGCTGAGGCGGATTTGCCACATTCGCGGGGTTTACCATAGACGGCCCCATTATGGCTACCAGGGATATTATGGCCAGGATGAAGAGGATCACATTTATAACGACCAGGACTCCCCACAACTTGAGATTCTTCGCTGCGATCGAAAAACCGCTCTTAAGCGCATTAAATACGCCCATATGGCTACCCCCGATTTGTTGCGGTCCTACTCCGATAAATCGTCCCGAGGTGCTATGCTCTAAGTCCCGCACCGAGAGACTACCTTAAATTAACTCAAATTTCATAAACTATAGCAGATAAATAGCGTAATGTCAAGGGCCTTTATCCGCCTTATAGCTCGCGCCTGCCCTCGAACGCCTTTGCAATGGTCGCCTGGTCGGCGTACTCCAGGTCTCCTCCCACAGGGATGCCGTATGCCACCCTGGTCAGCTTGGCGCCTGAGTTCCTCAGTACCTTTAATAGATAGAGCGCCGTAGCCTCGCCTTCGGTGTTAAAATCGGTGGCCAGGATTATCTCCTTGAACTTCTCTTTCTTAACCCTGTCCAGCAGTTCTTTGATCTTAAGGTCATCCGGCCCGATGCCGTCCAGGGGCGAGAGCGACCCCAAGAGCACATGGTATATTCCGTTAAAATTACCGGCCTTTTCTATCGTGATTATGTCGTTCGGTTCTTCTACAATGCACAGGAGGCTTCTGTTCCTGGATGAGCTCTTGCAGACCTGGCAGACGTCTTCATCGCTCAGGTTATTGCAGGCCTTGCAGAACCTGACCGACTCTTTCACCTTTATTATGGCGCTCGACAATGCCTCGGCCTCGGCTCTCTGCGAGCGCAGTATGTAGAAGGCGAGCCTCTGCGCGGTCTTTATGCCTACGCCGGGCATCTTTGAGAACTCCTCGATAAGCGATCTCATCGAAGCGGGAAATCCCGTCATCTGGTCCTTCTTCTCTGCGGATCGCCTTCCGCCACGTTACCGCCGAATATCTCAAGCGCCGACTTCAATATCGGATCCACTTCCTTTTCGGCCGATCCACCTTCTTCCGGGAATCCTGCAGCCGTATCGTCGTCCGGGCGGGGAGACCTTCTGCGCTGCCCCGGCACCTGCTCGACGAGCGTAAACGCTATCTTTAACTCTAGTCCCGTTACCGTCTTTATGGAATCTTCGATCAACCGTCTGTTCTCCACGGACTCGAGCACCTCTTTATGGAATTGCAGGCCTGCAGGGATCCCTATCGATAGAGTCCTGCCCTCCATGCTTGCGGGATATCCTTCCTGTAGATATGTGGCAACCGACATCTTTTTCGCCATCAGGTCATTGACTACCTTCGACCATGCGCCGAGGACACCGTCGATATCACCCGCGGGCCTTGTTTCTTCCGACGCAGGGCGGGACGTTTCGGCAGAATCAATGGTTGATTTAGCAGGCATGGTTGACTTATCCACAAGGTAGGGGAGGTTTAAACCTCCCCTACTATTGTGGATAACCTGCCCATTCTCTATCGCTTCTATCCTGTTCATCAGCTCATCCAGCGGCACGACCGAGCCTTTGAGCGTAAGCTTAACCAGCGCCGCTTCAAGCGGTATCCTGGAAAGGGACGCGCGTTTTATAAAGTCTATGGCGTTGGAAAGCGTGTATATGCAATACAGGATATCTTCTATCGTAAAGTGGTGCGCCTCGTCTTTATAGCGTTTTATCTTGTCAGGGACCGTGTCTATCAATCTATCGGGATCGGCGGCTATCTTCGCTATTGAAATATTCCTGAAATGTTCTATCAGGCCCAGTATGATCTGGAGCGTGTCTTTGCCTTCGTTTATGAGCCGGTCCAATACGCCGAGAGCGAAGTTTGCGTCCTTCTTATTTATGCTGTCGGACAGCTCGAAGAACGCTTCGTCTTCCACAAGCCCGAGCATCTTCGTGACATCCCCGGCGCCGATCTTGCCCGACGCCCACGACGCTATCTGGTCGAGCACCACCTGGGCGTCCCTCATGCCGCCGTCCGAATGCTTCGCGATCAGCATTATCGCGTCGTCGCCTATGTTCAAGCCTTCGGCCTTCGCTATCTTTTTCAGGTTCTCCGCAATGTCTTTGGACGCGATGCGCCTGAAATCGAACCTCTGGCACCTGGAGAGTATCGTCAGCGGCACCTTGTGGGCTTGGGTCGTGGCAAATATGAACTTCACATGTTTCGGCGGCTCCTCGAGGGTCTTTAAAAGCGCGTTGAACGCCTCCGCGGTGAGCATGTGCACTTCATCTATTATATATATCTTGAACCTTCCGCTGGAGGGCGCGAACTTGACGTTCTCCCTTAAGTTTCGTATCTCGTCTATGCCCCTATTGGAAGCCCCGTCTATCTCCAGTATGTCAAGTGAAGACCCTTGCGATATCTCTTTACATGAATTGCACGCGTTGCAAGGCTTGGGCGCGGGCCCTTTTTCGCAGTTCAGGGCCTTCGCTAGTATGCGCGCGGCGGTCGTCTTCCCCACCCCGCGGGGGCCTGCGAAGATATAAGCGTGCGCGACCCTGTCCTGGGATATAGCGTTCTTGAGTGTGGTCGTTACGTGGGATTGGCCTACGATATCTTCAAAGACTTGCGGCCGGTACTTGCGTGCGAATGCGAGGTAGCTCATAGTATGTCCTAAAATAGCACACCTTGTGCAGTAATTCAAGATGGAAATTTTTCGATGCAGCAATGGAATGTGCTGTGTCGAGTGGTTCGCAGGGACGCTCGGGGAGCTTCCAGCGAGCGGCCTCGCTCGATAAAATTTTTTATGCCGCCGCTGTATAACAAAAGCGGACCAAGCCATAAAAAATTGTAACGCCCTGCTCACCACATCGCCACATCACATTCCAGCAAAGCGAAAAATTTCTCACGGTATATTGCGCCGGAGGCGAGCTATTTTATAACATGCTTTTCGTTTATTTTTAAGAAATTTTTCGACAACTCAGATGGCAGAACTTTTGGGTGCGTGCCGGAGCTTGCGTTTAAAATTTCGATACCTTATGGCGATTTAGAAAGGACGCGAAAACTGGTCAATAGCTTTAAGCACAGCCAGGTTGAGCGGCCATCGAAATTTTACCGAGCAAAATCGCATGCCTAATGCGATTTTGCGTCAAGCGAAGGCACCACCCAAAAGTAAATGCCTTCATGAGACGAAAAATTTCTGCTTAGTCCTCCGGTGGGACTGTGAGGCGGGCGGCGGCGCTGATGCCAGAAGCGACTTCGGGGATGATGCCGATCTTCCTGTATATCGGATGGACGAGCTTCCTTATAATGGGCAGCTTCGTGGCGAATACGGCCGACGCCAGGATACAGCATGCGGCGCCGAGCATCAGCGTATGCGCGGCGCCTATCTTACTTGCCAAAAGGCCCGCGAGCAAACTGCCGATAGGCGTCATGCCCATGAACGCCATCGTGTAGAAACTCATCACCCTGCCCCGCTTGTCGTCATCGGTTATCGTCTGCACGATGGTGTTGCTCGCGGCCATGTGCGTCATGAAACCGAATCCCGCGACGGCGAGAAGCGATACCGATAAGGTCGTGCTATGCGACAGCGAAAATAATATGATCCCGACCGAAAAGAGCGCGGAGGATATAGGTATCAGTCTGCTCAACCCGACTACGCTTTTCCGGGAGGCCAGATATACGGTGGCAGCCATTGCGCCTATGCCGCCTCCGGCCATAAGAAGGCCGAGCGTCTGCGGCCCTCCCTTCAGGATGTCCTTTGCAAATACGGGCATGAGGACCGCGTATGAAGTGCCCATGAGACTTATAACGGCAAGTAGCGACAGGATAAACCTGATCGGAGGAAAACCGAATGTATAAGAGAACCCCTCCCTCAGTCCGTGCATCATGTCAGACGGGCCTCTCTCTGTGGAGCGTCTCTCGATCTTCATTGCAAGGAGTGACCAGATGACGGCGAGAAAGCTGATAGCATTAATAAGGAAGCAGATGCCCTCACCTACCACGGCTATCAGTATGCCGGCTATCGCCGGGCCGATGAGCCGCGCGGAGTTGAACATCATGGAGTTGAGCGCGATCGCATTGCCCAGGTTCTCCTTCTTCTCCACCATCTCGACTACAAAGGACTGGCGCGCCGGGATGTCGAGCGCATTGATACATCCTAAAAATACGCCCAGGACGATTATATGCCAGACTTGTATCGCTCCGCTAAGCGTAAGCACCGCCAATAATAATGCCTGGACCATCGACAGCACCTGGGTGATGATGAGTATGCGGTGGCGGTTGAACCTGTCGGCTATGTGGCCTGCGAAAGGGCTGACTATGAAGGTCGGGATCTGGCTCGAGAATCCGACGATGCCGAGCATGAGGGCCGAGTTCGTCATCCTGTATACGAGCCAGCTCATCGCTATCGCCTGCATCCACGTGCCGATGAGCGATATGCCCTGTCCGCTAAAAAATAGCCGGAAGTTCCTGTATCGCAATGCGCGGAATATTGTCATAATAATTTCACTATTCTATCAAGGTCTTCTCTTTTAAGGTAGGTGCTCGTGGACAGCGTCATCCCCCTTGCGGCCAGGAACCTGCCCTTCTCCGGCTCCCTGCGCGGCACAAAGGCCTCGAGATATTCATAATCGGTTATTGAACGAAGATACATGATCGAAGCGCCGAGGCCGGATCTTTGCAAAACCGAAAGCGCGCGTCTTCGCCTCTCGGGGTCTTTAAAAATGACCATTAACAACGGATATGTCGCGACATCACCGGGTGATTCCTTAACGACATCGATGCCGTCGACTTTTTCAAGATATTCGGCTAGATAGAGCGCTTTCTCTCGCTGGGCGGCTATCTCTTTTCCAAGGCGGTCGAATGCGGCATGAGCGATTCCCTGCCTGGCCCTCGACACCCCGTAAACGGGAAAGTCCGCCGTATGATAATCCTGAAAGGCCCTGACCTTATCGCCCTTCGCCAGCCAAAGGTCTCGCGGCAGATTGAATACGAACCAGAAGAGCTCCGGCCTGTAAAAGAGCCAGTAGCCGAATAGTTCGATTGTCTTAAGCAATCCTAAAAACGGTTTCTCTTTAACCAGCCTGCCGATCGCGGCATTGACGGGTGCGATAAATTCTTCTTTGTTTACGACCAGGACCCCGCCCTCATAGATGGTCAACCCCTTCCCCCTGCAAAGGCTGAAGAATGAAAAGTCTCCGAACGTCCCCACGAGAGCTGCCTTATGCTGAGCGCCAAGAGATTGCGCGCAGTCTTCGATCATGAAGATACCGTGCTTCGAAGTGATGCGCCCGACCGTATCCAGGTCTACCGGGATACCGCCTATGTGCGCCACTATTACAGCGAGGATATCTTTATTGGATCCACAAGTGCGCTCGAGCTCAATCGGATCGTAATTAAAATCCTTGCCGGTTATGTCGCACACCTCTACCTCAAGCCCCGCCCTGTGAATAGCGAGGGCTACCAGCGTACATATATAGGATGGGATGACGACCGTCCTTTTTGCGGAGACCACTTTAAGCGCCTCCAATATCAGGTATAACGCGGCGGTCCCGGAGCTGGTCACTTTAGCGAAATTTATTTCCAGATATTTTTTGAAATCGTCTTCAAGTGGATTTGGCGAAGCGGCGCGTCCGGCAAAAGCGGACAAGAGCTCCTTCGGATATACGCTCATGCCGGCTGTGGGAGGAATTTCTCTAAATATGCTCATCTGGAGCCGCAGAAGCGTGATCCGGTCTTGAAGACTTTGGAGAAGCCGCCCTGAGGCGGTCGAAAAAGTTAGTGACTTTTTCGGCTACCGTATCCCTCTCCTGATCGGCCGTGATGACATGATAGGAATTGTATAGAAGAATCATCTCTTTTATCTCAGAGCTCACCCTGTCGTAAATGAATTTCGAATTCCTGACGCTCGCCACGTCGTCATCCTTCGCCTGGATCAGTTGTATCGGGAAATTCATGCCGGAAAATTTTTTATTCATGTATTTGACCATGAGCTGGAGCTGGTAAAGAAGTGTCACCGGAAAATACGGATAGCCGTACTGCTCCGCGTCTTCAGTATCGTCAAGCCGCGCGGCGCTGTAATATTTATGTATCCTCTGCTGTATCGTTTCGTTCTTGATCCCGTATGGAAGGGCCTCTTTAAAATAGAATATGTGCCTTAACGGCGTGTAGGCAAAAGGAAAAAAGAATTTTGCGAGCGGCGTATTCCACCCGTCGTAAAATAGAGTGGGGGCGAGGCAGCTTACCCCGTCGATCCTGTCTCTAAATTCATCCGCCAAAAGAAGCGCGAATAACGCTCCCATCGAAAGCCCCGAGACGAAGATGGGCCCTGTGATGCGGGCGGCCTCTCCCGTCAATAGCACCTGCCGCAGCGAGGCGTATATCTCCTGCCACGTAACGCCCTTTAGCACCCATATCGACTCGCCATGCCTTGCCATGCGCGGACAAATCACTGTAAATCCTCTCCTGTTAAGGTAATTGGCGAGAGGCTTCATCTCATTCGGCGTCCCGGTGAGCCCGTGGATCAGGATCACGGTAGAGCCGTTATCTCCTTCGAAGAAGATGCCCTTGCCGCTCGATGAATTATCGGCCGGCTTGTGCTTTTTAAAATGCCTGGGATCGAGCGAAAATTTGACTGCCATGTCTTGTGGTAACTCCCGAAAATTCTCCGGGATGTAGGGGAGGTTTAAACCTCCCCTACATCCTACGGCAAACTCTATGCCTACCCGGGATAGGAAAGCGGCAGGGAGACTGTGAAGACGGCGCCCTTGCCCGGCTGGCTCTCCACCGATATCCTGCCTTTGTGCGACTCTATGATCGACTTGGCAATGCTAAGGCCCAGCCCGAAACTTTGCCTTGAGACACGCGACTTATTTATCTGATAGAACCTGTCGAATATGTACGGCAGCTCATCCGCGGGCATGCCGACGCCTGTATCACTGATGATCACTTTCGCGAATTTGTTATCCTTATGCGCCGAGACCGTTATCTTTCCCTTCCTGAGATTGTACCTTACCGCATTGTCGAGCAGATTTGTGAACAGGCGTTTCAGCTTCCCTTCATCGGCGTCCAGGACTATGCGGTCCTGCAAAAACGATGAAAGCGCAATATCCTTTTCCTGTGCCCGGACCTTGACGGCGCTCAGGGTCTCCTCGAGAAGACGGTTTAAGCTCACCCTCTTTATCTCGAGAGGCATCTGGCTATTATCGAACTGCGCCAGGACGAGCAGGCCGTCTATTATGCCTGAGAATTTTTCAAGCTCCTGCAGCCCGTTGCGCAGGATCGTCTCGTATTCAGGACGCGAAAGTTCCTTGCTCAAAGCCGACCCGAGGTCCTCTTTCAGCGCGACGATGGGCATCCTCAGCTCATAAGAGATGTCCTGGATGAAGTTCTGCTGGGATGAAAACGATCTGTCAAGCCGCTCTATCATTTCGTTGAACGTTTCGGCGAGCCTCTTTATTTCATCCTTCGTATCGGGTATATGTATCCTGAGCTTCAGGTTCTCCGCCGTTATCTGTTTCAACGTGTCCACCATCTTGTCTACCGGGCGAAGGGTGAGCCCGGCCAGCAGCACGCCCGGTATCCCGGCCAGAATTATGGTCAACGGCAGCAATAAAAAGAGTATGAAGATGAGGTTGTGAAGGGCTAGTGAAACTAGATCGACTGGACCGGCTACCTGTACCACATATGCGACCTTACCGCCCTCTATAACCGGCTTGGTGTACACCCTGAACCTGGTCTTGCGCGCATTGTCCGGCATGCCATTGACCGTGTCGAAACTGTCTTCGCCGGCCAGGACATCCTCAAAATACTCCTTTGGAATAGGGGCTACGAAAGGCATGGTCTTTGTAGCCACCAGCCTTTCGCCTTTTGTGTCCAGTATCTGCGCGAATACCTTTAAGAGCTCGGGATCATCTTTTCGTTTCTCCTCCACCCACTCCCGCGCTATCTCGATAAAATTAGAAAGGCCTTGAGCATCACCGCCGCCCGGCTTTTTCCCTGATTCCAAGAGGCCCGCCTCTTTGGCATGCCAGTAAGTATGGATCGCGTCGGCGATACCTTCGGCGCGCGAGCTCAAAAGGTCGTCGAGATTGTTGATAAGTATCTTGTCGAAGCTTCCATACAGCGCTGCGGAAAATATAAGGAGCGTCGCGGCCAAGAGCAGCATGTACCAGACGAGCACTTTGAATCTTATCGACTTAAAGAACATGTTCGCCTTTCTCCTTCTCAACCACCGTACCATTCGGCCTTCGGCCTCAGGTACGGTGCCCAGCACCCGAACGTAGTGAGTGGTGCTGGGCTTTCTTTAACTCATCGATATCAGCACAATACCTGTTACGACGAGGAGCGTCCCCAACAGCTTCATCCTGTCGATCTTTTCACCCAAGAATATATGCGCGCCGATGAGTATAAAGATATACTGCATGCTCCCCACCGGGAATACGAAACTTAAATCTGCCTGGGCAAGGGCCAGTATCCATATTGCAACCGAAAGGGCCTGGCAGGAAAACCCCATCCATATTTGATATTTTGAAAGCATCTTTTTTATATAGCCGGCATGTCCGCTTACACCCCTGAGACTGCCTGAATCTACCGTATTGCTGCTCTTCTTGAAAAGTATATGGCCGGCCGTATTAACTATCTCCGACAACAGTATAAGCAGTATGACCCTGACTATGGAGGGCATCTTATGCGGCCTCCTTCTTACTCTGGGACGTAAAATGGATGCCCATGATTATCAGGACTATGCCCACCCACCTTAAAGGGTTCACCTGCTCATGCAAAAATATTATGGCCAGGATGGGAATGAAGATGTAGACGGTAGAGCCGACGGGCACAGCGATGCTTAAGTCTATGCGGTATAGAATTATAAGCCACAGGACGAAGTTTATAATATATATTAGTATCCCCACCCAGATAAGCCATGATGATAGTGCGGTGAATGCAAATTCAAATAGATTGTTAAAACCTATCGAACTAATCCCGCCCTGAGAGAGCCCCTTCTTCATGCAGATCTGGGCTATGCTTTCCAGCACGTCGTTCAGGATGAGTAGTGCGAACACTTTTAGGGTGAGAGACTTGCCCTTTTTCACGCATGCTCCTTATCGCTTCTTTTAAGTCCGGATCAAAATTTTCGAATTTTAAAAAACGGGTCAATATTTTGAAGAGCGGATTCATCACCCTGCTCCTGTGTTTTGCGTATATATCGAGAGGCGTAAAATCGAAACCGAGCCTCTTCTTCGGCTCATATCCCGATATGCCTATCTCGTATCTCTTTATGCCCTTCTCGATGCACCATTTCATCATGTCGCGGTGTTTTATGAAGAACAGGTGGTATTTGTGCGCCACAGAATAGTCGAGGCCGAGATAATAATCTATCATCACATCGCCCGATAGCAGGCAAAATAGAAAGGCGACCACCTTATCATCCACCTTCCATAAAAAGAACTTGGTCTGCCCGGGCATGTGCTTGGGAACTGCCTTGAAAAATTCCGGCGGCACGATCTCGAAACCCATCTCGTGCTTGGCTACCATAGCCATGTAAAGTTCATAGATGCGCTTGAAATCCTCATCCGTCGGTGAGTCTACTATTTCCATCTTTATATCGACATCCGCGTCCACCTTCCTGAACTTTCTTTTAAGGTCATATCTTGATCGGCCGGATAGCCGCTTCTTCAGATAGTCGTCGAAATCCTTGAAGTCTAGGTCCATCTCGGCATAGGGCAGGCCGTCTACCTTGAAGAATCTTTTCTTGAGAAGAAAGCCGAGCGTATCTTTATATCCGTGCGAAAAGTCTTTGAACGCGACTATGCGGGCCTTTTCATGTTTTGCCACCTCTTCCATCTTATGTAATATCGCCTTCACTATCCTTCTGTCCTGCCTGGCCAGGCCTATCTGGCCTTTTCCCATCGGCATGCCGCAGGCGAGCGCCTTTATGCTTAAGAAATCCGGGAACGCTTTCTTTATGAGATTGAAGATGCGGCGGGTCGAACCGCTTATGCTGGTATCGAGGGAATAGTTTAATAAAAAGCACGGCGCCGCGCCTACTATCTCGTCGCCGTCATATACGGTGATATAATAGAAGGAGAACTGATCGAAATTCGATTCATCGAGGGATCTTAAGAAGTTATATCCTTCGAGGGTGTCGGGGAAAACCTTATCCCAATCTTCCTGCGGAATATCTTCGATCTTGCGGGTTACCCTTGCGGTCAATTTCATAACTTATTATTATACCATACATGAGCCGTAAAAAACCACCGCC
>Ga0315284_10009794_pt1 | contig 13644 bp, 42 predicted proteins | sample YL17G09_16_MG_FD_203696 | JGI IMG/M metagenome (GOLD analysis project Ga0315284, IMG submission 203696) | Sediment microbial communities from Yellowstone Lake, YNP, Wyoming, USA - YL17G09_16 | ecosystem: Environmental > Aquatic > Freshwater > Lake > Sediment | place: USA: Wyoming | collected...
TGCGTAAACGTGTGGCTGATCAGGTCTTGGATTTCATACTTGCGGCGGCGGCCGTACAGGTCGGCGACCAGCCGGCCTGCATATGCGTTCCGCTTTTTCTTCGCTATTGGGCGGGGGATGACCGCCTTCTGCCCCTCCTTGGTCTGCAGGTAAAGACATAGCCCGAGCACCAACTTGGCAAGCACCCGCAGCGCATGGCTGTCGTTGGCTGCCACCGGGCACTTGAGCGGGACATCCAACCCTGTTGCCGGCTGGAAATACATGTAGCTTACGCCCTGACGATCTATGCCCTTGGTTCGTGAATGCAGCCGGGTGTAGAACCCCAGCATGTTCGCGGGCGGGAACTGCGTACGGTCCAAGTTCTCTACCTTGCATCGGTCCTGCCATACGTCGTACAGGCAGTGATTCAAATCCGCCAGCAGGCAGCCTGTTAGTTCATAGTCCTCGTACCCGAGTTGCATTCCGTCCGGGAAACAGAACTCACAGTACGGAAACGGCATGCGGACGTCGCCCATGATCGCGTCGATATCCGTATCCAACAACGCTTGAATAAGCTGCCGGTCCTCGACGTAGATCTCAACCCCTCGGTAGAGCGCGGTCATCTCCATCATCACCTGTCCTATGGTATTCCGCGCCGTAGCGCTGGTTGCCTGCGCATCCCAGCCTGGGATCTCGCCCGTCAACTGTTGATGCATTACGGACATGAACATAGGGTTATCCAACGCCCGGGGCAACTCCTTGGCCACAAGCCTGAACAGCTCGTTGCGGTTCACCGGTCGATCAACGAAATGATCACGTATTATCGTCAGTACGTCGCCTTTGTAAAAACGCATGCAAGGTCTCCTTCAACTCTTCCTTTACCCACACCTCCACGTCAATTACGTGATCGTTGTCAGCCTGCTGCCACGAAGCCATGCGGCTGCCTACTTTTTCGTACGCGTTCAGTATAGGCATGAACGTACGCGCAAAGATCAAACTATCATATTTGACAGGTAACTGTTCGATGCTCAGCCGGTTCATACACCACGCTCCACTCGCAACTGTGCCGCGATCATGCGCTTAACCGTACGCACGTTATCCCAGATCACGATCCATGAACTGCTGTACAGCGTTGTGGCTACGAATAGGTCATGTATAGGCTTGATTGCGCTGCGGTCAATCACCCGATTGTACTTAATCAAGTGCTGGTTCATAGGTCGTGGCTTTCACCTTGTGCCCGTACGGTTTCTCGTACACGACGTATAGCGTCGAGCTGATCCCACGGCAATAACCGTGCCACAACGTCGTCATTCACCCCGCTCGTTACTTGTTTATCCGTGTGCCGGGAAAGTTCCGCACCTGCCAAGCGGGAATCGCCCTCCAACTTACGCCATACTTGTTGCCATACCCAAGGCCGTACCATCTTGTTCATCGTCCGATCTCCGCCAGCGCTCGTTCTTCCAGCTGACGCATGTCCTCGATCAAGCGGCAAACAGGATGGTTGAACACCGGGTTGTCAAACCCCCAAAGTTTGTTCGCCAGCCTTGAGCCGAGCTGCATGCGCCAACTCAAATCCATGTCATCTACAAACACGCTGCGTATGGCCGCGCACGCAGCCGTTTGCTTTCCGTACACGTAGCCGGAAGCGCCCGACGGTGTCCATCCCGTGATGTTCATACTGGCATTCAACTCCTCTTTGTGGTTATTGTTGTCCCTATGCTATCATGCAGCGCCTGCCGTATAATCATGTTCATTCGTTGGAAGGCAGGCAATGAACTACGAGGCGTATACGTATACTCAAGCCTGTGCACGGCCTCCGATGACGTGGCTTGGGTCGTACGGTAATACACGCCTTCTCGAAGAAAAGTCAGCCCCACAAACGCCCGGAGCCACGCATAATAGTTTGCACGACTGATCATATCCGCGTTCTTACTTTCAGTTGGCGTACTACCTCCTCTGATATACCGGCGACGTACGCCAGCTTTACATCCCCGACCGCGATCCGTATTGGGTTATCAACCTGCTGGTTTATAGTCCGGCATACCGTCCAATCCAGACGAGCTCGTTGCCGTTGAAAGTCAGGCACGGCCCCGCTCTCCATCAAGCGATAAACGCCTACATACCGTTCCAAGCGTAGTTTGTTCATATTTGGTCTTCTGTTACGTCCATCAGCGGCGCGCATACACCAGCAAGTACGTTTGCTATCTGCTGTTTAACGCCATTCACAGTCTGGCACGCTGCTACGTTGCCCAGCTGCTGTAAATGCCAGTCATTGCCGTGGTTCTAAGCCGGTAGGGAAAAACGCGCCACGACCGCTCGCACTGATGCTCTACATAGGTAGCTAGTTTAACGCGGTCCATACGGCAAACGCTTCCTATCCAAGCGGAGTAGCAGCGCCCGCTTTACCCACCATACAGGTGTATCAAAGAACACACCGTCATGCCGATACAGCTCGTTGTGCAACGCGGTACTGAGTGAGGCCGCCACCCGATCATGGATACCGTATATCCTCCTGCTGGGTGCGCCTGCGAACGGTTGGCTTGCCACATGAACCGCTACGTACTCGCCTATCCACTTCTTCAGCGTCTCGACGGTCATCTGCTCTCCTTCCTTATCATCCGATAAAACATAACCAACTCCCGCTGTCCGGACGGCACACCATTCGCGTACGTACGCGTAATATGATGTTTAGCCGTAGCCTCCAGCTGGTCTACTGGCACACGCCACAGCTGTGCAGGCTTCTCGCCGCGCAAGTACGCACGTTGCCCATTGCGGCTAAACCATACGCCTTCATGCTGATGCTTGTAAATCAGTCGCATCACACGGTCTCCCGTAAATGCTCTATCACCCTGTTGGATACGGTATCCAATTGATTAATTCTTCGTGCATGCAGATCGTACATCCGCCTACGGATTGCCAACTGATCATCTGCGTGTTGCCAGCCAGTGAACTGCTGATGCAACGGCTCGTACAAGCGGCTCGATACCTGCCGCATAATATGCGCTTCCAGCTTAACATTAAAGTGCATGTCCGGACTCCCAGCTTGTATGCGCCAGCAAACGCTCCATCAATGTCACTTGAATGCTGCTTTTCGGCAACTGCCGCTCTACAGTACCTTGTAGCGTATACATGCTGTAGAATAATCTGCCGTCAATACGCTGCCAGAACCGCGACATATCGAGTACCGATCGCATACGGTCTTGCGCTAGGTAATCAACATGTCGCTTAACGAACTCCAGCATGAACGTCTGCGTTACGTGCCTAGGTGTGCGTCTTTTCACAATCTGCCTCCTCGTACGACCGTAATCTCCTGTTGCAGACATCGTATGCAATTGACTACCGGTGGCAAACCCATCCCGCCTGGGTGCGGAACCGGACAGCACGCCAGTACTATGTCCTGCATCCGGTTGGCTAACGGCAAGTGCGTACATTGATGTACATAGGCGCCGGCACGTTCAGCCTTGACCGAGGTAGACATCATCGGCCGACCGCCCTTCCAAGTTCTTGCCGTACGGTCTGCACCACCGTATCGTACACCGAAAACCATACGTGATCATGCACGGACGACAGCATGCATGTGGTCGACCAAGTATATAACTCGGTAACCGGCCGCATCATCGGCGTACGCTGCCCGTCTATTCCATGTACTTGGCGCGACAGCCAATTACGTAGACGCTGACGCTGGTGTTGGTGTTGGTGGTACTTCATACCCTTTGCAGAACGCTTTCTTTGCGGGGTTCGCCACAAAGCTGGGTGCCCAGCCCGTGCCGTTTACAAACGTTTCCGCTTGTGCTTGTGTCCACGGCTCATCCCATTCGGTGCCGTGCTTGACCAGATGATCGATCAACTCCTGCTTGGTCTTAAACCCGGGTGTAATCGCGGCTTCCGCCTCGCTTACCGTTTCGTGCACTGCCCAAAGTTCGTCCGTTTGCTTAAGTTCACGTCCCATGTTCGTTCTCCTTTCAAATGCTGTTCACCGCCTGCTGTACAAGCCAACGTATTTCCAACAATTGCTGTTCGAGCGTCGGCCAACTGCTAAACAGCCGGGCTTCCAAGATCATAAGCTCGCTCGTTCGAAACATATCCCGTGTCGACTGCGGCAACGCCGCTACCTGATAAATCAGCCAGCGTTCTTCGTTGGTCATGGTGGCCATCCTTCCAGCCACTGTTTCAGGTCGCGTTTCGCCCACCAAACAGGCGTGTCGAAGAACCGGCCATCGTGCCGATACAGCTCGTTATACACCTTGGGGGTTAACACGCACTGGAGGTGCGTATGTATGCTGGCGACCCTGCGCCCCACACACTGTGCGAGCGAACGCTCCAAGCCAGCAGCACCAGCCACGCCACAGCGCGTTACCCGCAATGTAAGCCAGTGTATCAACGTACCCCTCCCACCATTGAATGCCATTTTGTCCCGCCTTCGTTGCTTGCTAATTACTTTAGCGTATGTCTAGCTGCGCACGCACCCGTGCGTATACGTGCCCAGTTTGCCCGCTGACTTCCGTCTGTACGTGAGTGATCACGTTCGGTGCTCTGCCCGGCCATGCATCGGGGTGCGCACCCGCCATAATGTCCCAAAACGTAACATGGGCGCGATCGTACACTTTACTGCGTACGTAATCGTTAACACTGCGAGGCGACATGCACCATTCCCTCCTGTTGTTATACGCTTGCACTTATTTGATTGTCTAGCAGGGCCGTGCACGCCAATACTACTTGGGCATCCACCGCGTCGCGCAGCCGCCAGCCGATATCGTGCGCTTCCGGTTCATTCGTAACCAGCCAGTCGTCCGCGTTCCGGAACTGGTAACGTGCTTGGGCTTGGTTCCGGTCCAATGACGGTGCACTGTGCAGCGTGCAGTTTATACCCTTCTGTATAGTTGACGGCGATAACGTACGCCCATCTCGGCCAGGAACTCCACCGTCACATCGTAGTACGCTTCATCGCAAGCCGCGACCCGGCTGTGGATCCTGCGCACATACGCCTCGCCTTCCTGATTAGTCTGCGTAATGGGGTCATGATAAATCAGTACCCGGTCCCCGACTTTTAAGCGCTTAGTTTTGTGTCTCGCCATACGGATATTACCCCCCAGTTGTTTGCCCGCAATTCTGTTTGCATTCCGTTTTTGATCACGCTCACTATCGGTTCGTCAATAGCGTTCCGGAACCGATTGCCTGTTCGCCAACTGAACAACACGCCACAGTGGTTCACCACCGGACTGTTAGTCGGCAAGACGACCAAGTCAATCATAAGGTGATCGCTTATAACCCACGGGATGTTTACCGCCGTTCGCACTCCGCATTGAACAGCACGTGCGTGGGGTTAACCCGCAGATACTCACGCACGGCATCCTGCAGGGTGTTCGCCCATACTTGGGCATAAAAGCCATCGCCACCCAAGCACGTGTGCCCATCGTAAACCTCCGGCTTGGCATAATGCAGGCGCCAAACCACTTGTTTCTGGTTGCGCGCCCGGCGTACTTGCACGATCGCGTTCGAATTCTGTTTTACTTTTTCGCCCATATGTCCTCCGTTCTTCTGCGTAACATTTGCACACATGCGTTTACCCCGGCTGTACGACTCAGCTGTATGAACAGCCGCGTCCCATGCGCCAGCTCACTACAACGTATCGCATGACATTCCTTAGCCAGCATAAGTATTCGGTAACCGGCAGCGTACTCCAACTGGTTTACGAGCGTTCGCTTTATGCCGTTCATCTGCGCAATACCTCTATTCGCGCTTGCACTTTAAGCTGCCTGATCATGTCGCTCATCGTATCGTAAGCAGCAGCACCGCGCACGCACTGCCACGTACGGGACTCCACCCACAAACTGCAACCGTTGACAACAGTTTTATGCAGCGGGCGATGGCCCATCAAAGAATAGCCAGATATGCAAAACAGTTTGGTCAGCGGCCGGCCATACACCAGCCCCGACAAACGATCGGCGACGTTGCCGTGTATGTTCCCCATATCATGCGTCCAGCATTATGTGTACATGCAGTTCACGTTGTGCGCATGGATGACGCTCAGGAGCACCGTTCAACGCCGGGTCCCCGGCCTTCCGTACGTGCCAGCCATGAGCGGTTCCGCACGGATGCGTACGGTTGGCAAACTCCAGCACTCGTTCATCCGTCCAGCCCTCGGGCACGCACACTTGTATATCCAACGCACCATGGTGCGTTATGTCCGCGGTCTCGTCCCCGGCGCTCAGCAACGCTATGCGCTCGGCCACGTTCACGTGCCCGAACTCGGTCTCCAACAACCCGCGCACAGCCGCACACGACAAGCTTTCAAACCCTGGACCCCAAACGATTTCTAACGCCCGACGGTCTATCTTTCTAATCAGTTCGTCATCCATATACCACGTGCCTCCCAATGTTTTATGCAATTTCTCCTGCAATGATTTCAGATACTCGTCCGACAAATCCAAGTGCTCGGCCAAGTCTTGATAACTGTCGGCGTCCGACAACGCGTAGCGGGCGCACTCCAACAAGGTGAGCAGTTCATCGGTCGAGAGCATACGCACCATCTGCGTCACGCCCATACGCTCTGCCAGGGTATGCGCCCGTCCAGCTGATTTGTCCATGTCAGTCTCCCCAACGCTCTATACAGTGATCAAACGCCTTGATGACATTCACTATGTCCGGCAGTTCGCTTGTGCCGTACCCGCGTATGAGTATCCGCCGGCTGACGTACCCTTCGTTTTGGCGCTCGGCTGCGTACGCTTTCGCGAACTCCGAACTGGTTGCCAACAACTGTTTGATGAGTTCGGCCACTATGTCCGGCGCCATACCGGCGATAAGCACCCGCCCTTGCAGGTTGGTGCGCCCGAGCATCATCACTTCCTTGGGCAGCCGGTCACCTTGTTCAAGGTAAATAAGTTTATCGCCGTTGGCCAACGTCCGCCAATCGACGGCCGACCGGGGCGTTATGCCACAGCCGGCGCACAGTATCAAACAACAGCCTATTGTAACCGTTACCCACCGCATAATATGTCTCCCCCCTGATCATTGATTTGATGCGCAGGATTGTTCTGTACCGATTGTATTTTTTGCTAAGATACGCTTCGTATGTTGTTCCTACCATACTGACCGGTATGCATACGCTGAAGCCGGCCGACGGCCAGCGCACCACCTTATCGTGCAGATGGTCGGCGAGCAATGATTGCCTCCATACAAGCACCATAGATCACGTGCCGTATACTATCCAGCGGCCGATCGAAATGATACCGCTGCTTCAGTTCACCGGCCCATTGCCAATGGTTATTGCTGCCGCCAGCAACATACGAACAGCCTTTAAGCAAGGGCTTGAGCTCTGTCCAAGTAACGACGATTATCATTTGAATTGCATATCCTTTCTGGCCTCGAACAACTGGTTACGAACCAAGCCCACCGTAGAGTGCGGAAACAAACGCCGGTACAACGACCAGTGCACCGGATGAAAATCCTGGCCAATTATGGGCACGGCCCTGATCAGCAGCTGCCCCACATCATAGTGAGCTTGATGTTCCAACCATCGACTTTCAGCCGGATAGCTCACCAGCTGAAGTCCTTCCCCGGCCTGCATTGGCCGCATCCGGCAGCAACCATATCCCTCACCGCGTTCACTGCCCGGTCCGGATCGTATCTCAAACGCATATCCCCCGGCCAGCGCGCCGGCGATGGACTATGCACGTACGGCAGACCGGCGTACTGATACACGTCGGAGAACATCACCGTGCATAGCTCGTCCCGGGCATCCATCTTCAAGGCAAACAACCACCTGTTCATCGCGTTTCCAGCTCCTGTTTAACCATCCAACGCACGGTCCCCACCCCGGTTGCATCACCCCCGCGCCGTCCCCGGTCAAGCAATGCCCACCACTGCCGGCTGAAAACACGGCCATCACACTGCTGATCCACGTACGCATCCACAGAGCGAATAAGCTTGGCGAATACGCCGTGCTGTATCCGCTGCTGTAGACCGTACATTTCCCTACGGCCGTTCATTCTTCTTGGAACTCCACGATCAAACGCTTTACCGTGCCACTGCTGTCCGTCTCCACATACACCGGGTATACGCCGTCACCGCCGAACCCGCCACAGGCCACGCCCACGCCATCATGCCCAAGCTTGTACTTGAGCTGTCCAGATCCGTGCTCGCCCTTCAAAGTGGTGTGACATACGCCGCGGTAGTTGAACTCACCTTGCCGATCAACACCGGCCTGTTCTTCCACCCAGTTCTCAGGCCGCACTTTTTCCGCGGTCCGTCCCCCGTAGTCCGCAAGCGGCGCCTGCCAGTTACGGAACCAGACGTCAGCCTTTACATCCGATGGTCGCCCACAGGCATCACACGCGTACGTACGCTTGGTTTCACGATCCCGGTAGATGACGATTGGAACCGGACTCTCATCCTTATCCGTACGTGTCCATTCGCTGTCAATATAGCACGGATCAGCAACTATCAACTGTCCGCTGTCAACGCCGACCGCCCCAATTTGAAATCTGCCTGCCTGCGATCTCTTGCCGCTCATCGATTACCCTCCTGATTAGTTCCTGCACATTACGGTTTACCCGTTCCAAGACCTGCACCTTTACCCCGATCACGACCTCGAATATAACCGGGTACTCACCCGTGAGATCGCCAACCTCCAGTAGGCTTACCCCATGAACGCATCCCATAGGCTCTCCTTTACGGTGATAGCGGCCATATACACAGGATGTGGCAGCCAGTTGGGCGACAGCCTGATGTTTAACCGGGTAAGCACTATTTCGGACATCTGCCAATGCGTAATCTTTGCAGACGTCTGCCATACAAAATACCGACACATTACTGTGTAGCGTTTGCCCGGGGTATCCGCTTGGTGATCATACATAGTAGTGCCCGTTCTCGATCCGTACTGTAAGATCTTGGTCCACCTGTACCGATCTATAGCCATGCTCTTCCAGTACCGTGCGCTGGTGATCAGCTTCCGACTGCGTATCCCATGCAGAATGCCGCACAAAAACAGTGCGCCCGAGTTCGTTTGTGTACATATAGCCTACTACCCACATTTCAATGTTCTCCCTTCAAAGTTTGCGCAAAGCTTGCCAAACCGGACAGCCGTATTCGCTGCGCGCACACGGTACCGGTTGTGCCGCCGCACGACAAACCCATCTTGCCCGCTGCGCATCCGCGCTTATGTTTACCTTGCACGGGCAGACAAGCCACCACTGTCTGTACTCAGGCAACTTCATGCGACTTGTCCTCCTGCTGTTTGAACGCCGCCAGAATCATATCCTGCAGTGCATCGCCTCGGTATCGCCGAATCTGTGCCATGGAGAACGTCTGTTGCCGGTTATCTGCATTGATCTGCAGGATGTCGTTCAATAACGTAACACGTATGTGCTTCGCGCCCGTGCTATTCTTTATCGCCTGCAGTTCGTGGAACAGCTGTTCATTTTGCGGCCAAGGTTCGCTTTCGGTCTTAGCCGCCTGCGCCCATGTCCACAGCCGAGTAAACAGCTCGTCTGCCAACATATCGGTAGGCGGCAACACCAGCTGTTCGTCGGTCTCGAACGCATCGATACACCGCTCGCACGCCTGCAGTTCATCCTTCGTACCTTCGCAGCAGTACGTCATGTTGTCCATACCAGACACTACGCGCCCGCACACCGGGCACTGCAGTTCGCCGGTGCCGTCCTCCGTATCATCCACCCATTCGGCGGTCAGTACGCGCAGTACATGTTCTGTGTCGTTCGTCGCCATAGTCGGTGTACCTCCTCTTCAGTTTTGTCTTCAGCCGCCAGATCATCTGCGTCTATAAGCCGGACGACCAGCCCCGGCACATTGCTATGCACACTGTGCAGGACCCCGCCGCTGATATAGATCACGATCTTCTTCTTTTTCTTGGTCTTCTGTTTGTGCGCCATCAGTGCTCTCCCTGCTTGTAAAACAAACGAGGGCCACCCCGCTGTGGGATGGCCCTCGCTAACGTTCACCCTTGTTTATCTGCTCTCGATCTGGCTAGTTAGTCCCTCACCTTGTGGACTTCCTCCGAGAACGGATCGATCTCTTTCACGATCCTGACTTGGTATGAGTCCTTTTTCAAGGTAATCGGTTTGTGCTCCTGGTGCGTGACCTTGACTTGCGCGGCCTTCACTTTCAAGTAGAATGCGCCATCGGATTCGAATCCTTCGACCTTCGTAGGATCGGCCTCAATCGTATGACTGTGCCCCGTGACTTCGCCCTCAGCCAGCACATACGATCCGTTCACGATCTTCATCGGCTTGGCATTCTCCGGGATTGCGACCCCGCTAAACACCAGTACGTCCCCTTGCTGAATCAACCTTTTCTTCGCTTTTGGCATTTGTTATGCCCTCCTTTTGTTATTTGTTGTTGTTACTGTAACCTACCATCTCGCTTGCGTATTGGCCAATCAAATCTTTGGCCATCGTTACCGCGTCCACGTCCGTACCGTCCCGTAGTAGATCGAATGTCAAACTGCTTGCCACCCGATCCACTACATAATTCGTATGCATATCCACGGCCAGCCGTCTGAAATGCAGCGCCGCCAACTCATACGCCGTGCTCCGATGCACGGGTGAACGCCTAATGCCGGGCATTGAACAGCTCCTGCGCTATTAAGTAGCTAACAGGCCATGCCCAGAACACGCCCCGGCCACGAACTACCAACCGGGCCAGTAGCTGTTTATGCGCCTGTTCGCTAAGTGCTTTCTGTGGCAGATCATCATACACCCACATAGGCAGTGCGCACGGCGCACCGATATGTGCCCGCTGCAACAGACCATCGCGTAATGCCGTCAGGTCAGTTGTTCGGGTGCGAGCTCCGATTGATTCCTCCATTTCAGGGCATCTTTTACCGTCTGGCATTCCTTACCTACGGCCTCCATGTGCCATACGCCAATGCTTGGGTTGAGCATCTTCAGGTACGGCCATTTACCGGTCTCGCCCTTCAGATCAACAACCACCAGTTCGTACTCGTCGCCCTGTCGGTCAATGACCTCGGCACCAACCTGCTGCATTACGCGTTCGGCCCCTACCTTGCGTATGAACTCACGGCGCACTTCCGCGTTATCGACCTTGGAGAACTGATGACAATCAATTTTCATGGCATCGGTTTCCGCCAGCCACTGCGGCACGCGCACGCCGTTCAAAGCCCAGAGCTTGAACCCGTCCGCGAACTCTACCGCCGGGCCGCCATCACAGTGCAGCTGGTTTTGGGCGTTGCGTTTGCAAATGCTCATACGCTGGGCGATCAAACACGCCTCATCCAGCGGATAAACCATACCCAAGTTCACCAGTTTCCGCAACTGGTCATAGTTGGCCGGCAGTTCAATCTTCAGCACCTCTCGCATGAAGTCATAGAACGCAAACCAACTGGCCCAGAACTGGCCATCCAAGTACGGCCACACGAAATGAACGCCCTCGACCTTGTCCTTGATCTGGTTCCAGATCTCCTGCCACCTGCTGGCCGGCACGTCCACGATCTCTTGCCCGTTCTCCAGCTCCTTGAACTCCGGCACGGGCTCCTTCTGCTCCTTCAGCCCAAAGAACATACCACCGGTATGCAGCTCCAGCGGACCGCGCACGATCACGGTCTTCGGCACCGGGCGCTTCAGCACCTCGGTGTACAGCCACACGGTGAAGTCCCGGGCTTCCAGCGGATCAATCGGATCCGTGCACAACCCCATCCGTACTCCACGTTCCACGAACTCAGGGAACCTAGCTTCCTGCTCTGGCGTAAGTTTATCGATCATCAGCGTTTCCTCCACATTCCTTTTTGTTTCGTAACCTGTTCGAACAACAACTCGTCGATCATGTCAGCGACCAACCGGTCGCCAACGCTACCACCCGTATCCCTAACCTGCCGGCGAACGGTGTCTTCTATCGGTTCATCTACAGCACACGCCAGCTCATGATTACAGCCGTCAAGCACCGCCAACTCATCTGATAACGTGACTTGCTCCTCAAGCCATGTCCATACACGTGTACTTGCTTGCACGTTATACCTCCAGCTCAATTATTGCGTCCACCGGATCCATCGCACGCAGCAACACGTCCCGGATCTGCAGCTCGCCGTTCACCAACGACGGATCTATGATCTGGCGGCGTACCCGATCATTAACACCTTCCGATACACAGCATGCCAGCCGATGTTCTAGTCCGTCCATATGCGCGTATGCAGTCATTGGATATGTCGCTTTCGACAGCCACATATGCATTCGCGTACGCATGCGCATTGGCATATTATTTTTTCTTTCTTGCCGGCCAGCTGTTGTTGTTGTTGGTTTTGGACACACCCAAGTCTGGCAACAACGCCAACGGGTTGGTCACCGGCTCAATACTGTGCCAACTGCCGGTCGAAGAAGATTCAGCAGCAAGAAACACGTTGCTGGGACTGATCACCGCGATCGCATTCCAGTTCAACCACATGGGTGCGATCTTACGGCGTTCCACGTTCGTGCTCACGGCTTGCTCGACCCATTCTTCGTGTTTGACCTCTTTCTTGACCGTGCGCAACAGTTCGTACTCTTGGGTGGTAGACCACTTCACGCCTTCCCAGTCAAACTGAAGCTCATGCACTTCCTTGATCACGGTCGTGGTTGTGCGCTCGGTTGCGGGCACGCCCTGCACTATCGTCGTTCCCTGCGGATTATTCAGATAATAGTAGCTGCTACCGGACGCCGGCACCGCGTTATCCGCCGTGTTCACGTTGGTCACCACATTGATAATCAGCGTCGCAACCAAGTTCGTTATCGTGTTCGTCATAGCTCCTTCTCCTTGATCATCCGGCATACTACCGGATGTATTATTCTTACGGCCGGCAAATTAACGTACCCGCTCGGTATGCTGTCGAGTACCGGCCCGACAATACCTTGGTTCTGCAGTGCAGCAAGCAGGCCTACGTTCTCGGCGTAATCCTTTACATGTATTACATCCCAGTCGTATACGTAACCAGCTGCGTTCACGGATGCGGTGGCTATCGGTTCACCCTCCATGATGTCATCCTCCGCATCGCTAACCGCGCTCACCAGATCAAGGCATACGTTTCCAGCCGCATACCGTTCAATAACCGGCGTGCACCGGTACTTACCCCAGACAATAACCGGCGGCGGGCCAAACAGGGCTTTCGCCCGATTCGCGATCTGTTCCCAGTCCGGTACGCGCAAGCCTTCAGTTTCCTGCATGTCCTTGTACGGACAATCGGTCTGATATATGCGTACGGCTTCTACCTCCATCGGAAAACCTTTGGCCAGCCGCGCACGCATTTCAGGATCGCCTTTGGCAATCAACCGCAACAGCAGGCAAGTAAAATTGTCTTCCGTGTGATCGATGAACGCGTTCCTCAAATCAACTGACAGCATTATCTCCTCCTTTGCTACGTTCCCGTAGTACTTCAATGATGTTAACTCGAATGACGGTCATATCCGTTAACTGCAACGCCTGCGCTACCTGCAGAATGAACTGCAGAGGCCAGCGTTTGTTCACCATTCCGATGCCTGCCCGCATTGTGTCCGTATACAGCCGGCCGCGCACATGCCCGGACATGAACTGGCGAACGTGGTCTGGCAACGTAGTGGTCATACACGCACCACCAACGCACTGACCTCCACCAGCACATATCCCCAATCATGTTCGGCCCGGCTGTGTCCGCCGCCAACTACCCGGTATGCGATATCTGAT
>Ga0315284_10009795_pt1 | contig 13644 bp, 16 predicted proteins | sample YL17G09_16_MG_FD_203696 | JGI IMG/M metagenome (GOLD analysis project Ga0315284, IMG submission 203696) | Sediment microbial communities from Yellowstone Lake, YNP, Wyoming, USA - YL17G09_16 | ecosystem: Environmental > Aquatic > Freshwater > Lake > Sediment | place: USA: Wyoming | collected...
GTTGTTCGACAGAATACATTAGCTTATGTTACTGGAATGCGATCATTAGAATGGGGTGTTTGGTATCTTATCAAATAAACATTAAATTATATCTGTCTATAGACAGATATTATTCAATTGGATATGGACAAAATATCATAGCGAGAATAGGAGTTATCATACTTATCACATATATACCATAACCTATTAAGTCTATTAGTTCATGTTCCATCATATACTCATAGAAGGTTCTATTATCTATCCTATTGACGATGATTTTACCAGGACCAGATAAGATTCTATCAATATTCATATCTAAACTAGATTCTCTACCCATCAAGATATTTTTTCATGTAGAAATTTATAATGATTATCAATTTAATCATTGTATCTCATCAAATAAAATGATCTAATTTAAGTTATATTTCTATTTAAAAATATAACAATGACAACTCTCATATTCGATGATGAGACCATTACATTGATTAAGGTTGGTAATGATATTATGTTTAACGGAACAATAATTAGGCCATATCAACCAGGAACTAATAGTAAAATGGAAGATCTATATCAAGACCAGATTCGATCTGATGGTGATGTTTTATATTCTCAATATTGTGTATCATGCCTTGGGATAAAACAATATGATAATCTAGATTTACCTTTTCAGGATATCATTATGGAATTGATCATTATGATACTACAAGGTCGACCAGTTCCACAGAATATCAATATTCAGGGTCGAAAGGTTACTGTTGATGGAATTATAAAGAAATCTCTTCCTAGTTTAAGCAGTGAATATGCTAAATGGGATCCTAAGAGTGTCTTTGATTCTTAATACATTAAATTGAATTATATTTCTAAATAGAAATATGTTAAATGATATCAAATGATATTATGATCAATGTACTTATTCCTGTATTAGACTTTGGATCTTTATTATCGTTCAAGTTACTCAATAAATATTGGTATGATTTCAGTAAAGGTGAGATATATAGAAATCTCATCAAGAAAAAGTTATATGCTGGTGTTGATATGGTAACTAAAATTATCTCTAGTTCATTGTTATTTAAATATAAACTATATTCTGATAACCATCGATATAGTTTTTCTACGTATATAGATCAAGATACTACTGAATATGTAACGAGAGATCCTATCGATGTAATAGTCGTCAAAGATATAAATAATGAAATTTCGATGATATATAATTGGGATCATAGTCATCTGAGTAACATTATCATTAAATGTAAAATAATGAAATATTCTGTTCATCTAGATTTTGTTGATTCTGATGTTACTATCATATCTAAATATATTAACACATATAGATCAGTGTTAAAACGAACTCCAAATTATAGATGGTTCATTCTCGATGTTAGAGATATTGTTTATTTCACGGCTGTTCAAATCGATCTTTAAATAACCTTTAATATATTTCTATTTAGAAATATATCGATTAACGTCTCATAATAATTACCAAAATAAAATTATTCCACCTACTGTATATAACGTGATGATAATTATTAAACATAATAGTTTACTTTTGTTATCCTCATTTTCTCTGGTAATATCATCAATATTGATATGTCTTATCGGTTCGATATTATTCTCAACACGTATAATGATATTTCCAGGAATCTGTGGTAGATACACTGTTTCATTGATTTCTAGATCAATCGGATACCCTTGCTTGTTCATTTATATATTTTTATGTCTCTTAATAAGTTTTAAATATATTAAAATGGAACATAAGTTCATTTTTCCTTCTGAAGAATGGGAAGATAAAGCTACATATTATCTGAACAAATCAGAACAAAGAACCAAACCTTGGTTTGATGCTAGAATTGATCGAACAACAAGTTCTATCTTCTCTACAGCTGCTGGTCATACTATGTATAAGTTACCAGAAGATTTAGCTGATAGTATATGTGGAATTTCTCCTAGAATAATAGAAGTAATATCATCCACAGGAGATAAGAAACTTGTTCCAGTTAATGAAGTTGATGATGAATCAAGAAAGAGAATGGATTTAGGAGTTAAATGGGAAGTTGCTGGTAGAAATTGGTATGTTCATACTACCAAGAATCGTGTCATTGAATATGGATTAGCTGTTCCTAAAGATGATCCGTATATTGGTGCTTCTACTGATGGATATGTTGAAGTTATAGATTCATCAGGTAATATTATCGATACAGGATTGATCGAAATAAAGACGACACAAAATCTATATGGTCCTCTTCAAATAAGATTAGATCATGCTGATATGATATTAAATACCAGTTATATTAGTAAAAGTCATTATGATCAAATTCAAGGAGCCATGTATATTCTAAATCAGAAATGGTGTGATTACATTGTTGTTGTTATAGGTAATAATGCTGGTTTCTATAAAGAAAGAATACATTTCGATCCTAAATATTGGCATGACAAGTTATATCCTAAACTTAAATCATTCATTCAAGATCATGTATTTCCTAGAATTAAATCTAGATCTCAAATCAAGAATATACAAACAAAATAGTTCCAATAATTCCTACAACTCCCAAACATATGAGAATGAATGATACTATTATCTTGGTTCTATGTCTATTTCTTGATATATTTAATTTATCAAGATGTTCATCATATGATGGAGGTCGTTCTAGAATTCTCATAGTCTCATTATTATTCATTTTATGCTTTTATGATTTATTTAAATCATAAAATACTTAAGTTTATTATAACCTTAATATCAATACCGTAAATCCTATAATGATAATAATTATAACAATTGAAGAAATAATAAAACATACACGATAGAATGTTTTTTGACTAAGTGATTTAGGTTGGTATTCATTAGGTTCTAGATACATAACATCAGGGTTATCATGTCCAGTATTCATTTATATACTTTTCATGTACTCTTAGATTTCAATTATATCTGTATTTAAACAGATATTAATATACATCAATCAATTATTATTGTGAGAATCTTTAATATTATAACAGTCATAACAATCATCACAATAATAATCTTCGCTTTTACTACATCAGAATAATGTTCTCCTCTTCTTGTAATAAGTATATCTGTTTCCTTTCTTCTCCGTATATTGATCGAAAGCTGTTTGATGTCATTATCTAGTAATTCTTCTAACTGATATAATAAATCACTAACGCGATCAGGTTTATTATCAGAAGAAACTTCTGATACTTCTATGTTTTCTTCTTTCTCTGATTTGTTATGATTCGACATTTTATAAATATATTTAATCTGATATATTTCAATTTATATACATAACATCACGATAGTAAATACTACAACTATTATGGTGATAACTACTGAAACAATAAAACATAACTTATTTAATTTATCAAATGTTATTGTCTTAATAGTTCTCGATTCATCCTTGATATGATCAATAAGATAAGAATCTTCATCCATTTATATCTCAAGGATTATTATTAGCTTATTTATATAAGTTATAATCTCCTTAAACATATAACATATTAAATGTTGAATAGTAACACCGTAATACATTAGTATCTAGTTTATTATACATATATTCTATATGTATAAATCAAAATATAATTCCAATTCTTAATAAGTTAAAGATTAACTTGAACGTGATAAACATGTTACATTTATTTCTCATCATTATAGTTATTGTATGTTACATTATAATTACTTTTCTACATATATCACATAATAGATATGAACATAAAATATTAATAGGAATATTGTCTATAGATAGGGATTATAAACATATAGAGAGACAATATGAACAATTGAAAGGATATCATTCTAATGGAATTGAAATTATAGTGATTACCAGAATATCTGATATTAATACCATCAAATCTTGGGAATCGAGAAATGTCAAAGTTTTAAAGGTTGATCATTACGAAATAGAATCTGAAAATAGACATAACTATAAGATGATAGCATATAAAAGAAATACAATCATTCAATATGCTAAGATTAATAATTTCGATTATCTATGGTTCCTAGATTCAGATATCATACCAGGTAGAAAAACTCTAGATGAAATGTTAACACAAAAAGATAGTGACGTTGTTAACATACCTTCCAATTTAACTTGGAATCCTCGAGATCCAGTAGGATTTATAGATGGAGGTATAAGAGAATATGAAACTAATCTACTATCTCATATTTTTGATGTTGATATAGTAGGAATGGGATGTACATTAATAAAGAAATCATGTTTCGATATATCATTTGAGATAACAGCCATTAAACAATCACATGAAGATGAGGATATTATTATCGGAGAAGATATTGACTTTTGTTTTAAACTAAAAAGTTTAGGTAAGAGAGTTACTTGTATTCCTAGAAAATATTCTATAAATACACAAATACAACATCTAATCTGAAATAATAGTTATTATATCTTTTATATTATATACATCTCTCCGAAGAGAGATGTTGAAAAATCAACAATTATTGGGGTAGCATCGGGAATGACATAGCTGGAGCCATCCCATCGAGAGATATCTTCTGAACCGGAGCGGTTTGAGGAGCTACCACCATAGGAGCAGCAGTCATAGGCAACTGAGCCGGAGCAAACATCTGAGGAGCAGTTGCTGGTGGGAGTTGAGGCATAGCTTGTTGCACGATTGGCTGAGGAGCTGGGAACTGAGGAGCTTGAGGAGCTACAAACTGTTGCTGAACCATCGGAGGTTGAACCTGAGGAGGAGCCTGGAATTGTTGAGGCACTGGGAACTGAGGAGCTTGAGGCGGAACAAACTGTTGAGCCGCAGGAGGTACAATAGCCTGAGAAGGAACGAAGCTTTGAACCTGAGGTGGAACAAACCCAGTAAGCGGAGACGCTTCGGCTTTCTTCTTTCCCTTTCCACGAGGCTTCTTCTCAGTCTTGACTTCAGCAACAGGATCACGAGACATAACAATCAATGGAGTAACAGGGACTAGACCATGCATATAGAGAGGCTGGTTGCATGTAGCACAAGTAGTAGCACCGTTAACGGCCAGTTGTGACATAGTATCCTTGGCACCAGCAGTACAAGCAGCAGCAAATGCCTGATTCATACTCTTAGCTCCGAACATGATCATATGCTTAACAATATCGATGTGCTTCACAGCAGCAATCAAAGCCGAATCAAAATCATCAGCTCCAAATCCCATGAAGTAGGTAACTAGATCGAGTCTACCTCCATGGCATGAATATTGTAGAAGCGTATTCATGTCAGCTTTCTCTATCTTTGCACAGCTCCTCTTGAGGTCGGTAGAGTAGCATGCATGAACGTACATGAGAAAGTCGGCCTTTCCAGCAGCTGCTAGGCCTAGCATAGTGTCCTTGTACAAAGGGTTCTTCTTGTGGAACGTCATATGATCATACATTGATTGCCAAGATTCGATCCTCATAGCATGACTCATTGACAAACGGGGAGTGAACTTAGCCCCGAGTGTCAACAATGTTTCGATCATGTCCATGTCATCATCATTACAATGTTCCATTGCTTCATCAAACTTCGTTGCTCCCATCGACTTACAGGCTATGACATACTTGCTATGACGATTCTTCACAGCATAGAACATCGAGGTGTCATAATCAGTAGCTCCTTTCTTCTGCAGAAGTACCATCATTTCGATATTACCGAAAGTGCCAGAATAGGTCAATCCGACATTCACATCAGTAATCTCGTTCATTGCCTCAATAGCAGGCATATCCTGAGCAGCGCAAGCAGTAACGAAAGCAGATTCTCCAGACATTTCAAAGGTTCTCTTGGGATAGGGTATTCAAAGTAACAGATAAACGCGTAGTTTCAATAGTTGGTTACCCTTACTTCCCGGAAAAATAATTTATCAGTTTTTATACATCATCATTTGATTTTCATTCCAGGTAACTTACTGATATCTCGAAATTAATTATATTCTTCAACAATTTCAGAATCCTCATATATTCTATATAGCAATCTAGAAATATGTAAATATTTGATGTCGGTTGAATATATTCAACCTAAATATACAATAAACATATCTAATAAAAGATATGAAAAATAAAATATAATAATTATTACGACTTAACCGGGTCGATCAAGTTAGCTAACTTGATCATGTGATATAGACTACCACCTACTTCAGAATTAACCATCATCGATATAATCTGACGACTATTGTCGAGATTTTCCATCTGATAGTTATGGTTAACTGATCCTCGTCCTGTAGTCTTCTTTGCCTGATCAACAATTTGGACATATCGTGTTACTGATCGACTCAGTCTTTCTCGATCTTCAGCTCCTAGCTTATCAAAACACGATGTATCATTGGTTGTATAAATACTAGCTATAATCCTAGACACCTTGCTACGACTACGGAAGAACTCCAGATACGCATCTAGAACCTCTTGTTTCTGACATTGTGACACAGCTAGAACTAGGTTCATGAAGATAATGTATGTCCTGTCATAGAACGACATCTCAGCGATACTCTGCTTAGAAGTATGGAATCGGAGGAATTTCTTTTCAGCGATAACTTTCTTAATCTCATCAACGTGAATCTTCTCAAAATTGCTGTACTTCTCCAAGAACTTTTCATCCGATACTCCAAACCTACCTTTAGTAGTACCATCAGTCATCGAACAGCAAACCAGATGTGGAATACTCGGATCATTGTTCTTGATCTTGTCACGCCATTCATAGGCTGGAGAAGTTACTTTGATTGTAACCTCTCCTTGGATGAGATAAACATAGCCACCAGAGTTATGTTCTAGTTCGAACTCGTTCCTATCATCACCACCCAAAAGAATGTCGTTGGCTTCCTCCAAGGTCAATGGAGGCAATTCCATATTCTGAAGTTCTTCTGATTCGACGAGAACTTCTTTTCCGTCCTTCTTGGCTCGAATAAGAATCAATCGACCATGACCAATATCCTCCTGACTAATGGTTTGAAGATCGGGGTGACAAAGAGTAAAATACAATACTGTACCTTTTTCCACTTCTTTTTCATCAAGAAAATTCTTTCCCCTGGAATACTCCTCAAACAATTGTTGGAATCGGTTCGACTTACCATATCGGCTCTTCAGAGTTAATTTGGAATAAGTTGTGTACCAGATAACACCTTTGTACTCAAAAATACGGATAATGGCTCCTTGAAAACCTTGATAGATTTTACAGTCATCAATTTCGACAGCATCATAACCATTCTTACCTGGTAGAGAAACATTCATAGATTCTAGCTTATCTTTAACCATAGAAATATTTTGGAGATAGGCTTGTTCACAAACCACTTTTCTCTCCGTAATATCTATAACAGCAAAGTTATATTTCTCGGTGTCCTTTGTTGGGTTAGTTACCTTTATAATAACCAGATCGTCCTTGGCATCGGAGATCGTGAAAGACTCAATGGTTAATCCGGTAATAGAAGAAATGATACGAGGAAGCATAGTCTCATCCATATGTGAGAAGATAATCTTTTATATCTGAAGACAGTTATTTAAAGAATATTTAAATAATTGATAATATCATTTTATATCTATTTATTTTTGATGATAGAATATAGTGGATCGGATGATGTGAAATAACTCTGATAATTATTTTCACGTTTTACCATCAACAATTCAAAATGACTATTCGATCCATTAATATCAGAATGACCTAGAATCAGAACGAAAGGACGTGAAACCGACGAGACTGTATGAGAATATATGGTATAACCATTTTGAGTGTATAGTAATACATAAACATCAACTCCTGAGACTTCGGCCACCAAGGGATATATTTCTTCACCAATATTGTTTGTACTCCTGAGTAATGTTTGTAAACCATTCAAGCTGTAATAATCGGCAAGTCCTGGAGTTGATATAACTTCTCTAAATAAAGGTTCCATTAAAGCCTGATACCAATTGATATTAGAGCCTTGATATGGTTGAACTAAAACATCAGCTAATTTCCATCTGAACTGAATAGTCTTGTTAAATCTATATCTATGATCAGCATTTGATTGATATTCTACATCTAATGCTTTTAGGAAAGCATGGAAGAAACAAGATCCATCACCAGGAACGCCAACACGGTAGATCGTTTCAGGAATCCAAGATATCCTGATACTATCAATAACATCATCAGGCAGATATGACTTAGGAACAGTTTCTGATAATATTGGTACAGTATTTAACGGAGGAATTAACTTAACAGGAGATGTTGGTTTAATCGATACAAAGGATGTATTGGTTCTGAAACTAAATCTCTGATTATTGATCACCGGAGGATTAACGTTCTTATTGTTAAAATATCCCATAAACCACAGTCGATCTAGTTGTTTAGCATCTTCCGATAAGAGATCATCTCGGTTACCAATCATCTTGACATCTTTAGCGATAATGCCTGATAATAATATTGATGTCCAAGGTATTAATTTATTGATGAACATATCAAAATTACTTAACTTACTAGTTAAAGTGACAGCATTGGGATCCCAATCAATGAAATAAACATGGTCTGACTTAGGTATACTATCAAGATTAATATTACCAAGACATTCTAAGAATAGATAAACCTGATTTGGATCTCGATTACTGGTTAGATACTCATTGGTGGTTATGGATCTATATTTCCAGGGAATTAAAGATTTATCTTTAACGACAACAACATTCTTTCCTAATGATAGATATAACAATTCAGCTTTAACCTGTAGGTGATGTTTGAATAGATTATATCTCTCAGTGAATGAATTTTCAGTAATCGGATCATTCATCATTTCCCAGGAGATATCAGTAAGGAGCTTCTTATTTGGTTCTGATTTGTCCCATCTAACACCAACTGGAGTAATGATATCACCATCTAGAACAAATTCGATGATTGTTCCAGTGGGTAGATTGATGTAATCTCCTAGATTAACCTTTTTCAGATCAAATGGAAATTTCTCGGTACCGCGATATGACAGATATAGTTCAGAGTTAGATGTAAAGATAATATTATCACCATTCTTCTTGACCCTTAAATTGAGAGCTATATGTTTGGTTGATTTGAGCAATTCAATAATCTTATCTTTATCAGTTGGCGGTTGATTTGATAATGATAAGATCGATCCATTTTTCCTTACAGGATCATATCTTATCGATACAACATTTCCATGAACCAGGAAAGATGACTTTTTATCAGATATATTGATGTCAGCCACATAATCTTCAGTATCGATCACTTGTAAATCAAATTCATTCTTAAATTTTAAATGAAGTCGGAGATCAATACTCGTAATTCTTTTAATCCGGCAAGTTTCTGGTATCGTTTTCAGGGATCTAACAGGTGAAGTAATGTTATACTTTTCTCGATCTAATGGTCGGATGAGTAATCCATCATTTGAATTATTCGAGGGATTCGGACCAATTGTCTCAAACAATTTTTCTTGTTGAAACATTTCGATAAAGAGATCATTAAAGTTATTAATCTTAATTTCGCGATGTGATATGGTATATAACTGGAAAATAGAAGGTAGAAAATTATTGAAAACATTGATTAAGCCTGACATCCTGTAAATACGAGCATCGAGATTCTCGATAGACCGTGAATTATCATATATCAACATATCACTAGCAATGATCTTCTGATCAGACAATACATCAATTAAGAACGATAAACCTTTTGATGTGTTCGGAATATCACCTTTCCATATTAAATCATATATTTGATCAGGAGAAACAATCCAGATAGCATCATTTCTTGAGATGAAGACTTTCATCTTACCTTTAGGTTTAACTGATACAATGTAACGATAATTGTCATTACCAGCTATCGCCTTATTATCAAAATCAAACCATGTTAAATCTCTAGCTGATGGATTAAAGGAGAAATCGATAGTTGGTGAGGTGATTCTCATTGCATCATTGAAATACTTTATAATAGCATCTTTCTCTGACATCTTATAGACAAAATGACTTTGATTGACCTTCAACCAAGCCAATCTGATCTGTTCATAGAAAGCATCTAGTTGACTTAGATCAGTTAATTCAAATTCGATCTCATATCGATTACTTGTTGTTCCGTTGTTAAAGATAGTTTGATCAACCTCAGTTAAATCAAATCTCGTAAAATCGTTAAACGTATATGATGATCGATTCTTCTTTCTAATGACTTGAGAAGTAATTTCTGTTGGTTCAACATTAATCTCCCTTGATACTGATAACGATATTCCTAGCTCTTTATCTACAAACTCTTTAATCAAAGATTTCTTGACCGCTCTCTTCTTTCCATCAGCTATATTCTCTGAGATTCTAATGATACCATCTGATACATCTTCTAGATTAATCATTTGTGGAATTATTGTTTGTGTGAGAGAATTCTTCAACTGAAAGAATTTATTCATCGAAATTCCTGATTGAAATTTTCCATCGTAAATCTCACCCCATCTAACTTCGATCTCTATCTCTTTCCTAGGAAAATTACCAATACAATATAATATTTCCTGGTTTAATTCTGATAACATTTTAGATGTGATTGATAAAAACCTTTTATCAATTCTTTAATCATATATGTATGATATGATACATAAACCTAAAGACATATGTCTAAAGTTCAAATTGAAATGTCATCAACTCATGTTTCTCGATTCTCCGACAATTTGAAAGGTATTTCAGATTTTATGTATAATCTAGTTACTAAAATACATCAAGCTGGAGCAACAACATTATCACCATTTGTTGTTACGATAGCATCAGCGGTCGTAGAAGGTATGGATAAAGATAAACTATTAAATAACTTTATTGAGAATAGTTATTATCGTCAATGTATGCATACAACAACAGTTGATACTAAGATCGATAAATGTCCAAAGAAAGCTTACTTCAATGTACCTACTATTAAGAGAGCTGAATATTGCCATGATCATCAACAACCTGGTATGATTAACTATTTTCCTGAAGATAAAGATGTTAATGAAGTTCTAAAACAACCTTATCATTGGAACAAGATCCATCAAAAAGATGAGAAGTTCATGGAAGAGAATGCATTCACTATCTTTACAATTGTACCACCAGAAAATACTCAAGAATTCAAGAATATCTTCACCAAAAAGGATGAAGCTGGTATGTTGATTGTTAATCAAGAAGATAGAGAGATTATCTGGGAATATCTATTTTCGTTCGTCAAAATTTCTATCCGAGAAATTCATCATAAGAGAAGAGGATATATTGTTAAACATCCTGATGGTAAAATTAAGTTGAATTATCATCATCGACATCTCACTGATATTGATATTAAACATCATGCCGATAAATGGGGTATCTATAAGAAGCTTGAATGGGAGAAGGAATGAGATTTGTTTATATTTGTTTATATCTCTTAATTAAGAGATATTAATTAAAAATAATATACATCATATAAATGGCAACATATGAAGATGTTGATATATTTGATGTGATGAAACATATGGATATTAGAGATGCTATTAAATTATCTTTAACTGATAGAAGAGCTTATTTAATCAGTCAAACCGATATGTTCTGGAGGTTCTTTTTGAAAAGAGATTATCCTCTCTTTGTTATTGATAAAGATGAAAATCTACAATCAGCTTATCGAAAGATTTATAGTAATAAAGATGTTAAGAAGATAGATATGAAATCAGGAGAAACTTTTGAACAATTTAGATATCACCAAAACCTAAATTCTTTTTATTGTGATAATGATCAATTAACTTCTCTTGTTGGATGTCCTCCATGTAGAATATTAGGTTGTTCTAATAACAGATTAGCTTCTCTTGTTGGGTGTCCTTCAAATGTTAGAATATTACATTGTGCTAATAATAGATTAACTTCTCTTGTTGGATGTCCAGAAAGTATTAAAATATTGGATTGTTCTAATAATGGATTAACTTCTCTTGTTGGATGTCCTGCTAGTGTTGAAAATCTATATTGTCATGATAATCAATTAACTTCTCTTTTTGGATGTTCCACATGTAAAATATTACATTGTGATAATAATCAATTAACCTCTCTTATTGGATGTCCTGCTAGTGTTGAAAATTTAAATTGTTCTAATAACCGGTTAACTTCTCTTGTTGGATGTCCAGAAAGTGTTAAAATATTAGATTGTGGTAGTAATATATTAACTTCTCTTGATGGATGTCCTGTAAGTGTTGAAAAATTATGGTGTAATCATGATTTTTTACAAACACTCCATATATATTTACCTCGGATTTGGAATATTACATATCATAATAATCCATTGATTCCTCCTTGGAATGAATATTCAAAAGAACAAATTATGGATATAATGCGTGATCCTGCTTATCACGAATAAGATTTGATATATTTGTCCTAGGACAAATATATAAGAGAAATTAGAGTTGTTTAGCGTACATCCCTTTAACTGGAATAAGATGAATATTACATGGACTATATTCACTGTCTCCAATCCATTCATCATATTCCAAGGAACCACCAAACTTCTTTAATAGGCGTCGATCATTAGTTGTTTTGAGAATCTTACCGGGACATTCCTGAGCATATATTTCTCGAAGGATTATCTCGGCATTCTTAATTGCTGAAGAGAAGTTCTTCGATGAAACTCTTTTCTCATCAACCCATCCAGTATAAGCACATCTAGTAGAACAATATGATCCTTCACAATAAGCTACCGGGAAAGTACAACCATTCTCGATAAAGAATGTTTTCTGTATCGGAATACCTTTCTGATTAGATGATTTGTACATCTTGCCACAATTCTCACATTCTAATTCTCGATCTTCGCCCTTTAAATAACATTCAAAGTTAACTTGATTCGAGAATACTCGATATCGGATAGTATCAGATCGATCTCGATAAGCATAAACTCCATCATTAATATTGCTTGATTGGATCGATAAAATTGAAATAGTCGATGTATTGGTGGGAATTTTTGATATTCCACTCGGATTCCAGATTAATTTAGAAAAATCTCCTTTCACATATCTAGAAATAATATCTCTCGGATCAATCGTTCTTAAAAGAAAGGAAGGGATAATCGTCGCCCAGCTCATGGCAGTTGTTCAGAAATTGAATTATATTTATTCTGATACCTTTATTAAAGGTAATATAAATGAGTGGATTCAGTTTTGGAAAGGCTAAGACTGGAATAACAAGAGATAAACCCATTGTGAATGTTTTACCTGATACATCATTTCAACTTATCTCGAGTGTGATTGACCCCAACTTCATATTGAAGAATATCGAAGAACCTGTCACGCGTAAAGAGCTGAAGAAAGATGTTGAAGAAGGTAACCGTATCATATTGGATCAACCAGAATCTGTTATTATGGAGAACACAGCATCCATTCTTAGTTATGAAGATATTCTGACTTATTCAGTAGCTGAGATCAATAATACTAATGATGAAGGCAATGGATCCTTGTATGATCCTAGAATGGGTACTTTCGAGTTCAATAAGAGATGTCAGACATGTCATCAGGATAATCTGTCATGTCCAGGTCACATTGGTCATATTGATTTCGACTCTGTAGGCAAGATCATTGGCATGGATAGATCCGATTCATCCGTGAAGATTTATCATCCAGGTTATATCGAAGAGGTAGTTAAGGTTCTAAAGTCGGTCTGTAGAACTTGTAGTCGTATTCTCATTTATGAAAAGACTCTCCGAGATAAGAATCTAATAAGAGGAACAGGAGCTGCACGACTGAAACTCATTGCTGATGGATCTGAAGGTTATGGATGTTGT
>Ga0315284_10009796_pt1 | contig 13643 bp, 12 predicted proteins | sample YL17G09_16_MG_FD_203696 | JGI IMG/M metagenome (GOLD analysis project Ga0315284, IMG submission 203696) | Sediment microbial communities from Yellowstone Lake, YNP, Wyoming, USA - YL17G09_16 | ecosystem: Environmental > Aquatic > Freshwater > Lake > Sediment | place: USA: Wyoming | collected...
GGCGCCGATCTTGCGGACCCTCTCGACGTTCCTCGTGCTGCACACGCCGGTGACCTCGGCGCCAAACGATTTCGCGATCTGCACCGCGAACGTGCCCACGCCGCCCGACGCGCCGAGGATCAGGACCTTCTGCCCGGCCCGGATCTTCCCGCCGTCGCGCAGACCTTGGAGCGCCGTGCAAGCAGCCATCGGCACCGCCGCCGCCTGCTCGAACGACAAGTTGGCCGGCTTCAGCGCCAGCGTGCCTTCCGGCACACATGTGTACTCGGCGAACGCTCCTACGCCTTCACCGAAGACGCTGTCGCCCGGATGGAACCGTGTCACGCCCTTGCCGACCGCCTCGACCTCGCCCGCCAGATCCGCGCCCAGGCCGTGGGCCTTCGGCTTGAAGAGGCCGAACATCAGCCGCGTGAAGTACGGCTTGCCTCTCATGAAGTGCCAGTCGTAGGGATTCCTCGACGCCGCGCGGACTCGCACAAGGACGCCGTCGTCGCTGACACTCGGTTTGTCGATATCCCTCAGTTCCAGGACATCGGGAGACCCGTACCTCTCGTAGACGATGGCCTTCATTGCGTCCTCCTCATTCGTCGCTGCTCACAGGGTTACAAGGAGTATGCCGTATGCGGGGCAGTGGGGGACTTGCTGTGCTGAAGGTCTGGATGTGTCGCCTCAAGACTTGAACCCGGCGCCGCAAGCGTAGCTCGGCCTCGCCGCCAGCAGGTAGCGCGGTGCCTGGTTGACAGTCTACTTGTGTGGCGGATAGGCTCTTGCGTTTACCTTGGCAAGGAGGTACGGCAGGAGTGCAAAGCAGGATCTCCTCTCTCGAGCCACCGAGGTACTGCCACTACGCTGGAGGGCCATGCGACCAGGCGATGAAGGACCTTGTCGCCATCGAGGGTTTCTTCCTCTACCCATCCAAGCCGCAGCACCTTGCTCGGACTGTTGCCGACTCAGTGAAGGTTCTCCAACAGCAAGGCGACCCCAATGCTTGGCTCACCTGGGAGGAGCTGCAGCCCGCTGGCTTGATTGTCTTCTGCGAGATATGCAAGGCGATTCGGAGAGCGCGGCTCGTTGTAGCCAACATAACGTCCACGAACTTCAATGTCCTGTTTGAGCTCGGCTATGCAATTGGCGCTCGGAAGCCTGTGCTCCCCGTCCGCGATACGAGCTACGAAGTCCAGGGAAGGCTCCTGGACGAGATTGGTATCTTCGACACACTTGGGTATCTTCCGTTCTCGAACAGCCAGGAACTGGCGAGTCTTGTCAGCAGCAAAAGGGCGCTCTCGCCTCCTGTGTACGTTGCCCCTGATCCGAATCGCCAGCAGCCGATCTACTACCTGAGGTCCCCTATTGAGACGGACGGCAGTGTGAAGCTGTTTTCGTCCTTGAAGAAGTCGTACTTCCGATTTCGCACATTCGACGCACGCGAGCTTCCCCGGCTCTCGATGCATGAGGCCTACAAGCAGGTGTTGAGCTCCGTTAGCGTCGTCGCGCATCTATTGGATCCCGAGAGAACTGGAGCACTCGCCCACAATGCCCGTGCCGCGTTTGTCTGCGGAATGGCTCTTGCGGCTGGAAAGCAGGTGCTCATGCTGCAGGAGGGCGAAAGTCGACAGCCGATCGACTACCGTGACCTGGTAATACCCTACGTTGAGCCATCAACGATCCCCATTCAGGTCGAGGCGTTCGTCCGCGCAACGGCAGAAAAGCTCCAGGAGTCCGAGACGGCTCAGGCGCCCTTGCCAAGGCGCCTCCTGGAGCGCATAGACCTCGGCGATGTCGCTGCCGAAAACGAGATCAAGGCTCTTGCCAGTTACTTCGTGAAGACACCCCAATTCCAGCAGGTTCGGCAGGGCCACGCCCGGCTTGTGATCGGCAGGAAGGGTGCAGGAAAGACAGCGCTGTTCTACGGCGTGCGTTCCCAGTTCCCGCAACGCGGAGACACACTGGTGCTCGATCTCAAGCCTGAGGGGCACCAATTCACGCGGCTGAGAGAGACTGTTCTGAGCGGGCTGAGTGAGGGCCTACAGCTGCACACTCTGACCGCGTTCTGGCACTACCTCCTCCTGCTCGAGCTTGCCAACAAGGTGATCGAACGCGCTGGCTCGTCGGCATGGCAGGATCCGAAGGCACTTAGTCAGTTCAAGGAACTGCAGACCAGCTACCAGAGGCACGTCCAGTGCGAGGGTGACTTCTCGGAGCGCCTGATGTCGCTTGTTGATCGCGTGGTCGATGGTTTCCCGCCTGGTGACAAGGGTGAGTTGAAGACGCCGGAGATAACTCGGGCGATCTACGCCAGCGACATAAAGAATCTCAACTCCCTTCTCACTGATCATCTCACGCGCTTCGCCGCAGTATGGATTCTCTTCGACAACCTCGACAAGGGATTCCCAACGCGCGGTCTCCAAAGGGAAGACATCCTCATAGTCCGTTGTCTTCTGGAGGCGACGCGGAAGCTTCAGCGCGACCTCGAGCGGCGGTCCGTGGATTGCGCCGCGACAGTCTTCATCCGCCGCGACGTATACGATCTCCTTGTCGACCTGACTCCTGACAGGGGGAAGGAATCCTATGTCAACCTGGATTGGTCCGACCCGGAACTTGTGAAGGAACTCCTGCTGCGCCGGTTTAGGTACCAGGCGCCGGAGCTTGACGGTGCCTTTGAGGATGTCTGGAGCAAGCTGTTCGACCCCCACATCAACGGCGAGAGTTCCTTCGCCTACATGCTATCGAGGACTTTCCTCCGGCCGCGCGACATCCTGAACTTCGTACGGAAGTGCCTCCAGATAGCTGTCAGCCGGAACCACAGTCGCGTCGAGCAGGACGACGTGCGTGCGGCCGAGCACCAGTACTCGCAGGACTTGCTGGACGAGCTGCGGTACGAGATGCGTGACGTCTTCCCCGGCTGCCCAGATCTCCCGCTTGCCTTCATGGGGATGAAGGGCGCCCTTTCCTGGAAGGAGATACGCGAGCGCCTTGCGGCAATCGGGGTCCCTGAGGAGATGCTCGACGAAGTCCGCCGACTGCTTCTCTGGTTCTCATTCCTCGGCATCGTGGGTAGCGATGGCGATACGTTCGCTTACCAGTACCTCTACAACATGCCGAAACTGGAGGGTCTCATCGCGGATGCCAAAGGCACTGATCGCATCTATGCGATCCATCCAGGTTTCCACATGGCTCTAGCCGTGGGCATCTCAACCGCCAGTCAACACTCCGGGTGATGGAATCGGGGCCTGCGCTCACGCATTCCCAGCGCCTTCTTCACGTGCGGAATGAGTCCGCCGTCGTTAAGGATGGCGAACACTTCTCTCGGCAGTGCGGGGAACGCGTAGCTCTTCCCGTTGTGCGTCACGGTGCCCTTCTCGAAGTCGATCTTGACCTGGTCATCCATCGCGATCATGGCCGTCCCGCTGGCGAGCTCGACGACAGGCAAGCCCTCGTTGATCGCGTTGCGGAAGAAGAGGCGCGAGAAGGAGACGGCGATCACGGCCGCGACGCCCGAGGCCTTGATGCAGGTGGCCGTCTGTGCTGGGTCGCGCCTATCTGACAGACACAGCTGCTTGCGCTCCGAGTAGAACATCTCGCTTGGCCTGACCTTGAGGCTCTGGCATAGGAGAACGCCTTGAGCCCTCAGCGCATGAGCTAGCACGCCAAGCGGCGCAGTGGGAGGGGGAATGCCTAGCTAGCTCGATGCCGGTCGGTGCGTCACCAGACCTCGGCCGAGCGCGGAGTCTTCACGGCCTTCCACCAATTGACGCGGGAGATGTTAGCTGCTACAGTGGAATGTCGTATAGTGCTGTTGGGTCATATGAGATCGAGCTTCGGCGTGGGCGGGGTGGGGGATGTATCGGCGATTCTGGCATCTGAAGAAACGCGCACTGACACCCAGTGTTCTTGCAAATGTCCGTGCCGCCACGTTCGCAATCCTTCTCCTAGGCACGGCAGTGCGAGCGGTTTTTCTCGCACTGCCGCCGAGTACTGGACTTGTAGTCACCATAGTCTTCATAGCGATCGTAGCTGGAGTCGTAGTGCTTGCCTCTGCCATCGAGTTCGTCACAAGACGGAGCGGGGCCAGACCGGAGCTGCGAGATGTCTACGAGATCAGGCAGGCCGTGCACAGACTTGATCGTTTTCGCGATGACGCACGTGCGGCGCGCACTCGTGACGACATGAAGAGGCTGTTCGGGGACTTCGTGCAAGAGACCCTGGCACTCGCCTGCAAGGCGCTCCGCCACTCCCGGCACATCAGGATTTCGGTGATGCTACCATCGGACGACAGCACCGAGGACTGCCTGCGAATACGCTACGTCTATCCATCGGCACCGATCTCATCGGTCGGGGCGCACGAGAGTCTTCCCCTTCACTCCGACAAGGATCACCCGCTGCCCGGTAGTGACATTGGGGCCGCGGGATTCGCGTTTCGTGGCGTCCTCTTCTCGGTCTATGTTCCCTGGACAAAGAACCGCCTCGGCTATTGGACACTACCTGTCACTAATGGAGAGCTGGAATACGAGGAGATAGGCGCAATCTGGGTACCTGACCCACCTCCTGAACGTCTGAAGTCGCTACTCGCCGTGCCGATAGTGGTCGAGGGACGGGGCGATACCCTCTACCCATGGGGAGTCGTGAACTACGGGAGCACGCGACGGGATGCTCTCGGAGGAGCGGATATCTACGTGTGCCTCGTGTTCGCCAACGTGCTCGCCCAGGCTTTCTCAATCACTGCGAGCGCATCAGGCAGACTCGAAGCGTCCTGATCCCTATGGCTTTGGGCCACAGCTCGCAACGCGTTCTCGTGCGCGCTTCTCGCGCGTCTTCTTCTTCGAGTTCAGGCTTCGGAAACTCTCCGCTTTCTGCCTCGATATCACCTGCGTACCATTCTTGACAACGGCATCGTAGAGATCATCAATGCGAGCGCCGCTATGCATCTGACGTCCTCCCCTCACCTTTGATACACCCTCGAAAAGGCTATCGATGTCAGTCATGGTCTGTCAAGTATCTTGTGCGCCCCCCGGTGGGTGGAGAAACGCGCGTCCCAGACACGAGACACACATCACCTGTTCCGCGCAGAGGAACGCGGCGGGAGCGCCCTGCAATCACGCATCCGGGCTCGACGCCGCAGCAGCCCCGACCACAGGCGCCGCGCTCCGCGCAGCGGTACACCTAGGCATCATCCCCAATGGCGGCGGGGTCAGATCTTGACTCGATACCTCTGTGTCCAGATGCCCCTAGGCAGGCTGGGTGACTGCGCGCCCCCTCAGGGCCGGAGCTCGAGGCAATCGACGCCGAAGCCGTGACCCAAGGAGGCGCTGTCCGTCCCGATCACGGTGAACCGGACCCGGTGCTGTCCTCTTGTGAGCACGAGGCCGCTCGACACTTCGATCGGCCCGGAGGGAAGGACGGCTGGCGCGTAGGCGACGGGGCAGGTCACGCACTACCGTTATCCGCGCCGCCTCCTTCACTCCCGGGGTGAGCCTGCCGTCGTCGAGGAAGGCGAGCACTTCCTTGCGCAAGCGCGGGGAACGTATACGCCTTGCCCCTATGCGTCACAGCGCTCTTCTCGAAGTCGATCGTGACCGTGTCGTCCCTCGCGATCATGGCCGCACCGCCAGCGAGGTCGACCGAGCCCGTTGTGGAAGAGGGGCGAGAACAAGACCGCGATCCAGACAGTCCTTGTTCAGTCACTTGCTGCACTTGGCGGAAGCAGACGTGTCCCTCTGCCCTTCCGCTACTTGAGCCAGCGTAGCCCGAGCAACACCTGCCCGCCTCGGCGCTGTGCTTGACACACGCAGGCCTACCCAGGCGAGGCACGCCCTTGTACGCAGCTCCCTCCCACATCTTGTGAGACCACGCCCCATCGAAGAGAGTGCACATGCAAGATGGCGAGAACTGATCACGCGCCATGATGGTGGATTGGAAACATGCCCCATGTTGTGTATTGTGGCGAGGAGAGCTGTGAGGTTCGCCTCGGGCGCATCTCAGCGCTCGCTAGGCAGGCTGTCACGGGGAGGCAGAGTGCGAAAACAGAAGCTTCTTATCGTCGGAATCGCAGCGCTGGTTCTAGGAGTCATCTTCATCGCTCTGGCGCAGGTGGGGCTCGCCCACTTCATCCTGCCAGACGAGACTGTGATCTGGAACATCGTTCGCGACCTCGGTACGGCTCTGGCCATCGCCGGGTTCGCCGTGGTCTCAGTCGAGCGCATTACCTCGGCGCATCTCACCAAGGAGACAGAGACTTTCATAGAGCAGCTGCGCACGGACCTGGTTCAGGCAATGTTTGGTCGACAGGTGGACAAGCAGCTGTCCTCCGAAATCGCTCGCCACATCATCGAAGACGACATCGTCTATCGCGGCTTCATGTTGACGAAGAATCTCCATACCGTGAAAGACGATCCGGACTCCCTCGAGGGGCGCTCAATCGCTCACTTCGAGGTGGCGAATGTGAGCGGGAAGAACGCGACGTGGGCGTACCACATGCGTATGTCGGACCTCGCGTCAGGGAGGACGCCATCGCCAAACGCTGTGGAAAGCTTCACTGTGAAGAGCGAGGCCAACCCGAAGAACAACATCAAACTCCACGCGGTCGAGCTCGCCCCGAATCTGGAGACCGACGAAACGCTAGGAACGATAGAACTCAAGAGGGAGTTCATCCTGGAGCCAGATGAGGTCCTGAAGGTCCAGGTAGTCCGATATGTGCGCGTGAGGGCCAGGGACACGTACACGCTGACGGTACGCCACCCGACCATCGACGGCTTGGGGCTGGAGATCCATCTCCCGGCCGGCTTCAAGGTTGACTGCGCATTCGCACACCCTGGCCAGAACGACCCGGCTCAGTGCAGTTTCGAAGTGAATGCACGGCCCGGCGACAGTACAGTGGCTCTTGCATCCATCCAGAGGGGGGCTCCTGCCGTATCAGGGCATAGCGATAAGCTGGGTCCATGAAGATGCACCGGCTTGATCGTTGGTCGCACAGACAGCGGGCTCCGGAAACCCGCGCGAAGGCCGCTCTCATCGGTGGTCAAGAGGCCCCTCTCCCGGTGCTCGGATTCGATTGGCGATCATGGGGCCAGCGTGGTAGGATGTCTTCAGTCTTGAGGGATACGCGAAGGAGGCATGACGTAGGATGAAGAGGACGCAGACAGGGACAAGCGGGGAGTCTACGTGTGTTGTCCGATGTGCTCTGATCGACCAAATGTCGAAGAAGGTGGCCCGCGGCCTCATTGACCAGATGCGCTAGCTCCCTGCGCCAAGTGCGCAGTCCCAGCTGCCCGTCGCCACAAGTGCTTCCAGAGCTGTGTGGCGGCGAGTTTTTTTCATCGCTGCCGTACCTGACGGTGCCCCTGCGGGCCGCATCCCACATGGATCCACGTCCCGGCAAGCCCGCGATCCTGGCTGCGTACCCTTCTCTCGGACGTCCACACGTAGGCTACATGACAACGCAGCGCCGTCCAGGGTCGAAGTTCGAGGGAATCGATGCCGAAGCCGTGGCCCAAGGAGGCGCTGTTCGTCCCGATCACGGTGAATCGGTCCCGGTGCTGTCCCTTTGTGAGCTCGAGGCCGCTCGACACTTCGATCGGCCCGGAGGGAAGGACAGCCGTCGCATAGGCGTCGAGGACCGCTCCGACGGCCTTGCCGTCAATCTCCACGCTGACCGTGTCGAAGTAGGGTCTGAGCGTCGCGTAGGCGAACACGCTGTAGCAGCTTCTTCCTCGGACGCGGAATAGGTCCGCTGTCGTCGAGGACGGCGAGACTTCCGCGGGCAGCGTAGGGAAGCGGTACTCCTTCCCTCTATGGATGACGACGCCTCTCGGAATCGATCTGGACGCGATCGTCCTTGGCGACTCGTCCCACCGGCGAGCTGGACGACGGGCAAGCCTTCGTTGATCGCGTTGCGGAAGAAGAGGCGCGAGGACTCAGCGCGTAGTAGCGCCTGGAGCGCGGGCTGCTGCCTCGCTGATATAGTGGGCCCTCGGGTCTGCCGCCGGCATCCGCACTCATCTGGTCTCGCCGTACTGCATCGAGACCCACGGCTTGCTGCCCACCCTGCCTATCAAGAACTCGCGGACTGCGTTGCTGGAGATTGCCGCCAGACGCTGGATCAGGTCAGTAGAGCTCTCGACGTACCGTCTGTGAACCGAGCGACTTGCAGTAACGCGATGCGAGATCTCGCCTCGCAGCGTGACAAGCCGCTCAAGGCGATCGATTGCGGACTGATTGGACGTGCCCCTCCACTTCCACTGTTTGGAGAGGCCGCGCAGGCCAATCAGGTCGGCAGACAGCGCATCGACTTGAGTCTGTCTGGGAGTGTTGAGCCGGCCAGCGTACCGGTCAAGGACTTCCTGCCGATGACGCTTCAGGACCAGTTTCCACCCACTGCCAGCAAGCTGCCAGACCTTTGTTCGATCTTCGTCCTCCACCAGGTTCCTAGAGGCACGCGCGAGTACCTTAGATGGGAACGTCGTGTGCTCAACGGCGGCAGCAAGCAGGAAGTCGAACGCATTCGTGGCTAGGTCCTCGACGTAGGCCTCCCAGCAAGCCACAAGCAGAACCAGTGCCCCCTTACTCAACACCTCCAAGTCGAGCCCCTCGACGACTTTCGGGCGGCCTCTCTTCCCGCCGATAAGGGATGCGTGCAGTCGCAGCAGTGTCATGACCTCTTCGGTATTCGAGATAAGGTTCGCAATGTGATTCGGCCAATCCCTTTTGGCTTCGGCACTCACATCCGCTCACCCTCCAGACGCCGTGCATGCAGTGGCTTGTTGCCCAATATGGTACCACCTTCAGCCGACAGCAAGGGCGCAAGGGTCAAGCCTTGCGATCACGCACCCCAAGCGCCCACTTCGCGGGAGCTCGCCCACCGTCGCCCAGAAGTCGCGAGCACTTCTCTACGCAGAGGATCGGAGAGCCCTATCGCCTCGCCGCGAACCTGGCCCGCCACGTCGCGAGCGCGATGACGAGCATCCACTGGAGGAACGCGCAGATCGTGACTCGTTCGAGCAATCCGCCGATCGGGCTCCGGCCGCCACGACAGCAGCAGTCATCCCGCCGGAGACGAAGACGACGGCGACGCTGACGAACGAGTAGAGGCTGTAGTCCTTCCTCCCGAGTCCGTTCCTGAACCACAAGCCCATCAGAAGAATCGTGACCATCGTGGCGCCGGGTCAGCTCTTCACTCTTGGCTTCAAGGCGGCACTGCCCCCGAGCGTGGGGACGCATGATCCAGTAGCGGGGCCGAGGAAGCACTAGCTGCTTCGTGGGTGCTTTTCCACCACCGCGTGGATGATTATCACGCCACCGCTTCCTACGTGTGCAATCGACCAGGACGCGAGGATCTGGCCCTGTGGTCTGCATGCCGCAGAACCCTGACCAGGATGATGTTCTCGTGTCGTCCCCACAGATTGGACATTGGATGTTGCAATTGTACACTAAGATCTGCAAAGGAGGCTCCGTGATCCAGCGAGTGCTACAGACCGTGCTCCGTCGCGCAGCGAAGCAGTATCCCATCGTGACGCTGACCGGACCTCGCCAATCGGGAAAGACGACGCTCGCCAAAGCGGCGTTCCCGAACCACGCCTACGCGAGCCTCGAGGATCCCGACCAGCGCGAGTTCGCCATCGCAGACCCTCGAGGCTTCTTGGGCCAGTTCAAAGACCCCATCATCCTCGATGAAGCACAGCGCACTCCGGACCTCTTCTCGTACATCCAGACCGCGGTCGATCGTGAGACGACGAACGGCCGCTACGTCCTCACCGGCTCGCAGAGTTTCCTCCTGATGAGGAACGTCAGCCAGTCGCTCGCTGGCCGCGCTGCCATCCTGCACCTCCTGCCGTTCTCGTGGTCCGAGTTGCAGGGTCGGCCGCCGCTCTCGCTCAAGACTCTGGGACGGACGGCGCCTTCGCGCGAGAAGCCTCAGGCAGCGGATCTCATGGACGTCCTCTTCACGGGCTTCTACCCAGCGATCCACGATCGCAGACTCGCCCCGCAAGACTGGCTCGCGAACTACTATCGCACCTACGTCGAGCGCGACGTTCGCGAGCTCCTCAACGTGGGGGACCTCGAGGCCTTCGGGCGCTTCATCCGCCTGTGTGCGGGGCGGAACGGGCAACTCCTCAACCTATCGTCGCTCGCGACCGACTGCGGCATCGCGCAACCCACAGCACGGCGCTGGATCTCGGTTCTCGAGGCGAGTTTCCTCGTGCTTCTGTTGCGCCCGCACTACCGCAACTTCAACAAGCGTCTGGTGAAGAGTCCCAAGCTCTACTTCCTCGACACGGGCCTCCTCGCCTACCTTCTGCGCATCCGCACGCCCGACGAGCTCCGCACCCATTCGTCGCGCGGCGCAGTCTTCGAGAGCTTCGTCGTGTCCGAACTCTTGAAGAACGCCTTCCACCGAGGCGAGGAGCCAGACCTCTACTTCTGGCGCGATTCGATCGGCCATGAGGTGGACATCCTGCTCGACCGCGGTGCGGAGCTGGTTCCCATCGAGATTAAATCGGGAGAGACCCTCGCTCAGGATGCGTTCGTCGGGCTGCGCTACTGGCTCCAACTCGCCGGCACGCCCGACGCGCCCGCTGCTCTCATCTACGGTGGTGACACTTCGGTCCGGCGCTCGGGCGTCGTCGCCACCTCGTGGGCTGACCTCTAGGCCGCCGGCGGCCCATGCCTTTCTTGACGCCGCGCGATGCCACAAGGGATCCCGCCGTCACCACGGTTGAGGTCCAGCGCCTCGGCAAGCGTCGCCTTGAGAGAGGCGAGCAACTCAGCCCGCGTGCGCTCCTGGCAGTTCACGCCGGGGATCTCGGCAATCCAGCCGATCCACCACTCACCATCCTGCTTGGTTACCGCCGTGTAGGTGTCGGGCATCCTCTCACCTTGCAAACACTGTACCCCTCGGGTCACCGTCGCGCTATTCTCGGCTACTCGAATCGGCCACGCGGCAACGCGCTTCTGTCATCTACAATGAGTGCATGCTCGGCACGCCTGACCGAGAGCGCACTTTCGCCCTGTCCTTGCAGATTGAACATCGGATGTTGGATCTGTAGCGTAGCGACCGCGGATGCCCGCCACCTTCCTCAGAGGGCGTCGCGCCTTCACACCATTACGCACGATGCGTTACGCAGAATGCGTAATGCATGCACCGCCCCGGATCTCGTTGTACGGCGTCTGGTACCCTCGGCGCCAGAACTCCAATCTGCGAGTGTCAGGATGAGTAAGGCTAGTCCGCAGCTGACCGCGCTCGAGGCCCTGCAGCAGAGGCGAACGACGTCGCGTGGAACCAACCATGCCCACTGCCCGGAAGCTGGGCTTCATCGTCCTTGCGCATAGTGCACCTCGGCGTGATCGACCACGCTCTGACGGAAGTGGCGACTCAGATCCTCGGGGGTCCGCAGGTCCACTTTCCGTCCGCCAAAGGCCGGCGAGAGTTCGCGCTCCAGGCGCGCGATCCGCAGGAGCCCGGGCGCAGCCCCTGGCTCGAACTCGACGAGGACATCGACATCGCTCTCGGGCCGGAAGTCGTCGCGGAGCGCGGATCCGAAAAGCGCGAGGCGTCGGATCCGGTGCTCGCGGCAGAACGCCGCGATCTTGTTCTCGTCCACCGCGATCCGTGCCATGTCGTCACCTCGCTGCACCGTGTGTCTCGTGCCATTGTACAGAGACAGCGCATTGCGAGGCGGTTGGAGTCCCGGTACGCAGGGGCGCCAGGCTTCTGCGGCCGGCTAGGGCTTTGCGCTTGACAGCGCCTTCTTCACGTGCGGGATAAGCCCACCATCGTTGAGGATCGCGAGGACTTCCTTCGGCAACGCGGGGAAGCGGTACTCCTTCCCTTTGTGGATGACGACGCCCTTCTCGAAGTCGATCTTGACCTGGTCGTCCTTCGCGATCATCGTCGTGCCGCCGGCCAGTTCGACAACCGGCAGGCCTTCGTTGATCGCGTTGCGGAAGAAGAGGCGCGAGAACGTCACGGCGATCACGGCAGCGACGCCCGATGCCTTGATGCAGGTGGCCGCCTGCTCGCGCGACGAGCCGCAGCCGAAGTTGGTGCCGGCGACGAGGATGTCGCCCGGCCTGACACCCTTGGCAAACGTCGGGTCGAGGTCCTCCAGCGCGTGCTCGGCCATCTCGGCCGGCGTCATCGGCTTGTACGTGTACTTCCCGGCGAAGATGACGTCCGTGTTGACGTCGTCGCCGTACTTCCAGACCTTTCCCTCGATCATGCGCCACCTCCGCGTCCTGCTTTTCGTGGATCCGTGATCACGCCCGCGACGGCCGACGCGGCGACGGTCGCCGGCGAGGCGAGGTACGTCGCGGCCTCGGACGAGCCCATGCGGCCCTGGAAGTTGCGATTCGCGGTCGAGATGCAGACTTCACCGGCGGCGAGCACGCCCTCGTGCGCGCCGAGGCACGGGCCGCAACCGGGGTTCAACACCATCGCTCCGGCGCGGACGAAGATCTCGATCAACCCGGCGCGCAGCGCCTCGAGGAGCACTTCCTGCGACGCAGGGAGGACGAGCATCCGCACGCCCTTGGCAATCCTCTTGCCTTCGAGGTACCGCGCCGCGAGGCGAAGGTCTTCGAGCCGGCCGTTGGTGCAGGTGCCGAGCAGGACCTGGTGGATCTTCGTGCCCTCGGCTTCCTCGACGGGTACCACGTTGTCGACCGTGTGCGGCTTCGCGACCTGCGGCCCAAGCTCCGAGGCGTCATAGGTGAGGGTTCGCTCGTACTCGGCGTCGGGATCAGGATAGATCGGTGTGTACTCGGCAACCGCGCGGCCTTCGAGGAAGGCGAACGTCTTCTTGTCGGGCGCGCAGTAGCCGTTCTTCGCCCCCATTTCGACGGCCATGTTCGCGAGCACGAGGCGCGACGAGAGGCTCATCGCCTCGATCGCCTCGCCCGTGTACTCGACCGACTTGTAGAGCGCGCCGTCGGCGCCGATGTCGCCGATGATCTTGAGGACGAGGTCCTTCGACGTGACGGGTTCCTTGAGCTTGCCGCGGACCTCGATCTTGAACGAGGCCGGGGTCTTGAGCCAGATACGCGACGTCGCGTAGAGCGCGGCCATCTCCGAGCGGCCGACTCCGGCGGAGAAGGCGCCAAACGCCCCGTAGGCCGTCGTGTGGGAGTCGGAGCCGAGGATGAGGCTGCCGGGCAGGGCAAAGCCCATCTCCGGCAGGACCTGATGGCAGATGCCGACCCCGGCGTCGTAGAACGCCTTGATCCCTTGCTTCGCGACGAACTCACGGATCTCCTTGTGCCCCTTCGCGTACTCCTCGGTCGACGCGGGCACGGTGTGGTCGAGCACGATGACGAACCGCTCGGGGTTCTTCACGCGCTCGACGCCGAGCTTGGCAAACGTTTTCGCGATGGCGGCCGTGTTGTCGTGCGACAGGCAGTAGTCCGGCTCGACGTCGACGATCTGGCCAACGGCGACCGACGGGAGGCCCGCCTTCTTCGCCAACACTTTCTGGGCAAACGTCAGTCCCATGGTCTCACCCCTCGAGCGGATCGAAGTTCATGAAGTCGGCGAGATGGAGAATGATCGCCTCCGGCGTGCGCTTGCCGTGGTCGCCCTCCTTGGAGTGAACGCCGATGATGTGCAATACCTCGTCGGGAAGGCCCTGCGCGTCAGCGAGGGCAACGCCGGAGAA
>Ga0315284_10009797_pt1 | contig 13643 bp, 17 predicted proteins | sample YL17G09_16_MG_FD_203696 | JGI IMG/M metagenome (GOLD analysis project Ga0315284, IMG submission 203696) | Sediment microbial communities from Yellowstone Lake, YNP, Wyoming, USA - YL17G09_16 | ecosystem: Environmental > Aquatic > Freshwater > Lake > Sediment | place: USA: Wyoming | collected...
CGACAGACTGATTCAATTAGCAGCTGCCGGAGTTGGCTATGACCCCGTTAAGTTGGGCGATATGCTTTTAGATGTAAACAATTTTGATCCGCAGGACTACCACCTGGAAGAACAACCCGGAGCAGAACAGGGTGGAGAACGATTACAAATGGTCTTGGCTATGGCCATGGACGAAAACAAAATGATGCTCAAAGGCCAACCTGTTCCTCCGACGGCTTTCGCACCACCCGCTCATACCCAGATTCATATTGAGTTTATGAAAAGCAAGAGTGTTCCGTCAGACAAGGCTTTATTGCAGGTATTTACCGACCACGTTACAGGTGAACTATTGGCCCAAGGACAGAGAAGTGGTGGAGCACCAGCCCAGGGTATGCCGGGAGCGGAAGGTGCACCTCCCACTATGGGTAATTCTCCGCAGACAGCGGTGCAATCCGGTGAAGAACAACGGCGGGCAATTTCTCCGGGCAAGGCTCCGGGGGCTCCCAGTTTACAAGACATGCTTCCTGGTTTAATTACGGGCAGTAGAACTATGCCCACCCAAGCATAATATGGCCACGAAAAAATTCCCCATTCTGGTCATGGAATGGTTGAAAGACCTTTCCATTGACGAACTCACTTTTCTGGTTGATTTGTCCCACAACAAGGATGTGGAGATTTTCTACAAGTTCCTTCATTCCGAAGCCGAGAGAAGAAAGAACATCATTTATAAGTTACCCGAAGCAGACCCGGTTAAACTGGCGATTGAAAAGTCCGCCCTGCGAGGGGGTGTGGAAACGTTATCTACTGTTTTTGACATGATTCAGGCTTCGGTTCTGGAACTGGACAGAAGAATGAAGGAGGAGAAAAGTGGCTGATTTGGGTGATTATTTGGGACGAATTATGACGAAGCTGTTTGGCTCGTCAAATTCCAGTTGGCAAAAGAATCCCACGACTGGGCAATGGGACGCTAGTATGAACAATACTCCGGGAATATTGAATACGCCACCAAAAATAAACGTGCCTCAACCCACGGCCACACCATCTCCAACCCCTACAGCACAACCGAGTTCTCCATTGAGCCTGCAGACTCCCGTTTTTCCACAGGGAGGAGTGGCTACGGAATCGGCTAGACCACAAGTAGAAAGGATTTTATCTTCTTATGTTCCCAAAACTCCCGATGTACCACAGGGTTACAAGAGTCCGTTACTGGATTACACGGATTTACTGGCAAGTCTGGCCGGACAATATGGTTTAGATCCCAGATTGTTACCATTGTTGGCTATTTCTGAAACACAAGGAATGAGGCCCGCCGCTTCTGGTACGGCTAGAAATAATCCATTCAACACCATGGAACCGGGAACTCAAAACCTGATTCAATATCCTTCCATAGAGGAGGCTCTGCGTCAGTATGCTGCTGGAGTAGCGGGGCCAGAAACAGACCCAACGGGACAAGGACTGGATAGGTATTTGATGTTCAGGGCTCTTAATCCGCAATCTACTTTACAGGATTTTGTAAATATTCAGAATCCCATTGATAATCCAGACCAGCAATTAAGTACTATTATGCAGATTGCTAGTCAGTATGGTTTTTAGGACACTTGACATTTTTGGTCTATTGGAATAATATACATATATGGAGAACCGAGATGACCTCGGCCCAGAATACAAATGTCAGATCCAATTACACCCCCAGTAACACCACCGGCAGCTCCGCCCGTAAATCCGCCAACACCTCCCGTTGCTCCTGCTGTGGAGCCAGAAATTACTCCAGAACTGCAAAGGAAAATTGAAGGCAAGTCAAACCAAGAAATTGTGAAGATGTATGGTGAGTTGGAGAGAAAAATGGGTGAGGCAAGCACGAATATCGAACAACGCGACCAACTTATCAAACAAATGAATGTGGTTTTGGCGGCAATCGGCAAAAACCCGGACAGAGAAAAGATGGTTAAGGCTTGGATTAAAGAAGTTTCCGAGGGTAGCGACGGAGAGGACAAAAAAGAAGAAAATATTGAAACGATTAAGGTGAACGACACACGAAAAGCTCTGGAAAACGACATTATCCGTAAATTTGAGGGTAGATATGGTTTGGACAAGATGGCTGGGGAAGAAAAGAAAGGTGCTCACATGAAAATTGGTCAGGCTTTGTGGGATTTGGTTGACCCAGAGGGAAAATACAAGAGTTATGATGAGATGATGGATCACGTTCCGTTGCAAAAACTCGACAAAATGTTGGAAAATGCCTACTGGATTTCAAATCGGGACATAATTTCCGAGAAAGTTCGTTTGCAGGATGAGGCAAAACGCAGGGAAGCCAATGGTGGGGCAATTGGAAGTATTTCTTCCGTGAATATTGGGCAATCGGACGAGATAACCATGTCCACCGAGGAAATTAAGGCTGCCGAGAAGCTGGGCATTTCAAAAGAGAAGTGGATTGAACGCAAAAAGCAGATTGCGAAGGGAGTTTAATATGAAAGCGTTGATGAATCCCGAAAACGGTGCAGATATTGACCATGTTTTTCGCAATTCACAAGGAATTAGCAAAAAATATATTTTCAAAAGGGGTGAAACCTTGGCTTTTGATGACGAAGTGGCTAATTTCTTACTGGAAACCTATGGTTTTTTGCAAGTACCAGAAGTTAAGGTGGTGGGAAACAAATTTAAGTGTTCTGAGTGTGATTACACTTCCGAATTGAAGGTGGCGGTAATTGCCCACGGAAAAGGACACAAAAAAGAGGGAAAAGAAGCTACTTTTATAGAGGTGGGTGGTTTTGCGGATACAAAAGTTTCTACCGGAGAAAATGTAATCAGTCCGCTTCATGCACGGGATTACGAAAGGTCACGAGAACGAGGGGACGATTTACCCTCTATTGGTCGTGACGGGAAAGACGTTGATGGTGTGGCCTGGTACGGAAAAGGATTGGAAGACGACGACCCGCGAGGCTAAAAGGGGGTGGGGACTTGACAAGTATTTTAACTAATGTTAATTTATCACTATGAGGCTTCCGAAAGGAAGTCTTTTTAATAAAAAATATGGCAAAATCTAGTTCTACTGGTTTCGAGTTCGCACAAGGTTTGGCTGGTGCACAAAATCCTTCTTCTATTGATTTCTTATTGGATGATTCTATTACTCTGAAAATTGGCGATGCTGTTCGAGTAAATACTGATGGGATTGTGGCAAGAGTGGCTGCTACGTATGCAGTTTTGGGTATTTGTACTGGAATTGTTGATGAAAACGGAATTAACCCGTTTTCCTTATCTTATATAAACGCAACAGGATCAACTCTTACCGGTGACGATACCGTGGTAACCGCTTCTGATAATTCCACACGTGCACACGCTTTGTTCGCACAAGTCGCAGTAGACCCAGCTGGAAACTGCCTTTGGTTGAATGATGCCGATGGCGATTTGGCTCAAACTAATATTTGTCAAATGTTTGATGTTGTAGCGGCTTCTGGACAAATTAGCCAGTCTTCCGCTTCTGATACTTCTGGACAATTCCAGTTAATTAAAATCGACCCACAGGGTGATGCTGATGCCTCAAAAGGGTTGTTCAGAATTTCTGAACCGCAACTGATGGCCCAGGTCGGAAATGCCACAACAGGCTTCGTTGTTGTAGCCGCATGATAGAATAACAATATGGCACAAAGAGCAGGATTTGGAGATATACTAGAACCCGGCTTCCGGGAGATTTTCGATGACAAGTTCAGCGAAGTCCCGATGATAATGGATTCTCTGTATCACGTGAACTCATCCTCAAAGCAGGACGAGAAAGATTCCGCAGTATCTGGATTTGGATATTTAGATGAAACCGATGAAAGGGAAGGTATTCGCTACGAAGATCCAATTCAAATGTACAATGTGACTTATTCTCACAAAAAGTACACCAAAGGTTTCAAGGTAACCAAAGAATTATACGAAGACGATCAGTACAATGTAATGAAAAAGAAACCAGCTGCTTTGGGACGAGCCGCTCGCCGAACCGCAGAATATCTGGCTGCTGGAACATTCAACAACGCATTTAGCACCAGCTACCTTGGTGGAGATGCAAAACCCCTTTGTTCAATCTCTCATCCTCGTGCAGATGCCGGAACCGCACAATCAAATGCCAATTCCAGCGGTATCATATTAAGTGAACCCAATTTGGAAACTGGTCGCTTGGCCATGAGAAAGGTCTTAGACGACAAGGGCATGAAGATTGATTCTGCTGCGGATACCTTGGTTGTACCAGTAGAATTGGAGAAAACAGCTCATTTGATTATTGATTCCAGCCTCCGCCAAGGAACAGCTGACAATGATGCCAACTTCTACAAGGGCACATTGAAGATTATTTCTTGGATATATCTGTCATCTACTACTGCTTGGTACTTAATTGATTCCAAGCTACACGAACTGCAATGGTTCTGGAGAATCCGACCTGAGTTCAAACAGGATGATTCCTTCGATACCGACGAAGCCTTGTTCAAAACTCGTATGCGGTTGTCTAAGGGCTTCTCTGACTGGAGAGGTGTCTGGGGCAGCAAGGGTGATGCGTCTTCGTACGCTAGTTAAAATTTGTTCGACTTAAAGAGCTACCTTCGGGTAGCTTTTTTTATGCCGTTTGAAAGCGTTTTTGCGGTGAGTTGGCCGGCAGTACTTCTGGGTTTCTTCCTTGCCCAGCTTGGGGAAAAACGGACGGTTGCAGTATGGGCACGTCTTAATTATTCTGTACACGGTCTAATTATAGGGGTACGACGGCAGTTTGACAAAATATTAAACGAAGACTACTATGTTCTTAGAGGCTTCCCAAGGAAGCCATTTTTATGACTACATTCAGATCAATTGCCGGTTCTTTGCCAACAGCTACTGATAATCCAGGTAATCCAATTGTTGGAGATGAATATTACAACACAAGCAACAATACTCGGATGCGTTGGGATGGTGCTTTTTGGAGAGGAATATATGTAACCACGTCCACCTCAACTTCAACCTCAACTTCGACCTCTACCTCAACTTCTACCAGCACAACTACGTCAACTTCCACCACCACCTCCACCTCGACCTCAACAACCACTTCAACCTCCATCACAACAACGTCTACCAGTACGTCTACTACTACTTCTACTTCCACTTCCACTTCTACAACCACGATTAGTACTTCTACGACAATCACTACCACTTCTACGACAACTACGTCAACGTCTACGTCAACGTCCACAACGACTTCGACCAGTACAACCACATCTACTTCTACTAGTACAACTGTATAATTAAAATATGACACATATTTCAAACCTAATTGGTAAAGTAAGAGTAGGTGCTTCTGCACCAACTAATCCGCTGACTGGTGAGGAGTATTGGGATACCACTAAAAAGGCATGGTTCCGTTATAACGGTTCTGTTTGGTTGGGTAGGTATTTCTCTAGTACTTCAACATCAACATCGACGTCAACCAGTACTTCCACTTCTACTTCTACGACTACCACTTCTACTTCTTCGTCCTCGTCCACAACCACGAGTACGTCAACCAGTACTACTGGATAAATATGATAAACGACACACATTTTTCGGGTTTAGCGGCAAAGATTCAAGTGAAGTATGATGCTCCACCGGTTACCCCGGTAGACGGAGAGTTCTTTTTTGACAACAAACACAACCGCTTAGCTATTTATAACGCTCTGACAAAACAGTGGTATTACGCAAATTACACCACCACGACCTCCACCAGTACCTCAACTTCCAGTACCACCACAAGCACGTCCACAACGACTACTTCTACCTCGACAAGTACTTCTACTTCTACGTCTACGTCGACAACAACCTCGACCAGTACGACCCTATAGGCATGATTGTTCAAACAACTTATTCATTAACAGGACTTTGGGAACCCGATGTCGCTGGTGTGTATGCCAAGAAATTGGCTGGGCCATGTCAGATAACCTTTTTGAAACTTCTGGCTGGAGGCGGAGCTACCACGATTGAGTTATACGACATTACCGGAACCACTTATACCGCAAGCGACAAGCGATGGGTGATGGATGCTTCTACAACTACAAACGATATAAATTGTTTTGCCAGTCCGATAACTTTCGACAAAGGTGTGTATGCTGTTTTACAGCAAGGACAAAAAGCTAATTCCGTTCTAATGATGGCCGTGATTCCCTCACAGATACGAACATAAACGATTTTTCCTCTTGACAGTATGTATATTGGGTTGTAGTATGTTGGTATGGATGGGGTATCACTAAGTACAAAGAATATTGCGATTTTTACCACTTTCACTTCTGCCGATGAGGCTTACTCTCTTAACCGTGTAACGATAGACCAGTTGAAGATGCTACTTAGGAACGGCTACAAGGTGAAAGTAATTGTTGCCGAAGGGTTTCAGCCAAAGGGAATATATACCGACCCGAACGTAAAAATAGAAACAATTCCCAACGTTCCGGTTCACAATGAGGTTAAAAAGGATGAAACTTTCGCCGAGGACGTAGAAAAGTTGTACAACGCTCTAAAGATAATTTTGCAAGGTGCGGACATTGTAATTACCCACGACATTATTTATCAAAACGCAGCCCTGAAACACAACATGGCTGCCCGCAAACTAGCACAGGAAGTTCCCTCTATTCGCTGGTTGCATTGGATTCACTCTGCAACCTCTCCCTATACCCTGGTTACTCTCCGCAACTACTTCGAGGACAAATACCTGGAGGTTATGGCTAAACCCTTCCCCAATTCTTTCTACATTTACTTCAATGATTGGTCTGTGCCTAGAATTGCTCAAAACTTTAGTGTGCCGGAGTCTTCCGTAAAGGTAGTTCATCATCCGTCTGATGTATATGAGATTTTGGATATAGGCGATGAGGTACGGGAGATTTCCGAAAAGTACAACTTTCTTAAAGCTGACGCAATTGCGGTTTACCCGGTACGACTAGACAGGGGAAAACAGGTAGAGTTTGTAATCAAAACAATGGCCTCGTTGAAGAACCACGACATGTCTGTTCGGGTGGTTGTAGTGGATTTCCATTCAACCGCTGGCGACAAGGTTACCTACCGAGATAATCTGAGGCAGGTTGGAATTGACTACAAATTAGCCGAAGGGGAACTGCTTTTTACCTCAGATTTGAAGCCAGAATGGAAATATGAAATACCCCACACCTGCGTGCTGGATTTCATGGCTCTTTCAAACGTATTTGTTATGCCCTCTGTTTCCGAATCATATTCCCTAGTTACCCAAGAGGCCGGGATGCAGGGCAAGGTGGTCGTAGTTAATAAAGACTTTCCTCCATTCCGGGACATTTTTGGCAAGAACATAATTGAAAGAAAGTTCTCCTCAAACGTAGACATTCTTACGGGTCAGGATGGATTTACCAAAACCGCTTACGGCCCCAACGATGTCGCTCCAGAACAAAGGTTGCACTATGAAAAGAAATACCATTATGAAACTGCCGGCTTGATTAAGGCTAAATTACTCGATGGTGGCCCAATGGAGCTGGCTATGTTCCTGCGTAAAGAGAGAAATCTCCAGCATGTTTTCAAAAACGAATTGGAGCCGTTGTTTTACGCTCCATAATGGACAATGCGTGTATTATCGGATATGGGATCGTCGGCAGAGCAACCGCTCTACAGTTTGGGATTACCAGACACATTGACGTTTCGGATAACAACATCTCTTTGGAGGATGCAGCGAAGTGTAGATATGTTTTCCTCTGTTTGCCAACTCCTACAAACAACGGAAAGCAAGACGCGGAAATCATTGAAGCCTACATCAAAAAAATCGTTGGACTTTCAAGTGTTGGACGCACTCCCCTTTTTATTATCAGATCTACAGTTATCCCTGGAACAGCTAGAAGAATTATGGAAGCCGTTGGTATCTCTAGTGTTGTCAGCAACCCAGAGTTCCTCACCGAGTCTAAGTGGGAGTCCGACGCAAAACACCCCTCCATCGTTGTTATCGGATCGGATAATCCCCAGCACGGAGATGCTCTTGCCGGAGTTTACGAAAGCCGCTGGAAAGGAATCCAGCTCTACCGAACAGATACAATCACCGCTGAAACAACTAAATATGCTCTCAACACGTTTTTTGCTACTAAGGTTATTTTTGCCAATCGCCTTTTTGATATTTGTCAGGATATTAAAGCTAATTATGAAACCATTCGTCAGGTTTTGGAGTTTTATCCAGAGGGGAGCAAAAACCACTTTACCATCTGGCACAAGGGCGGACGGGGAGCCGGGGGTCGGTGTCTTTCCAAAGACCTAGATGCCTTTTCTTCGCACTTTGGCGATGAGTTCTTTTTGAAGGTTTTGCAGTTAAATAAAGAGTTACTTGAAAAATATCCCAAAACAACATGAGCGACTTCTGGGACATTGCACCAAAACAACCACAGGAGTGGATTACCCAACCAGAACTTGATGGACTTGGAGATGTGGTTGACAACACGGAAGACCCAGCGATGACTTCAATTATTATTCCCGTTTGCAACAACAATTATCCATTGTGGCACTACACGGGAAATTGTATTGGGTCGGTTCGTGAACACACCGACAACGTGATTACTCCGTACGAGATTATTTTGGTGGATAACGCCTCTCCGATTAAGCCGGGTGTTCTGTCAGATCTAAAATCCGACAAGGTGATTGTGAATCAGGAAAACAGGGGAGTTGCTCACGCCTGGAATCAGGCAATTCGGGCCAGTAAGGGGGGAACAATTTGTTTGCTTAATAACGACACGATGGTTTTTGATTACTGGCTGGAAGACCTACTGGATTGTCTTCTTTACCGCGATTTTGTCATGGCTACTCCAATGTATGGCGACAGTTATGCCAGGGGAATAGAGTCGGCGGTACTGCGGTCTAAATGGGCAGACAAACCCGTTGAGGAGAGTTTTAGTGATTTCAGGGACTTTGCATGCGTCATTGCCAAAAAACAACTTTTTAACGACATTGGTTTGTTTGATGAACAATTTAGTCTTGGCTACGGTGAGGACTTGGATTTCTTCAAACGTATGGATATGGCGGGAAAGCGGTATGCGTCTACAAAAAAGGTAAACATCTTTCACATTATTGGGGCAACTTCTTCAAGTATTCCAGAGATTGGCAAGGTTATGGATGAAAACAGAGAGAAGTTGAGGCTAAAATATGAAGAAAAAGTCTGACATTAAGTTTTCCGTTATTACCCCGGTTCATATCTGGAGTGAAGATCGTCGGGAGTGGCTATTCCGAGCCATAAAAAGTCTAAAAAACCAAACTTACCAGAACTACGAGCACATTATCATAAACGATGGTTCGACGTTGGATGTGGAAATACCCAGCGACGACCACACCGTTGTTATCAACCAGGTTCACGAGGAGAGGGTAATTGCTTTTAGTTCTGGATTTGCCTTGGCTAGGGGTGATTGGTTTGTCATTCTGGATTCAGACGACGAATTTGACCCGCAGTACTTAGAAAAATGCGTGTCTTTCATAAAGAAATATCCCAAATACAAAATGTTTAATTTTGGTTGTAAGTACATCCACAAGGATGGTGGAACCGCCTTACGTGATGCGTTCCTATTACCGGAGGAAAAGGTGGGACATGAGATATTCGGCGGTGGAAACATAGTATCCGGAACATTTATCTGGCACCGAAGTATTTACGATGATATTGGTGCGTTTCCCCAGAGCCACATAACAAATATTGATACCACAGACATAAACTACGGCGGAGTTAGGGATTTATACATGGGAAGTCCCTATGACTTTTCTGCGTACGCTCAACTGGAGTTTCCTGAAATCCGTAAATATTACATGGTTAAACACCCAGACCATCCGAAACATTTAGTAAAAGAACTGGGTAATCCTTGGGGACAAGATTATTATTTATTTTACAAGTACACCCGGAAATACCACTCTAAACCAATTTTGGGTGAGTACTTATACTGGGTACACCCAAGATGACAGATATTTTTCTAACCACATATTTGCGTCAGGATTTCGCCAAGAAGTGTGTGGAGTATATTCGGGAAAGAACGAAAACACCATATTTACTGACGGTAATAGACAATGGCGGAAACGAGGAGTTGAAACCGTTAGTGGATAGGTATATCCCTCTTTGGCAGAATACAGGAATACACTTTGCTTGGAACGTGGCCGCGTCTTTGGCTAGTGACAAATACTTTGTTACCTCTGACCCAGACTTGTTGTGCCCAGACTTGGAACCTGACTGGTTAGGACAAATGATTAAGTTCATGGACGAACGTCCAGACTACGGAGCAATTTCCATGATGCCCCACATTTTTATCGGAGCCGTGGGGATAGATCCCTACGACCCAGAGGAGGTTAAAGACAGAAATATGTGTAGTGCTGTGTTTAGGATAATGCGTACTGACGCTGTTCGCTCTGTGTGTGGGTGGGATTTGAAGATAGAGGCTGGTAGAAACCACGAGGAAAGAACCATTTGTTCCCGATTGCAGGCTGGCGGATTTAAGACTGGTATTTGTTCTCGCATCCGTGCGTACCACATGTTTGGTGACAACTGGGGTTATCCAGAAGATTTCACTCCAGAAATGCAGAAGCACAATCCGCAGTTAAAAGATTACGTGAAGGCGTTCGATAATCAGAACGCCTACGACCCAAAAACATGGATGCCGAAAGGTTAAATATTGGGTGTGGAAACTCCCCGCACGTGGGGTATATGAATGTGGATAAATTTTATTATCCCGGTTCTCCATATTCACTAACGGATTACGCTCTTGCAAACACTTGGAATACCGACCATTTTGAATCTCCGTGGGCCTTGGGTGACATGCTGAACCTTTCTTTTCCGAATGAGTTCTTTGATGAAATTATCATGGTTCACGCCTTAGAACACGTTTCCATGGACGATGGTAATTTAGCTATTAAAGAGATGGCGAGGGTATGTAAACCCGGCGGAAGTGTAGAAATAGAGGTTCCCGACCTGTTGGTTTCCTGCAAGTTGATGCAAGAATCAAAAATTGACACTCCACAATGGTATAGGGTTATGGGTTTGTTGCATGGAACGTCGGGAATAGATGGCAAGGGGCAATTTCATTTATGTGGGTATTCTAAGGATTATCTGAAATTAAAAATGTCGCAACATGGATTTGTTGATATTGTTGAGATTCCTGTGGGGTTTGGGCATGGCAATAGCCAAGAGGGACATCCAGAACCGCAGTACGATTTCAGATTGAAAGGAGTAAAGAAAAATGTATAAAACCTATTGGGATTTCTTGTCTAAGAATAACTCCCTGTACCAGATGGGGCCTCAGCCGCATCGTGATTTTATCTTGAACCTACTAAAAGAAAAGGGAGTGAATAGTATCCTGGACGTGGGGTGTGGAACGGCTCCCGTGTACGACTTAATAAAGAAAAACGAAGCCTATTCTTTCGAGTACAAAGGTGTTGATTTTTCCGAAGGAATGATTAGTTCGTGCAAGTACAATTTCCCGGAGGGTAATTTTCAGGTTGAGGATATGCGACATTTGGATGAAGAAGACAACTCTTGGGATTGCGTACTTTTGATGCACGCCCTAGACCACGTAGACGACTATAAGGTTTCCATAAAAGAAGCGACTAGGGTAGCCAAAAAGTATGTAGTTATTGCCTTGTGGTGGCCTTTGGATAATCGTGAAAAACTTAATGATAGAAACCATTTTGAAGTAAAACCCGGCGATCCAGATTGGGAAGATACCTGGCTTCACGCGTATACCAGGGAATTACTGGACGAGGAGTTCAAGAAAAACAACCTAGAAACTATTTGTTACAACGATAATGAAATTATTAGTGAGTATGGGAAAATTGGTACAATATTTCTACTTGAAAAACATGTTGGATAAACAATCTGTAACCATTATCATTCCCCACTTGGGTGGGACGCACGCGTCCGAGCACGCTCTGGATCAATGTGTAAATTCTCTGGAATCGTCGGAGCCGTCAATAAAAAGGGTAATTGTTGCCAATGGAGAAAAATGTGTCACCCACATGTCTGACGTGTGGTTGTCCAGGCAGGGTCAATGCGGAGCGGTTAATGCGGCAGTGGCCATGACCAATACTCCCTGGATTTTTATTACCAACGATGACATGATTTTTCCACTTGGCTGGTTTGATAAGTTGACTACAGAAACCATCTGTAAGGGGTCGCCGTGTATTTCTTGTAAGTTAATTGAGCCACACCCCGGAGCTCCGACATTTGAAACCTATTTCTGTGGTGGGGCAGGCGGAGATTTCGACAAGCAAAAGTTTTACGAGTTTGCCAAGAATTATGTCGGGTCTGGAGTAAGAACTGGATTTAATTTTCCCTTGTTAATCAGTCGGGATTTGTGGAATACGGTTGGTGGCTACGACATAAACTACGACCCCTGGGGAAGTAACTCGGATTCAGATTTGGAATACAAAATAAAACTTGCTGGAGTGCAACCGTTACAAAACACGGATTCTATTGTTTACCATTTTAGTCAGACTTCTGGAACATTTACTCCAGAACACCATGGTCATTGGAATCAAAATTGGCAGTACTTCATAGACAAATGGGGTTTCCCCCGAACCGACCCTGGTATCTGGGAAGCTAGTTTTGAAATACCGACTCTGGCTGAGGGAAGAATATTTGCACCAGGGTGGGAGGGAAAGTACAAATGATTGTAAACTTTGTTGGTAATACCACCATCGGCATGAGTGGAGAGGTTGCAGATGAAACGCATATTGTTCGGGAAATGAAAGACCAGGGTCACGATGTTCGGTTTATTCCTCGCGACGAATGGCGTGAGTATGTAATCGAGAAGTATCCGGAAAACAAGTACAAGGTACCAACCAACCTGAAAGCAGACATAAATATAATCTGTAAGTGGCACCATTTTTACGATGGCAGTTTTGTTAAGGCGTTGAAAGAACTTAGTGGTGCTCCGGTTATCTATTGGGTTTGGGATTACATGCCAGCAGAAAGAACCTTTCCCGACTGGCATTTGGCAATGGCTAAGGAAGCAGATTTATTCCTAAGTGGAGAAAAATCCATGGAACCTGACTATCGTGCAAACGGAATTAGGTATTATTATTTCTCTTTCGACAGTTGTGACGGAAACATAAAGACGTATTCGGAACTCAACAAGAAATACGGAGTAGTTTTTCTTGGTGGCTATACCGAACAAGGGGACAGAATAAAATACATTCAGGAAATAGACAAGGTTTCTCCAGTAACTGCTTTTGCCCCAAACTATCAGGAATGGAAAAAGATTGGAATTAGAGCAGAACCTGCCGTGTGGGGAGAGGATTTTAACCGAGTGGTAGCTGAGAGTAGTATTGTTCTAGGCTTTAGTGGAAATACCAACTGTTGGGGATACTGGTCGAATAGGGTGGGAAAAGTGCTTCGAGCCGGAGGGTTTTTGTTACACCAGTTTACTCCCGGAATGGAAATATTCTTAGGTAAGAAAATGGAGTATTTCAGTTCCATAGAGGAAGCTAAAGAAAAAGTTAAGTTTTACATGGAAAATCCAGAAAAACGTGAAGACATAGTAAAAAGAGCATTGGTTGATCCAGACGAATATACATCTAAAAGGAAGGTAGAACAGTTAATGATTCTGGCGGAGAGGTTTGTCCGCGAGGACAACCCCGTCTTTGGTTTAGAGCAGAAAAATAATGGAAAAGTTTTATGGTAGACCACAGGGCAAGGGAATCAAACTCCATTTGGGGTGTGGGGACTA
>Ga0315284_10009798_pt1 | contig 13642 bp, 9 predicted proteins | sample YL17G09_16_MG_FD_203696 | JGI IMG/M metagenome (GOLD analysis project Ga0315284, IMG submission 203696) | Sediment microbial communities from Yellowstone Lake, YNP, Wyoming, USA - YL17G09_16 | ecosystem: Environmental > Aquatic > Freshwater > Lake > Sediment | place: USA: Wyoming | collected...
CCGACTTCCTCGTCCCAAGGCAGCGCTTCGAAGCGTCCCTCGGCGCCATGTGGCGCGTTGGGGACGAATGCCGGGCCTTCTGGCCCGACGACGACGCCGCTGCAGACGACGACAGTGCCGAGGCAGGTGAAGGGGCGGCGGCGGCGGGAGACGGCGGCGGCGGCGGAGGAGGAGCAGCAGGGGGCTCCTGGTGGAGGTGCCGCATCGTCTCCGACGCCTGCGCCGGCCGCGAGGCGCCCGTCGCCGCCGACCCCTGGTGCGCGGAGGGGCTGTGGGAGAGGTACGGCGTCGAGTGGATCGACGCGACGGCCTCGGCCTCGGCGGCGGCGGCCCCGGTTGCGGCCGACGGCGGCGGCCGAGGCACCTCGCCGCACCAGCAGCAGCAGCAGCACCAAGTGAGCGCCCAGTCCCCCTGGGAGCTCTTCGCCCTCGGGGGCGAGGGCGAGGGAGGGGCCCCTTCCCCGCCCTCCTTCCGCGCCGAGCTGCCGTCTCTCGACCCGGGGCTCGCGGCCTCGGCGCTGGCCGCCGTGCGCGAGGCCGCGGAGGACCCCGGCTTCGAGCTCTTCGCTGAGACGCCGCCGCCCGCGGCGCGCTACCCTCGGGCTGTCGGCGGCGGGCGCGTCGCCGTCGCCGCCTACAATGCGGTCGTCGCGCTCCCTCTGGGCCTTGACGTCGTCGCTCGCAGGCTCAGGTTCCGCGGCGGTGGCTCCTGCTGCTACTACCGCGGCGCTGCGGCGCTGCGCGCCGATTTCGGTCTGATCGCGAGCAACGCGGCCGAGTTCAACGGCGCGGCATCGGACGTCGCCGCGGCAGCGCGCGCGCTCGCGGCCGGGCTCGGGGAGAGGCTCGGGCTCGGGATGCCGGCGCCGGCGCCGCCATCGCATCCGCCGCCGCCACCTCTGCCGCAGCCCGGGGGCGACGCCGGTTCGGGCCCGGGGCTGGGCTCGGCGCCGGCGGCGCTAGAGCAGCAGCGAGGGCAGCAGCGAGGGCCGCGGATCAGGATCCGGCTGCCTCGGCCTTGATACGACCTTTTTTCTGTTTCCGCTTCTGAGTCATTACTAGCACACCTCCGTTTTTTTTCTCAAAGGGATGCAACACTAAAACCACCAACGATCCGAATTCATAATTTGAGAAAACCAACAAAACGAATGGAGAGGGGAGAGCGCTCGCACGAGAGAGAGAGGGGGAAGGGAGAAAAGAGAGATAAAAGAGAGAGAGAGCGAAGAGCAGTTTTTTCACGCTCTGATATTTTTTTTCGTCTTCTTCTTCTGTTCTTCTTCTTCTTTCACTTTTTCGGCCTTGTTCACTTGAACGGGCATCACTCTCGGCGGGCTCTTTTTTCTCTCTCTGTTGTTGAGAGACCCGACAATTCGGGATGAGACTGTCCTCCTCTTATGGAGACCTGAGCTCCGGCGCGGGAGAACAGGCCAGCGGCAGGGAGGATCGCCCGCATCGGGGCCGCAAGCGAAGGCCTCAGCGCGCCCGGATGGAGGACGAGGCCCCCCCGCCGTTCGTCGAGCCGCCGCCTCCCCTCTCGAGGCCTCCGTCCCTGCCTGACGTCGCTGCGACACCGGGCTCGGTCCCCGTGAGGACCAGGCCGCAGAGAACGCTGTCGAGGCCGAGCTCCTACAGCTCCGGGCTCGGCGACATTGCCGAGCGGCGCAACTCGCCCGGCTCGGGCGGAAACGGCAACGCCGGGGCCGCTGCCGGCGGCGTGACGGGAGCGAATGCAGGCGGCAAGCCCGCGCGGACGCGCCCGACCAACAACCAGCTTCTGTGAGTCTCGTCAGTTTTAGGTCTTTCGTGTCGAAAGGGGTCGGTATCGAGGGGCTTCGCGTGCTGTGTTTGACTCGCGGCGCCCCCTTTCGAAGTTTCGAGTCTCCAATCAAAGGCAAAGCAGGCCAGAGGCGAGCAGCGCCTCTCGCGCGTGTTTTTTTTTCCCTTTCTCGACGCAGCAGAGGCGCTCGAGTCTCGGCAGTCTATTCTATCTCGTTCTCTCTCTCTTGTCTTCTTTTCCCCCTTGTTTCCCCTCCGACTTACCCCGCTCTACACTCGATTAAAATCACGAAACGCACCCACGCCGCCCTCAGGTACAAAGCCCACTTTCGCTGGCAGCACTACGACGCTCGCGCCGTCGCCGCCCTCGGCCCCCACTCGGCGACTCCGCTCCCCTCGGAGACCGAGCCCGCTCCCTCTGTCACCGCGGCGTTCCTGCAGCTGCTGGTGGCGCTGACCGCGGCAGAGAGGGCGAGGCCGGGAGGGTGCACCAACGTGATGGCGACGCTCGCGGCGCAGGCCCGCAGGACAAAGGTGGTGGAGATGCCCCACAGCGGAGGGAGCGGCGGCGGCGGCGGCGGAGGGCACGCCGCAGCGGGCGGCTCCTCCTCCTCGCTCGCGGCCTCCTCCGCGCACCCGCACCTCCACAACGACCGGCCGACGGGGAGAAACGCCAGCGCCGGACTGGCGGCGGCCGTCGCCGCCGCCGCCCCGGCGCACAAGGCCTCCACGCACGCGCACGCCGCGGCGGCCAGCGCCTCGACGATGCTGCTGGGCTGCGTCATCACGGGCGGCGGCGCCGCGGGCGGCGACGACTCGCGCCGCAAGGCGACCGTCTCGGACGGCAAGGGCAGGCGGTACGCGACCTCGCTCGACCGCAACCGCTACGGCGGCGACGACAACTACCTGGCAACTGTCGTGCGCGGCGACCTCGAGCTGCTGGGCCTGTGCCCCTGCCTGGTCGACGTCGAGGTCGTCGACGCCAAGACGGGCCTGCCCGACCAGCTCGTGACCGCGGGGGCCGAGGCGTGCCGCTGCTGCGAGAGCTACGGAGGGTTTGGGAGGGGGGGAAGCGGGGGAGGGATCGAGAAGGAGGACGGCGAAGGAGGGAGAGCGAAGGGCGGGACGAGGGAGGGCCACGGCGGCGGCGGCAAAGGCGACGGCGGCAAAGGCAAGGAGAACGGCGGCGGCGACGCGGCCGGCGGCGGCAGCCCGCCCCACTCCGGGGCCGCTCCTCCTGCTGCCCCTCCCGCTGCTGCCCCTCCGGCTCCTCCTTCCGCTCAAGACCCTCCGGCGCCCGGGGCGACGACGCCCCCCGCGGCGTCACCTCCGAGGAACAACGCCAGCGGCAACGACGCAGCGGCGGGAGCGGGAAAGGCGACGGCGAGCGGCACCAGCGGCTCAGCCGGGCGTGTCCTCGGCACCGCCGCCGCCGCGACGGCGACGGCGACGACGACGCCCGCTGCGGTTGCGCCGCTCGACGCGGCAGCAGCAGAAACGACCCCCGCTGCTGCCGCTGCCCCTGCTGCCCCGGTGGCGACCCCTGCGGCGGCGGCGGCGGTGGCCAGGAGCTCGTCGGAGCTCTTCGACGCGCTGCTCGCCGCGGCCTCGTCGAGCCCGACGCAGAAGACGACGGCGGCCACCCTGCCTTCTGCGCCACTAGGGACGGCCGCGGCCGCCGTCGCTGCTGCTTCCAAGCCGCCGCTCCCGCGCGTGACTTCGAGCAACCAGCTTGCTGCTGCCGCGGCTGCTGCCAACGCTGTTGCTGCTGCTGCTGCCAACGCCGTAGGCAACGGCACCGGCCGCCCCCACGACGACGACGACTCTGAAGACGAAGACGACGCCGACGACGGGGCCTCTTCCCCGCGCGCCGCCGCCGCCGCCGCTGCAGCCAAGGCCAAAGCCGCGGCGTCGGTTGCAGCCGCCGCGGCGCTCGCCGCATCCTCAAGGAAGGGGGGCGCGGCGGCGTCCCTGCCGCCGAGGAACGCCGCCGCAGCAGAGCGCCAGGCGAGCACCGGAGACTTGACGGCTTTCGCCGCGGCCCGCAGCAGCAGCCACCAGCAGCAGCACCAGCAGCAGCAGCAACAGCGCATCATCGACGCTGCCAGGGCCGAGGGCGAGGCCAGGGGCCGGGCCGCGGGAGCCGAGGAGGCCGCGCGCGCGGCCAGCGCCGAGGTCTCGTTCCTTGCCAAGGCCAAGGCCGACGCCGACGCGCGCGCCGACGGCGCGGCCGCGGCCGCGAGGGCGGCGTCGGCCGGCCTCGCGGCGCTGCGCGAGATCGCGGCCGCGGCGCTCGCTGCGGCCCTCCCGACCGACGGTACGCAGCTGACGGAGGCGCAGCGCGAGCGCGCCGCCGCGCTATCTGCAGCCTTGGCCGCCGCGGAGGCCGCGGAGGCGGCCGCCGAAGCGTCGCTGGTCGCCGCCGCGGGGGTCGCTCAGCAGCAGCAGCAGCAGCAGCAGCAGCAGCAGCAGCAGCAGCAGCAGCAGCAGCAGCAGCAGCAGGGTCTCGGGAGGCCTCCGACGCCGATGAATCAGTGTCCTTCTGCAATCGTGGCCGCGGCCCCGCCGACGACGCCCCTGCCCTCAAAGAGGGAACACGCCAGCGCCGACGGCGAGAGCGGAGGAGGGAGCGGCCTCGCTCTCGAGGAAGGGGAGGGCGAGGGCGAGGGGAGCGGGCAGGGGGAGTTTGAGCCCGCTCCCAAGAGGCATGCAGCCTCAGCCTCCGCCGCCGCCGCTGCCGCCGCCGTCGCGGCCCTCCCCGCTGCTGCTGTCTGAGAGCAGCGACGGGCCTTTTGTTCTTGGGAGGAGAAAGCGAGAAAAGCGAGGAGAAAGAGGAAGGACGAAAAAAAAACTCGGATCAGATTTTTCTAAGTTCATCATAACCATCAGCATTTATCGGAAGCCCCCAGCCTCAGCATTCGCACGAAGCGATTTCAGTTTGTTTTCAGAGAGAGAGACAGAGAGAGAGAGAGAGAGAGAGAGAGAGAGAGAGAGAGAGAGAGAGAGAGAAGCCACTGAGTGAGTGGGGAGAGAAAGCAAGCACCGAGAGACAAAGCACGAACAGCAGCTTCTTCCCCACGAGCCACGAGAGAGCGACAAAGAAGAACACAACCTCAGAGCCCCCCCTCCCCCCCCCTTCCTACTTTTATGCAACTCAGAAAACATTTAGTAGTTCAAAAGATTAAAACGGAAAGAATTACACTGGACGCTTTCTCTCTCTCCGGACCCTGCAGGGTCCGAGGAGAGAAAAAACGGTTCGATTGCGTCTCGTCACGCAGAAGCGAGAAGCGAAAAGAGATTTTTTCCCTGTCTTCTACTCTCTCTTTCTCTATCCACGTCTCTTTCACAAGCTCTTCTCCGCCAGGAGCGTGACCGCGGCGTCCCCTGCGGCGCCGAACCCGCCCTTAAGAGCAGCAAAAGAATCCCTGTTTTTCGAAGATGAAGAAGAAGAGACCGAGTTTGAGTTTTTGCCCCTTTTCGACGCCGGCGGCCGCGCCTTGAGCTTTGGCAGCTTGAGCGTCTCGCACCCGCCCCTGGTCGCGCCCGTGTCTCCGCTCTTCCCGACCCGCCTCGCCGCGACGTTGTCCGGGCAGTCGAACGGCTCCAGCTCCGCCTTGCTCAGACAGAGCCAGACTTCGGTCAGCTCGCCGGAGCCGCGCCGGCCGCTGCCGCAGTGCACCGCCGGCCTCGCCGCGCCCGTCGCGTTCGCGTCCGCCCAGAGGGCCGCGACGACGGCGGACCGCTCGTAGGTGCGCTCGTCGTCGGGCACGATCCCGGCGCGCTCCAGGGCCGGGAGCAGCGGGTACTTGGAGTGGAGGTCGAGCACGGCGCCAAAGTAGGTCTCCTCGTCGGCGCCCAGGCGCGACGGGTCGACGGCCGCCCCGTCGCCCCCCTTCCCGCCCGCGCCCCCCTTCCCGCCCGCGGCCCCTTTGCCCGCGCAGGTACCGTGCCGCATCCACTCGTGGCCCCAGAACTGCGCGTCCGCGCCCATCCCGAAGCTCGGCCACTGCTCCCGCAGCCGCGGCAGCAGGGCTTCGACCCTGTCGGGGTCGAAGCGGTCGGACGAGTTGCAGTACTGGGGCCAGCTTCCGTCGAGCCGCTCGGGCCAGAGGCCGTGGATGGTGAAGTCTTGTTTTTTTGGAAACACGCGGCAGCTCATGGAGTCGCAGATGGAGGGGTCGTATTGGCTGGTCACGTTTTTTTTTTGGAATCGAGAAGAGGAAGAGGCGGGGGGAGCGAGAGAGGGTGAGCTCAGCCGTCGGGGCAGTCGGAGCGCAGCTGGCCGAGGTTTAAAAAAAAACTTGGAATTCAGTCCTCCCTTCCCCCCCCCCCTTCTTCTTCTCTCCTTCTTACCGAACGAAGAGGAAGTAGTCAAAATCGTCCTTGCGGCGCTTTCCGGGGGAAGAGCGCCGACTGCTGCCACCGCCAAAGCCCTTGCCGCCCTCGCTGCGCTTCGCCTTGGCCGACGATGATGGAGAAGGCGAGGGCGCAGCAGGTTCGATCTCGTTGGTCTTTTTCTTCTCTTTCCTCGGAGGAGGGAGCTCCAAGTCGGGGACGAGCAACTTGGGCGCTGCTGCTGCCGCCTCCGAGTCAGCGGCGGCCGTGGACTGAGCCGCGGCGCATGCTGCGAAGATCACGGTGAGAGAGAGAGTCAGCGCGAGGAGGAGGAGCGGCGAGCTCCTCGTCCTCGACGCCATCGCGAATCAAGGCGAAGAAACGAGAAAAGAAAAGAAAATGAGAGGAGTTTTTTTTTTTTTTTCCACCACTCTCTTCCCTCTCACTGCTCCGCCCCCGGCACCCGCTCCCCGGGCATCGCCACGGGCACCCTCTCCCCGCGCTGGTGCAGTATCAGGTGGATCATCGCGTCCGCCTGCACCACCTTGTCGACCCGCGGCCTCCAGTCTCCAGGCGGCGCAATCCCTTTCCTCCTTGACGAGATCGACGCCGACGCGCCCGCCGAGCCCGACGCCTCCACTGCAGTCGCCGCTCCCAGAAGGGCTCCGACGAGGTGCGCCCTCGCCGTCGCGTCGCCTCCGGCCAGCATCGAGCACCTGACCGCCTCCGCGAAGTCGTCAGGGTGCAGCAGGGCCGCGGCGAGGGCGCCCCTCAGGGCCGCAGGCGCTGTGTCCCAGGCTCCCAAGTCGCCGCTCCCGCCGCCGTCGCCGTCGTGAGAGAGGACCCCTTCCTCGCCGCCGTCGCCCTTGCCCGCGTTCCGAAGCAGAAGCGCGAGAAGGGCGGCCTCCCTCTCGTCGCCGCTCTCGTACGCCGCCAACGCCTCGCGGAGATACGAGCGCGCGAGGTCGGAGAGCGGAGAGGCCGGTCTCGAGGCGGCGGCGACGGCCAGAGGGACCGACTCTCCGAGGACAGCGATTCGCTCGAGGACGGCCGCGGCCGCGCCCGCCGCGGCCCTCGCCGCCGCGGCCCCGCCGATCCCCTTATTTCCCCCTCGTGATGACCTCTGGTGGACCGCGAGGGCTCCCGCCACGGCCGAGCGAAGCCTCGGCGTGCCCGCGAACCTCGCGACGAGCGGCGCGACCTTGATGACCGCCGACGACGCGGCGCTGTCCTCTGCCGCGGCCCTCGCCTTCGCCCTCCGAGTTTCTTCCCTGCCGCCCGCTCCGGCCGCAGCCTCGAAGGCCACGATCGCCGCAGTGACCCTCCTGGGAAGGGCGTTGACGTGCCCCGGCGTCCTCGAGAAGAACGCCGCGGCGGTCGAGGCGAAGTGCGCCGCGTCGAAGTCGTTGGCGGCCATGAGCGACTGCAGCAGCGGGAGCGTCTCGTATCCCAGGGCCGAGAACGCGCCGGCGGCAGTCTCGCCCGGGTAGGAGCGCGGGAGGGACGAGGCCGGCGGGCATTTAGAGGCGGTGGAAGAGGATGGGCCCTCTCTATCTTCTTCTCCTCCTCCTTCTCTGTCGCCGTCTCCTTCTGCCGCGCTGTTCCCGCCCTCGAAGAACTCGGGCTCCCTCTCGACTTCCCCGGGGCACCTCCTGAGCGTCTCGAGGACGACACGCCTCGGGACTCCCTGCCAGGGAAGCGAGGCCGCATCGGCGAGCAGGGCCCCGCGGGCGGCGGCCCCGGCGCGGGCCCGGATCGAGGCCTCGAGGGAGGCCAGGGCGCTCGTAGCGGTGGCGTCGGCGTCGCCATCGTCGCCGCCGGCGAGGAGCAGGGCCTCCTCCCACTCCTCGCTCGTGACGAAGCCCGAGGGGCCCGAGGAGGCAGCGGTCGCGCTCTCCGCGGCCTCGCGGGCCTGGGCGGCGAGCTCTTCCTCGTCGGCGGCCGCGTGAGAGGCCGAGGTCGAGGCCGGGGTCGAAGCGCTCGCGTCCTCGACGACGCCGATGCTTTCCTCCTCCTCGACTTTCCGTCGCTGCTGGAAGAATCTCGGCCTCTCCAATCGAGTCAAAATCATCGAAATACGATCCGGGACGAGGCCGCCGAGCCGTTGCTGCTGCTTCATGAGCAAAGAAGTGGCGAGCGCGACGAAGACGGAGGAGACAATCAGGACGAATGCCGAGCGGTTTCGACTATGTCGACATTGTTCGATTGGTGCGACGACGCTCGTCTTCTCCTTCCCCGCTTCGCCTCCGGCGCTCTGTGCTCTCGCATCCTTCTGTGCTCGGATCGTTGCCGTGACGACGACGGATGCGTCGGCGACGACAAGTGCTGCGGGATCGATGCCGGATTTCTGTTCTTCGGGCTTTCGCCGCCTTCGGAAGAGGGACGAAGGCATTTTGAAAAAAAAACGCACTCGACAGGGGAGAAAAAAGTGACGGAGCCACGCAGTCACCCACTCTCGACGTTCGTGTGAGGGATAAAAAGGTTCGATTCGATTCGCACGTCCTCTCTCTCCCTCTCTCTGCTTGCCCCGACCATGCACGCCGCTGTCGCCTCGCACCCGCGCGCGGGACTCAGCTGCAAAGCTTTGACGACACCAGCAGGAGTAATGGCGCGCTCCCTGCGCGCGGCGAGCAAGCCCTTGTCGGCATGGCCGCCGATCTCTCCTCCTCCGCCGTCGTTGTCGTCGTCGTCGTCGACTCAACCCTGGCGGCCTCTTCTCCCTCGTTCCCCTCCTCCTTCCCGTCGCCCCCCTCTCCCCCCTCTCAGTGCCCTGGGCCGGACCGAGCCCACCCGCGGCGGGGTCGGCACCTCCTTCGAGGGCGTCTACGGTCGCTGGACCCTCACCGAGGCCGACGTCCTCGAGGTCCGAGCCTACCGCGCCTCGCTCTGCGTCTCGGCGCTGGCGTTCGCCCTCTGTGTCGCCGGCTCGGGCGGGCTCTCCGGGGGCTTCGACGCCCCCTCGGCCTCGCCGCTGCCGACGCTCCCCGCCCCGGCCGTCGACGCCCTCGCCGCGGCCTCAGCCCTGGGCCTCGGGGCGGCGCTGGCGCTCGTCCACGTCTACGTCGCGCCCCTGAAGCGCGCGCTGCAGCTGCTGTGGCTGCTCGGCTGCGCCGGCGCCGTCGCCGTCGCCGCCGGGCACGGCGTCCTGTACGAGGCCGGCGCGGCCTCGCCCTCCCCCTCCGATCTCGTCGCGGTCTCCGCGTCGTCATCGATCGCCGCGGCCGTCGCGGGCGACCCGGGCTCGATCTGGCTCGTCGGCCCGGCCGCCGCGGCGGCGACGGGCCTGGCCTTCAAGGAGGGGATCTGCTTCGGCAAGCTCGAGGCCGCGCTGCTGTTCCTCGCGATCCCGTCCCTGTGCCTCTTCCACCTGCTGGCCCCCGCGGTGGGCGTCTACGGGCCGGCGATCGTCCCGCTCGAGCGGCTGGGCAGCGTGATGGTCTCGGCGTTCGCGCTCGTGTTCGCGTTCTCGAAGCTGGGCCAGCCCGAGGCAGAGGACATCGGGGACAAGTCCGTGTTCGACTTCCGGAAGCTGGGGCCCGAGGAGCAGGCCGCGGCGCTGGAGAGGGCGAGGATGCGGGCGGCGTTTGGTGGGGGAGGGGACGGGAGCAGGGGCGGGCCCGCTGGCGGCGGCGGCGGCGGTAGCGAGGAGGAATTCTGAAGTTTTTTTTTATGTTTTCCCTCTCCCCATCTTCTTCCCCCGGGGGCTCTAGGAAGCTGCCCCCACCCACCCCACCCACCCACCCCGAAGCTTACTTAAGTCGTCCTCCGATTTTTTTCCCCTTTTACCGGGCTCGCCTAAGAGCGAGATAGAGAGAGAGAATAGAGACAAAGCGAGCGCTGCCTGCTCGCGTTCAGTTTTTTTTGTGTGTAGCACCATAGTTTTTTCTCAACCAAAAAGAAAGCCGAGGAATAGCAAAATTGAGGGATAGAGGTTCTCTCTTTTCATTCACACCGCTCGAAGAAAAAAGGAACACGCCTTGTCCACTTAATTTTCTTGATCCTTTCTTCTTCTTGTCCTAACAAGACGCGTGGGGCTCTCGCTCCTCTCTGTTGTCTCTCTTCGTGTAATCGCAACAAACAGCACCACCCACCTGAACACACCGACGACAAATCAAAGTAGTACAAGTCTGAGACAAATTTTACAAAATCATCTGCTCGATGTCGTGTTAAATTTTTCATCTTCTCTGCCTCTTCTTCTCCGCCTTCTTCCCTTCTTTGCACGCGCTCTTGTCGACGTCCCCCTCGGCCGTGAACCTGATGCACTCAAGGGCGACCGCGTCCGCGCGAGAGAGGCCGCGGCCGTAGGACCAGAAGTCGCCGAGGGGCAGGGCGCGAACGGCGGCGGAAGGGCCGCCGGCGCCACCGGCGGGGAGCCCTCCCCCGACTCCGACTCCTTCGGCCCCGAGCGTCGGCGCCCGGCACGAAGGGTCGGCGTGTAGGTCCACGAGGCTCACCAGGGGGTCGCAGAGACCGTTGCACCTGTTGGTGAGGACGACGGGGGCCATCAGAGGGGTTGCCTCCTGGCCGCCGCCCCCCGGAGCGCAGGAGTGCCGCTTCCTCTTCGCCGCCGTCGCCGCCGTCGCCTTTTCTTCTCCTTCGACCTCGACCTCTTCGACCTCAGCGTCGTACCTGCACATCCTGAGGTCCTCCCCGTGCCTCACCGCGTGCGCCAGCAGCCACAGCCCGACCGCGCAGTCCTCGCACGCCATCGGGCGGAGGCCTCCCAGCGGACCGGACGCCTCGGCCTCCTTTCCTGTCGTGCGGCTCCGGAGCAGCAGCGCGGCCCTGCGCGACAGCGCGTACGCGCTCCCGCTCATGTAGCCAAAGTACTTCCTGTCGGGCAGCAGGGCGTTGAGCGGCTCGTAGTAGACAGACCTGAGTTTTTTTTTTTTTGAAAAAAAGATAAGTGAGAACGGTTTTTTTCGTTGGCGAGAAAAAAAACTGAAGGGGAAAAAACTCTCTTCTCTCACTTTTTGTTGTCGAAGGCCTCCCCTCCCTTCATCAGACACCCGACATAGTCCCTTTCGGCTTCTTTCCACTGGTTCGCGACAAATGCCAAGTTGTCGGGGCGGACGTAGACGTCTTCGTCAATTTTGATCACGAAGGCCGCTCCCGGGAACAACTCGACGGCCGCGGAGAAGAACGCGACTGTCTTGAGCACGAGGTTGTCGTAGGACTCGCGGACGCTCTCCAGGACCATGATGTCATCGTCGTGGGCGCGGCTTTCCTCAGCGACGAGGAGGTTCTCGCCGGGGTCGGCGGAGAGCCCGACGACGAAGCGGAAGGCGATGCCGCTGTGGCGGAGGGACGGGCTCGACCCGCTCTGGAAGGGCGCCAGCAGCCTCTCCCGCTCGCCCGCGGTCGAGGGGAACCATGTCTCCCTGAGCGCCCTGCGCCTCGGCGTCACGGGCCGCGACTGGACTCCCACGAAGGCCGTCAGGGTCTGCGTCGAGATCGGGGAAGGGTCCCGGGTTCGAGGCTGGGTCTGCCCGAGGGCTGCTGCCGCTGCTGCCGCCGCCGCTGCCGCTTCCGCTGTTGCTGCTTTGTCTGCTGCAGCCGCTGCTGCTGCCAGGACAAGCGCGTCTTCCTCTTCCGACGGGGAGGAGGAGGTCCCCGAGAGCGCCGTGGCCGTCGCAGAGAGCGAGACCGATGCCCTCGAGGCCGCGGCGGCGGCGAACGCCCTCATCTTGAGCGAGGCGACGGCCGCGGCCTCGGCCGCGGGCTTGACTGTTTTCGCGTGGACAAACCCCGCCGTTTTCTGCCCAAAGGCTTTCTTTTCCTGTTCGCTTCCTTTCCCCGTAAGGACTCTCTCGGAGGAAAAGAGGCAGACCATGGAGATCAGAAGAAGAGAGGCGGAAGAGGCGGCGAGGAGCCTCCGTCGCCGCCCGTCTCTCCGTCGCCCGTCTCTCCTCCTCCTTTCGGGAGAAGGAGAGGTTGACGAGGTCGGGAGAAGGCCGCTGCCGCCGCTGCTGCTCAAAGCTGCAGCAGCCGCCGCCTCGGCTGCCTTATCTCTCATTGTTTTAAAAAAGGAAGCCGGCGAAGGAGGCGTCGGCAGTGGGGGGGGCAGCGAGGAGCCTGCGCCGGAACGGGAGGAGAGCGGGAGGAGCTCGGTCGCCGTCTCCTCGCTCGGCGAGGGCCTCGACGTCGGCGGCGCTCTCGCTGCCGCCATCGCCGAGGGAAAGAAAAAGGAAAAAAGAAACTCGCACGATGCGGCCTTTTTCCCCGGCCTTTTTTTTGTGCCTCCTCACGCCTCCAGCCCAGAAGAGAGAGTTCCGATGTGCTCGAGCCCAGATGCGCGCGCGAGAGGACGAAAATAGCTATCGCGTGTGCCTTCCCGAGAGAGTTTTTTTTTTTTTTTTTTTTCCGTTCCTCGATCGTCCGGCTCTCGTTTTTAATGAAAGTTGCATGCTCGTCGCATCAAAAATCAAAAAAAAAGAAAAAGGAAAAACCGAAAAACGATGACCGAAGCCAAAATGTCCTCCTCAATCCCCCGCACGTTCCACCTCGCCGTCGCGTTCACTTCGCGCACGCAGGGCATCGGGAAGGCTGGGAAGCTCCCGTGGAGGCTACCTGGAGACCTGGCCTACTTCAAGGAGCTGACGAGCAAGACGAGCAAGACGAGCAGCGCTGCAGCTGCAGCTGCCGATTTGGAATCAAACGCCGCGGCCGTGCTCGCTCTCGCGAGGAATGTCGTCACCTCTTCTTCGAGTTCTTCTTCCTCTCCCTCGCTGACGCTCCCCGCCTCGGCCGTCGTCAACGCCACCATCATGGGACGCAAGACGTGGGAGTCCATCCCGGCCAAGTTCAGGCCCCTGCCCGGAAGGCTCAACGTGGTCCTGTCGAGGTCCTCCGTGGCTGCTGCTGCCGCTGCCGCCAACGACGAAAACGCGACGCCGGCGACAGCCGAAGCGTCGCCGAACTCGATGGCGACGAAACCATTGTTCGAGGGCGCCGTCGCCGCGCCCTCCCTGGACGCGGCCCTGGCCCTGCTCTCCTCCCCCTTGCTCTCCAAGCACGTCGAGCGCGTGTTTGTGATAGGCGGCGGGTCGGTCTACGCCGAGGCGCTGGAGCACGCCGGGTGCACGGCCGCGCACGTCACCCGCGTGTTTGAGGACGACGTCGACGATGCCGCTCCGACGTCGTCGACCTCGCCGGCGGCGGCCCCCGAAGCGGGAGGCGTCCCCGACGGCAACCCGTTCGGCTGCGACGTCTTCTTCCCGCGGATGGACGCCGCGCAGTGGCGCCTGTGGGCCACGGCCCCTCCCCGGTCGGACGCTGGGGTGCGCTACCGCTTCGAGACCTGGGTCCGGGCTCAGAAGAGGGAGGAGGAGGGCGGCGACAAGGGCGAGGGCGGCGGCGCCGGGGGCGCCGCGGGCGCGCCCTCCGCCGCCCCCTCCCCCGCCGCGCCCCCCGCCTCCTTCCCCGAGGGCGGCCCCTCCGACGGCATGCCCCCCGGGACCTCCGCCGCCGCGGTCCGGCACCCCGAGGAGCAGTACCTCGCGCTGATCAGGGAGATCCTGGACCAGGGCGT
>Ga0315284_10009799_pt1 | contig 13641 bp, 20 predicted proteins | sample YL17G09_16_MG_FD_203696 | JGI IMG/M metagenome (GOLD analysis project Ga0315284, IMG submission 203696) | Sediment microbial communities from Yellowstone Lake, YNP, Wyoming, USA - YL17G09_16 | ecosystem: Environmental > Aquatic > Freshwater > Lake > Sediment | place: USA: Wyoming | collected...
ATATTTCTCATACCGCCAAAGGTAATTCTAAAGAATTATGCTCCGATGGTTTCATTCATTACTACACTCATCCATTGCTTGCTGTATTGATGAACCCTGTTCATGCTGATTTTAAGTCCCCTAAATTATGGGAAGCAGAGGCATCGGGTAAGATAATTAATGAAGCATTAAAGTCAGGTTGTAAGACTTTGAGGACAATTAAGGAAATTCCATTGCCAGAGGTTTCCGGGGTACAGAAAATTGCCTTTGGGATTTTGTGTGCTAAGGAGGTATGTAAGGGTAAGGCATGGAATAAGTGGGCAGACAAGTGGTTGAGTGGAGAGGATAGGAGCAAGGAATCTGCTGATGCTGCTCGTTCTGCTGCTTATTCTGCTGCTAATGCTGCTAATGCTGCTGCTAATGCTGCTGCTAATGCTGCTAATGCTGCTGCTGATGCTGCTTATGCTGCTTATGCTGCTAATGCTGCTACTGCTAATAAATCAATTAATTTTATTACATTGGCTGAGAAGGCAATGACTTATAAATAATTGTTGACAATTAAGTATAATGTGGTATAATCCATGTATGAATAATGTTGAATATACAGTTATTGGGAAGCATTCTATTAACCAGCATGTTACGAAAACATTTATTAATAAGGATATTGCCAATGCATTAAGTTTTGAATTAAAGTCTCAAGGATATGATGTTGTAATTAACACGAGTAACGAAGTGAAGAATGAATCTATGAATAAAGTTCGGTATTTACATTTAGATTGTGAGATGGGTGGACGAGATTTAAATTTCTCTCTTCTCACGGCATACTTTTTAGTAACCGATGAAAATTTTAATAAACTTGATGATTTATCACTTTTATTAAAACCTGATGATGGAACTTACATTTTAAGTGGAGAAGGAATGGGAGTTAATAAAATCAATTTGCAAAAACATGATAAAGAAGCAATTGCTTATAAAAGTGCAAAACCTCTATTATTTAACTTTCTTAAAAAATGGGGACCTAAGTTGATACCAGTTGGTCATGGAGTAAGGGGAGACATTAGTCATATTATAGATAAACTTATATCAGAGGGTTCATGGAACCAATTCTGTACATATCATTATATTGATACTAGTGTGGTTTTGCAATTCTTGCGAGCATGTGGTAAAATGCCAATGGATTGTGATGGAAGTGTTGAGGCATTGTCAAAATATTTCTTAATTGAACCTACTGATCCTGGTGAATATCCATGTTATCATAATGCTGAATATGATACAATTATGACTATGAAAATTTATCAAAAAATGATCGAACTTGGAAAGAATTAAGAAATTATTGGGTTATGTTAGAATTAAAAGAAACCGAAGACAGTAAAATTTATGTTACGAGTGATTGGCATTTAAATCATGCTAAGAAATTCATTTTTGAATCGAGAGGATATTCCTCGATTAATGAACATAATGATGATATTATATCTAAGACAAATGAAATTGTAAGACCTAATGATAAATTAATTAATTTGGGTGATTTAATATTAAACTCTACCATTGAGCAGTTTGAAGAATTTATTTCTCGAATCAATTGCCAGAATATTTATTTGTTATTTGGAAATCATCCTAATAGACATTTTAAAGAAATTTATAAACCAATGGTAAAATCTATTCTTGGAAAAAATTACACCGACAATAGTGAAATCTATCCTTTAAGATATAAAAATATAATCTATATGGGAAATTATGTAGAAGCAATTATAAATAATCAAATGACCATACTAAGTCACTTTCCATTATTGATTTGGAATAACATGTCAAGCGGTGCAATATGTTTGACAGGTCACAGTCACGGCAGTTGTGACAAGACTAATTCAAAGGGAACCTTTGGTAAAATTTTAGATTGTGGATGGGATGAGTTTAAACGTCCTATTTCTATAAACGAAGCATTTAAAATTGTAGAAGATAAGAGATATGAGTCAATTGATCATCATGAATAAAAATAAAAATATGAAAAATAAAAACACAGATACCCAATTCAATATTATAACCATAATTGGAATTATATGGGCAATAATATTCATAGTTACAATATTAACTAAAAATAAAAATATGGTGGGAGTTTTAGAATTTATATCATTCACATGGATTATTTGGTTTTCATACTGGACAATTTCCAGCATTTGGAAATATGCCAAATCTACTTCTAAAGAAAGTGATGAGGATGAAACCCCCGAATCAGATACTGGTTGTAGCAGTGGTTGTGGATGTGAAATTCCCAAAGAAGAATTTACGAAACCGGATAAGCAATGATGCGTATCTATTAATGTTTCGTTGTGGTAAACATAAATAAAATAAAAACATATGAAGAGTCCTATCAAATTGATTATTAGTGGAATTGTAGTTTTTGGAGCATTGGTGCTTACGCTCTTGGCGTTTAAGATTGTCACCATTCAAGGCAACCAACTGGGTATTAAAGAAACATGGAGTCATGGTGTTGAGAATGATGTCTTGCAACCTAAGACATATTTTCTATTTCCAGGATGGAGTCAAACCGTATTTAAATATGACGGTTCATCTCAAGTATTTGTTATGAATGATAAAACAATGAGTCAAGAAGGAAAAAATACGATTGGTCGAGAAAAGGATTCGTATCTAGTTCAATCTCAAGAAGGGCAAGATATGAAAATTTCTTTGAACTTGCGTTGGAGGTTAAATCCAGCTAAACTAGTTAATATCCATAAGACTGTACGTATGGAAATTGAAGAAAAGATTATTCGTCCAGTTGTAATGCGAGTTGTTAAAGACGAAGCAACTAAGATGAAAGCTATTGAAGCATATTCTGGTGAAGGACTGGTACGTCTGCAAAGTAATATTCAAAAATCACTTATCGGAAGTGATGGCGGTGAAGGTAAGGAACTCGCCGAACGGGGTATTATTGTAGAAAACTTTGTCATTGAGCATATTGAACTTGATCCTAAATACATCGAAGAAATCAAAGGAAAGCAGATTGCTACACAAAAGACTCTTCGTTCAGTCGAGGAACAAAAAGCAGCAGAAGCACAAGCATTGGTTGCTAAATCAACGGCACAATCTGATTACAATAAAGCAGTTGTTGAAGCAGACCGTGATGCAAAGGTAAAGGTTACGGCAGCTCAAGCAACACAAGAACAGCAAGTGTTGGCGGCAAAGGGTAAGCAACAGCAAGACACAATTGAAGCAGAAGGCGCAAAGGCAAAATTGATTGCAGAAGCAGAGGGAAAGAAACAAGCCATGATTGCGGTAGCAGAAGGCACTTTGGCTATGGGAAAAGCAGAGGCGGCAGCTAAGGAATTGCTCCTTAAAGCATATGATGTTAAGGGTGCAGATGCTTGGGTGAAGGTTGAAGTAAGTAAGAACCTTGCATCAGCATTTGCAGGTATTAAAGGATACCTCCCAGAAAAAATGACCATAAATACTTTCACCGATAACTTTATGAAGGGATTGGATGCAAGTACTGGCAATGCAGTTGTAGGAAATACAGTTGCACCAAAATAACTATAATTAGTTGACTTATATTCCCATTTACTGTATTCTAATATGGTAAATGGGAATTATGTTATTCCCAATAAATATAAAGTTATGGATTATACACCTAAAGCAGAACCTTCTCCCGTTGCGGCACCGGTATCATATGATTTACAAAAAGATGTTACAGGTAAACCAGTACCTAAACGTATTAATGTAATAACTGATACTAAGGGAAATAAAGTAAGAGTGCCATTTGCACCACGAAGTAATTGTAAAAAATGTTATGGTCGTGGATATATTGGAAATAATATGGCGGATGGAAGTATGGTTATTTGTCGAAAATGCTATCCATTTCAAAGTTTAAAATAGGAGGTCACTATGGTTGGAATACATAAACGATTTGATAAAGCATTGTTTAAGGCGAATGACCCTAAATCAAGAAAAGTTGTTAAGGAATATCTTCTGAAACAAGAAATTCCTGTTGAAGATAATCCGAATAAATTTGGAGTTGACTTAATTTCAAAAGATGGTAGTCTTCAAATTGAGATTGAACACAGGTTAGTTTGGATAAATGAAGAATTTCCATTCAGCGAGGTAAATCTTCCTGAAAGAAAAGCGAAATTCTTCGTTGAGAATTCTATCGCATATTTTATCTTATCTAAAGACTATTCTTATATAGGAATGGTTAGCGGTATAGTATTGCGAAAGCATATGGTTGAGACTAATCTTAAAGAATCGTCCAATAAATATGTGCGTAAAGGAGAATACTTTTATAAGATTCCAAAAAGTGCTTTTAAGTGGGATAAACTATAATATGTCAAAAAATAAAAAGTATCGCATTCCGTTAACATTTGATAAACTGCGAGAAATCAATAGTGCTAGATGTGTCAAAGACATTCGTCCATTGGATTCTTGGACACCATTGGAATGGTCTGCTTGTATAGCAGGAGAATGTGGTGAATTGTGTAATTATTTGAAAAAACAAAAGCGTGGCAAAATAATTTCTAAGACAGAACTTGCTCATGAATTGGCAGATATTATTACTTATGCAGATTTACTTGCGGCAGCATTAGATATTGATCTTGGAGAAGCAGTTCGTAAGAAATTTAACATTGTCTCTAAAAGATGGCACAGTAAGTTTAAATTATAAATGTGTCCCAAGTGCAAATCAATTGATTGTAGAGAGATATATCATTATCCTGTCATAATAGATGAACTTGACCATAGTCATATGATATGCAATAAATGTTCATATGAATTTAATAAGTGGAATGAATCTTTTGACCGTATTAAAGAAGTATTTGGACATAATTTTTCACAATATTTATAAAGTGAAAATCATACTTGACAATTGAAATGGTTCTGATATAGTTGTTGGCATGATATACGAAAAAGACGCTAATTTATTGGAATTCCCTTTGGATGGAATTATTCACAGTGCTAATTGTTTTCATACGATGGGCGGAGGAATTGCGCTTCGTATAAAAAACAAATTTCCATCTGCCTATGAAGCAGATTTGAGAACTACATATGGAGATAAGTCAAAATTGGGTACTATTTCTCTTGCAGTTCTTCCTTCTAACCTTCATATCTATAATCTTTATGGTCAGTTTTCTATGGGTGCTGGTAGGCATACTAGTTATGATGCGATTTGTGAAGGATTGGAAAGGATTGAATTTCATGCTCGTGATAATGCACTTAAGAAAATTGGTTTACCTGCTCGAATGGGGTGTATGTTGGGTGGTGGCAATTGGCGAGTAGTAAGGGCAATCATTGATGTGGTATTTGAGAACTCTCCACTTGATTTGTATATCTGTAATTATCAGGGTTAATATGTGTGAATATTTAGATAAACTTAAAATTGTAGCAAATTCATTTTGTATAATGGATGTTAAGCGATTATCCGATGATTTGCTTAATATTACTAAGTTTAAAGTAGGTAGTGGAAGTCATAGCAATTTGCATCATTACGGTACTGGTGGTTTAATTCGTCATACATATGAGGTTGTAAACTTATGTATTGTAAATACAAGGGCATTGAATCTTGATTCTGTTATTGATCCGATTGAATTATTTTTTGCGGCATTATACCACGATGCAGGTAAAATATATGATTATGAAGAAAATGATAAGGGAGAGTGGGTTTCCACTGAACATAAACGTATTATTCATCATATTTCAAGGTCAGGTATAATGTGGAGCAAACAGGTTGAACTTTATCCTAGTTTAAATAAACTATACCATGATAAAGTTCTTCATGCAATTTTAGCCCATCATGGAAGACGTGAGTGGGGAAGTCCAGTTGCACCGAAGTCAAGAGTGGCATGGATGTTACATCTATGCGATGGTATTAGTGCAAGAATGGATGATTGTGAACGTATTGACCTAGTTAAATTTGATAAATGAATTTATGATAACTTACATAGTAGTTAAAAAAGGAAATGGAAAGTTTGCACCAAGAATGAAATCAAGTATTGGAGAAGTATGGTTTAAAGAACCATTTGAATATGATCTTTTATGCGATGCCATCACCGCTATTACGGTAAAGAAGAAAGCACATGACATGAGAGAAGCGGAAATTAAAGAAGAAGTAGTTTTTACATTAAATTAATATGGGAACATTTAATCTTACATGCTGTGTTACAAAGACTCCAATCATTGAGGGAGATTGGTGTGTTATTTTGTTATTTAAGGTAAAGGCTAAGAATGATTTATCTGATGAAGGTGATGGACTTAGATTTGCATTTGAATCACATTTCTTTGAGATTTATAAAGGTAACTATGAGGGGTATGGTAGAGTGAGTGGATGTCCTATTAATAATCTATGTGTTTCCGATAAATATCTTATTTATGCTATTAGTAATGAAGCATGGGAACATGGAATCGTTATTTCTAAATCTGATAAATTTAAGAATCAGAGTGTTAGTATTGATAATACAATTGCTGCCAACTTACAATTTCGAGATGCAATGCATTTTGAAATGAGTAATCCTTCGATTGAGAAACTAAAGGAATTGGCAGATATTCTTTACAGACCGAATTGGGCAACATTTGGTAAGGAATATAAGATAATGTCGGCGTTACATTCATTTTGTAACAGTAATCATTTCAATATGTTTATTGAAAATAATAGATATGGTGGACAGAGTATTAATTCTAAAGAAATGCGAGAATGGAACAAGTTGCGTAATATTAGAATTAAAAATTTAGAATCTACAATCGAAGAATAACATATGAGATTATATACCTGTGAGGCATGTATTAACGGTCAACATGAAAAGTGTGAACTTATTACTCGTGTTGAGCCAGGAAGGTGGGGTGGTTCAAAATGTAAATGCCCATGTGAAGGAAATCCTAACTTTAATGATCCTAAAGAAATCCATGAATCCTTGATGAAACTATTGGAGAAAATACCATGAGAGAAACTATACTTACAATAATTTTATTTTGTCTGTTACTGATAGCACTTGCATACCTAACATCAAAATTTTACCCACATTAAAAATATTATGGAACAATTACTTGCACATCTTGGCGGCGACTTTATATTCCAATCGGATTGGATGGCATTAAATAAGTCTAAGCGTACATTGCCATGCTTAATCCACGTATTGCTTTATACATCAATATTCCTGTTTGTTACAACATCGTGGAAAGCGTTGGTAGTAATTGGCGGCACACATTTTATTATTGATAGGTTTCCTATTATTATTCGTAAGTTGATATGGTATAAGAACCACATGAATTCAACACTATCATATCCTCGCTATGAATATTGTGATACTACTGGATATTTTGATGACAGTCCTTACAATACTTGCAAAGAGGGACAAGTGGATACCGGAGGCAAACGTCACTTTTATATAACCATTTGGTTATACATCATTACAGATAACCTTATACACTTATTTATTAATTACATGGCATTGAAATACCTCGGTTAACCTTTTATTATGAAGAAAAATATTTGCGTAGTCCTATTACTAGTTGTACTAAACGGTTGTGTTAGTTCTGGCACACCTGTCTATTATTATTCCGAACCATTCCCAGTATATCCCGCACCATATGTGGTTTATCCTTATCCATATACTTACCGTTACCATTATAATTATTGCCCACCACCACAACATTATCCACATCCGGTAAGACCACCAACATTGAGGGGTCACTGAAAGATTAAAATAAGTGTTGACATTGGGATTGGGTATGGTAGATTGTCTAGCGTAACGAGAAATAAACGCTAAAACAAAAAAACAAACGATATGATTCCAAACGAAACAATTCAGACAATTCAGACAACGGGTATTGGGGTTGAAGTTATTGGTAACTTCGATTTTGCGGATGATACTAAGGCACGTATTATGCAATCTCTTTCGGATAAGATGTACACTCGCAAGGAGTTGGCAGTTATCCGTGAGTATAGCAACAATGCGAATGATGCACATATTGTTGAAGGTAAGCCTACCAGTGAAATGGTAGTTACGCTTCCTACGATGATTGATTTGACTTTCAAAGTGCGGGATTTTGGAGCAGGATTATCGAGGGATGAAATTGCGAATGTATATTGTATTCTTGGTCGTTCCACCAAACGTAATTCTGCTGAACAGAACGGCACATTGGGATATGGTTGTAAGAGTGGATTTGCCGCTGCTGATTCATTTACGGTAACTTCATGGAACAAAGGTGAGAAGGCAATTTACAATTGTATTAAAGGAGATTCGCAGACACTTAATAAAGTAATTGAACTTTCTCGTTGCCCTACCGATGAACCAAATGGTATTGAGGTATGCATTCCGGTCAAGCAAACTTCTCTATGGATTTTTCATTCGGAAGCATCTAATTTCTTTAAATTTTGGGAGAATCTTCCTACAATTCTGAATATGACTGAGCATGAAGTGGAGTCAATGATGAAATTTCGTAATACCGCACCGACTCTAATTGGTGAAGGTTGGAATATGCGTCCTAAGAGTGATGGCAGTGCTATTGGCGTTGCTTACATGGGTGGAGTTGGATATCGAATTGATTGGAATGTATTGAATTCTCGTATGGCATTGGATTCTAAGTCGAGGGTGTTATTTGATCTTCTCCAGAATAACGATGTGGTTTTGACGTATAAGATGGGTGAAGTGCAATTTGTAGATTCTCGTGAAGGGTTGGAATATACTGATCTTACTATTAATGCGTTAACTACACGTATTAAGACTATTTTTGAAAAGATTACGGAATCAATTCAGGATAAGTTTACTAATACCAAATCTTTGTGGGAAGCGAAAATTGTTTATAACGCAATTTTTGGAACTGGATTGCTTGAACTTGAGAAGGGTGAGAATGCTGATTGTATTGATAAGATTAAAATTCTTGATGGAAATTTGATTTCATTGGAATCTTCTTTTAAAGGTACATTTAAATGGAATGATGTTGTATTGGATAATTCTTCATTTGATTGTATTAATAGATTTGATAACAATGAACCAGATGCTATTGGAAGTAAGTTTACTGAACCATTATCTCCTGTTATGAAAACATATCGTCGTAAAGGTGATCGCACCAAATTTAAACGGTGTGGAGTTGTCCATAACGATATCGTCGCCTCACATCAAGTTGCAGTTGTATTGGATGATATTGATGTTAAGTCATCTCATTCTTCTGCTGCTAGGTATTTGATTTTCAATGATAAATCAGTTATTAAAACGGTACATATTCTAAACTTTGTAAATGATACAATTCGCAGTAATTTCTATAAAGAACTTGATTTTCACACTGTTCCGGTCATTAAATTGTCAGATATTATTGCCGATGTAAAGGGATGGATGTCTGCTAATAAAGGTACACGTAATACTAGTGTTGGCAGTGTTGGCAGTAGAGATGCACGTCAATTGGAATATATGGATATTGAAAGTGGAACACTAGAAGTGAATTCGGTATCTCTACGTGACCTTACGGGCAAAGTAATTTATATTAAACAGGCATCTTCCAATGGAAGGCGCAGGCGCAGTCGCCGGAATCAGGTTGTATTGAGTGACGCTTATAGCGTAGCATATATTAATGGAGTTATGGAAAATATTAAGACACTTGTGGAAGAATCCGATCTCGATATTGATAAAGTTTATATTGTAGATAATAAGACTTTTAATTCCAAATGGTTTTTGAAAGCAAAGGAATCTGGAAATTGGATATGTGTATGGAAATATATTACTGATAATATTTCATTGGATAATGCTTCCGTTGTGGATTCTAAAAATTATAATGCAATGAAAGAAATTGCCCCGGCGATTGCGGAGATTTTGAAAGATAAGATTGTTGATGAAAACAGTCCTATCTTGAAGAAGATTGATACTATTAATACATTTAAATCTAATTCTAAGATTGCTAAGTGTATTTCAGAATTGTACTTGTGGCAATCAGTTATTGGGGACAGTAAAGGCAATGTGAATTTCGCATCATTGGAATTGGAAGTGGATACCCGGTATCCTTTCCTAGACAATAATGTATTGAGTTATGGTACAACTGCTGAATTAGAAACTACCATTACTTATATCAATGCAATGGATGCTTATATTAATTCTGAAAAATATAAATTCACCGTTGATATTTGTTTTGAACAAACAGAAGAACTAGTAACTAATTAAAATATTATGGACTTTTCATTTTCGGTAAACAGTTATGATTCTGATGGTGATATTGTGGATGATGGAATCTTTATTCATCTATATGGAATTGCCGTTAGATTTAAAGATGTGAGCGAGCTGGAAGAGTTTGCAAATTCAATTTTAAAAAGTCTTCCGGAAATACGAGAGAATATTAAATCGAAGAATTATTAAAATTTTCATTGACTTTATCTAAAAACCATATACTATTACTCACATAATAAATAAGAAAATAATATGAACACAAAAATTACAGCAATGTCACTCACTAATGGAACACTTACTGTTATCATTGATAATGGTGCCAGTATTCTTACTGCTAGGGCAGACCATCCACGATGGGATGATCTTATAGAAGCATACAAACTACAGGACGAATCTCGCATTATCGCATTACTATCTATTAAAGTGGTCATCGAAGAATATAGTAATGGTGATTTATCAATCAATACTACAGGTGTCCTTTATAGGGGGAATCCGATGCACACAATTGATGCCGAACGTGTTATGGCATTTCTGAATGAAGGATTGCCATTCAAACCTCTGGCAAATTATATTGCACGTAAGATGAAGAATCCTTCGGCTCGTGCTATTAATGAAATGTATACATTTCTTGAACATCGTAATATGCCAATTACTCCAGAAGGATTTATTATTGCATACAAAGGTGTCCAGCAAGATTTCTATTCGATACGTGGAAATAAAGAGACAGTTGTCATTCAAGGGGAAGTTAACGAAGATGGTCAAATCTTGAATAGTGTTGGTTCTGTAATCGAAATTGAGCGGTCTTCTTGTGATGATAATTTTAGAGTGGGATGTTCATTTGGACTTCATGCTGGTTCTCTTGTATATGCTAAAGGATGGGGACCTCGTGTCATATTGGTACAAATTGATCCCGCTGATATTGTATCTATCCCAGAAGATTGTAATTTTCAAAAACTCCGTTGCTGTAAATATACTGTAATTGGAGAATTTACCGGAGCAATGCCAAACCATTATACTGCTGAATTTTCTCCTAAAGAAAATGTAGTTGAAGAATGTTGTAAAAATTGTGGTGCATCGGATTGTTCTTGTGAATGGAATACTTATGACGATGATGATCTTGTTGAAGATGCTGGGGAAAGTAGTTATTATAATGGGTTTGGTAAAGGGGAATCTGATAATGCAAATGGCAATCCTCCAACATATATTGCTGGTGATGAAAATGGTTCGGATAGTGCTGAACATGCATCATTTATTAAAGGATATATTAAAGGTTGTTCTTGGATATCTGAATGATTTCCCGTACGGAAAAAGACAATGTTTCTAGCGTTTCGTTGTCTCTATGGGGTACATGAAAGTGTGCCCCATATTAAATTTATAAAAAATATGAATACCACGATTGTATTTAAATTAACTGATGAAAATGGTCAAACCTTGAATAATACTCAATGGGGAAATAATATTTCCCATACCGCCACAGGTAATGATAAAGAATTATGCTCTGATGGTTGGATTCATTATTATACTAATCCTTTACTTGCTGTATTGCTTAACCCAATTCATGCTGATTTTAAGTCCCCTAAATTATGGGAAGCAGAGGCATCTGGTGAGATAATTAATGAACCATTGAAGTCAGGTTGTAAGACATTAACAACAATTAGGGAAATTCCATTGCCAGAGATTTCTTTGGTGCATAGAGATGCGTTTGGGATTTTGTGTGCTAAGGAGGTATGTAAGGATGAGGCATGGAATTTATGGGCGGTCAAGTGGTTGAGTGGCGAGGATCGGAGCGAGAACTCTGCTCGTGCTGCTCGTGCTGCTGCTGCTGCTGCTTATGCTTGTGCTTATGATGCTACTTATGCTTGTGCTTATGATGCTACATCTAATGCTGTTCATCATGCTGTTTGGTATGCTTCTAATGTTGCTGCTAATGCTTCTAATGTTGCTGCTAATGCTTCTGGTTGTGTTACTCGTGCTTCTGCTAATGCTGCTGATGCTGCTGCTTATGCTGCTGCTTATGCTGCTAATAAATCAATTAATTTTGTTGAATTGGCTGAGAAGGCAATGACTTTTAAATAAAATATGGAAAACTTAGAATTAAATAAAATAATTAACATTACTTTGAAGAAGTATCCAAAGGCTAGAAGAAATACAATCGAAGAATTTTGTTTTCATATTCCTCCGCATAAGAAAATTAATGACATGATTATCAATTCAGATGCTTATGCATATAATTGGAATAGTGATACTACGAAGGCAATTCGTCATGTATTATCTATTACTAATAGACTATGAAAAATAATAAAAAGAAATACTGTACACAATGTGGTTCTTTAAAGACACCTTTCTTTAAGGGAACATTTAGTCCAATTAATGGGCAACGAGAATATAAGAATATATGTTCAAATATGAAATGTGAAATTGGATGTGGTAAAAGAACGGGACATATATTTAGAAATATGTTTAGTCTTAATAATTCTTGCAAGAATTGTGGATTTATTTCATTACTTGTCTGCGGACTTTAATTTGGAAATGACTTGACTTTATTTTAGAATGATGTATAGTTCAATTATATTAAATGAATTTTTCAAATACACAACTGTTCATTGAACGATGTCAGAAGGTTCTGGAAGGAACCTATACATGTAAAGAAAATTTAAATTTTAGTGGCAGATTTGGATATAAATTGGAGTCTGCATTCGATTTAAAATATCTTCTTAAAAATAAGTATGGTTGTGACTTCGAAAGATTTGGAGTAGAGATTAAATCAACAGTACGTAAGCGTATTACTATATTTGAAATTGGAAGTAAAGACGAATTTATATGGGATATGAATCCATTTCAATTCCTAAAAAAATTTGGAACTGATGAATTAGGAGATGGATATACTCGGCATGACCGTAATCTTGATGCTAAAATCGATGATAATTACCTTCATCTATTTTATAATGATAATAAGATATTTCGTATTTCTACAAAAATGATATTACATCGATTTAAAAAATTGCGATGTGTTGCTCTATTTGAAGGACATAATGTTTCTAAAAATACGAACATATATACTGAGATGAATTTAATAGAAAATCCGATTTTTACAGTGAATGTTATTAAACAAATGTTGGTTGAGAAAATATTGAAAATAGAAAGTCGAATAAAAACAAATACAACTAAATCAAGAATAAAAATAAATAATACAAATGCCAGACTTAGATCACGTTTAATATTCAAAATAAATACTAAAAATATGAAAAAAATGACACCTGATACAAATATCCTATCTACACTAACTCCACAGAATGTTCCTAAATTGGAAAATATTCCGGAAGATATCTTTAATAAAACTTCCATCTCAATGGAGACTGATGGTGAGGTTTATTCTTCCATATTGCCACATGGATATTCTATAGAATATCTTAATAATAATAGAACTATTGAGGCCATTATTAGGTATGAAGGAAGGGAATATACGATTTCAAATCGTCTTGAATTTGTTACTCCTGCGATGGCAAAACAATATGTGGATACTATTGATCAT
>Ga0315284_10009800_pt1 | contig 13639 bp, 14 predicted proteins | sample YL17G09_16_MG_FD_203696 | JGI IMG/M metagenome (GOLD analysis project Ga0315284, IMG submission 203696) | Sediment microbial communities from Yellowstone Lake, YNP, Wyoming, USA - YL17G09_16 | ecosystem: Environmental > Aquatic > Freshwater > Lake > Sediment | place: USA: Wyoming | collected...
GAACAGGAACCGGTAGGCGTCCTCCTCGATCTCGGTCACCTCGTCGATCCCGATGAACTGGTACTCGCCCCCCTGGAACGAAAGCTCGGAGCCGGCGCCTTGTAGGTACCGGAACGTGAGGGTGGCGCCCGAGGGGAATCGCCAGGTGTAGTCGGACTCGCGCCAGACCGCATCGGTGGGTCCCAGCCACTTCTTGGACAGATCGATCAACCCGTTCGGCTGCATGAGCTCCATGTAGCTTGCCCGGGCGAGCAGCGCCGAGTAGCCGGGGACGTCCGCGTACTGCAGCCCCGCCCCGAGCAGAGCCACAGACTTACCTCCTCCTGCCGCACCTCCGTAGAAGGCCTCCAAGCCCGTCAGGATGAGGAACGCCGCCTGCTTGGGGGTAAAGGTCACGGGGATGTACCGGTTGGTTCTTGGCCAGAAGCTCATGAGGCTTTCCTTTCCTTCTTGGCGCGGCTGCCCGTAAAGGCCTCCCAGCGCGCGATGGCAACCTCGACGTATGCCGGATCGAGCTCCACTGCGTTACAGCGACGCCCGGTCTGCTCGGCTGCGATAAGGCATGATCCGGAACCCACGAATGGATCGAGCACCAGATCCCCGAAACACGAGCTGTTGTTAACTAGCCGCGCGATGAGGGCGACGGGTTTGGCAACGGGATGTTCGCGAGAAGCCTTCGGACGAGGAAACTCCAACACAGAGGTCTCTGCGTTTCCCCCGTACCAATGGCCACGACCCCGGCCTCTTGGCTCTTCCGAGGGCTTGGCGAGATACAGGATCGGCTCGTGGCGATAGTGGTAGTCCGAATGACCGAGCACCATAGAGTCCTTCTGCCAGACGAGTCCTTGCAGAAGGCGCCATCCAACCGCGCGCGTTGCATCGGTGAAGATGAGTGATGCCTCACCGGCCGGGTAGAATAGGTAGATGGACGCCCCGGCTTCAAGGACTCCATCAGCGATTGAGAAGGCGCGTTGCAGCAACTCGGCAAGCCCGTCTCGACGATCGTTTTGGATACGAAGCCGGCGCTTTGTCTTTCCTTCATAGCTGACTCCATAAGGGGCGTCAGTCAACAGCAGCCTCGCCTGCTCCCCGGCCATCAGGCGTGAGACGAGGTTTGCGTCCGTTGCGTCCCCGCAGGCGACACGATGCTTCCCAAGCAAGAAGACATCGCCGTAGGCTGCTCGAGACGAGGCGGGTAGATCTGGGACCTCTTCGGGATCAACGACCCCGAGCTGTGCTTTCAGATCTGCTTGAACGGCTAGATCCGCGAGAAGCATCCGCAGCGCCTCGTTTCCCGTTTCCACCGTGGCAAGGAGCGCTCGAAGCGGTTCCGGATCGATTCCTGCCATGGCCGCAAGTGGATCGAGGCTCAGAAGAAGCTTCGCCGATTCTTCATCGTCCAGATCAAGGATGAGCACGGGCACTACGAGGTCGGGGTCCATCGACTGACGCAGATGACCGTCGAGGATCTCGAGCGTTCCCCCGGGCAGTTCCCTGGCAAGGATCGCATCAGCAAAACCGACCTCTGAGAGAATGGCGCGAAGGGCATCTCTCTGGGCCTTGGGGTGAGTTCTCCAGTTCCGATCATTTGGCTTCAGATCGCCGGCGCGCACGAAGCGCAATTCGACGACACGCGTGCGAATGGACTTAGCCTTCATCTTCTTCTCCTCTCTGGTGATAGCTGCACGAACATGTGGGATCCGGGCAGGCAGGAACGATGACCGCGCCCGAGGCGATCAGCGCATCGACCATCGCCTGTAGTTCTTCAGGCGTCGGCACGTGCAGTGGTTCGGCGTCTTCGGGTTCGTCAGGAACAGGTTCCGACCAACCCTCCATCCCCGGTTTAGACCTCGCCTTGTTCTTCAGCCACAGGGCGGGATTCGATTGAGCCACCTCGATCTCGCGCTTGATGCGCGCGCGAGCGCCCGCTTGGTCGACCTGCTGGAAGAACGCGGCAAGCTGCGGGAGTGCTCCTCGGGTCGGGTGACGACCTTCCGCACGCTGACGCAGCTCTCGGAAGGTTCGGGGTGCGATGCCGGCAGCTTGTGCGGCCGTGTGGTCGGTCGCTCCGGCCTCGACGGCAGCGAGTATCAGGGCTTTCTGCTCGTCGGAGAGTTTGGCTCCAGAAGGTCGGCCCTTAGACCGCTTCTTGCGGGCCCTCCCGGAAGATTCGCTTGTCATGTTCAGCTCCTCACGGTGCGCAACGCCCCAGATTCTTGAATCTCTGATTCGTAGGGGTGTTCCGCACCGCCGGTGCTGAACCGCGGAGCCGCCGGCTCCGCATGCCTGCATCACGCGCAGGTCTCTACGTTATTACTCTCACAAGGTAGCACAGAATCCGCCGCGTGTGAATGCAAAATCGCAACAGAGGTAGGCGCTGCAGATGCCTGCCCCGCAACGGAGATGGCCGGTCACTTCGACCTCAACAACCAATCGGTATCAACGCGCGTTCACATCTCACGACGAGACGCATACTCGCGCGCCAGATCGATCGGGCAACGATAGCCGATGACGCTCATCGGTATCCTGCGAAGCCTGTGATTCAACCTGCCGATGTCAGCGACATCCAGCCCACCGTCTATATACACATGGGTTTCACACTGGAAGGCGAACTCGTTCATAGATCCCAAGACGCTTCGGCTCGCGGTCCTCGCAACATGGACTGAAGCGGGGTCGAGCTTGCCGAGGGCGCCCGTGGGCAATTCCTCGGTGACCAACTCGAATGCTGCTCTGTCAACAAGCAGCCCGCCGATCGGCACAATCTTCGCCTTGCGTACATCAGGAACGAGGAACGCGAAGAGAGTGGGTGCGTGTGTGAAGAGGATGCACTTTCGTCGATCGAGCCAGATCAGGTTCGCGTACCACTCGCTCGCGCCATCGGCCGAATCGGGCTCGCCCAGCTCGGCGCCACTCAGCCCCATAAGCTTTGTGAGCTTCGCGGTACATCGCAAGACCACAGTTGCCATGGCGCACCTACCCTAACGGCCCCTCGATCGGACCTTACCCAGGAGGGCCCAAGGCCACGTGGCCGAGGAGCCGAGGTCATCCTGTGACGCGTCACAGGCACTGGCTGCGCCGCCCGCTGCGCCGCTTCATCCCCCCTTTACGGCGGCGCAATAGGCGCAGAGGCGCACACGTCGTTTCCCAGACTTCGATGCCGAAGGCAACCCGGAGACCGTTTTCAAGACCGTCGCCTTCGTCCGCTCGGCCACCCTCCCGGGCGGACCGTAGCAGCGGCGACGGGCCTCCGCAAAGGCTCTCGCGACTACGACTTGAGGCGAAGGACCCTCGCCGACTCCGGCAGGTACGGGTGCAGCGCCGCCGGAATCTCGCGAACGGGATGCTGTCCGCCGCCCCTTCTGACGAGGCGTCTCGGTTGCGTCCCGACCGGCGCCCACCCCTCAGCCCGGCTAGAGGAAGTAGCTCCGAGATCGTCGCCTCAGGGGGCGTTCCTTGTTGAACCTCCTCCGGAGGTGCACGACGCCATAGAGGGTCCACAGACCCGCCTGCGCGCCAACGGCCAGTGGCACGAGCTGGACCGATGGGGCTAGGCGCGCCAACAACAGCCCAAGAACGGCAACGAGCAACGCCGCCAGGGCAACGCGGAACTCAGTTCTGTCAGACCCGGCCATGGGTTCACCGCCCCTCATACCGCTCTTTGGCCGGATCCGCAAACTCGCTGGGCCAACGTTACGTTTCGCGCCAGCGCGGCGCACCGGCACACCAGGCGATCAGGGGGCCGAGCTTTACGGATAGCGACGCCGCCCAAGGAGCCCTGTGGGGCGCGAAAGCGCTGATTCGTCCTCCCGCGGGGCGCCTGCGAGGAGCCCATGGGCGCGCGGCAAGACTTCGGTGCGGTCGAAGCCCCGGAAGTTCGCAACCGTGCACCGCAGAACGCGGCATTGCTCCTCCTCGTTCTCGAGCGGACCGGCTGACCTTCCTAGCTTTTGTCGATCTCATGTCCGTGCGAGCGTCAGTGGGGCGGCCACTGGCGCGGTAGGCGCGCGCTCGGGCACAATCGCGACCGTGCCGACGCCCCTCGGGGTCGCCCTGCTGCAGCCTACGCACCAGGACTATGTCCAGGGCCGTGCCTGAGACCACCCCGAGCTGTCCCAGGCTGGAGACCGCTTTCGCCAGACGCCAGCCGGACACGGCAACGCCCATACCTCCCTGGATGATGGCGGGGTGAATAGGGCGTCGTGTTCGTCCGAGGGCATGGCTTCCCCCAAGGCCAGCCACAGTCAGAACGACCATACTCCCCGCTGAACTCCCCGGCGACTGCTCTGCGGCCGTCGTGGCGAGCCCGCTTCCGGCGCCCATAGACGCGCACGAGGCACGCGCTCAAGGCCGGGAGCGCGCCGCCGGGCAGGGCTTCCGAGTCCCTTCCGTCTGCGCGGATCGGGGCTCTCGAAGGCTCACGCTTCATGGGCGGGCCGAGATCCTTGATCGCGAGGCTTTGGAACCGGCACACGATCACGGCTCGTTCGTGCCGTCCTCTACCTGGTCGTCGGTGAGTGCCCCGGCATAGGATTGCTGGTAGGCCACGCCACGTCAGGAGGGGAGAGAAGAATGTCTACCCGGTCTTCTGCGATTCTCGCGTCTTCCGTCCTACTCGCGCTCTTGGTGACCTCACTTGCCACCGTGGCAGCGGCCGCATCGGACACGACGCCTCCGAAGCTCGTGTCGTTGACGGTGACGCCGAATCAGGTCGATGTCTCCACGTCATCCCAGGACGTCACCGTGACCGCGGTTATCACGGACGATCTCTCTGGGGTTAGCTACTCGGGGGATGCCACGCCTGGGGACGTTTCCAGTTACGTGTATCTCCTTTCTCCTTCAGGGAATCAGACGATTGGACTGAACGGCTTCACCTTGGTTTCGGGTGATACCTACGCTTCGACGATGACGGTGCCTCAGTACGCTGAGCAAGGTATCTGGAGGGACTGGGTGGTGTACCTGACCGATGAGGTCGGGAACTACGTTTGGCTGTACGAAGACGATCTGATCTCGGCGGGGGTGAACGAGGCCGTCGGGGTCGACCCATTCGACACCTCGTATGCCCGCACCATCACGCTAAGGCTCTCTAGGACCAGAGCGTCCGGCTACGTTGCCGCGGAGTTGGAGTCGGCGTGTTTCTGGTACGTCCCGGTAGTTCTTGAGCGCAAGACGACGTCCGGATGGAAGAGGGTCGGCTCAACGTTGTCCCTGTATGACGGCTACTACAGGGTGGGGATCAGCAAAGCTGGGAGGTACCGGGCGACTGCAACTGAGTTCGGGACCGGCACGCCGAGCCTGACGACGTGCTTAACGGCCGCCGTTGCTCGCAGGCTGTCTTGACGAGCGGTGCCCGACTCACAAACGATGTCTGTCCATCTCCCGGAGCATCCCGACCATGAGCACGCCCGCCGCACGGTCCTGCTCGGTCATTGATCAGCACCTCAAGTGAACACCGTTGGATGTTTGCGGGTCCATGCCCACCAACATAGAGTCGGCCACCGGGGGAGACTCAGGGGGTGGGGAGAGGACCGGTGGCCACCGAGCCGCCCGGCAGTGGGGTCGGCTTGAAGAAGTGCCCAGCCTGCGCAGAGATGATCAAGGCGGAGGCTATCGTCTGCCGTAACTGCGGCTTCGATTTCACGACCCTCTCTCGCAGTGCCCTAGCTCAGGCTCCACTCCCTTCGGCACGAACCAACGGCCTTGCGATTGCGGCACTCGTCTTTGGGATCGTCTGGGTCTGGGGCATCGGATCGATACTGGCTCTCGTCTTCGGCTACATGGGGAAGAACCAGATTGATTCGACCGTGGAGACGCAGTCCGGTCGCGGCATGGCGGTTGCCGGAATCATCCTCGGGTGGGTCGGCCTTGGCCTGCTCGTCCTCTACATCACCACTGTCAGCGGATCCTAGAGGGGGCGCGTTGTGAAGAAGTGCCCGTACTGCGCCGAGGAGATCCTGGACGACGCGATTAAGTGCAAGCATTGCGGCGAGTTTCTCAACGGCGGGGGCACGCCCGTCGAGCCAGCGCCAGTAGTCAAGGGACTCGCCTTCGAGCGTCTGGGACGTCGCTATCTGCTGGGTGCCGTCGTGAAGCCATCCGCACTGGGGGTGACGTCTGTACAAGCCAAGCCGGTCAGCTTCGGCATATGGGACCGGCAAGACCCGGGCTCACCGATCGAGAGTTACCCCCCGAACCCCGACGGGCAGCAAGCGGCGGAGACGAGGTTCCGGGAACTTGAGCCAGAGGCTTTGACTAACACCGAGCCACCGGCTTGTCCCAGGTGCGGGCGACAGATGCTCAGCGTCCAGGATCCCGCCTCCGTGCGGGCCAGACAGATACGAGGGTTCATCGCCGGAGGGATTCTCGGCTCGGTGGCCTCGTCGGGTGCAGCTGGCTACAGGTTCATCTGCAACAAGTGTCGGATCCGCTGGTGAGGATGAAGAGGCCTCGGTAGCGGCAGAGGACTTCGGCCGGAACGGGGCCATGTTGCTCTCAGCTGTCCTCGGTCGAAGCCGAGCACTCGCCTAATCGCGGGGCTCTGGAACCGGGTGAGGATCACTGCGTCGTTCTCGCAGCCCTCCACGTGACAGGTGCCGTAGCGGATCATTGACCGATCCTCGCGCCGAGCTCGGGCATCAGGGCTTCCTTCTTGCCACGATGCGCTCGATCGAAGCTACGGCGCTCTCCATGCGCTCGCGGGCGACGATGCTCGCGGGCGACGATGTTGGAGGAGTGGACGTGGATCAGAGGCGGGGTATAGGCGTCATCGGTCGCGGCTCGCTCCTCGATCCAAAGGAGCACGTCGTAGCCGCTTCCTACCTGCCGCTCGTCGCCCAGGTCGTGGTCGAGGCTCAGCTCCGTGACCCCACCAGCCTCGAGCAGCGCGATCGCATCCGGCGCCGTGCGCACCCAGACCCATCCGTCGAGGGTCGCTGCAGGGTCCTTGTGCCACCAGCGCTGGTGGGGGAGCCACTCGGCCGGGTCCCTGTTGTCGTCGAGCCAGATCTTCATTGTGTCCTACTCCGTCATCAGCCGGCCGTTGCCGACTGGGGCGGCGTCGGGGCCGCCACGGACCTGGCCACGTCGAACGGCTTCTTCTTCCCGTAGCTCATGTGGTTCATGATCACCTTCCACAGGGACCACGGCCTGTTCGGTGTTCACCAGGGTCGCGAGGACGAGGGTCTGTGGCTCCTGCCCGTCGGGTTCGCTTAAGAGGACGACCCTCTCCTCGTCGACGCTCAGTCTCTCCCACCAGCCCGTCGAGGTCGTGACCCGATCGGCGGTGATGATGAACATGACCTGCTCCCTTCAACCCGTGACGAACCCGAAACGCGCGCGGCGCCTAGGAGCATCCGTCTGTCCGCGGATCGCGTGAGTCGGTGGACCTGCCTCAAGGCCCCGACCGGCCCCATCCCTAGATCCACCTCACCACGATGTACTCCCTGCCTGCCTCGGGACCGAAGGCAGATACGGCATACTCCTGGGCGTTCTCCCTCGTCGGAAACAGCGGCGAGGAAGCATCACCGGAGTGGATCTGGATGAGCACCCAGAGATGCTCGTGTGTGGCGAGTTTCCCGCGCTCTTGCTCGTGGAGGTCATCGTGGATCTCGATCAGTACCGGGAGCGCCGGGATCGAGACATCTGTGAAGCCGAACGAGTGCCCATGGGTCAGGTGCCGGACTATGAGGGAGGCATAAGACGCTAAGGGGTGCTCCTTGCGGGGGCGGTCAGGAAGGCTCAACTACCTTCCAGGAAAACATGCGCGCATATACAGGCACAATCCCTGACATCAAGCCCACCGACCTCTGCGGAGGGACCTCGCTTCCCGGATATGTCTCCTTGGCTTCCCGTTGGCTTCCCTGACACGGGAACGGGTGGGTCGGTACTCGGGGGCCGGGGGAGTTCTCCGATACGAGGGAAGGGCTCCCGTGACCTGATCCTCATGTGGCGTCGCGGCAGGGCCGGCGCGAGGTGATTCCGCCTAACCCGCGGCGTTCGAGGTAGGCGCACGCTGGCTGGGAGACTCGCGTATCGTCACAGCTGTTCGTTCCCGGGAGCAGGTCTATGCGTTGGACGTGGTGGAAACGGCGCAAGAAACACCGAAGTCTCAAAGGCAGAGTTGTGGCCTGGTGCCCCGATTGCGGAGCGCCGATGGTTTCGCGTGTGGCGCGGAAGGGTCCATCTGCCGGGAAGCGGTTCTGGGGCTGCAACAACTTCCCAACCTGCCATGGGACACGAGAACTCGGACCCGATCTCTTCGTGCCCCTGTCGTCCGACAGCCCGCGTTCCGAGCCGTACGTGTGGGTCACGTGGATGGCCGAGGTCATGTCGGGAGACGTCGATTGCCAATGGAGGGCCTGGTTCCGCTCGCACTACCGGCTGCGACATGAGGCCGAGCGCGAGGGTGGGGACCTTGCGGCATGGCGGGCGACTCACACGCGGGCGCTTTCGGAGCTGACGAGGACCTTAGCCTCGAACGGGCTGCCGGCTCAGAACGAATACGCCTTCAAGCAACGCCTCCCGTGGCATCGTGAGGGGATTATCGCGGGCAAGATGGATTGTCTCGTCGACGACGAAGACACGGTAACCGTGTACGAATGCAAGACGGGGATGCGCAAGTCCCGGGATCACCTTCAGGTGATGCTCTACATGTGGGCGCTGGCCCAGGAACCGCGCTTCGCTGGGAAGCGCATGCGCGGGTTCCTCGTCTATGAAGACGACCAAGTGGAAGTGCAGCCCTACGGCAACTTCATCGATGACCTAACGCACTTCTCGGGCGTTCTCTGTGGCGGAGACGAGGCACCACGTGTCCCCGGCTACGACTGTCGCTTCTGTCCGGTCTCGGACGACGATTGTGCGGAACGCCAAGAACCACCAAAGAGGGGCGCCGTTGTGACATAGGGACTCGTCGAAAGCGGTCGGGGAGGGGGTGGCGCGCACCCTCCTCATTCCGCAGGAGGGTTACCGAAGCGCCTGAGAGTTGCTTGAGCCCAGGCACCTTCGCGGATAGCGTTGTGGGGCTTGGCGGACTAGACGCATCCATATCGGGGTGAAGACTGTGCCGAGCTGTCCAAAGTGCGGGTCCGCGATGGTTCGCCGAACCGCCCGGAAGGGGCCAAACGCCGGAGGGCAATTCTGGGGCTGCCCCAGGTACCCCAGTTGCCGAGGCGCCCGCTCGGTTGAGGGCACGTCCGCATCTGGAGAAGGGCGCCCTTCGAAGAGCGGTGGCTTGTCAGAGCGATCGGGTCCTAGAAATGGTCGCCCGAACCCTCCGAGGCCCGCAGGTGCTGAGAACCTCCGCGAAAGAAGGCTCGTCCGCTACTACATCGACTGCATCGAAAGTGAAGGTACTCGCGAGCTGGTGCTCCCCGATTCCGCCCGGTCTGAACGGTTCATGCTCCTTTCGACCGGCGAGGAGTCCGTCCTCACCAGCGACGAGGGAGACTGGCGGGTTCTGCTCGCCGACGAGAAGCTCGCAACATGGACAAAGAAGAGAGCCATGGCTTCCCGATCGGAGCGTGTCCTGTATGGCTATCCGATCATTGTCGGCTCACGTGACGAAGGTCAGGTGTATGCGCCGCTCTTCTACGCAGAGGTGGGACTGCGCGTCGACGGCAACGAGGTGCAAGTCCGGCCCGAGAGCGGCCTGATCGAGGTCAGCCTCTTCGCACTCGACCTGCTAGGCGTCGACCGCCAGGAGCGGAGCGCGATTCTCGAGCAGGTCGAGGCTGTGGACGAGCCTACCGACGCGCACGGCCGTCTCAGCGCCAAGCTGGCCTTGCTTGCGGATCTGGGCGTCTTCCCGTCAGAGGAACTGGGACTGCTCGATCCATCAGAACTGCATGCTCCGCCGGTGGACGAAGGCGTCGCGAACACGGCGATGGTGTTCGTAGGTGAGCGCGCGTTGGTCACCCGCCAGCTGCTTGACGATTTGGACGAGCTCGCACTGGCGTCCGACGCGACCTTCAGACAAGGACCGCTGGGGATCCTCCTCGGGGCGGAACAGGCTCCCCTCGCATCCTCTCCGCAACCGCAGCCAGCGATCTTGCCGACGAATCTGTCGCAAGACAGAGCGATTACGGGGGCGCTTGAGAGCGTATTCACGGTCGTGACCGGACCTCCAGGGACGGGCAAGTCCCAGGTTCTGGTAAACACGGTTGCTGCCGCCCTGGACCGAGGCGAGACCGTGCTATTCGCATCGAAGAACAACCAGGCGGTCGATGTCGTCTTCGACCGACTGGCAGCTGTGAGCTCGGAGGCGACGCCATTGCGAGTCGGCGCGGCGCGTCTGCGCGGGGGCACAGCTCACGCCATCCGGACAGCCCTTTCACGCGCCAAGACTTCGGAGCCTTCCATCAGCGCAGCGCGGCGCGCGTGGGCCGAGATGTCCGCCGCTCTGGCCCCTCTGTACCAGGTCGAGAAGCAGCGCGTCGAGGCGCTACGGCGGCTCAGCCTTGAAGAGGCCCGCTACTCAGCGCTCGCCGACGGCATGCGGGCGGCGCTGTTGCTCGTGGATGATCCGGGCGAGATTGAGCGTGCCTTGAGGACGGTAGAGTCTGCACAAACCCGAGCGACCGCCCATGTCTGGTGGCCGTTCTTCGGCTCCAGGATTCGGGAGAGGCGACGGCAGGCTGTCCACGAGGCGTGGACGACACTCCGGGAGTCGCTGCCCGCGCCGGTCGCCGACGAGTACCCGGTCGCTCTGCCGGATGAACAGCTGCCACGGATCGTCGACGAGATTGGGTCCGTGTGTCGAGTGGCCCGACAGGCGGCCGCTGTTCGTGATGCGCGCCAGCAACTGGAGTCCCTCCCCGACAGTTGGGACGTTCAGGAAGCTATCCGAGAGCGCGATGGCGACCGCATCCGCATCGGCAGGCGGCTGTTCGACGCCCACTGGGTGTCCAGAATCAGGAACGCCGATGGATCCGTTCGTAGCAGGGCGAGCACATACGCGGACGGACTTGAGCGTCTCGCGCAGGGGCGGGGAGGAAGCGCCCCCAGGCTCCGCTCCTCCGTGCGCAGCGTCCTGGGCATGTTCCCCGTGTGGGGGGTCACCAATCTGTCCGCCCGCACCAATCTGCCGCTCGAAGCGGGCCTGTTCAACTTGGTGGTGATTGACGAGGCGTCGCAGTGCGACATCGCTTCGGCGATTCCGCTGCTCCACCGGGCGAAGCGAGCGCTCATCATCGGGGACCGCAACCAACTGATCCATGTCTCGACTCTTCCTGCTAGCCAAGACGAGGTCTTCGCCAAGCATCACGGGCTGACCGACGACGACTTCATGTCGATGGGCTATCGCGTGACGAGCCTCTTCGGCGTTGCTGCTCGGCGCGTAGGAGAGGATCCCGTCTTCCTCGAGGAGCATTACCGGTCTCATCGAGCGATCATCACGTTCTCGAACGACCTGTTCTACGGCTCGCGCCTGATCATCCTCACGGAGCAGGGTGACCGGCTGGATGGACCAGCGGTACGCTGGATTGATGTGTCTGGGTCCTTCTCGAAGGGCCCCCGAGGCTCTAGCGTCGTGAACGCGCCCGAGGTCCGGGCGGTTGCCGAGACGGTCAAGTCGCTGCTCGTTGGTGACACCAGTGACCTGAGCTTGGGCGTTGTCACACCCTACCGGGCACAGGTGGAAGCGATTAGGGACGCGCTGCAGGGAAGGGTGAAGGCAGGCGACGATGGACTGACGGTCGACACTGCCCACCGGTTTCAGGGGGACGAGAGAGATGTCATCGTGTTCTCGCCCACGGTGTCGTCGGCGATGCCAGAGTTCCATGCGCGATTTGCGAACAATCCGAACCTCGTGAACGTGTCGGTCACACGGGCGCGGCGTCAGCTGCTGATTGTGGGTGACCGCGGCGCGTGCAGAGCCCTCGGCGGAGTCCTCGGACACCTGGCGACCTACGTCACCGACCTCGAGGATGGCCGGTTTGAGTCCCCACTTGAGCGACGTCTATATGAGGCGCTCGTCGATCAAGGGATTCACCCCCAACCGGGGTTCGAGGCCGAAGGGTACCGACTGGACCTTGCTGTCCAGGCCGAGGGACTGAGCCTCGACATCGAGTGCGACGGTGCGGCCTTCCATCAGGAGCAGCGGCGGGACGCAATCCGCGACGTGCACCTGCGCGACGCTGGCTGGCAGGTGTTGAGGCTGAGTGGTCGAGATATCAACAGAGACTTGGATCGATGCGTACAGCAAGTGGTCGACGCATTCGCGGCAGATGCATGAGTGACGATTCAACAATCAGAATCACGAATCGACGCGGGGAATGCCAGAAGGCGGTGGGACGTCGTTCTCAGACAGTCAGCCCTTCGGAGGGACCTCCGAAGGTTCCCCATGCTTCTTGAGCCAGTCCCGCACGGGTCTCACTGAACGGCGATGAATCGGCGAGGGGCCGAGCCTCTCCAGCGCCTTCCGATGCCCGGAGCCTTTGCGTCCGCCGTACCCCTTGTTGCGAGCGAAGTCGTACTCGGGGTAGGCGGCATCCGCCTCTTCCATGATCCGGTCACACTCGACCTTCGCGATTATCGATGCGGCGGCGATACTTGCGCTGAGGTCATCGTGAAGGGCACGGAAACGTGCGATCGGATCTCTGACCAGGCCTCTCGTAGCATCACCCTTCCTTAGATTCGGAAGGGGCTCGATCCATGCTGTTCGCCTTGCTCTATCTCGTTGTGCGTCGACTCTTCGGGCTCGCGGGTGGCTCCAGGTCGGAGGATCTGTCGAAAGACGTTGAGATCCTTGTCCTGCGTCACCAGCTGAAGGTCCTGCGGCGCCAGGCGGGCAGGCTACAGCTTCGCCGAATCGACCGAGCCTTCCTCGCAGCCGCCAGTCGCGCCCTGCAAAGACCTGCCTGGGCCTCGTTCGTGGTGAGTCCCCAGACGCTGCTGCGGTGGCACCGAGACCTGGTGCGGAGGAAATGGACGTATCGGAGGAAAGGCGCCGGAGGAAGACCGCCGCTTGATCCGGACACCCGAGACCTCATCCTGCAACTCGCCCGGGAGAACACTCGGTGGGGCTCCGTGCGGATCCAGGGCGAGCTCGCCAAGCTCGGGATCCGGGTTTCAGCCACGACCATCCGTATGCTCCTTCGCCGCCATGGGTTGGGTCCCGCGCCGCGGCGGTTCGGTCCGACCTGGTCGCAGTTCCTTCGCGCTCAAGCTCACGGGGTCCTGGCCTGTGACTTCTTCACCGTAGAGACCGTGTTCCTGAAGACGCTGTACGTCTTGTTCTTCATCGAGCTTGGGACCAGGCGAGTGCACCTAGCGGGAGTGACCGCTCATCCGGACTCGGCCTGGGTCACCCAGCAGGCCAGGAACCTGTCCTGGGACGTCGTCGATAGCGAGGCCTGCTTTAGGTTCTTGGTCCGTGACCGAGACTCGAAGTACGTCTCGAGCTTCGACGAGGTGTTCCGCTCCGACGGGACCCAGGTGATCCGAACGCCCATCCGCGCCCCCCTAGCAGGCGCCTTCGGCGAGCGCTGGGTCCGCACGGTAAGGACCGAGTGTCTGGACTGGATGCTCATCCTAGGCAGGGGACACCTAGAGCGCGTGCTCGGGGTGTACGTCGAGCACTACAACCGGGAAAGGCCCCACCGCGGACTGGGCTTGGGCACGCCGATCGATTCGCAGAGTCGGGCAG
>Ga0315284_10009803_pt1 | contig 13637 bp, 16 predicted proteins | sample YL17G09_16_MG_FD_203696 | JGI IMG/M metagenome (GOLD analysis project Ga0315284, IMG submission 203696) | Sediment microbial communities from Yellowstone Lake, YNP, Wyoming, USA - YL17G09_16 | ecosystem: Environmental > Aquatic > Freshwater > Lake > Sediment | place: USA: Wyoming | collected...
AACATCATAATTTTTGGAACAGGATGTTCTAAGCAATAGAACGGACACTTTAGAAATCCTCTAAGATTTGAATTACGCCAAAACATTTGTAGTGGTTTGTCGGTTTGAGGTTTATACTTGAAGCTGAAAGTCAAACGGTTTTGGCTGCTACTTTTAATCAGGTTTTTTTCGCGCCTAAACCTGTTATTCTTGTTTACTACTTTTTTATTCCCAGGAAAAGAAAATGTCACCTATGGAAGCTATCGTCTTTCTAGATTTGAGGAAAAGGCTTGAAGAAGGGGGAGTGCGCGCGTGGCTTGGCGAGCCTGACGATGAGAAGAAAAACCAGTCTCAAACACAATAGCACTGGCTTGCTTGTTTCTCCGGAGATGGTCCAGAAATTCTCACATGTGAGAAAGCGCGCGCTTCGATTGCATCCCTGATTGATTGAAAAATTTAAAAGCAAAAAAGGACAGAAGTAGCGACCAAGGTGCAAGAGAACGCTAATTCTCCACACTTCTGATCTACATCTGAGTGAAAAGAGACAAGAGACGCTCACCGCTCTGGATGAAATCCTGAGCAAATGTCGGGAGTACAAAGTAGATTTATTGACTATAGGAGGAGACTTGTTTGACAGTGAAAGAGACGCAGAAGTTCTCAGACCGAAGCTTAGAAGAATGTTCGATCGTAACCCGTTCCAAATAGTCGCAATACCTGGGAATCACGACAAAGAAGCATATTCGTCGAATTTGGACTTTGGACCTGATTTGAAAATTGCGACAACAGAACCGTTTGAAGTATACAATTATGAACGAGTATCTATAGTTGCCGTACCTTTTCGGGATCAACTCTCGGATCAACTTCTACATGAGCTCGAAAATGCAGCCAAAGACGTTCAGACACGAGTGCTACTACTACATTGCACATTAGATATCGGATTCGCAGGCCAAGACTTTGGGGAAGAGATCGCGAATATCTATTTCCCTGTAACCAGTGAGACTTTGTCAAGGCTAAGATATGATTATGTACTCGCTGGACATTTCCACACGCAGACATGCAAAAAACCACTGAACGGCAAACGGTTTTTCATATACCCCGGGTCGCCAGTATCCCACACCAAGAAAGAGAAAGGAAAAAGGCAAGCCGTTCTAATCGACACAGAGAAAGGAGAAACCCAAGCTATCTTGTTGGACTCATTCTATTACGATTCCGTCCAATTCTATGTAAGACCAGGGAAAGAGGAAGGAACCCTTCAAGCGTTAAAAGAATGGAAAACGCTACATTCCGCCGACTCTTGTAAGCTTGAAGTAGTAGTTAATGGCTTCTTGAAGATTTCTGAGCTGGAATTCCGAAAAGCGCTTGAGAGAGTTGCCGAAGATGCAGAAATACTACATGCTTACAGGAATGTTGAGCGCGTCCTAGATCATCCACTCTACAAAAGATTTTTGGCGAAACTCGAAGCAGATGAAGAAATCGAAGACAAAGAGAAAGTGGAAAGCTTCGTGATCGACGCAATGTCACGACTCCTTGCAGAGAGGAGGCTAAGAGAATGAGATTGAAGGAGATATTTATTCGGCGCTACGGACCAATTTCTGGCCTCCACCTTCATCTCGCAGCTGGTCTTCAGCCGATTTATGGTTTGAATGAGTCAGGAAAAACACTTTTTATCGACGCTCTACTCAAAAAACTAATCGGCATTGGAGCCGGTTCGGACCCCCAGCTTGACCGAGTCGAAGAGACGCCAGAGGGATATATTGTCCTTGAAGACAAGGGTCAAGAAGTAAGACTTGGCGAAAACGAGACGTTAGCCGCCTATCTCACCATCGAGCCTGATGAGCTTAGAAACATACTCGTCGTAAGAGATGGCGACCTACGGATAGTTGACGAGGATGTCTTCTACAAGAGAGTTACCGACAAAATCACCGGACTCAGGCTAGAAGACATTCGAAAAATAGAAGAAAAACTTAGGGATAGTGGGAAACTCACAGATGGGTTGAAAATTTCAGACACAATCAGTCATTTGAAAGCGAAAAGCCAAATGGATTCAGCTGAAAAGCTCAGAGATGATGCTATAAAATATGTCGAAAAAGCCGAAGCCGAGGGCCTGCAGAAACTAGAGGCAGACATTTTTGAATCAGAAATTCAGAAGGCCCAACTCATGTCCAGCCTAGATTTGTTGGAAAAAGCGAAGAAAAAGAATGATTTCCAGAAATTGAAGGAGGACCTTGAGTCGGCGCAGAATATTCAATCCGAGTTGGACAAAATGCCAGAGCAAGGGTTCCTATCACTGAGAGAGAAGCTAACATTATTCGAAGCAAGCGAAAACAGACTTCCTCACTTTCACCGAAGTAAGGAATTCTTCCAAAAACTTTCATTTCTCTTTTCAATAGGAAGCTCTGCAACTTTCATAGTTCTTCATATCTTGAGAGAGATGAATGCGTTCAATCTCGTCATCCCATCTATTTTGCTCGTTCTGACGGGAATCTCTATGGCATTATGGTTCAATGCAAGTCGTAACCTATCAGAAAATGAGCAGAAACGCATGTCAATACTCAGAGAGGCTGCAACGATAGGCTTAGAGGCCAAAGATATTTCGAGCTTGAGAAAAACCCTTGGAGAATCGGAAGCAACTTCCAGGCAACTTAGAGCCAAATTGAACCAGAAACTAGGAGTACTGAAAAAAGACCTGAAAATCGAGCTCGATACTCCGAATGAGGTAATAAAGCAATCTTCAGAGAAACTTGGTGCCATTGAAGAAGAGATCGACCAAACTGTAGACATAGCTTACGATCAGGCAAATTATGAACAAGCGCAGCATATACTAGGTGAATTGAACACCAAGTCAAAAGATCTAGGGGAAGCATTGGAAAAGCACTCAAAGGCCTTAGAAGACTTCGCGAATAGAGCTTATAAGCTGAATTTTCTTGGGTTCCTAAACAAAGAACTAGACCTCCAAATCAAGAATTTGGATTCGCTCAAAGATCTCTTACCACTACTTAGTGAGCTGCAAAACAAGATCAAGCAAGATGCACACATGGCCCTGAAATCCATAGAATTGTTTGACATACTGGAAGAAGAGGAGAAGGCAAAAGTCGCATCTCTATTCAAAGAGGGAAATCTAGCATCACAACTTTTCAGCAAAACAACCCGTGGCAGGTATTCAGATGTGCAATATGATTACGAAGATGAGGTGATTATTGTGCGCCGACCCACAGGGGAGACATTCTCACCTGAGAAATTGAGCAGAGGCGCCCGTGATCAGTTATATCTATCAATAAGAGTAGCATTAGGTCAAATGCTCCTAGAAGGACAAAATGGCTTCTTTATAATGGACGATGCGTTCATTTCATCCGACGATAAAAGAATCATGCAGCAAATAGATCTCTTGAAAACGATTTTGGATATGGGATGGCAGATAATTTACTTTAGTGCGAAGAAGGACACAATCGGTCTGTTGTCTAAAGCAACACAGAACAAGGTCGTTACCTTGAAGCCCCTTCCTTGATCCAAAAGCTGTCAAAGCCCGCCGCGAGTTTTCACTTAGCGCGCGCTCGATTCGATGATATTCAATAGTCTCCAGTATCTCAAATTTGTAGCGCGCGCGAAGAGATTAGCGGGCTACGCGATAAGGCTCAGAGGAGATATGAACAATAATCGATCGATCAATGCCCCGCGCGCGCACATGTAACTTCGGAGTGACATCAACCATTGGTAAATCTCTTTGTCTTCCTTTTGCTGAGTGTTCTCAGGATCAAGGCGCTGTAATTTCTTACCAGTTTCATATCTACGTTCTTGATTCTCCGTTTTTTTAGGACTTCAGAAAATATATCATCTTCAACAAGGCAGTATTTCTGCCATCTTTCATCGTCCGGCAGAATCACCATCTTGGCGACAAGTTCTTCAAGTGAGAGTTTAGGAAAAAACAGGTGAGGGACTGTTTCTATCAATAGGCAGGTCCCATAGTAATCAATCGCAAATTCTACCCATGAGTGCTGCATTCCCTTCTTCTCAGACAACAAATAGCCCCCATTTACGACTTCAACTTTGAATCCAAGCTCTCTCAGGACTTCACAGAATATTCGTGCACTTTCATGACAACGAATCGCTTTGACATGACCAGTCGAATCTCTGTGCAGGTCAAGCAATAACAAGTAGATTTGGACAACGTGCTTCTTCAGATTTTCCGCAGGTTTGCATTCATTCATCTGTAGCTCTCTTACAACATAATGCTGCTACATCTTGATACGTTCCCGTTCTCCTCGCCAAAGTTCCTGAGCGGCGCGAACCATTGGAAACTTGTTCATATCAACAAGAGGAATCAAGGTTTGATTGGATCTGAATAAAGATTCGCTTCCACACCGATCTGTCTTTCTGTCTGCCTCACGATGAATTTGGCAAGCAAGATACCGAGATACAGTCTCTTGAGGATTCTGGCCTGTAAGTGCCCACCTCAAACAATCTGCTGAACCATGTCTTTGTTTCCTATGCGCACATCCGCCGCCATCCTTCGCTGGCTCATCCATCCACTGATTTGTCTCATCACAGGCTATTAGACTGATGCCCTTGGACATACAGTATGAATTGTGAGCTTTTCTTGTTTTCATCGAGTTCCCCAGTTCGAATCGTTGCAAATCGTCAAGTGACTGGTGTTGATCTTGCGGATCAAACATTACCCAATTTTCACTTTGTGTTCGAGCATTTAAAAAGGTAGCGGAGAAACAACTCCGCGATACTCACAAATCCGCGCGCATGCGTGTTCCTAAAATGGTCAAAAATGGTTTTAATTCCGTTTTTGAATTCCCGGAGGCTGATTGCTTCAAAGAAAACACGAGCATGTAGGGAGTGCAGAATTCCCCCCAAGCCCGAAGAGAAGAATAAAAACCATTAGCGCGCGCTAGGAAGAGGGAAATTTGACTGTGATTTCTGGCATATCTATACTTATCTTTGGTTCGAATCCCACCTACCGCGCCAAAAAATTCTTACAGATTCAAAAAACCATGAGCTATTCTATGCTTTTCGAGGTACGATTTTTTCGGAGGGTGCTGATTAGGCAAGGTGATCTTTTTTCCATCCATCTTGGAGATTGCTGAGTCGAGTACACGACTCTTCGTCTTAAATGAATCTGACACACAAATTTCATATCTGTCAGATATGCAGAAAATACCTTTCTCGAATGCTACATCATGAACGACACAGAGACAAATACCGTTTCTTAGGTCAGTGGCTATACTAGGATCATCCTTCACCGGTACTATATGGCACCCTCTCAGAAAAGCGTCATCGTCAACATCGCACGCTGCACATTTTGTTTGATAAATCTCTAGAATCGCATTTCGAAAAGCCTGCTGAAATTCTCTACTTCTAGTCACTCGTTGCGAGAATTTGGCTCCTCTTTTTATGTCCACTTCATATTGCTGAATAGTCTTGATTCCTTTGATTATCTCTAGAATTCCAAGTTTTTGTACCTCCTGCCTTGTTAGAGGAATGATTGTCTGCAACCAATGCATTTGTCTTTTAATCTCTCTCCTTTCCAGAGAATACCACTTAACCGGAAGCGTATGTTTAAAGTCGCTTGCCTGCCTGTTAAAATAATAATCGCCATTGACTTGACCAACTCCCGCGATTTCACTTTGGCCCTTATTAGCAACGACAATATCTTCATTCCTGATTTTCTTGAAACTAAACAGTTGTTTGGCATCTCGAGTGAGACGTGCTTTATAATTAGGAAGTCTATATTCTCCATAATATCTGAAAAGCCTGGTTTTGATTTTCTCCATGCTAAGGTTTGTTAGGTCGCCAACTTTATCCCATCCCATAGCAATCGTTTTTTCTTTAACACATAATCGCCATTGCCTTTCCCAGCCTTGTGGATCCTTTCCCCAATCCCAAGGAGAGATCTTCCAATAATTAGTGGTTTGCATTTTGATCTACACAACTTTTTGTTATCTCACAATAAAAAGCCAACTAGCGCGCGCTTGGTTGGCTCCTCGTCTCAATATTCGCTTGACAGGTTAGCGTGTGCTTCATGGAATGATCATCCTGCTAGTTCTTAAATAGTCTGCATATGTTTCTTTGTTGGAGGTTGAATTACACCTTGTTTTCACTGCTGGCCGCTTACTTAAGCAAAATTGTGCCCCAGAATCTGCTTTTGACCGAGCGAGATCTAACTAGGTACGCAGAAGAGCGGGGATTAAACATAAGACCGGAGGATTTAGAATATTTTGAAGAACTCGGATTGCTGCCTCCGTTATGCAGGTTGAAGTTGCCTATTGTTGAAGAACGTCAATTAGATGGTGAAGTCAGAAGAAGGTATGCAGCTCTATTTGATATATCGCATGAATTGAAAAATTGGTGCGAAACAGGACTCTGCGAAGATCCAATCAAGACTAAATTTCGCCCATGGAAAGAATACATGGTTACTCAGGTTCCTCAGCTTTCAGGCTTGTGGCATGAAGACGAAACAATGCTCCAATGCAAAGGTCGAAGTATCTGGTTCTGGGAAATGATAGACGAAGACACAAAATTCATGGTAGCCTCACACATTTCAGGAACAAGAAGCATGGAAGACACAATAGCAATATTCCAGAAGGGATTTGACCAAAGCAAAGTAAGACCCAAAGCAGTTTTCGTTGATGGCTCTCATGTTTACAGTAGTGCGTTCAACAAGGTTTTCTGGACAATGCGAAAGGATACAAGACCTGAGTTAGTGCAGAGAGTTGGAATACGTGCTAGAGAAACAAACAACATAGTCGAAAGACTTCACGGCACACTCAAGGACAGAACAAAGCCAATGAGAGGACTCAAATCTTTTGAGTCAACAAAACTGCTTCTGGAAGGTTACGCGGTTCACTATAATTGTGTTAGGCCTCACCAAAGTCTAGGTGGCAAGACTCCCGCGCAAGCGGCAAGGATGGAAGTACCTAGCAACTGGAAAGGGTTGATAGATCAAGCAATCAAACAGGAAGCAGAGCTTCTTGTTAAGATACTGAAAGGAAAAGAGGAAAAACAAGAGTTGAAGGTGATAAGTAAATGAAGAAAATCTTAGTCAGTCTTCCTGACGGAGTGGTTGAAACCTTAGACAATGAATTAATAGGCAAAGTCGGACAAACACGCTCCGACACTCTCCGCACAATAATCATGAATTGGCTGTCCGATCAAGGTTATCTTGCAAAAGGTGGAAAACATGAAGAAAAGCAAAGTTAAACGAGAACCATCTGAGGAAATAGACCTTCTAGACACGATGCTTTCTAGCCTTGTTGAGTTACTAGAGGAAAAAGGCATCTTGACACAAGAGGAATATGAAAAGCGAATCATGGAAAAAGTAAAAATCAAATAGCCAAAGACGTTAAAAGTCTAGCAATTCCTTATCTTCAAGTATGGCCGTCAGTGTCTTCGACAAGAATACTCTCTATTATGGAGACAACCTAGAGGTACTTCGCAAACATTTTCCACCTGAATGTATCGACTTGATTTATCTCGACCCACCTTTCAACAGCAAAGCAGACTATAATATTCTCTTCAAAGAGCAATCAGGTGAACAATCAGTAGCACAGATTCAAGCATTCAGCGATTTTTGGCATTGGGATAAGACAGCGGAGAAAACATACTTAGAGCTTCAAGAAGACCCAAACCTGAATGATATGATAAAGTTTCTACATGCACACTTGGGCATAAATGACATGATGGCTTATCTTGTAATGATGACAATTCGCCTTAGAGAACTTCATCGAATTTTGAACCGAACAGGGTCGCTCTATCTTCATTGTGACCCTACCGCAAGTCATTATCTCAAGATAATTTTGGACAAAATATTTGGAGCCAAGAATTTTAGAAACGAAATAGTTTGGCAAAGATTCAACTTTCATGCAGATGCACACAGATTTGGAAGAGTGCATGATATTCTTTTGTTCTATACTAAGACGGGTGACTACTTTTGGAAGACGCAGTACGGAGAATATAAGGAGAAGTATAAGAAAAGCCATTTCTACAATATAGACTCTTCAAGTGGTCGGAATTACCGACTTAGTGATGCCACAGCCAAAGGGCAAGGACCACCCAGACATTTCAATGGGAAATTGTTGGAGCCGCCAGCGGGAACCCATTGGCGTTGGTCACAAGAAAACATCGATCGGTTAGTGGCTAAAGGGGTCATTGTCTTTACTAAAACTGGAAATCCAGCGGTAAAACGCTATCTTGATGAGGTTAAGCCTGCTATTCATTCTATTTGGGCAGACATCCCCTCAATTAATTCTATGTCAAAAGAAAGAATCGGATTTGAGACTCAGAAACCTTTGAAATTGCTTGAAAGAATCATTGAATCTAGTTGTCCTAAGGACGGAATAGTCCTAGATCCGTTTTGCGGTTGTGGCACAACTATTATGGCAGCACAAGAATCAAAGGTTAAGCGAAAATGGATTGGTATAGATGTTACTCATTTGTCAATTTCTTTAATCAGGGCAAGACTGAAAGAAATCCATGTCACAGTTGGAAAAGACTATCAAATAATCGGTGAACCAGTTGACTTTGAAAGTGCGGTTGATTTGATGAAAGTTGATCCCTCAGGCTATCAATTCCAACTTTGGGCTTTGTCGCTTGTGGATGCATGGCCAGCAAAATCAGTCAACGGTAAAGAGACAAAGAAGGGAGCTGACAAAGGCGTGGACGGATGGATAACTTTCAAGGAAAAAGACAGCCTCAGTCTGCAAAGAATCGTTGTACAAGTTAAAGGAGGAACACATGTTGGAGCGCAACATGTTAGAGATTTGTTGGGCACTCTCGAAGCAACAAAATCAGCTATGGGTATCTTGCTGACTCTTTATGAACCCACTAAACCAATGAAAGATGCAGTTTTTGAAGCGGGTTATTATGAATCTCCTGTCTGGGGTCAGAAATACCCTCGAATCCAGATTTTGACAATACCCGAACTACTTTCAGGAAATAAACCAGAAATACCTCACACACATTAGACGGTCAAGAAATGGGTAACTTAACTTAACAGTACCCTTTGCTCGGAAGATTCTTAAGAAACCACTCTTTTCCGAACTGCGCTTCTAGTTCTGGATGTTTTCGCAACACACGTGAAAGTCTAGACTTCTCCAAACCCCATTCCTGCTTTGACTTATAAGCATGCCCTCCAACTTCTGTTTTACGTAATCGTAGTACCATGAATAAAAGACTTCCTTGATTCAGCAAAGTTGCACACACTGCGAAATCACCACCATAGGCGCAGCTTCTAAATGTCTGACAGGAATTAACTGACCGTAACAGCGCGCGCTCTTTCAAGAGGTCGTTTATCGGCTTTCAGTTTTGTTTGTCTTCTGTCTTTATGACAGTCACGCTAATCTAGGTAAAGAATTCGAGAATCCTTCTCTGGTCTTATTTACTTTCTCACGCGTGAGAACACTTCAACCAGCGGCGGATGGAAAGAATGTCAGCTTTCTAAATACTTTTCTAAAAATACTTGGCACGTCCGGTGCATCTTCCAAGAGAGTGGATAGCATGCAGGAAAAGTTTGAACCGAGAGTTTGAACCTATCCCGGGCTACTGACGAAACTACTATGTCCTCGCGCGTGCAAATCAAGGTTCTTTGTCCAAAATAGCCTAGAAGCGAGCCCAGACTGGTAAAATGGTGCCGGGGGCGGGATTCGAGCCCGCGACTTCTGGACACTGGACGCCTTTTTGGCCCGTTTGTTGTTCTCCAGATTATGAGTCTGGCGCCCTGGCCAGGCTAGGCTACCCCGGCGCCGTTGTCTTGCAATTTGGATTATGAAAGCCACGATTTAAGGTTATTCGGTTCCCTAACGACTTCTTTGAAGAGTTGCCTATGTTCACTTAGACTTGGCAAGCGTTGGAATGGGACTGACATGAAACTCTTTTTTGTTTTCGACATATTGCGGAGGAAGAATAAAGTTAGTTACTCTGTACAGAACAAAATAAAGTTGGGTATGGTATAATGGTCTATTTGGCTTGCTTCTGCATTTCCAATAAGTGTCTCGCAAGTGTTGAGAATGTTAGGTATCGATAGTGGATTTTGTCATCAAGATTAATCAGGAAACTGTGAAGCACGAACTTGCTTTGAGGGATAAACTGCTTCATCCAATTCTGGAAATCCGAATAATCAGAATAGTCTTTATGAAGGGAAATCACTACTCCGTTGGCATTTTCTCCCAAACCTCTTTCAATCATCACGGCCTGAGGAATTTCAGACAGTCTCTTCCCGTATTCTTCGATTAGTTTTCTCATGGCTTCCAAATCGCTGGGTGTTGCGAAATCAGCAAAAGTTAAGGCACATATGTGAAATCCGAGTTTGTTGAAATCTGGAATGATCGTGTACTCTCTTATTGCCCCCATTTTCCTCAGTCGCTCAGTCAATCTGCTGATGGTAGGCTGAGAAACTCCAAGCGCTTTGGCCAGTTCTCTGTCGCTTCTGTGACTGTTCTTCAATAGCTCGGCGACAAGCTTGAGTTCGATTTCCTTCACTGAAACCACCTGTCCCATTTGTGTGGTAGATTCCATCATATAAAACCTGTGAATCTGTTGTAAGAATTGGGTCAGAGCAGACTACTCTACTTCGTACGATGAACAATTATTTGAGAGATGCGATTGGATGAGACTGAAAGAGCAACTCAAAGAGCTGAATGTAGCAGTAGAGAACTTGAGCACTAACAAGAGAACTGTCTTAAAGGAAATAGCTCAAGATGCAGAAGGGCTGACTATTGAAGAGCTTAAGCTCCTAAAGCAAATGACCCTGAAGTTTACTAATAAGAAAAAGAGTCAATAAAGAAGAAAAATTCAAGTTCAAGAAAACCAAACACAATAGTCTTTTTTTCTTTTCTATTTGGATTTTCTTTAGTAGTTCTCAGATATCTGCTTCAGTCAACAATCTCTTTATTAAAGTACTTTTCAGGTGGTTCTCTTTGAATATATACACCATGTCCTGCTTTTGAAAGCATTTTCTTCTTACAGAGTTCATTTAAAGCAAACCATAGAGTTGTTTTAGGATAGTTGTGGCCTTGGCCCGCAAGTGCACCCTTAATCTCAGAAAAGGTCCTCTTTACTGCAAAATAGTTCTGAGAGTACATGGATATTAGCATTTGTTCAGGTTTTACTGGCTCCCCTCTTTGAGAGACAATCATTGTTGTGCCAACACTTACCGTTTCATTGACAATGGTAATCAAATCATCTCTAGAACTAATCTTATAACCAATTTTCTCCAAAGCAGAAAGATACTCCATATATGCCACAGGCATTTCACTTATGCAGGATTTTGCAATAAGTATTCCAGCTGCTCCTGTATCATGTGCACCCTTCTTATTTCTTTGGGAGTAGGCATATTTCATTCGGTTAATCAAAAATTGTATTTCATCAATTTGTTCAGATAATAGACTCATTACCTTATTTGCCCTATCCTCAAATTTGAGAATCTCTAGTACCTCAGGATGTTTATCAGCAACAGCTAATCTGTTGACAAGCCTCTCACTAGCAAGACCACAACGAATCACAGCGTCACGAAACTCTCTGGTCATGAATTCCTCAAAAGCATAGATATAGTGCTGGAAGAAACAGATGACTAGGTCAAGCTCCTTATAGATAACAACTTTGTCTTGGCTCTTTGGCAGTGCTGAAAGATAGTATTTGTCAATTACTTGTGTCAGTCTATCATGCCCTAGATACTTCTTGTGCCAGATGTCAAGAACCCATTTGAGGTCTTTGATTAGTCTGCTCTCTTCTTCATTACTTAAAGAGAGTTTTTTCCATGCTGTATCACGCACTCTATCAAGTATATCCTGTATCTCACTTTCATCTGGATACTTCCTTGGTTGGTCAGACAATTCAGTTCAAGCTTGGATTATACTTGTGAAGACTTAAATTGTTATCTCTAGTAATTAGATTTGATGCAAATGATTGAAGAAAAGAAACAAACATCTGGGTTTAAGATAAAGTGGGCAGACAGAGAGATCGAATACTACGGTGATAATGCCCCAGACGTGTTCAAGACGGTTTTCGAGTATGTCAAGAGTGCCCCAATTACCAATGTTCCATCTGTGCCGCCTTCAACTCAACCTCCAACTCAGCCACTAACCCAACCACCAACTCAGGAAGCAATGAAACCACCAACATCCACTGTTGAGGGCGATATATATGAACGAATCATGAAAGATGCAGAGGTGACCAAAGAGCAAGTCCTTAGCGCAATCAAGTTTGAGAAAAGGGCAGGATTTTCTGAGTCGATCCCTTGCTTGCCATCTCATCCACACGTCCGTGATGCCGTTGTTTTGGTTTCATATGCACTACAACTGGGATTTCAGAGGACATTGATTGAAGTAGCAGACTTGAAGAAAATATTGAGAGAAGATGGCTATCCATTACCGGGAAGTGAGTTGGGCCTAATATTGCGGGATTTTCGAAGAGATAACGTGACAATAACCTCACAAACAAAGGGGCAATACAAACCTTTCAGCCTCGCGAATAAAGGATTGGACAGAGCTAGGAATTTGCTTAAGACTGGTAGTAAATGAGCAAAACCATAAGGAAACGAATGGAGAAACAAGAGACTAGAGTCTGGCTCCTAACTCCTCAATAACAGAGTTTACTTGAAGATATTAGAGCTAATAAAAGACCTTCTCCAATCCCTATTGGTCTAGACTCTCCTTTAGGCAGCTACTCCTATAAGGCCACTCTAGAGTAGAAGTTAGGATACAGACAGGCATTGGAGAAGAAGCTCAGAGAAGCCAAGAAGAAGAGACTCAGGGAGCATAAGAGAACTTAGATATTTTCTTCTCTCGTAATATTCCAGATTCAAGAAGCTGGTTTAAGAGCCTTAGAGCCATCCATTGTTTTCTAGAGGAAGAATGATGGTGTCCATAGTGCTATTTAATCCGCTTGACGGAGAGAATAGTATTATATATTAAGACACCATGCAGCATACACGAAGAAGGCAAATCGCAATGTTGGAAAGAATGGAGATAGGAGAGCACGTCAATCAAAACGAACAAGTGGAATTGAAGGAAAGAGTAGAAGCCACACTGACCAAACTACGCGAGCTGAGAGAACGAGTCGCTGAGCTGAAACGAAGATGCGAAGAATTCAGAGAAATGGAAGCACAACGCCTTGAAAAGCCTGAGAGCAGGCTAAGATGTGACAAATGCGGGCATGCTCTCAATTCTGAAGATGGAGTCGTCATCAAAGATGCCAACGGCGAAGCGAAGAGCCGCTATCACAAAGCATGTTTCCAAGCATTGTTCAAATAGCAGATGTGTTTGATTCGAGAACGGGAAAACCCTACCCCTTCATCAACTTCTCCACGGTTGAGCTTTTCCCAACGTAGACTACGTTTGCCGTTCCGACGAAAATGCCGGTTTCTACGACTCCTGGAATCATCTTCAGGTCGCATGCGAGTTCAGCGGGCTTTTGTATAAGTCCGAATTTCGAGTCCAGAATTACGTTCCCGTTGTCAGTTATGACAGGTCCGACTTTTCCCTTTCCTTCCCGTAGAACAGGTCTGCCCTTTAGGGTTTTCATTTTGCGCATGACGAGTGGGACAGCAAGAGGGAGGACTTCTATTGGTACTGGGTGACCGTTTTCTCCGAGGATTCTGACTTTCTTGCTTTCGTCGGCTACAATGATGTTCTGTTTTGAGGAGTAGGCAACAATCTTCT
>Ga0315284_10009806_pt1 | contig 13636 bp, 11 predicted proteins | sample YL17G09_16_MG_FD_203696 | JGI IMG/M metagenome (GOLD analysis project Ga0315284, IMG submission 203696) | Sediment microbial communities from Yellowstone Lake, YNP, Wyoming, USA - YL17G09_16 | ecosystem: Environmental > Aquatic > Freshwater > Lake > Sediment | place: USA: Wyoming | collected...
TCGTTTTGCTAATTCTTCATCTTCTCTTAATTGGTTAAATTGTTTGAACATATCAGCTTGATTTTTAATTGCACCATAATATAATACATCAAACTTATTTTTTTCAACAAAAGGTAAAAAATTGTCTGCGCTTGTCGTTATGTATTCAAAGTGAACATTAAAATTAAGAATTCTAATTATAACTTTCGGATCTATATTAGCTCCATAAACAGAATCAGGATACCTATTTCCATAACATTGGCCATCCTTTTTGTTTCCAATGAAAAATTGGAGTTGGACGCCTGGTAAGTTTTCGATCAATTTACTTAAATTTTTTGAATGGCGATAAAAATCAAACATGGTGAATTGATCAAAAAAATCAGCAAACATCATAAGCACTTCTGGAGTTACAGGGAATCCTAAATAATTTGTTAATCCATTTGCTTCTAAACCATCACAAATAGCAATAAAGAAACATTTACTTATTTTTAATCCAACAATACCATTATTTGATTTAGTTTCAATAATAATAGATGATTGATCAAAACAAATGGATTTACCATTTACATGACTATTCATAAAGCTATTGATGGCTACGATATTTTCATCATCTAATTTAAGTGCAATAATCTTTTTGTCATCCATTTGAGATGGAATAGTAATAGTATCTGGAATTGATTGACTATTACCCATGTTATAAGGTTGAAAAGTCTAATGTTAAATATAATAATGGATCTTCCAATGATTTCAATTTTCAATTTTTTTATTATTCAACGATAAATCATTAACTATTTTTTTACCCATTTTAATAATTTGTTTCTTTTTTTCATCATTTAATGATTTCCATTGATTTACATATATTTGGTTTCTATTTTTGAGTTTTTTTAAGTTTCTATATATAAAATAATAATACAATATTGTCCACTGGATATCCCATATACCATCATTTTTTATGTTAGATTGTCTTTTTATATATGATGAAGATGATATATATACTTTTGTAGTAGTTAATCCACCATCAGCATACATACCCATTGAATAAACATTATTAATCATAATCCAATCATAACTATCCAAACTAAATTCCATAAACCATTTATACACTGAATCTGGATGTATTTGAGATAAATTCATAAAATTACACATTATCATCAAACGACATATATGATGTAAATATCCATATTGAAATGCTTGCTTTATAACTATATCTATAAGTTTAATCCCAGTTGTCCCATCATACCATTTTTTATTTAGGGTTTTATCATTGTTAAAATAATTACTAATCATCCTATCATACGCATGTAAATATAATAACCTAGAATATTCTCTCCAATTTAATTGTCTAATAAATCCTTCCACTGCAAATAAATACTTTTTTTTATTATTGTTATCCAATTCATCATAATATTTTAGTATATACTTGAGTATGATATTTGGAGTAATTAATCCATTGTTTAATTGGGGTGATATAACCGAATGAAATAAACTAACTGATTCTTCATCAATGGCATCTTGATATGCACCAAAATATTTTAACTTATGTTTAATAAACATTTTGAAATGTTTTAATGTATCAGCATGTGTAACCGGATATAAATATATATTTTTAGGAACATAATTTTCACTATAATGATTCGTAAATGTTTTTTCAACATATTTAATTGCATCATCATAATATTCTTTTGATTCAATATGCTTTTCAATTGGAATATTGATATTGTTATCTTCAATGAATTTATTAAAATTTTTTCCCGGAATAGGTTTTCTATTTTCTTTATCATATGAATAAGAACCACCAATAGGATTTCCATTATTATCTAATAAAATGTTTAATCGTTTTCGTTGCCATATATAAAAATTATATTGATAAAACCTTGAAGATTTTTTTGAATTCATATATTCAGCTAAAGATCCCAAATCAGATAAAAAAGATGGACTATCATAGAATTTACTTATTTGATCATACTTTCTGATGTTTTTATCAATTCGTACATTTAATAATCTATCAACTGGATCAATAATATGTATTATATTATTTGTTTTATATTTACTATGTATCATATCAAAAATATATTCATTGTTGATATTCCAATTAACATATATTATTTTTGAATTAGTATTTTTTTCCAAATAGGTTTTATAATATTGCATACTCGCTCGTTGATAAATTAATTTCAATAAATTAAATTTTAATTTTGTTGTTTTATCTGAAAAATATATTGGATCTTCTGTAATTATGAAAACATCAATAATATTATAGTCATATGGTAAAAATGATAATTCAAATAATTGATTTGGAAATATTATTGCGATGTTTTTCATATATTAAATAATTAATATATTATATAGATGTTATCAGAAATAATCCATCATTGTTACACAGGTTTTGGTGATTGTGTAACTGGTTTTGTATCAAGTTACATATTAAGAAATAAATTAGAAAAAATCACAGGAAATAAAATTAAGTTATCAATAAATTGGAGATTTGTAAATTGTCCAAATATTGATCCACAATATATTAACAGAAATTTTATTAATAGGAGAGAACGATCAATGGCTGATTGCAGATATTCAGGTGAAGATGGTACACTTGCATTTTCACGTTATTATAATTCACCACAAATGGATTATGATATTGATAACCGAAAATATTTAATTTTTATTACTAATCAATATTTAGGAAAAGTTTTTGTTGATATGACTAGGGATGAAGTTAAAGAAATTACATTAGAAGCTTATAATTTTTTTTGGAATATAATGTTAATAAACATTAATATTTCACCAGAAATAAAATCATATGATTTCAATAATGTGATCATATCATCGATTCGTTTAGGTGATAAATATTTATTAGGTAAAGAAAAATTGCCTTCCGATGCATTAACTAATTACAAATTAATAAATAAAATAAATTATCCAAATGTTGTATTATTAGGTGATGTTGATAATAACATTTTAAAGGAACAATTTCAGAATATTAGTGAAAAGAACATAATATCATTTAACGGAAATATATCACATTCAAGTTGTAGTCAAATGGATTCAACAACATGGGAGAAAATATTTAATGATTTATATATCATGTTGAAATCCAAAGCAATAATTATGATGAATAATGATAGTAATTTTATTAGAATTGTTTTATTTATGAAAAATAATGATCATGAAATATATGTTGTTAATGATAATAACCTAGAACGTGTTAATGATAGTTCAACATTATTTGCTAAACATTATGTTTTTTAATAAAAAATTGATTTAAATATTGAAATATGATTGATTAAATGATAGATAGATATATAATAATCATGGTAAATAGACACTTTAAAATTGTATATGATGATAGATATTTTGGCGAAGTATTTAGTAAAACTCCAATAGATGCTGCCACATATGCATTAGATATGTTAGTTAATGTAAATAACCTTAAAAAAAAAATTTATAGTTCAGGCGTTAAGTTTTGTATTTTTGAATTAACTGATAAAAAAAAGTTTAATTATATAGGCAAACGTAAACAATTATGTGTATCTCTAAAACATAAAACAGGAAAGATAACCACATATGAAAATAATATAATAAAATATAAATCATAAATTATCAATTAATTAAATTAATTTTTTGATAATTCATAAATAGTTCGAACAATAATTTTTTTTAATTTATGTCTAAACAAATCTTTAATAGTTTCATTGTTATTAAATAAATCATACCATTTAAGGTGATGAACTAGTATGTATTCTCTTAATACTTTTTCACAGAATCGTCTAGTAACGAAATATTTTTCAATATACTTAAATATGAATTTATGATCATCCTTGTCAATATCATGATTTGCATTATCCGAATTACTAATTAATTCAATTGTACCTTTACCATCTGTTTTTGAAACTTTAAAATACTTCAATAAACTTTTATAAATAGGATCTTTAAATAACCATTTTTCAGTTAGTTTCGTACAAAAATAATCAATTACTTTATTTTGATAAATTGGATCATCATTTAATATATCTACTTCATCATAATATGGACTTGTTATTACTGGATTAAACGTTAATATTGGTATCGTCCATTTGCCGGTGATAGGATCCCTCAATGTAAAATATAAATCATCAATATTTGTGGGCGTTAAAACAAAAGACATAAAAACTATATTTAATGTTGAGAATTTTTCGTATTTTTAATTTTGTTTATTAATTGTTCATATACAAAATTCTTGATTAATTTATAATGTTGTTTTACTCTATTTGAAGTATTATCTTTTTGTTGTATATTAATATATTTATTGATAGTTGATACGAAAAAATCATAATCAAAATAAGTTTTTATGATAATATTAGATAAATCATCATTCGGATTATCTGATATTATGTTAAATGAAATTTGGTTATTTATGTGTACAATATAATCTTTCATCCATTGTTTTTTAGCTAAGTCATAATAATAATTTAACACTGAATTTGTAATATTATCTTTATTTACTATGAAAATTTCCCACGCACAATTATGAACTCTCTTAATAGTATCAAATGGTAGTTCTGTATTATCAGTTGTCCATTTAATTACTGCATCAAATGATTTTAAATTATATAATGATTTAACAAAAAATATTGGATTAAAATAATAAGACATCATGATTGATTCTTCAGATTCAACATCAAATAAATTTAAATTACAGTTAGTATAATCATTCATTATTTTGTTTTGGTTTAAATTTATTTTATCGATATCGTATTCTTTCCTTGATTCTATTGCACATTCTCCATCATTCAAAACTTTTTTAAATTCAAGTAATCTTGGGTGAAATATTGTTTCATTTTTTGTATGACATTTAGTTATGCACATTTCATTGTTATCATATAGATCTACACTTTTCATTATAATTAAGATGTAGAAATATTATATATGATACAAAAAATGCTATAATTATTTGAATAAAAATCTTAACAATTAATATACATTTTCAATGTCCCAAACTATGGAAGAAATAAAAAAGTTAGCCGCAGATGTTTTTACATTACGTAAAAAATGTCAAGATTCAGGACAAGTTACTGAGCAAAATATTCAACAAATGCGGTTATTACATGGTAATGCAATCAAAATAGTATATCAATATATTAAACCAACATCTGATCCTATTGAAACTAGCATATTGATTAATTTAGTTGATTCTATGGGTAAAAGTATCCTCAAAAGTGAAAAACAATTATACAAAAATAAAATATATATTTCAAATTCACCAAAAGAAATTAAAACACAAGAATATACACTTAAACAAAATGGTGATAAATATATATTATCAATAAAACCAACTGAACAAAAACCAGATATTAAAAATTTTTCAGATACTAGCATGAATGTTTTCTCAAATGGTAATTACTCAGAAACCAGTGAAGATGTTAATACCGAAAAAAATTATTCTGATGTATTTTTGTCAAATACCGAAAAAGGTTTAACTGAACAGATCGCAGATTTGAAAACTGAACATGTAAATAATGTATTAAAAAAAGTTGGTGGAAAAACTATAATTTCATTACCAGAAACAACATATAGTGATAATCAATTAAATATAGATACCGATGAATTGACGTTAGGTATAACAGAAATGATTGATAATGTTGACACCGATAAAGTAAATAGTGTTTTGTCTAAATATGCAGATATGACAGGAGGGAGAAAAATGCCGGTGACAATTATAAGATATTGGGGAGGTGAATGGTGTGGTCCATCAATAAAGTCAACACCTGCATGGAATGAATTCAAAAAGAAAATTAAATCAATATATCCAGAATTATTAATATGGCATTTGAATTTTTATGATACAACTGATGAAAATAAAAGAAAAGTATTAGATATTGCGGATATTTCAGGATTCCCAACAATAAGATTATATCATGATGGACAAGTAGATGAATTTTCAGGTAATCGTTTAGATTCAAATGAAATTGTTGAATTTGTAAAAACAACATTAAAATAAAATAATAATTATTTTGTTTTAATATCGTTTTAATTTGATATTAAAGCAAAATAAAATAATAATTATTATTTTGTTTTAATATCGTTTTAATTTGATATTAAAGCAATATTAAAATAAAATAATAATTATTATTTTGTTTTAATATCATATTTATATCCATCTAGATCACCATCATTAATTGCAGATATATTTGATAATTTACGATTAATATTCTCCATAATTGTTCGTTCATACTCAACGTTAGCAACAAAAATAATTCTTTGTAATACTGGACTTTTACCTCCTGCTCGATGGGCTCTTCCTAATGCTTGTAACAAATCTGATGCAGAATCAGGATAATTTATTAATGTTGCTCGTGGATGTCCACCATATATATCATGCAAACTTATTCCAACTCCTCCTGACCTTATTTGACAAATAATAATTTTTTCTTGATTGGATTGAAACTTTTCTATCTCTTCTTTTCGTTCTAATGCAGATTGATTACCCATAATTTTACATGTGATGTTCAAATTTTTTGATAATATTCTTAAGGTTTCTAAATAATTAACAAAAATAATAACTGATTTACCATCATCTAAAAACATTTGTGCTTGTTCTATAAATATTGGAACTTTACGGATTTCAATTTCTTGTTTAAGTTTTTGGATGGCAGATAGATGATGTTTTATTTCTTTATTTTTAATTGCTTGAATATGTACAGCTATTTCTTCATATGCTTTAGAAATTTGATCAGCAGAATCCGCATAAAATTGTTGCGCAAACCATTGATTTGATGGAAAATTATCACCCAAATCTTTAATTCTTATTCTAGCAGAATGTCTTTTAATTTCTTCATTTATCATCATCGAAATAGAATTTTCTTTAGCAACCAAATATTTTTTATCATCATCATATTGCCTTTTATGAACTTTATAATTCGGATATTTATATGATAACATTTTAACATATCGTTGAAATCTGTTTAAAGATTGTATGAAATCAAATAAAAAAAATATAATTCTCATATCAACATATTTTTCACAAATACTAGCACTTAATAATAAAACTGGTTTATGTGATTTAATTAAATCTTTTGTACCTATTAACATCTTACCATTATCAGTGGTATGTGATTTACATCTATGTGCTTCATCAAAAATTAATATACCATCATCTGGTATATTCCAAACATATTTATATTTTGATCCACCTTCTATTTTAACTATTTCTATAAATGGTGATGTAATTCTTTTTGAAAATGTATTATCAGTATATGATTTACATGTTCTTATAGTTTCATAATTAACTATATCATAAGGTTCAACACTAAAATATTTACATACATCAATCCATGTAAACATTAATGTTTTGGGACAAACTATAATTGGTCTTTTACCTAATTCAATACATGTTGCTACAGCCATAAAAGTTTTCCCAGTTCCAGTATCAGAATTATCCAAAGCTACATTATACATCAACAATGAATTAATTATCTTTAAAATATTCTTTTTTTGATATTCGAATACTTTACTATTTGTTTTATTAGATAATATCCTTTTGGAATATATTTTAGGTACATCATTTACTGGACCATCTAGTTCTTTTATTAGTTTATCAATAGTATATGACATATTACTGTTATCTATCGTATAATAACTAAATCTTAATATGAGTTTAAAAATCAATTTTATTAAAAAAATGATAATTTTATTGTAATATATACATCAGATGAATTATTATTAATGATGATAATAATATTATTACTAGTTATATATTGCTATGGTAGCGCCATATTTGGTGGTACTAATAATCAACTAAAAGATGTTGTTATATTAGGATCATGTAATACAATAGATAATTGTTACTATAATATTTGTAACATGATGAAAACTAATAAAGATATTGCATTTATCCATATTAAATTTACGTGGCCACTATACAACAACATTTTATGCATTAAAAAATATCAACATAGATATCCGGTTCAAATGATTATTTTTGGTATGGAATTCAATAAATTATCCAATAATACAAATAAATTTTGTTTTGCATTTGAGAAATGTATTGAAGATGCTTGTCAAATTTTAAACACAACGAATTCAAACTTAATTTTATTATCTGGCGAATGTTAATTTGATAAAATAAAAAATTTAATTTATCAAATCATTTAGTTCTATTTTTTCAAATGTACAATCATTATTAACCTTAAACACTGTATTTTTTAAATTTTCCGTATATGAATCAAATTGATCTAATAATTTTTTATATTCGATAAAATTTTCAATAGATTCCCTAATATCAGCAACTTCATTTTTATTTATTGATTCTTCTATTTCATTAATTTTTTCAATGATATCATTAATTGATAATTCAGTAACTTTTTTTTTCTTTTTTACATTATGATTATTTAACAAATTGCATAATTCAATATATTCTGATTTTAATGTATTTATTCGACGAGTTGCTTTTTTGTATGAAACTATTTTTTGATGTATATCATCACTATCGTAAATAGATGCTAAATAACTATCTAATTTTGTATCGTTCATTGTATTAACTTAGCGTTGTATATTTATATTTCCATCTAAAAATTCAATTGTATATGATTTACATTTTTTAAATTCTTCAAAGGTAGTAATTTCTTTATTTCCATTTAATATTTTAGGTTTAGTTAAAGTATTCAAATTTTCTTGATAATAATTAATTTTATTATTTGTTTTTTCGATAAGGTTATTTAATTGTAGTCTCTTTTGTTGACTTGCATTATTTAATATATTTATTATATGTGACATATCTAATGTTGATTTCAATATGTAATCATAATAATTATTCAAATAGTTTTTAATCAAATTGTGATTATTTTTTGTAATTAATTGTTTTTGCAATTTGATATTATCTATGTATTTAATTATATTAGTTTGATATGTATTTAGATTATGTTGTTGTTGTGTGATATAATCATAATAATTATTTAGTTTAAGTATTAATTTTGTATGAATTTCTTTGATTTTTTGAGTGATTAAATTTTTAGAGATTTTATTTTCGGTGGTAATATTTTGAGCTACTGCAGTTGGTGTAATAAAATTTTTATGACTAACTAAGTCAGCTAATGTTGTATCAATTTGATGACCTATACCAGATACTATTGGTATTGATGATGTATATATAGCATTTGCAATTATTTCTGAGTTAAAACATTCTAAATCATCTTTTGATCCACCACCTCTAATCAACACCAATATTTCAACTTTATTATGTTTATTTGCTAATGATATTGCATTTTTTACCTCATTTGGTGCAGCATCACCTTGCATAGTTGATTGATAAATATAAATTTCTTTACCATAACATCTATTTGTCAATGTATACATAAAATCCTTCATACCAGCAGCATTCATTGATGAAATAACACCTATCCTATCATAATTATTTTTTAATTTGTAGTTACGATTGAAATATCCCAACTTATCTAATTTATTTTTCAATGATTGAAATTCAACTAAACTATTACCAGTACCCAATAATTTATATGTTTTTATTATTAATTCTAAATCACCTTTGTATAACCTTAATGATGCATTAATATTAATTTCATCACCTGGTTTCAATGTAACACCATAATTAAACTTAAAAATAATTGCTTTAATATTAGCACTTTTATCTTTAACTTTCATGAACACCATATTTGCATAAGATTTAATTTCAATAACTTCAACATTTAAATTTAAATTATTCAACAGTGACTTTTTTCCAGATATAAAATTAGTTATTAATGTATGTATATCATCAATATTATGAATAATATCCATATATATTATATTAACTATAATAACTATATATAACAATAATGGATAATTCTAATATAAATAACATGATATTTGATAACGATGATAGATTTATTTTTATCAAAACCAAATTGATAAATACAATGTTTCCAATATTAGATGAAAATGATAAAAAATTATTATTAAAATCATTAGCAAAAATAATAAATTACATACATATCAAATTTAATTTATCAAATAATACTGATAATTTTTGGAATCAATTAATTCAAAATGATTTACTTGATTTACGTGCATTAGTTGGCATCATGTTACCATATATTATGGATAATGATAAGGATGATAATAAACATTCATTAAAAAAATTAGCAGATATATTTTTAGAAGTTGATCCAAAAACAGATAAATACAAATATTCCAATATGCAATATAATCGTTGTATTAGATCAGATGATAAAATTACAAAGAGACCATTAAGTAATGAAGATTTTGAGAATCATATTCGTTTATTAATGATGAGTATTGAACAATGTTCTAATAAATTACATATTAATTGGATTGATGTATTACCGATTACAATGAATGAATACAAAAATATGGATATATACAGACAAACTGTTGATAATTTTATGACCAAAATCGTGAAACCCGATGTAATATCATATTATTATGATGATAAAGGGTTAAGTTATCAGGATATGTATAATGTGTTAGTCAATTATCTTTATCATGAAATTGTTGATTATAAATGGTTAATATATGAAATCAAAAATAATAATAGTACATCGACGATCATATCATATTTAGAACAAAATAATATATTTAATGTTGATTTATTCTGGAAAAACATTAAATGGTCACAATTAAGTAAAAGTGAACATGTACAATTTGTATCTGATTGGAATTCATTATTGAACAAAAATGATAAATATAGTGATAAAATAATTTACAATATTAATAATTTTTTTATGAAACATCACGTGAACATTAATCGTATTATAAAAAAGTATTTATTAGAAGATTTTCCTAAAAAAGATGATGAAAAAGAGGATGGAGAGGATGCTATTGATCCATCAATGGAAAAAATCAATATATCCTTTTCGAATATGAAAAAAGTTCCAATTGATGAAATATATTTATTTTTGTATCATCAATTATCAGCATTCAAAAGGTCATGGTATTATTATGCATACAAAGTAAAAAATATCACTTTTTATGAAGATTCTACAGGAAGAGCAACTATTAAAAATGTATATAATTATGCGAAACTAATTGCATCCACAACTGAAAATGATGTATTTTATATGTTACCAAATATGTGGCAATCATTATTGCCTGAACATATTAAAACAGTAACAAACAAAATATATGATGTTAATAATTCATCATATTGGTTTAATATCAGTAGATATTTTAGGTATTTTTATGGTATTACAGATCAGGTAAAACTTAAAGATCAAAACACAATTGTACATAACATAATTAGGAACAATTTGGTAGATATCATTTTTGAAGCTATGATATATCACGGTATTTTGTCTCAATATGTACCCAATAGTAAAATTACAGATTTAAATAAAATAATGCAAACTACTAGATCAACTGATTATGGAAATATTATTCAAGAACAAAAAAATCAAGTTAAAAATGTTAATTTAACTGCAAATAAAAGATTGTCATATGAAAATCATGGATATTATTTTTTAACAGGGACTACATATGGTGAATTGGGTCTAATTAAAAATAAAGAATATGAAAAAAAGTATTTTGATTGGTTAGCCGATAATACAGATTGGCATTTCCGTTATGCTATGAATTGGGTTAGTCAAATTAATTTTTATCATCATTTTGCAAACACTAGGGTAATGTATCTAACGGGTGCAACTGGTACGGGTAAATCTACAATCATTCCTAGATTATTAACTTATGGTAATCACATGATTAATTATAATATTGTAGGAAAAATTATTTGTACACAACCACGTATTTCACCAACTGTAGAAAATGCAACAACAATAGCGTTAGAATCAGGTGTACCTATTAAAGAATACAATAAAGAATATGGCTTGGATTTCCCAACAAATAATTATTACATTCAATATAAACATTCCAATGATGACCATATGGATAAAAATCAACCATCATTTCTAAGAATAGTAACTGATGGTACATTATTATCTGATATCAAAAAATATCCATTTTTAACTAAAACAAATCCTAATAAAACATTGAGTAATAAAAATATTTATGATATATTGATAGTTGATGAAGCACATGAACATAATACAAATATGGATATCATATTGACATTAGCAAGGGATGCATGTTATATTAATAATAGTATTAAAATTGTGATAATCAGTGCAACAATGAATGATGATGAACCAATATATCGTAGATATTATAGATCCATCAATGATAATAGAATGTATCCAAATAATCAGTTTATTTCAACAATGAAAATTGATAGGGCAATTATGGATAGGAGAGTAGATATTAGTATCCCTAGAAAAACAACTCAATATGATATCACTGATGTTTTTCTATCAAAATCAGAATCAAATAAAATCGATAAAAAAAATTTCGTAGTAGAAGGAATTAAAAAAACTATTCAAGTAATTAAAAGTACTACTGAAGGTGATATATTATTATTTTTAACTGGTAAAAAAGATATTAATATGGCAGTAGATGTAATTAATTCTGATCCAACTATACCATTGAATGTAATATGTTTCCCATTTGTAAGTGCAGAATTATCTGATGAAGAACGTGATTTTATTATTAAAATTGATAAAACCTTAAAAACATATACAAGATATAAAATGGATAGAGAGTTAGAAGAAAATCAAATTACTAGGAGAGTTCCTATTGGGACATATACTAGAGCTATTATAGTTGCAACCAATGTAGCAGAAGCGTCTATTAGTTTAAGAAACCTAAAATATGTTATTGATACAGGATACGCTAAAGTTGATATTTATTATCCATTAAAAGGTGTTACAAAATTAATTACGTTACAAATATCGGAAACTAGTAGGGTTCAACGAAGAGGTAGAGTAGGAAGAGTTGCCACAGGGACAGTTTATTATATGTATGATGAAGATAAAGTTGCGAATATTAAGACTGCTTACAAGATATCTGATTCTGATATCAAAGATACAATAATTGATTTGATGAGGTCTGACCTAAATGATATACCAATAATTAATTCAAATAATGATCCAAATAATATTAGTTTAATTAAGAAATCATACAGGAATATCAAAGAAATTAATGTAATAAAAAGTATTATTAATAAATATTATCGATATATTCCAGATGGATTATTTTATGATTATTATGGTGTGGATAGTTGCGATGATTATGAATATCAAAAATATAATTTTTCTTTTGTATCAAGAAGTCTTACTGGGTTTTCATCTGAAACATTAAAAGATAACAACCTTAGCTTTTATGTAATCCATCCTGATGAAAATATTATTAATAGAAATATGTATAAGGGGACTTTTATTGGACCAAAATATAGTGATGCAATCGATTCTGAATATTATTATTATTTCTTTAAAAAGAATAAAATTGATGTTGAAATGATATATGATTATAAAATGATAAACAAAGACTTGAATACATATATATTTCCAAAATTTGATATTATGGTTGATGATGGTAAAAAATTAATGAGGTTAATTGAAATTGAAAACGAATTAATTAAAACGTCGTTTGCACAAAAAATAAAAAGAATAAGTGAAATAGTTAATATTGATATATTGAAAGATCCATATAATATATTATGGTACATGTACACTTTACCATAGTCCATTACATCGCACTGTAAAAGGCGATGCATTACCAAATCCAATCCAATTTATACCATCAAATGAATAAGCTAAAGTATTTGTACCACTGCCGCCAGCTA
>Ga0315284_10009807_pt1 | contig 13634 bp, 24 predicted proteins | sample YL17G09_16_MG_FD_203696 | JGI IMG/M metagenome (GOLD analysis project Ga0315284, IMG submission 203696) | Sediment microbial communities from Yellowstone Lake, YNP, Wyoming, USA - YL17G09_16 | ecosystem: Environmental > Aquatic > Freshwater > Lake > Sediment | place: USA: Wyoming | collected...
AAGCGCCCGGACGGAAGGCCGCCGTCGCGGCGGGCGGTTAGCTCAGCGGTAGAGCATCGGTTTTACAAGCCGGGGGTCGCAGGTTCAAACCCTGCACCGCCCATTGCCCCCTTTCCTCGAGAGAATCAACGACCTGGGTGATTGCCACCTCCCCGCTAGTCGTTGTCCTACGTTGGTCCATTCTAAGCTGTACAGGTTCGTTTTTGGAAAGGAATCCGGAAAGGTCGATGACGCCGGGGGCATGCGGGCGGGGGTGGATAAAAAAGATTCACAAAGGGTATTGACAAGCCAGAATGTCTATGCTATAGATATAGATATGCGCCAGACCAAGACCCGCCCATCGCCGATGAGAGAACTCCGGAAGGCTCATGTGCCCCCCATCTCCATGAAGGCACTGGCGGCGAAATGCGGCGTCTCGTATGCGACCATCTGGCTCTTGGAGAACTACCAGGAAACGAAAGTCTCGCCGGAGATCAAGCAACGGGTCGCCAAGGCATTGGTCGTTGATGCGGTATCTCTTTTCAAGACCGAGGCCATGCGGTACAACGATATGCTGCACGAACTCGTCGACCAAATGAAGAAGGGACACATCCTTAAGCGAGAGGCTCACCGCATTCTGAAAGCAGAAGGGTTCCAGCCAAGTCGCCACCACCTTCTGTCGACCCTGCTGGATTTCTGTCCGGGGCTTAATTTCGAGTATGAGGACGATGCCGAAGACATCCTCGTCAAGATGACCCCGGATGAACTCGGCGATCTCTTCCACTCCGGGCTGACACAGGAAGAGGCGATCGACCATCTGAACAGAGCGGCGCTGCGGCTCGGGCTGAAGGCGCCGGAGCTCAAGAAATGAAACGACTGAGGAGGATTACATGACCGACTCTATAATCAAGCCCGAGACGGAGAAGCGGATGCGCGACCTCCTCGACCGGACGGACAAGAGCATGGATCCAATCGAAAGAAAGATCACCCGGCCGCTGCAGAGCCTCCTCCGGGCCATCGAGAAGAACAAGCAGACGCATGGGCGTCTGGAAAAGGTCGCAGGAAAGGGCCGGGCGAACCGAGTCCATAAATAAAATCGGGGGCCGGGCGTGCTAGTAACACGCCCACACATGGCCCCAAGGAGTAAGAGCATGAGAAGCCGCAAACCCCTCAAGAAGAAGAGTACCTCAAAGGCAAAGCCGAGTCAACAATCGGCTCCCCGTCCCGTCCCCGACGGCCGGAGGTGGCTGAAGATCGCGGAAGTCGCCACCTACCTGGGGCTGGCTCCGCATCATTGCTACAAGATGCACCGGCTCGGCCAACTGCCCTCGTTCAAACTCCCCGGCCTCGGCGTGCGGATTGACAAAATCGCCCTGGACGCGAAGATCGAGCACGTCAAGGGCGCTAGGGCCGCCGCAGCTAACGCCAGCTGGCCGGTCTGACCGGAGCGGACCGTTGAGCAAGACGAAGGGCTCTGTCCAGGAATTCCGTCCGGACGACCTCCCGCGGATCCTCGAGGAGGCATCTCCAAAGCTCCTCGACAAAGTCGCCCGCATGGCCATCGACACGATCGAGGCCTGCGGGGAGACGAGGCCCTCGATGGTCGCGGACGCGCTCCAGACGATCGACGACGTCCTGAAAAAGACAAGGGAAAAACCATGATCGAAAACGAAAAAATCATCGGTACGCTGACGAAGAATCGTGAAGAGGAGGTCCGCGTCACGACTCTCCTAATCAGCGGCCGCCCCTACATCAGCATCGGCGTTTTTATGAAGGCAGACGGGCTCTTCCGCCGCGGAGTCACCCTGTCCCCACACACGATCAGCGACCTCCTCCCGGTGCTGGGTGTGGCCCTAAAGGAAACCCAGGCCGATGAGCGACCTTGACGTTCTGAAGAACATCGACCTGACCGAATTCCTCGGCCGGCACTACGGCATCGCCGTCGACGCTCGGGGAGGGGCCTGCTGCCCATTCCACGAAGACAAAAACCCCTCGCTGTCTGTCTCGCAAAAGAACGGCGTGGGGCTATTCAACTGCCATGCCTGCGGGGCCAAGGGATCCATCCTCGATTTCGTCATGCTGAGGGAGAACCTGAAGCTCGTGGACGCCGTCCGCCGGATCCAAGAACTCGAGGGCATCCCGGAAGAGACCAGGCCGGCAGCCAAGCCGAAGTTTGAGATCGTCCGGACCCACTCGTACACCGACGAGAACGGTGTCGAGGTCTGGCAGAAAGTCCGGCTCTCAAACGGCAAGCCGAAGTTCCTCTGCCGCCACGAGGACAACGGCAAGTGGATCTATAACCTTGGCGGCGTCAAACTGAGGGCGATCCCCTACCGGCTCCACGCGATCAAGGACGAGCCGGCCGTTGTCATCACCGAGGGCGAGCGGGACGCCGACACCCTGGCCGGTCTGGGCTTTGCAGCAACCTCCGGGCCCGCCGGCAAGGACTCCTGGAAGGACGAGACGACTCCTTTCTTCATCGGCAAGGAGTGCCGAGTCCTCTACGACGTCGGACAAGATGACGCCGCCCAGGCCGTGGCCAGGAAACTCTCGGCCGTCGCAAAGTCGGTATTCGTCCTGAAGGTGCCGATGCCGAATCTCGAAGACGACGTAACCGATTATCTCGCCCAGTTCGAGACCGCAGACGAGAAGCATGACGCCTTCCTGGGGATCCTGGCGAAGGAGGAGCAGTTCGTCCCGGTCGCCGCATTTGAGGTCAAGGAAGACCTGGAGGAGAGTGGCAAGCAACCGGCCGCGGGCATCCCCGAGATCAGCAACTGCTTCCTCAACCGATACGTCAGCCACCTTTCGACAGTAACCGACGCCTCGCCCCTCTTCCTCCTCTTCTCCGGCATCGCCCTGCTTTCGGGCGTCCTCAACAAATTCTACTTCCTTTATCCACGCCGGACGAACCTCAACCTCTACATCCTGCTCCTGGCGCCATCCACCTATTACCGCAAATCCACGACGACAGACATCGTCTCCGACTACATCCGCGCCGTCAACTCCAACTTGATCTTCCCCGACTCCTTCACGCCCGAGGCCCTGTATGAGATCCTCAAGAAGTACCCGCGTGGCCTGCTCATCTGGCGCGAGCTCATCCAGGTCAAGGAGTTCCAACTCGGCGCCGAGTACAACAAAGGACTCGCCTCCTTCCTCGTGGACCTCTACGACTACAAGGAGCAGCATAAACGCTGGACCAAGGGTGACGGCGAGATCGTCGTCGATAACCCCATCGTCTCCATCCTGTCCGCCGGCATCGCCTCCTGGTTCGTCGAGAACCTCAAGAAAAAGGACTTCGAGGGCGGCATCTGGACCCGCTTCATCTTCGTCCCGGCCCCCGAACAGGAACGAGAGTTCTCCCTCCCCAAACCGTTCTTCCCGATCCCGGTCATCGAAGACAGGCTCAAAGAACTGGACGCCCGCGAAGAGGCCGAAATGGATATCCACCCCATCCTCCCCGCGATGATCGAATGGGGCCGCGAACACATGAAACAGACGCTCCGAATGGAAGGCGTTCTCCAAGCCGTCTTCCAGCGCCTCGAGGTCATGCTGCTCAAACTCGCCTGCCTCTTCCAGCTCGCCACGGACGGGTCCACCGTCGTCACGGAAACCGCCTTCAATGATGCCGTCGCCGTCATCGAATATATCAAGAGGAAACTGCCGCCGTTCTTCAGGGACGAGATCCATTTCAACAATTTCGAGAAGGCGGTGGCGGCGACCCTGAAACTGTTCAAGAAGAAGAAGAAGGACCTCACTCGAAGCGATATCACCCGAGGCGCACGACTCAATGCAAAACTCGCCGACGACGTCCTCGACCAACTCATCGCCGAGGACCAGGTCGAGAGGAAAGAGGGTAAATCCGGACCAGAGGGCGGCGCCAAAGGGACGATCTACCACCTGAAAGGGAAAATCACTTGAAATCACCCAGAGTTCTTTCACAAAACAGCCGTGAAGAATCTGTGAAGAGCGTGAAAGAACCGACGAAAAAAGGCCAGTTCTTTCACATCTTTCACGTTCTTTCACATGCCATTTGTGAAAGAACTAAAAACGACGTTCTACCCATAAGGACAGTGGTAAAAAGTAGTTTCTATGATTCTTCACACGTAGGTGGCTATCTGAGCGATTTTGGCCTATTTCAGCCGTTGGAAGGGGGGGTAGAGGGGGGTGCCTGTGAATCCGTGAAAGAACTGGATTTGCCGTCAAAATACCGCCCTCTCTCATCGACCTTTTCGTCCCTGTCGATGCTCTCGAGGAAGCGCCTCCAAGCACCGGATATACACACCGGCGCTCAGAACGCCTTCCATATGGGAGAAATCGCATTGAGCGCGAGGGCTATCTATCCGGTTTTCTCTCCATTTGCCGACCCTCAAATAGTCTAAAATGCATACAATAAAGGACTTACAAATGACAGAAAGAGTACAGAATAAGGCAGGAAAGCCGCGGGGCCGCGGGGGTCTGAAACATGGGGGTTATAGCCTGTTGGCGACGGGCAAGGTTCCGCTCAACCGTGATCATGTCCGGAAGTATCTGACTCGGATCCGAGAGGGCTTCTGCCGGGACCTCGGGGGTGAGGCGGGCATGACCACAGCTGAGATTGTGCTGTTGGATCGCCTGATTAACTCCCTGGGCGTGACCAGGTTGATCGAGGAATTCATCAGGGAGAAGGGCGTGATAGACAAGCCTGGCGGCTTCCTCAACCCTGCCTTGCATCGGGGCTATATCGCATTCAGCAACCAGGTCAGGCTGGCCACCGTGCTGCTCGATGCTGCCGTCAAGGAGCGCGCCAAGGGGCAGCAGCCGGGCGACCAGGTGAAGCGGGAGGCATACCTGACCAGCTTCAGCCGGCAGGACGACGCAGACAAGGGGGACGTTCCCGTCAAGGCACTTCCCCCTGTCGATATCAAACGTGAAGGAGACGAATGACCATGATCGCGCCCAACGAGAACGATCCGCAGTCGCGCAAGCCGCTCATCGAGGACCAGCACATCGTCGCCGTCTTGAACAAGAACAGGGACCAGGAGCTCAGGATCACGACGGTGACGATCGACAGGAAGACGTACATCGGCATCGCCACTCACCTCAAGTCGGGCGGGATCTTCCGTGGCGGGGTGACGTTGGCGCCCTCGCTGGTCGAGAAGCTCCTGCCCATCCTGGCGAAGCTCCTGGACGACCTGGCTGCGCCGGCGGGGGGCGAGGGGAGCTTCTGATCATGGCCAGGGATAGGCTAGGCCCGCTCGTTAACGGCCCCAGCGGGGCGAACTCAGGGCCCCGAGGCCATGTCCCCGTGGTATGCGGTTCCTGCCTGAAGAAGTTCAAGCCGAAAAGCCGTGTAAATCGCTTCTGTTCGAGTCGCTGTCGACTGCGGGCGTTCTGGTTGGCGGAGATCGCCGTGGCGATTGGACAAGGCAAAGCGGACGGCTTGAAGGAGAAAAGCGATGACTGAAGAATCGACTGTCCCGAAGATCGGCAAGGAGAGGCTGCTCGAATGGTTGGCACAGGCTCGCAAGGTTGGCGAATGGCCGGCCTCGATTGATCAGGGCCGGGAAAAGTTCATCGAGACCTACGACGCGCTGGTCGAGCTCGTGAACCGGACGCATTTGAAGATCGAGGTCGTCCACAAGCACAGCGAGCCGGGTCCGGTGATTCTAGAGGAAGGTTCGACTCCTTCCCCCGGCTCCGATACTGACGAGTCGGCGGGTGGCGATGGTGGTGATTCGTGAGCGCGATCGTCATTGGCTGGTATTCGTATAGGACATTCCCTGGGAAGCCGCCCGATCTAAGCGCGGATTGGGCGGGCATTTATTGTGTCGATTGCTGGGACTTTGTGGGGCGTGCGCTGGCTGTCGAGGGGATCTACGCCGTCACGATAAGCCTGTCCACAGACGAGGATCGCCCGATCCGTTGCTGCCGATGCGGACAGGTGTTGCCAGGAACGTTGTTGCCCGATGGGAAGAAGGCGCCATATACAAATCAGTTATTCAAGGAGATCATCAATTGAGCGACAAGATTGGCCCGTGGGATTTCGCTAAGTCCACCAAATATCCGGCCAAGCGGAAGGGCGGTCCTCTTTTTACCGCTGACATCGGCGACCTGGAGTCCCTCGCCCGCAAACGGAAACGTGCCGAGGTTGCCGCTCTTCCCGACCCGCCGAAGGCCAAGGGGAAACCATGACGGCTGAGGCGCAGGAAGAACGGGATAGGCGTTATTACTTGGATTCCCTTAAAGAGGCGATGGAAGCGGCGGCGATGAGTGAGGAACAGAGAAGCGTCTTCGTCACTGTGTTCATGGGCCAGGCTTTATATTTAAGGTTTGACAAGGGACTCACCGTCGGCAAAAGCGAGAACAGCGAAAACTGACAGGAGGTTGTATGATGCCCGGTGTAATAGACTTCGTTGAAAAGGTCATTTATCAAACTCACCTCTCGCTGGGACAAAAGGTCATTCTGAAGTCGACCTACGGCGAGCCCCTCGACGGGCCGGGGGAACTCGAGATGTACCGGACGCTGACGTCTCTCGATGAATACATCGCCCGCGAGCGGGGGGAAGTGACGATCGTCGCGGGACGCGGCTCCGGAAAGTCGAACGAACTCGCCTCGAACCTGGCCATCTACGAGGCCGTCGGGCGGAAGCATACATTGTCCGTGGGCGAGATCGCCGCCGTCATGATCATCTCGACCGAGGTCAAGCGGCAATCGCGGATCGAGTTCAATTACATCCTGAAGAAGATGGAGGGGTCTCCGCTGCTGAAGGCGACCATCGACAGCGTGACGAGCGACGAGATCCGGCTGAAGAACGGCTGCATCATCCAGGTGTTCCCGTGCAACCTCGCCCGCGTGCGCGGAGCGTCGATCCAGATGTGCATCGCCGACGAGCTGGGGTTCTGGAAAGCGGAGGGCCACTCCATCGACCGCGAGGTCCTCGAGGCCGTGCGGCCGGGGTTGCGCCTTCCCCACTCTAAGCTCATCAAGATCTCAAGCCCCTATGCCATGCGCGGTGAGCTTTGGTACGATTTCAAGCATCATTTCTCCGTCGACAACGACGACTGCCTCGTCTTCAAGGCGCCGACCATCATCCTCAACCCGACCTTCAGTCAGAAACGCTTGGATGCGGCGCAACGCAGGGACCCGGTGTCCTTCGCCACGGAATACGGAGCCGCCTTCCGGAGCGACGAGACGGGTCTCCTGGACCCCGCGGTCATCGATCGGGCCGTCAACCGCGACCGTCCGATGGAGTTGTCGTACCGGGGCAAGATGGGCCCTTACTACGGGTTCGTCGATGTCTCCGGCGGTGGTGGGAAGGACAGTTATGCGATGGCGATCGCCCACCTCGAGGACGAGAAGATCGTCATCGACGTCGTCCGCAGCCGCGCGCCGAAGCCGAAGTTCAACCCGCTGGCGGTGACGGAGGAGTACTGCCGGCTGCTGAAGAGTTACGGCGTCTCGTCGGTCGAGGGTGACAAGTTCAGCGGCGACATGGCTCTCAACGAGTACGCCAAGCACATGGTGGATTACAAACCCGCCGGGAAGTCGAAGGCCGAGATCTACTTGGAGGCGGAGGGCATCTTCAACGCCGGTCGGATCGAGATCCCCGACCGGGAGGTTCTGATCGGCCAGCTCTCGGCACTCGTGCGGAAGACGCGGTCGGGCGGGCGGGACTCGGTCGATACCGACTCGGGCCAGCCGGAGGATGAGGCCAACGTCATATGCGGCGTGGCCGTGATGATAGCCCTTGCCGGCGGGTCCCCGGTGTTCTTCGGGACCATCCCGAACGTCCTGCCTTTCGGCAGCGCGGGCTACGTCCCCGACGGGGATGATGACGAGGGTATACGGGCACTCGAACTGGGCGCCCGGAAATTTCACAAAAGGAGATGACGATGTCCATACTTGACAAGATATTCGAGCGACTCGGCATGAAACTCCTACACCCTCGGCGGGATGAAAGCAGGCTGGCCAAGATTTCGAGGGCGTATTTCAGCGGCGAGCCGGAGGTCATCGTACTCACACCGGCGCCGGACAACTCCTTGACGACCGACGACATCGACAAGGCGACGGGCGAGAAGTATCCAGACTACATCGACCGGCGGATCGCCCGCGAGGCGGCGCGAAAGGAGGCGGCGAACGAACCGAAGGAGATTCTTTTATTGGGTAACGTTCACCCGGATAGGTGACGTTGCTCATCAACTTAAAATCTTTTTGAAGGAGGCTTAAATGCCAAAAGAAAAACTTAAACACATCACGACGGTTGAGGTAAAACGGGCCGTCGTGCCGGACCCCGGACCCGCGATCCCCAGCCCGCGAGGGCCGATGATCGGCGAGGCGAAATTTACAGACAAGGACGTCATCGGTTTGTACGCAACAAAAGAAGACCTGGCGGCTCTGCGTGCCGTCATCGATGCCCGGATGGCGGCCGTCGAACCAGGAGCGGATGGAGCCTGGCGCACGTTGCCCGACGGCTCGAAGATCCGCTCGACAACGGTCCTGGCCGGTTGCCCGTCGTGCGGCCGCTGGACTTGGGTTGAGTCGAAACTCATGCCGACAACGTGCGTCTGCTACGGGGCCAGGACAAAGGGCGTAAAGATGAGACTCGCCACTGCCGAAGAGACGGCGGCCTGGTACATCCGGGAAGAGGCGACTCTCGCCAAACTCAAGGCCGATGCTCCGAAACAAGCGGCCGAGGTCGGTGACTACAATAGGCGTCGATGGGCGGACGGAAAATTCGACCCGAGGCAAAAATGAGAATTCAAGCAAAACTCCAAGAGATGGCCGCGTCGGAAATCGCGGACATGATTCCCCAGGCCACGTTCGACGCGATCAAGGCGGTTGACCCTCATCCAAAATTCATGGCCTTCACGATCGGCCACGAGGGCCAAGCTCGCGGGAATGTGGTCGGTATGGGAAATATCGTCAAGCGTTGGTTCAAGTCGGCCGTCGAAAAGCTCCACGAAAAGGTCAGGTCCGGCCTTCAACTTTTTCATGGTCACGCGGCCACGAAAGATCAAACGGGCCGGAGGCAAATTGGCGAGATCGTTGGGAAACGACTTCTGCAGATCGACGACCGGCTGTCATCCGTCGTGGCGTGCTATATATATCCCGACGCGGGGGGTCTGTCACTTGACGTTGCCTCGATCGAGGCCGACGTGGAGCTGGACGTTTCCGCCGACGGGGTCCGCGTCATCAACGTGGGCGAACTCACGGCGATCGCGCTCGGCAGTTCGGCCATCGAAACGCCCGGATTCGATCACGCAAGCTTGCTCGGCCAACTAACAATGTTCGCCGGTGAGCATGGCGGGGGCGAGGATCCGGCCATCGGGCCGGATACGGACATGACCGATCGCCTGAACGCGGCCAGCGCCCGGTCTCTTCTTGGCGATCGGACGACGCTCACCCTGCGGGATGGCCTTGTCCTCGAACGCATGGGCGGCGGCGGCATCGTCGTCAACGGGAAAACCTTTACGGAGATGACATACGCCGAATCGACAGAGGCCCGGAAGTTGATTGATGATTTACAGGAAAAAAAGCGGGCGGCCGAACGGGCACCCTACAGTGACCCCGCTAAGAACCCTTTCTTGAAAGGGATGTTCGACTGATTAACATGAGGTCCGGGGCTGGGGTTATAATAGCGGCCGTCCATCCGCTGTGTCGGAAACTCCCCGGCACCCGTCTTCGCCCCGGCTCCGGGCCTACTTCTTCTGGACCTTCGACTCCAGCCACTGGTCGATGTCCCTCTTGCGGAAGATCACCCGAGCGGACCGCCCCGCCTCTAACTTGATGAACGGCATCCCCTCGCGCATGAGCTTCTCCACGGAGGACTTCGAGATCCGGAGATACTCCTGGAGCTCGCTCTTCCGCATGTACTCGCCCGCTGCCATAGGGTAATTATAACAGGTTGCGATGGGTAAAATAAAGCTTGACAACCGCCTTTCTATGCGTTAGTATGAATGAGGATGAATAACATGACCAAAAAGAAAGTAGAGAAGATCTACAACGTCAAGGGCGTCTGCGCCCTTCTGAGTGCGCCGCGGGTGACGGTCATCCGTTGGATCAACGAGGGGAATTTAAGGGCGTTCAAAGTCCGGGGGGGTCGGCTGTGGCGGTTCCGTGAATCCGAGATCCAGCGATTCCTCGACAACAAATAAAAAAGGGGAGGACAACAACAATGAACGAGAAGAGCAGGCAGAACTTGGGCGAGGTGCTGCGAAGGATGGGCGACCCGCGAAGGGCGGCGGACGGACTGCGCACCGATCGTGACCGCATCGCCCGCGTCATCCGGGGCGCGCGCATCCGCGACCGGGCGAACAAAGAAAAGAACGGCGGATACTACGAACCCGATCCACGGGACTGACCATGAACGAGAAAATTTTGGAAAGCAGACTCCGCCGCGCCTTGCATCGTCAAGGGTTCTTCTTGGAGAAGAGCCGCGCGAGGAACCCGGAAGACATGGAGTATGGGAGATATAACATCATCAGGTCCTCTGGAGGAATCGAGGCGGGCGGCCAGGGTTGCGAGATGCTCACCCTTGACGAGGTCGAGGCCTTTGTCGGTAATCCCAAAAAAGGGGCCTAACGATGAACATCTTCCAAGCTCAACGGCTCGCGGCCCTCGTCGGGGGTGAGGCGGTGAACTCCGGCGGCAACGTGTTCATCGTCGAAGTCCGGCACCCGGAACTCGGTGCCGTCCTCTGCCTCGGTGACGGCGCCTGGCGGATCGAAGACGCGGTCGGCGACCACATCCTCGACGGGGATGCTTTCGGGTCATAACATGAGCATCGCAACTTGGGCCGTGGGTTGGGGCGCGTTGATCTGCCTCTTGCTCGCGATTTGGGCAACGCGGTTCGAGACGGAGGATGACCGATGAACGTCTTCGAGGCCGGAAGGGTTGCGGGTCTGATCGGGGGCGACGCCGTAGATTCTGGCGGCGGCGCCTACATTGTGGAAATCCGAAACCTGGAACGCGGGACTGTGTTGTGCCTGGGTGATGTCGGATGGTGGGCGGAATATCAGAACGGCGAGTTTGCGTATTCGGTCGAGGCCGGATCGCTGGTTCGCAATCGCTCGGCGAGGGCAAGATGATCCAATTTATCCTTATCTTTGCGAGCGGGTTCGTCGTGGGTCTCGCCGGGGCGGCCGTCTTCAAGGCCATTCGGCGACGTGTGCGGCGCGTGCGCGGACGCAAGGAGAGATTCTATCATCTCCACGAACCCCATGCCGGAGGAGGTCGGGGTGAACTCTGAGAACGTCCGACTCGAACCCGGTGACGGCGGGGGCCACCTCCTCACCGTTTGGGGTGTTCCGACCATCCTGACGGACGAGGAACTACGGTCGACCTTTCTCATGATGTTGGAGTACCCGTTCCTTCAGAAGTCCTTCGACAAGGCACTCCGGCGGGCTCTTAGGAAGATCGAAAGCGGGACGCAATCTTCTGGATGGGGCAGCCTCATTCATGGAATCCGGGCGACAGGAAAAGGAGAGTGATATGAACGTCAGGAAATCGGCGAACGGAAAATGGCGGTACGACTTCTGGTTCAATAACCACCGGTACATCAAGGTCGTCGGTGACAGCAAGGAGCAGGCCGAGGGCGCGATGTCAGTCCGCAGGAACCGGCTCATGGATGAGAAGCACGGCCTGGCCTCCCCCATCGAGGACATCAAGTTCGACGAGCTGGCGGAGAAGTACTACCGGCTCGAAGCTTCGACGAAGAGATCCTGGCGCCGCATCCGGTTGTCGCTCGACCATCTCAAGCGCGCATTCAAGGGCCGGATGGTGTCGGAGATCACGAAACTCCGCATCGACGAATACAAGGACAAGCGGCTGGAGAGAGTCGACGGCCCGACGATCAACCGGGAACTCGGCACGTTGTCCCACCTCTTCTCCAAGGCCGTCGGCTGGCGCCACGCCGCAGCGAATCCCGTGAAGGGCATCATGCGGTATCCGGAGAACGAACCCATCAATCGCCCGTTGACCAGGGAAGAGGAGCCCCGGCTGCTGGCCGCGGCCTCCAGGCGGCTCCGGGCCATCATCCTGATTGCGCTCAACACGGGGATGCGCCGGAACGAGATCCTGTCGCTCCGGTGGGGGAACATCAACCTGTCCGAAGGCCAGATCGAACTCGAGGCAGGGAACACGAAGGCGAAGAAGAAGCGGCTCGTCCCGCTCAACGCCACCGCCGTGGCGGCGCTGCGGACTCTCCCGCGGACCCACGACCTTCTCTTCCGCAGTCCGACCAGGAAGGGGCACATCAAGGACGTCAAGACGGCTTTCCACGCGGCCTGTGAGAAGGCCGGGATCGACGACCTGCGGTTCCATGATCTTCGCCACACGTTCGGCACGCGACTCGTCGAGGCGGGCGTCGACATCGTCACCGTTCAGAAGTTAATGGGCCATTCGAGGATCGAGATGACCCTGCGATACGCCCACAGCAGCGAGGACAGCCAGCGACGCGCGGTGGCGAAACTCACCGAAAACCGGGGAATTTCGGAAAGGATTCCGGAAAGCCCCTCTCCCGCGCCCGATCAGAAACCTTGCGCAAGGTACTCATATATGTATAATTAGGGCGACGGTGGAATAAATTGATAAGCGGTTTTACAAGCCGGGGGTCGCAGGTTCAAACCCTGCACCGCCCATCCCGAAGCTCGCGAAGCGAGCGGAGGAGGCAGAAATGCGCCGGAGCATACACGGAGGCGGGTTTTTGCGAAATATCTTGATAGATAGCTCTGCCCTGATGATAATTGCCATGAGTCCTGCGAGCGTCAGCGAGCGGAGGAGGCAGAAATCCGCCGGAGCATGCACGGAGGCGTATTTCTGCGAAATATCTTAATAGATCACTCTTCTCGGGGGGAAGCGCCCCCGACGGGATTCGAACCCATGTTGCTGCCTTGAAAGGACCGCTTGGCGGAGAAGGAATGAAGATGTCCAAACCGAAAACCGGGGCGACTTTATATCTGGCCGCCGCCGTCGTCCTCGGCCTGGCCGGCATCGGCGGGTTCGTCTTCCTTTTCGCCAGGAATTTCAATATCTACTGGCTCATCCTCTCCCCGGTCATCATCACGCTCTACGAGCTTCCGGCCGTCTATGCTTTCCGGCTCTACAGAAAAAGGCGCGCCGCGGAGGCTGAACGCGGGGAAGCCAAGGAGCAGGCCCAAGGGCCGGACCGGTCCTGAAGACGGCCGGTCCCGGGGATGAGGGAAAGCGCCCCCGACGGGATTCGAACCCGTGTTGCCGCCTTGAAAGGGCAGTGTCCTGGGCCTCTAGACGACAGGGGCAAGAAAAATGAGCCGTGCTGGGCTCGAACCAGCGACACCCGGCTTAAAAGGCCGGTGCTCTTCCTCTGAGCTAACGGCCCAGAAATAAACACTATTATAGTTATGGGGGGAAAAGAGTCAACCCCTCGACTCCCCGGCATTAAGGCCTAGGCCTGTTAGGGGTAACCCTGAGCCGCGCTTCTCATCCCCCTTGAAGGGTGGTGCTTAGCAGCGGCGAACGGGTCAATATCCGCCGCGAAAAGCCCGGGCCCCTCAGGAGAGGGGCTCGAACTTGATGATCTTCCATTGGCCGCGATGGGGGATTTTGTTGACCTCGTCCTGGAGCAGATACTGCCTCATGTAGAGCCTGTAGTTCTTGGTCCCGCCGGCTTTGGTCGTGATCGCGACTTCGATGT
>Ga0315284_10009810_pt1 | contig 13633 bp, 14 predicted proteins | sample YL17G09_16_MG_FD_203696 | JGI IMG/M metagenome (GOLD analysis project Ga0315284, IMG submission 203696) | Sediment microbial communities from Yellowstone Lake, YNP, Wyoming, USA - YL17G09_16 | ecosystem: Environmental > Aquatic > Freshwater > Lake > Sediment | place: USA: Wyoming | collected...
TGGATCCCTATAAAATTCTTAAAAAGACTGATAATGTGTTTGAATACTCCATTGATAAAATCGAATATGGATGCTCTTACATTGCGATCCATAAAAAGATTCGCAAGCACTGGATCAAATAAATTCAAACATGATTTTAGATGAGCCTTGCCTCCTATCGATATGCCAGTACGGTTCTGATTGCAAGTGCAGCCATCATATTTGTCCTATTTGGCCTGATTCAGGCCAGCTCCATTCGATTCAAAGTAAATGCAACACAGCCTCTTCTCACGCTTTCCCTTTCCCTCCTGATTCTCTCCTATATCGCCTATCATGGTTACGAACAGGATGAGCTGAATCAGTGGTTATTTTATGCCACATTTATTGCAGCCATTCCGCTCTTATATCATCTCCTCTATCTGGCCTTCTTTTCCAATGATGAAGCTACCAAAATTACGCTTCTAAAAATCTACCTGCTGGGTGGATTGATGGTCTATCTTTCACTCATTTGGTCAAATGTGAATCGGCTGATTCAATCGGAGAAAATGGGATCGATCTATGGGGATAGTCTTCGTATTCTTACTAGGGTAAGGGTTCGGTAGAACCTCACCATTAGGGTAAGGGTTCGGTAGAACCTCACCCTTAGGGTAAGGGTATCTCAGGTTGAATAGATGGATTAGTTTTATTATATAAAATGTAACATGCCGAAATGACAAATAAGACTAAGTCCGATGAACCTCGAACTAAGAGGGGTTGATCTTGGACCATGTGACCATAGGTAACCCACAATGAGGAGGAAACAATATTGACACATGAGAAAACGAGAGAATAGGTATTGGTTGATTTTCGTGTATAGAGTAAATACATAAAAATGAATCGGCCGAACAATGAAATGCTAGTTGCAGAATAGGCAATCAATAGAGGGGATGGATCCATATGATATGTAAATGAATCTTATTTAAATGCATGCCAATAAAAAATTGAAATGCGTAAATGAGCGAAATGAAAAGCAACCAAATGAACATCTTTGCCCTCCATCCCAATCCGAGAAAGGCCGCACGCTGGCATGTGAACCAGCATGTGGTGAAAATGCTGTTGGAAACCTGCCAGCTCCTCTACACCGCTCACTGGGTTCTGTTCTATTCAGAGCTCCAGTTATGCCGATCCCCTGCCGCGTTATCAAAAGCCCAGAAACAACTCGAAGTCCCTGAGTACATGTGGGGTGCGCCGTTATGCGAATCCAGCCAGGAGCCCACTTATCGCCCGTGTCACAGCCAGCATCCGTGCGCCAAATGGACGCGCGAATCCTCGGGAAATTATCTGTGGTTAGCGCAACTTGGCTTGGAACTGGCAAAGGAATTCCGTTATCGATTCAAAAAAGTACATTCGTGTGAAGCTCACATCCAATGGTTAGAGGACAATTTACCCCTAACCATTTCAATGTCCGCGCGTAAGACCTTTCCCATCGCAATGGACGAAAAATACCGCATTTCAAAGGATCCCATTCGATGCTACCGCCATTATTATCGCACAGGCAAACAAGCTCTTATTAAATACACAGGGCGTCATGTTCCGCACTGGATTACTTTGTTGAAATAATAAGAGGCTTAGGTACAATTGGATCAGAAGGTTCTGATTGTTTTTCATTGTTCCATTCTAGTTCATCGAATCGATCATACATAGGCCGTTTCACAATGGAATACTCTGCTGCTGAATAAATATTCGGAATGGGATAGATGACAATAAACACCATAATACCTACCATGAGTAAAATGGCATAATAATGCGGCGAAGGTAATAATGATCGTATCATAAATGCAATGATTAACATGATAAAAACATATAGCAAAAAGATGGAAGTGGAGTTATGCATTCTATTTAGATTTCCTCTTTTTAGCGACGACCGCCATGCCCACCATGAGGAACTCCACCACGAGGCCCTTCAAATCCACGGCGAGGACCGTAACCGCCACCACCACCACCTGACCACCAACCACTCCAATAAGGCCATCGGTTATAGGAAGTCAAGGGCATCCGCCACCACGACGATTCAGGAATGATCTGTGGCTCATTGCGAATGACAACAATAGGATTCATCATGCGAAATAGCATATACAGAATGGCCAGTAAGACAGCCCCATAGAGTAGACCAAATAATAGAGTAGGCAAATGCATCTACTATCTTTTACATTTTACATACCCCACCATCCTACTTCCGTACGAACCGGTTTAGGGATCTCTGCATTCTGATCGTAGACATCTCTGATGCGAGGAAGGGGATCATATCCATCGCGCAGCTCGACCTCGGTGGATACTTTATAATCGCGCATGCCACCTGAGGGGCTGGGGCCGCCACTTCCTGATGCACGCGCCACAAAGCCTTTACCCGAGTTTGGCCAGAAGGAGCCCTGACCATATTTGGTGGGATCACCCTTCACCATTCCCGCGGAGTTATACCCCCAAGTGGGAAAGAGTTTCTTGGTCGCGCCAGGAAAAAGAGCCTGTGTAATGGGTGAATTATACAATGTAGTCATGCCTGGGGTGTAATAGACCGAATAAAGTTGTCGAAGAAAAAAGTATAAAATGAGAATCAGTAATACTCCGTAGACAAAGGATCTAACTTCCTCCATCATTCCTACTTTACATTTTTGATTTTAAAAGTCGGCATCCAGGGCGAAACTCATCTCATCCGTACTTTTGCCGACTCCTGACTTGGCATAGGTTGTTACTCGCTTTTCAAAGAAGTTATCCTTGCCCTCTAGGCTAATTCGCTCCATGAAATCGAAGGGATTGGAAGTTGAATAGATCTTGCCATATCCGAGCTGCATGCTGAGACGATCCGCGACAAACTCAATATACTGTGCCATCAACTTATCATTCATACCAACCAAGTGACATGGGAGCGATTCCGTAATAAACTGTTTCTCGATTTTGACAGCTTCGCGAATGATTTTATGTACCTTCGCCTTAGGGACCTTCTGCACGATCTCCTCATAGAGCGCACAGGCAAAGGTAGTATGAAGACCCTCATCGCGTGCAATGAATTCATTGGAAGTGGTGAGACCAGGCATGAGGCCACGCTCTTTGAGCCAGTAAATCGCGCAGAAGGATCCGCTGAAGAAGATGCCCTCGACCACAGCAAAGGCAATTAAACGGGTCGCAAAGTTCTCTTCCTGGGAGATCATCCACTTCTGCGCCCATTCTGCTTTGTGTTTCACGCAAGGAATGGTCTGGATGGCCTGAAAGAGATGATTCTTTTCGGCTTTCTCTTCAATGTAGGTGTCAATCAAGAGGGAATACGTCTCTGAATGAATTGCTTCCATCATCAGCTGAACCGAATAGAATTGGCGCGCCTCGCTGAGCTGCACCTCATTCATGAAGCGAGCGGCAATATTTTCTTGGATAATGCCGTCCGAGCCGGCAAAGAAAGCGAGCACATTTTTAATGAAGTGCTGCTCATTGGTATTGAGTTTCACCCAGTCTTTCATGTCTTTGGCGAGATCAATCTCTTCAGGCGTCCAGAAGACGGCGACATGATTTTTGTATTGCTGAAAGAGCTTGGGTTTCATAATAGGAAAGAGTGTGAAACGGTTCGGATTTTCCCTCAAGATTGGCTCCACAAATTCAGAGTCCAGCGATAATGATTCTACCTCATCTAATGCAGCCTGTTTTGCCTTTTGTGCGGGAGAACGACCTAGGAGCGAAGGAGAGGCACCAACAAGAGGGGATTCCATTCCGATACTACAACCGGAGAAGAAAGATGGGTCCATTTGATGTCATAATGTGTATGAATTACATATCAAATTTATATAATCATATCATATAAATCATATAAATCATATAAACCATATAAACCATATCTGATTTAAAGCATATACCCTCATTATATTGTATCATGCATAAAACACTAAGCTCCCATGTAATAGGCTACATTGATACTGCAGTAAAAGGCAAGGATGCTCTTCAGATATCAGGTTGGTGCTTGACTCATCAAAAAGAAGCAACACAGATTCGTATCCTATCCAACACCGATGAACCTACACTTCTTACCAATATCCCACGCCCCGATGTATGCCAGTTTTACAATCTGGATGCTCTTGTTGATTGTGGATGGAAGGAGACTCTTCCTTATACGATCCTTCCCTGTCACCTACAAATGGAAGTGGAGCCTGACCAATGGGAGACTGTGTTTACTTTTCCTGGCCAGCCAACCGTGTCAGAAAAACAATTCGCCATTCAACAGCATCCGCCTGCTTACACAGTCGTTGATAACTTCTATGAGAATCCCGATGCCGTGCGCGAATTTGCATTATCCCTGGAATTTAACTATCATCCCAGTTATCACAAGGGAAAACGAACGGATCAGTGCTATCGATTCAACGGTCTGAAAGAGCGCTTTGAGCAGTTGGTGGGCCAAAAAATCATCAATTGGGAGAAATATGGTACCAATGGATGCTTTCAATACTGTATTGGAGGAGATCAGATCGTGTATCATTGTGATACGCAGCAATATGCAGGCGTGCTCTTTTTGAGCCCCGATGCACCAGTTACAACAGGGACCAGTCTTTTTCGCTCGATTCATACGAAGAACATGAAAGTACCTGAGAAGGACCATGCACAGGTATTTCAAAATGGGTATTTGGATCCGACACAATTTGAGCGAGTGGATTCAGTTGGAAATGTGTATAATCGCTTAATTCTATTTGACTCGCTTACGATTCATGCTGCCTCGGAATACTTCGGATCGACCAAGGAAAATGGGCGTCTTTTTCAGTTATTTTTCTTTGACTTGGAACAAAATGTATCATAACTATTATGTAAAATCATTGCCTTAGGATTCATGTGTTTGGTTAATTTAAAATGAAGCAATTCAGGCAAATACTCAACCAAAATGGATGAAAACCGATCAGAGGATACCATCGGTTCTAATGATGGCAAATGAGGAATGGCAATGAGATCCAAATGAGGTTGGATTCGACGAACAGGTTCCAAAGGAGTCGTATATTCATCATAAATAGGTAGTGTATTTCGAGGATTTCCAAGATCACAACTGATGTCACAAATGACTGATAGTTTATCCACGGAATCAAGGTCCGTGCTCCGTTGAAAACGGGGCAGTATATTTTGTCCAAAGGACAAAAGGTCCTCCATTTTGAGAAATGGCGTAGGGCAAATGGATGGATCATCGGACAAACGAATCGCATGAAGCAAAATGGAGTGCCCACGAATCATGTCTTTGGTAATAACATCCTTGCTGGTCACAATCGTACAGGGAATCTGAAACTGATCCAATACCGCCTTTGCCGCTTTTCCCACGGTACCATAGCCAATGAGAAGCACCGTCGGTTTTGCCTCCAATGGTAGAAGGATGGCTCGATAGACATTCTCATCAAAGGGCGGAAATGCCCCTTGATGTGTTTGGCAATAAAAGGCCATGAGTGCCATATAGGCTCCTATTTTACCCGACTGTTCGCAAAAGGATAGGACACGCTTTTCCGAATCCACCATATACTCATAATCGATAAAGGTACAGGGCTGCAGATTTGCAATTGTATCCTGCCATCCTTCTTGTCCCTTAAAACAATGTCCAAAATGAAGAAGAGTATGGGTGGGGTGCGTACTGTCTGAAATTCCTTTAAGCCCCACAACATAGGAATGCTTGGTATTTGTCCAGTAGCCCGCGCGGACGATGGCGGCCCCTTGTTTCTGATAGTCCTCATCCGAATAGCAGCGTGTTTTACAGGATTCCACGATGACGGTAAAATAGGGATGAAGAGCGGAAAGGTGAGCAGGACAAAGAGGAGTGCGCGTCTCGGATGGATTCCTTTCGGCGCGAATAATCAGTTCAGGTTTTCCAAAGATGTCACGGTGTAATTTCTGAAAGGCGATGTAATTGTAATCCATCAAACAGGGCTTTTTCATGTTTGGCGACATCCGTTGAACAATTTCTTTAGCATGATAGTGATCATATAATACATCACTTATTGAACTCAATAATGTATGTGCTGTCACAGGGCAATCCATGTGGAGAGGAAGATGTAAATCCTTTAGAATTTGATTGGATTCGGTGACCGATAGCTGATAAGTAAATCCTTTCTGGACGCACCCTTGTAGAATACTATTGTAATTTATTTTCTGAAAGGGAAATGCGTCAGATGTAAGGGAGTGCTGCGCCAAGAGCACGAAAAAATTAGCAACATCGATCAAATACTCCTCAGGAAACCATTCAAAAAATCGGATTTCCACCCCGTGATTTTTAAATTTGTTGAAATTAATATCGTACCCAATCGTCTGATTAATCAAATAGGGGCTATCTTTCAATTGATTATACCAATAAGCAGTATCAGCAGGTTTTGGCATCAATAGTAATTTTCCATTCACAGGCGACGAGGTATTAAAGGTCTGCAGAGAAATGTATCGGCTGAGGCTCACACGCAAACTACCTATCGAATAGGCAGGATCAATCATGGAAAGGACATCGGGTGTTCCGTAGCACGCTACAAATAAGGGTTCAATCATCTGAATACAATTGATAAAGGTCAAATGAGTTCGAGCAAATGCATTTTTATCGACAATGAGCCCATTTCGTAAAAGAGTGGGGAGCGTGATATTCAGATGATGTGTCCCATTATTGCAAATCAGCAGATTCCTTTTGAAGGTGCTTAACATAGTAACAAGTCCATAATTGTGATCAGGAAACTGGACGGTGCCGAGCCCCTTTTCTTTAAAAAAGGGGAAGACTTCATGTTGAAAGTCACGCTTGATTTGAATCAATTCATTGACACATTTGTCGACGGTCGTATTGTAAAAGTTCTGGGTAATGAACTCAATGGAATCACCGTCAAAGACAAACGATTTGTCATAGACCTTTTGGTAATAGGCATTTTCTTTTAAAAGAATCTCATGAATGGATTCGGTAAAAGCTGAATTGGGTCTCATTTCTTCCTCATAAAAGGTTCGATGCTGGAGGCGAAGATCGGTGGACTTGAAGGTGTGTGCGTTAATATAGACAGGATAAGTGAGAGAATCCAGAGAACGTAGCGTATTCAGTGTGCTGGAAAAAAGTTCAGGTTTGAAATTGTTAAAGTAATTGACACTGTATCGCTCCCTCTTAGGAATCAGCTTTCGAAACTGATCGGCAGGAAGCAGATGAGATTGCATGAGATAGGTCTCATTTTCAATTCCGAGCCCCCAAAAGAGTATTGTGTCACAAGTATCACAAGTATCATGTGCTTCGTATGAGCCCATATATTTCATGTGCTTGTCATCCACAATATCATGAAAAACAAAAGAAATATTCTTTTGATTACAGGTACTAAATTCATCCATCAGATCTTTATCAATAGACACATGTAATTCGTTCTTTTTCTCCGTATGTTGTACTTTCATAATTGCCTCTATAACAGCCTCTTTTGCATCATCAATCATATTCTCTACTATATTCTCAATTACACTGATGCCTTTCAGATCTAGTACTTCCTGTACTTGCATTTTTGTTTGAATACAACCCATGAAACCTACTATGGAATACGCTTGTTTATTGGATTAAATATAGTCGCAAATGACGGCAATCCAGTCACCATTCTGCTCCACGGCTTGAAATGGTTTTCCACATCCAATGATTTGATTGGTCGCCGCTAATCGATCGCATTCTTCTTTGGGGGTATGTGGATTCATTTGCTGCATATTGACTAGATACACTCCATGACGAAAAATACGGCAATTTAGTTCTTGTTGATGAACAATGACGGTTCCTTCACAGTGTGGGCAGATAAAGAAGTGAAACAGGGAGTCATCCATCTACTATAGGCAAATCATTCCAGCGAATCTGTTCTTTCCCCATCTCGGTAAGCCATCCATTGATCATACCAAAGGGCGCGGAGCCAAAGAATCCCTTGGAGGCGCTCAGTGGAGAGGGATGCGCCGATTCGATCACACGATGCTGATGAGAATCCAGATACATTCCCAGTAGTTTCCGTTTGACCTGTGCTGATTTTCCCCACAGGACAAAGATGACCTGTCTGGCTTGTGCCGCAATGGCACGAATGATCTGATCAGTTACCTCTTCCCAGCCGATTTTAGCGTGTGATTGAGGAGCACCTGCCTCCACAGTAAGAACCGTGTTCAGAAGGAGAATCCCTTGTTTGGCCCAGCCGGCCAGGTATCCATGTACAGGCGGAACAACCCCTTGATCGGTGGCAAGTTCTTTGTAGATGTTTTTGAGAGAGGCGGGGAGGGGTCGGACATCAGGAAGAACGGAGAAGGCAAGACCATGTGCATTTCCAGGGGTGGGATAGGGATCTTGTCCCAGGATCACGACTTTGATGGAGGATAGTGATGTTTGATCCAAGGCAAACCAGATATGCTCCTTGGGAGGAAAGAAGGTTTTGGTGGAGAGAAACTGGGACAATTCAAGGAGCTTTTCATGACATGGAGAAAGAATACCTTTCCAGCCATCGGGTGCGGAATCATAGAGCCAATTTGTCTGGGCACCTGGTTCAATGAGGGGCTCTTTCTGTTCTGCCGTTTGCTTCACTTCTGGCTCTTTAATAACATGAATCGCCTGAACAGGTCGTGAAGGCTCCGCGATCACGGATCGCTCCTCGGAAGTGACGGCAGCTTGAGAACGAATACGATCGCGCTCCTCTGGATCCATAGATGCCACGGCCATTTTCTGGTAAAAGGCGCGAACGGTGGGATGCGCACGAAAGGCTGCGGGGTCAAAGTCATGGACGAAAAGTGCCTCCAGGGAGCGAACACGAGACAACGCGACATAGGCCTGACCGTATTCAAAGTTGCCCGCGCCAATATCAACAAGGGCAGAATCCAATGAAACTCCCTGCGCTTTATGCGTTGTACATGCCCACGCCAATCGTAACGGAATCTGTGATCGCGCACAGAATTCATAGTCTTCAATCGGCCAATTGTGCTGTCCGATCAGCTTTCGCGCCCCGTTCATGAATTCGATCATAGGAAGATGACTGGACGGGCAAAACCCCGCAACAACGCCACGAGATCCATTCACGAGCCCCGCCTCAGGATCAATGTTTGCAATCAACATGACCTGTGCCTCTTGTACCAGTTCCAATTGTGTGGAATAAGCGCCATCTGCATCCATCTTTGTTAAAGCTCGTTGAAAGCCTTCATCGGATTCCACAAAGCCATTCGGCATTTTCCCATCATAGACCAGACGCGCCTTAAAGGTTTCTCGTTGTCCCTTTAGGACTTTCAGATTGGTATCATTGATGAGTTCCACTTCGGATCGACGAGGAAAGAGGAGAGTGGGGCGAATCTTTTGAGACCGCCAATCACGCCCTTCATATTCGCGAAGAACCTGACAGGACTCTTTGGTGAGAGCACCGCGCCGCGCCTCTTTAAGAATGCGCTGGAATCCCTCGTCTTTTTGGCGCTGAATGATGGTCAGTTCCACACAAGTAAAGGCCGCCTCTTTCCATACAGAGGATTCAAAGGCAAATTGTGTCTTTTCATCTCCACGATTCACAGGCGGCAACTGGTAGAAATCGCCGACCAAGAGAACCTGTATGCCGCCAAAGGGTTTTATCGATTTTCGAATCTTTTTTCCGAGTTCGTTGAGTTTATCTAATAGTTCGGCGGTCATCATGGAGACCTCGTCGATAATGAGCAAGTCCGTGAGAAGCCAGTTTCGCATGGACTTGGTATTTCTGCGAATTTTTACATAGAGTTCTCCCACGGTCCCCTTTCCGAGCCCAATTCCCGCCCAGGAATGCAAGGTTTTCGCCTTGTGACCGAGAAGAAGCGCCGCGCATCCCGTTAGTGCGCACATTTGAATGCGGGGCAGCCGTGTTCCGCTAAATCGATGTTTCATTCCAGGAAAGTCGTGATCAATGGCGGCAAGCAAATAGCTTTTTCCTACTCCGCCACCACCTGTGAGAAAGACATGATCGCCACGAAGCAGGAAATCCATGACAGATTGTTGTTCGTCCGTTAAAGAAGCCATGGTGTTGATAATGATATATCAAAAATATAATTCAATTTTATTGTCTTACCAGCCCGTTATACGATTGATATAACCAACACGAGAGGGGCGCTCCATTATGATTTCCACTTCTTTTCCCTTCTCTGTTCGATAGATACATACCTCATCATTGATTCGGGAGAAATAGGCAATAAAGGGGTTACGCTCACCGCGTGGAACAAGAATGCGAATGTCATTACCTTCTTGTTCTACATAGATGCGAAGCGCCGCTTCTTGATAGGGCTTAGCTTTCCGCCATAGATCCCCTTCCTGTCGTACATAACACTTCTTTGACTCTTCCATGATATGGCCTTACTTGTTATCTATTTCATATCAATTTTATGAGCCGCTTATAAAAGTTCGCTCTTCTCCAATACTTCAAGAAGAGATTTCCAAAAAGTTCCCTTATGTGTTACTTCATGGAGTTCATCGAGCACTTCTTCAAAGTTACGAGTGTCCCCATCTTGTGTGATCTGAATCTCAGTAGAAAGGGCCTCCTGAATACGCTCCAAGGAAGCAATAGCATCCTCATGGCTCTGCGCCAACTGTTGGATCTGCGTTTCTAGTTCTCCCCATTCTTTACACTCCGTATCCCACTCCGTATCAGATTCCATATCCATGACTGACTCCGTGACTGACTCCGTGACTGACATACCTATCTATCACGCCCCTGTTTTAGACTCATACTGTAAACGGGGAAGCATGGAATGCCAGATAACTAATGGGGGTATGATAGGATACCGTGCAGACCATCGGCCGATTGCCACCTTCTGCACCAACCCATGATACAAACCAATGGGCCGGCATAAAGAGTGCCGTCCCCGATCGTACCACAATGTCAATGTATTTCAAATCCGCCAAAAAGGGTGTGTCTTTTGCGGTGAGCTGAGAGGGAAAGCAGCCTATCCAAGAAGCGGGTAGAGAACTCTCTGCGGTTTCAGGCAAAATACTAACAATGATATCACCCTCTGTAGGAAAGATACAGGTCCATGTAGCAAATGTCCTTCGAAGACCGACTGATCCCGCCCAACAGTGATAACGAGGAAACATCCAGAGTCGAAGAAGGGGATTGATAACGATCGGATGCAACCATTTCTTCGCCCAGACCGCCATACCCGAAGCAGCCGCAATGGTTTCTGCCTGTGCATGTTTCCATGGGCATACGACATCCGCAGGAGAGGAAGACATCCATTCCACTAAGGTGGTACCCTGAAAGATGGGAAGGGTGGCATAACAGGTACGCTCTGTCGCATCAGCGGCCGTCCAAAACCGGGCAGTAGGAAGACCGCGTAGAACCAGCGGGATTTTTTCATGAAGGAGCGTGGATACATTCTCTTTCTGCGACCATTCCAGTTGATTGATTCGAAATTCGCAAATGGCCTGTTTATAGAAGAAAGTCAGAATCAAAAAAAGGACACTGAAAATCAATATAAATTCTAACATGATAGACCCTAATTCATCCGCCGTAACAAAAAGATAGAAGAGACACGCACTACTTTCGGCGACGCGTTGTGGCCAGAGGCGTTTTTACAGGCGTGGGTTTGCTGCGGCGTGTTGTTGCCAGACGACCTTTTTTGATAGGGCGATTTTTCTCAATATTAGCGAGTCGAATAGCAGATGGATGCGGTTCATCGACTGGTTCCTCTTTCTTCTCGGAAGGATTCAACAAGCCAACGATTTTGGTAAGCCATTCCTGGGGAAGAGATCCTGATTCCAATGCTTGGGAGAAATAGGCATCCTCAGCGCTGACCGACTCATGAATCACTTCAATGATGGTATCTTCCAGGGCATCCACTTGTTCGATGGAGGAAAGCTCACGAAAGATCTTGCACCATTCCGCCTGATAGGTGGGATTCACGGAGGCCAAGCCCAGTTTGGAGTTCATGACAAATCCAAATTGTAGGCCAATGCGATCAAAATCCTGGTCCAGAGAAAGGATCGCATGGGAGCCGACCAGTTGATTTCCCGTGAGCGTCGCCGTTTGTTGTGCGATGTCTTCCATGATAATAAAGCACCCGTAGATATGATTCTGTAACTGGAGAGAGACCAGACCCGTTGTCCCTTTTAATTGTTCCCGAATGACGGATGCTAATGGGGCTCCATCCATTTTCTACTATAAATGTGGCCTTCTATCCCATTCAATCAAACGCACAGGGCATAAATACATTCATGACTCTATAGGGTAATGAATGACTACTTGTTAGAATTCACAAAAGGATCCGTCCAACTCAACGAGGAACAATATCAAGTAGTAACGAGTCCTCCCTCGGAAAATCAGCGAATTTTAGCATCGGCGGGCTCAGGAAAAACCACCACGATTACTGCACGGATCGCCTATTTGGTGGAGGAGTATCGTATTCCTCCTAATCGAATCTTGTTGGTATCATTTAGTCGATCTGCTGCACAGGAAATGATCCATCGGGTGCATCGGCTCATTGGACCCGTGGCAATGTATGCGGGAACCTTTCATGCACTAAGCGCGCAGATTTTACGAGAACAGGTGCCCGCTCAAATAAGAGACCAACCGTTTGTGGATGAGTTGCCTTATCGTCTGGCGGCCTGGTTGGAATCAGAGCCAGGTGCCAAATGGGCGAAGCGATTTCGAACGATTATCGTGGATGAATTCCAGGACATCAATGATATTCAATGGAGAATCCTAAAAGGTCTTTATCATGAAAAAGCCACGATGACGATTGTAGGGGATGATGCACAGAACATTTACACCTGGCGCGGATCCTCTGTGGATTTCATTTTGAATTTCCACGAAAAGATCCCAGAGGTGCGCGATTATCAGCTCTGTCGCAATTATCGCTCCACGGAGGCTATCGTAACCATTGCCAATTCAGTCATGCGATTCATTCCCACGCTCCCTTTTAAAGAGAAGATGATGGCAAACCAGAAGGGAGGACGAAAGCCCGAGATCCATTTCTTTTTTCGATCGATGGATGAATATGACTGGATTGTGAATTCACTGGAGAGAATGCGGCGATCCCTTCCCGATTTCACTTTCGCCGTTCTCTCGCGGTATAATTCGGATCTCTTTAAAATCGAGGATCGTCTTCATCAAAAAGGGATTCCTTATCGGCTCTTGACACAGTATTATCCCGAGAGTGTAAAAACACCGACAAAGAATATTACCCTTGCCACGATTCATGCCAGTAAAGGGCTCGAATGGGATATCGTGTTTTTCATGAATCTACACGATGATGTGTTTCCTTCTCGAAAAAGCGATGAGGACATTGTCTGTGAGCGCCGTCTCTTTTATGTGGGGGTGACGCGTGCAAAAAAGGGTCTGTATATGACCTATTCGCGGCAGGAGCGATCTCTGTCGCGGTTTGTGCGAGAGATTCCCCGCCCCTTTCTCCGATTTCATAATGTATCTTCGTTCAAACTCAGCACAGTGGAGGCAATGGCATCGGTCATGAGTATGGAGGACATGATTCGCGGACTGGATGGGGCAGATTGGAATGAGCTGCGACTCCGTGGAGATGTTCCGCAGCTCACGACCTATCACACGGATTCGATTTATCCATTTGGCAAATTATTCGTAATTCCTGAGTGGGTAAAAGCACATGATGCACGCGAAACCTGGCTGGAAATGATGCAGATGATTGTTCTGAGAGAGTGTGCGCTCTATCAAAATAAGATGGATCAGCT
>Ga0315284_10009812_pt1 | contig 13630 bp, 13 predicted proteins | sample YL17G09_16_MG_FD_203696 | JGI IMG/M metagenome (GOLD analysis project Ga0315284, IMG submission 203696) | Sediment microbial communities from Yellowstone Lake, YNP, Wyoming, USA - YL17G09_16 | ecosystem: Environmental > Aquatic > Freshwater > Lake > Sediment | place: USA: Wyoming | collected...
TCGCGAATGTCGTCCTGAGGGAGGTTTCTTCCGTCAAAGTCAATGTACAAGTCGAAAAACGCCACGGGTATGCGGTCGTAAATGATGAGCCCTGGGTTGGCAATGATGCCGAACTGTCCGGCCTTGTTGTAGTACCAGTAGCCTGCGGCGAGAAGTACGAAGAGGAGAAGAATTTTGTGACGCCAGATGAACATGATGAAACATCCTGCCACCCCGGCGTGATTCGAAGTTAGGGAGTGGCGCCCTTGATGAATGGAGACAACTTGACGCGCGACGCAGGATTGCGGAAGAGCTTGCGCAGCGATCGATCGCGGATAAGCCGCACGCGCTCTCGGCTCAGGCTGAGCTCCTTGCCGATCTCTTCTAAAGTAAATTGGTGGGAGTAGTTGAGTCCATAGTACATGCGCAGAATGCGTTCCTCGCGGCTGGTGACGCCCTGCAGCACGGTATCCAGCACCTTGCCCAGTTCGTGGCGTTCGCTGTCCTCATTCTGGTCGGGGGCAACTCCGAGCACGTCTTGGAGTGTCTTGCTGCTGTCTTCGTCGGACTTGTTGCCGCCCTGCACCGGGCTGTCCAGGCTCACCGAGCGCAACTTGTCCATTGCTTCGACAATATCCTGCTCGTGCTCCTTGAAGTCCTCCATCATGATCGTCTTGTTGTAGTTGCCCTCGTTGGCATCGAGGGCGCGCTTGAACTTATTGACAAGAGCGATTTTGTTGGCAGGGATACGAACCGTACCGGCCTGCTCGAAGAGCGCCTTCTGAATCGACTGCCTGATCCACCACACCGCGTACGAGATGAACCTGACCTTCATGTCAAGATTGAACTTGCGGGCGCCTTTGTACAGGCCGATGTTGCCTTCGTTGATGAGCTCGAGGTAGGAGAGACCTCTACCGCGGTAGCGCCGTGCGATGCTCACCACGAACCGGAGGTTTGCCGTGATGATTTTCTCGATGGCGCCCTCTTCGTTGCGCTGGATCTGCTTGACAAGATCGCGTTCTTCCTCGTCGGTGAGGATTTTGAAGCGATTGATATCGCGAAAGTAGGTTGCTTCGGAGCGTGCACTCATGATGTATTGCGATCAACTCGTGTGCGTCTATCCCCGGACGATCTACTCTGTTAAGCGGTTCACGCAATTACCGGCAATCTGCACTGCCTCATTCTCGGACAAGTACGCGACTCTGTCGCCAAGTCGGGCGCCACCGTGTCGCGCGCCGGCCTTCCGGCAATCCACCCCGAAAGTCCACTGATGCAGGCTCAGTACATCGGGCTTCTTGGCTGCGCAACCACGACCGTCAGACCCGTGTCACTCACGAAGTAGCGTCGCGCGTCCTTTTCAGGATCGAAACCGATCTCTTCACCTGGCGCAATAGAAACTGCTCTGTCGATGATGGCTTTGCGGACCTTGGCGCCTCTGCCGATGTCGACGTCGGGAAACACAATGGAGTCCTCGACCGATGCATCGGCATGGACCATGACACCGCGGGAGAGCACCGAGCCCACAATGCGTCCGCCGCTGACAATGCAGCCGCCACTGACAATCGAATCGATGGCCTCACCGCGCCGTTTGGTGTCTCCACGTTCAGATACCGCGAACTTGGCGGGAGGCGACTGCCCTGGAGCGGTGCGAATGGGCCACGCATCGTTGTAGAGATTGATTTCGGGGCTCACATTCCTCAGGGTCATGTTCGACTCGTAGTACGACTCCAGGGTCCCCACATCGCGCCAGTACCTGCTCTGCTCCACCGTTTCGCCCGGGATACGGTTGTTGGTGAAGTCGTACACATACACAGGGTATTCGCCGTATATCGCAGGAAGAATGTCTTTACCGAAATCGTGGGATGAGCCGCTGAGGGATGCGTCCTTGTGGAGTTGGCGAAGAAGGAAGTTCTTGTTGAATATGTAGTTGCCCATCGACACCAGTGCCATGCCCGGGGCGTTGGGTATGGCCTTGGGGTGAGCTGGTTTTTCTTCGAATCCGACCATGCGCGAGTTCTCGTCAACTTCGATGATGCCGAACTGGTTAGCCGCTTCCTCAACAGGCACCGGCAGCGCAGCAATGGTTGCCACCGCACCCACGTTGCGGTGGAAATCCAGCATCTGAGAGATATCCATCTTATAGATATGGTCGCCGCCGAAGACCGCGATGTAGTCGGGTTTTTCGTCCTCGATCAGGTTGATGTTCTGGAATACGGCATCTGCAGTACCGCGGTACCAATCGGTGCCGGTGCGCATTTGTGCGGGCACTGGATCGACATACTGTCCGAGCATGCGGTTGAGCGACCAGCCCGAGGTGAGATGCTTGATGAGGGAGTCGGACTTGAACTGAGTGAGAACCTTGATCTTGAAAATGCCGGAGTTGATGAAGTTGTTCAGAACGAAGTCGATTATGCGATATTTGCCGCCGAAATACACACCTGGCTTGGCGCGATCGCGGGTGAGGGGGTGCAACCGCGAGCCTTGACCACCTGCCATGATCATGCCAAGGACGTTGGGGTACCCGAATGCGGAGCGGTACGTACTCATGCGCGGACTCTCCGTTGAGGCCGAAAGACTGAGCGTGTCGGAACTCTGCCGCCAAGCAGCGACCCCCAAAATAGTTTCATGCGCGATCTTGCACAAAGGTGGGGCGGTGGCGGTGCCTTGAGCTTATCACAGTATTCTGGGACGAACTTCAATTATTTTAATAAAATAATCGAAGTTCGTCCCAGAAACCCCTTTCAAAGGACCACCCCATGCCCAGAGTACATCGGTTCGAGTTTCCTGGCGCGCTTGTCCACATCATGTCGCGGGGGCTCAATGGCATCGAACTGTTCCGCGACGACGAGGATCGCCATTTCTTCCTTCAGCGACTTGCCGAGAGCCTGAGGGTGACCGGATACACGTGCCACGCCTGGGCTCTCATGGACAATCACTATCATCTGCTGTTGCGGACATCGGAGCTGCCCATGAGCAAGGTCATGCGCCCACTCAATGGATCTTTTGGCCGGTGGTACAACAAGAAGTACGGAAGGCGGGGCTATCTGTACCAAGACCGGTTCAAGTCAATCCTTTGTCAAGATCAAGAGTATGCCCACCAGCTGATCCGGTATATCCACCTGAATCCCGTTCGAGTCGGCACAGTGAAGACGCTCAGGGAGCTGGAGTTGTGGGAGTGGTGTGGTCACGGATGCCTGGTGGGGAACCACACTGTGGCATTCCAGGATCGGACGGAGGCGCTCCGACGGTTTGGTCGCACCACAGGCGAGGCGGTCAGGGCCTACCGGGCCTTCGTGCAGGCCGGCTTGGATGAGAACGGATCGGCAGACGCAGGCGAGTTGGCCGATGACCACCGGGCCGAACTCGATGCATCGCAGAAGGGGCTCCCGGCAATCGTTGGGAATCCTGAGTTTGTGCGGCTGGCCCTGAGCAAGAACAAACAGCGACTGCTGCTGGTCAAGCGGTTCAAGGACAACCCCGAGGCGCTAAATGAATTGGCCGGCCAGGTGTGCGCCAAGCACGCCATTGCCTTGGCCGACCTACAGCGGCGAGGCCGAAACAACCCACGCAGCACTGCGCGCAAGGATTTCTGCGCCAGGGCCCATTCTGAGCTGCAGGCCTCTGACACGGCGATTGCCCGCTACCTGCAGGTAACTCTGCCGTCGGTGTCGAACATGCTTCGAGATCGACAGATCCTGCCGTCGTAGAGGGGTCTGGCCCGGTGCACACCGGACCAGGTTGTGGGGGATTCGGGGACGAACTTCGTTTATTTTATTAAAATAAACGAAGTTCGTCCCCGAATCCGCTCCCCTGATCTCCGGCAAGGACAAAAAGAGCCCGGCAGTTGACTCCCCGGACGCCACAATGGATTTTAACTAAGCTATGCTCAACCTCACGAAATTGCTGCTCGTGCTTCTTTCTCTCGGAGGAGCGTCTCAGGCTGCCGCTCAACTCGACTCATCTGCGGCTCCGCATCCGGCCACGCCCACCAAGGTTTTTGTCATCACTCTGGCCGGCGATGTGGAACCCGGCATGGCCTCGTTTCTGGCGCGTGCGTTGCGCGATGCCATGCAGAATCCCGACGCTGTAGTCATCATCCAGATGGACACGTTTGGCGGCCGAGTCGATGCGGCACTGGAGATCGTGGACACCATCCTCAATGCCCAGGTGAAGCGCAAAGTCGCCTATATCAAGACCAAGGCCATCTCTGCGGGGGCGTTGATCGCACTCTCCTGCGACGAGCTCGTGATGAAGAAGGGCACCACCATCGGCGACTGCGCGCCAATCTCGGTGTCGCAGGAAGGCCCCACCCGGCTCGACGAGAAGTTCCAGTCGCCCCTGCGCGCCAAGTTCCGCGCGTTGGCAAAGCGTAACGGGTTCCCTCAGGCACTGGCGGAGTCCATGGTGAGCTCCGACATGGCCATTCTGAAGGTGGTCTTTGCTGACAGCGTGGCCTACATGGACTCCATCTCCTACGCCGAGATGCCGGCTGCCGCCAGGCAGGCTGTGCTCCGCGTCCAGACCGTGGTCGCCAAGGGCAAGCTTCTCACCATGAACGACGACGAGGCCCTGCAACTGGGTTTCTCGCGGTTCAGCGTCGATGGCGTTGACGATATGATCAAGCAACTGGGCATCACTTCCTACGAACTGGTCCCGATTGAACAGTCGTGGTCGGAGGATATGGTGCGGTTTCTCACCACCATTGCGCCGCTGCTGATGATGCTGGGATTCGGGCTCCTGTATATGGAATTCAAGACGCCGGGGTTTGGCATCTTCGGCATTGCCGGGGTATTGATCCTGGCGCTGGTGTTCTTTGGCCAGTACATGGTCGGGTTGGCCAACTACACTGAGTTGCTTCTGATACTGCTGGGGGTGGCGCTGGTGATGGTTGAGGTGTTTGTGTTCCCGGGGACGTTCATCGCCGCGGTGGCAGGGGTGGTCTGCATTGCCGCAGGACTCCTCCTCTCCATGCAGGACTTCACCATCCCTCAGCCCGAGGCCCCCTGGCAGATGCAGTTGCTCACAACCAACCTCCTCAAAGTGGCAGGGAGTCTGCTTGCCGGAGGTGTGATATCGTTTCTGTCAATCGCGCTCCTGCTTCCAAAGCTGGGCATGGTGGTCAAGGGGCCCTACCTCTCGGAGACACTCGCTGACTCGCACGCCGACTCCGACGAAGTGGGCAGCGTGGCAGTTGGGGATATTGGCGAGGCACTGACGTTGCTCCGACCTACCGGCAAAGCACGCATTGGCGGTATGCTCCACGACGTGGTGAGTGAGGGTGACTTCGTCGAGAAGGGCTCGGCCATTGTGGTGCGGCAGGTGCTCCCCAGCAAGATCATTGTGGCAAGGAAGACCGATGCTTGAGAATCCGCTGATCGTGCCCCTGGTGATGCAGCTTCTTGGGGTGGGTGTGCTCATTTCCGAGTTCCTCATTCCGTCGGCCGGGCTGCTGTCGGTGCTTTCCATCGGACTCTTCGGCGCCTCAATCTACCTGGTCTTTGCCCATGTGTCAACAAATGCGGGCTTCGCGGTGGTTGCCGCGGATGCTGTGATCATCCCCGTGCTGGTGATTGTCGGCCTCAAACTCATTGCACAGTCGCCGCTATCGCTGCGCACGACTCTCTCGCGCGAAAACGGCGTCAACGCGCAGGATCGCGAGCTTGACAAAATGGTCGGTAAGGAAGGGCTGGCGTTGTCACTGCTGAGACCGGCCGGCATTGCCGTGATCAACGGAGAACGCCTTGACGTGGTGAGCACCGGCGCGTTCATTGCCAAGGACACCCCCATCGTTGTCGAGGCAGTTACAGGAAACCAGATACTGGTGCGCACAAAAGATCCGACATAGGTACCAATCCCGATCACAACTACCCCTCTCCCATACACAAAGGAGTCTGCATGAGTCTCAATGTTATCCTGATTCTGGCCATCGTCGTAGCCGGTCTGGTCGCGTTCTTCTTCATTGGTTCGGCCCTGTCGCTGTGGATCCAGGCGCTCATCTCCGGCGCAAAGGTCAATCTCCTCAATATTGTCTTCATGCGATTCCGCAAAGTGCCTGCGCGGCTCATCGTCTCTTCAAAGATCATGGCCAGAAAAGCAGGGCTCGACATCTCCACCGACGCATTCGAGTCGCACTACCTGGCCGGTGGAAACGTTATGCGCGTAGTGCAGGCGCTCATCGCGGCTGACAAGGCAAACATCAAACTCGACTTCCGGCGCGCCGCAGCCATCGATCTGGCCGGACGCAACGTGCTCGAAGCCGTGCAGATGAGCGTGAACCCCAAAGTCATCGACACACCTCGGGTCGCCGCAGTGGCCAAAGACGGCATTCAGCTCACAGCCGTTGCACGCGTGACTGTGCGCGCCAACATCGATCGGCTCGTGGGTGGCGCGGGAGAGGAAACCGTGCTTGCCCGCGTGGGCGAAGGCATTGTCACCACCATCGGCTCGGCTCTTTCCCACAAGCTCGTGCTGGAGAAGCCCGACATGATCTCCAAGACTGTGCTGGAGAAGGGCCTTGACGCGGGCACCGCATTTGAGATTCTCTCCATCGACATTGCCGACGTTGACGTAGGGAAGAACATCGGTGCAGCTCTGGAAACCGACCGCGCCGAGGCCGACAAGAAGATCGCGCAGGCCAAAGCCGAAGAGCGTCGTGCCATGGCTGTTGCCGTGGAGCAGGAAATGAAGGCCCGCACCCAGGAGATGCGTGCCAAGGTTGTTGAGGCAGAGGCGCAGGTTCCGCTGGCCATTTCCGAGTCATTCCGCTCGGGAAACCTGGGCGTCATGGATTACTACAAAATGAAGAACATCATGGCAGATACCACTATGCGCGAGTCGATCGGGACACCGCCGAAGACGGGGGACAAGGGAACAGTGATCAGTAGTCAGTAATCAGTGAACAGTACGAGCGAGGAGTGGGGACGGACGAAGTGAGAATCGAGAAGTGAGAATGTCGCCGGGAGGACCCCGGGGATTTCCCGGAGCGCTGTTCACTGTTCACTCCCCTGAAACCGAGACAACGACATGAACTGGCACATGGACAGTGACACGCTCAAGAACATCATTCCGGTGATCGTGCTGATCATTTGGGGGATTGTCGGGGCATTGACAAAGAAGGCCACCAAGCGGCCCCCGGCACCACCGCCGCACCGTCCCCGGGTTGAGCCGTCTCCACAGCCTGCACCCTCCTATCACGAAAGCGCGCCGTCACAGCGGACAGAGTCTCCCGCGCCCGCCCCGCAGCGCCCCCGCGAGGTGTTGCGCAAGACTCTCGCCGATGTACTCGCCGAGATTGAGCAGGCCACGGGTCAGGAGTTGGGCGTGCCCGACACCGATGCCCGACCTGCGGAGACGCCCCTGGACGCGCAGCCAGCCGCCTTTGAGATGGAGCGCGCCATGGAGCAGACACCTGCAACGGCAACCGGCACCGCGACCATCGAAAACGCCCCGACTCCCGAATCTCTGCCGGTTGCCGCGGCGACCATCGCGCTACCAACGCCTCCTGTCAATGAACCGCCGACACTCCCTCAGACAACCTGGTCACTTCCCGGGGACCTTCGGGCCGCCATCGTGTGGTCGGAGGTGCTGGGCAAACCCGTGTCTCTGCGCACAGAAGACGCTCGTCGCTGAGGAGTCGCTCGCGCAGTCCCACCGCTGTCGACGCAACCGCCACAACCGGGTCACCACTGCCTCCAGCACTCCACCAATCGCCGACAGTCCACCGCACCCCGCACGCGGCATCGCTTCTTGCCTCGCTTGTCGCGGTAGGGCGGACGGAGGGTGCGCCAGAGCGCTGTGCTGCACGGCCCGATGCGGGAGCCCGGAGGAGGACCGGCCGGAACCGCTCAGTGATCGGCGCCGGAACCGCCCGATGACCGGGGTCCGAGACCCATCTCCAATCCCCCGCTATCTGGGAATGGCCAAAACTATTTTTTACAGTCTGGCAACAACCGCCAATTGCATCGAAAACAATACCAACCATCCATCGGAGGTCTTGTCCGCATGCCGCAAGAAACCATCTTGACCAGCTTCACGCTCAAGGGACGCGAGATTCTCTCCTCGTATGCGAACTTCACGCTCGAAGGCGCTATGACGGCCCGGGTGCAGCGCGGCAAAGACGCCTGGACTATCTCGGAGCGCAACGGCATTGCCAAAGGCACCTCCGATGGCGAGAACGAGGCCATCTACATTCCCAACGACAAGGCCATCAAGTCGATTGAGAAAAACATTGTGCCCATGCTGCCCAAAAAGGTCGTGATCAAGAGCCCGGCCGACATCATCAAGGCGTGCGAAGAGTTCGACCTGAAGCTGGTGCGCGGCGCCGGACCCAACAAGAAGGTATGGGGTGGCAATGCCTGTCTGGCATCGTCAACCGTGTTCTTCCAGACGCTGCTCAATGCCTCTGGCTACAAGGCGTGGGAAGTGCTCATGCCCAAGGGCTCAAGGTCGTTCTTCATGCCCAACATTGCGTTCAACATGGTGTGTGGCGGCGAGCATGTGCCCGGCACCAAGCAAGACATTCAGGAGATGTTCTTCTTTGCCATGAAGGAGCGCTCGGTCAAGGGCGTGTTTGAGACGGGCACCAAGTTCTTCCGACAGTTCGAGAAGAATCTGGTGCGCGATAACCTGCCCACCGGCACTGCCAAGGAACGCGGATTTGTCTTTCCTGTCAAAGACAACTTTGAGGGGCTCACCCGCATCAAGGAGTGCGCGAGTCAGCTCGGACTCAAGGAGACAGAGTACGCCATTGGCACCGACAATGCATTCTCCGAGATCCAGAAGGGCGACACGCTGCGCGAGGAGGGCAAGTACGACATGCGCTTCTCCGGTCAGGGCATCAAGACGCGCGAAGAACTCATTGCCTTCGACTACTCGGTGGTCAACAGCGCGCCTAACTTCGTCACCATGGAAGACCCGGGGTCGGAGTGCGACGTTGACGCTCACAAGCTGATGAACGAGAAGCACGGCGATCGCGTTCAGATCGTGCTTGACGACCTGGCAGTTACCCAGATGCGCTACATCATTCCATACCTGGGCGCCAAGGATCGTAAGCACCGCGCGGGCAACAGCGTGCTGATCAAGCTGAATCAGGCCGGCACCTTCACCGAGACGTGTCTTGCCTCGGAGATTGTGCTGGGCATTGCCGACTCCAAGCGCGTGCGTACGTTCCTGGAAGCCCGCGGCGATATCTCCTTCGTGTGCCAGGAGTTGGCGCGCGTGGGCATTCGCTCGCTTGACGAGGGTTTGCAGAACATCAAGAAGGGCGGATTCTCGGCCTTCTTCAGCCATCGGTCAACCGAGGGTTCGTCGGAGTTCCTGCCGTACATGCCGCTGCTGTACGGTTCGGTGTGTCAGCGTGTGTGGCTGAAGGCCGGAGCGCCCAATGGCGAGCGCAACCTGCAGAACTACAACCCGCTCATCCGGGCCGAAGAAGAGATGAAAGCAGCCGGCATAAAGACGGTGGTGGTAGGCTTCAAGGGCCTGCCCAAAGGCGTGAAGGCGCCGGTCATGAAGGACTGACGCCGGAGAAGCAAGGGAGCGAGAACATCGAGCCCCTTTCCTCCGGCAGGAGGAGAGGGGCTTTTTCTTAGGAGCGACGAGTCGTCGCGCATATTCACAACAGGTATTTTTCAACCAATGCGTATCGGTCACAGGTTGGAAGAGGAGACGGGACTCAGGATACCGGAGGCGGACGCGCACGCTCCTCGGTTACGTCCGGGCTCTGCTCAAGTGACGCGCGCAGTTGCCGGTGGGATTTGCGCCCGCAACTATTTCTGACCGGTTTGCCCGAAACAGAGAAACAACACACTCAACACATAGAGGAGTCTCTCGTGAAAAAGGTAGGATTCGTCGGATGGCGCGGGATGGTAGGGTCGGTCCTCATGCAGCGTATGCTTGAGGAGAAGGACTTCAAGGGCTACGAGCCGCTCTTCTTTTCCACTTCGCAGGTGGGCGGCAAGGGCCCCGACATCGGCATCGACGTGCCGCCGCTTGAAGATGCCATAGACATCGACAAGCTGCGTCAGATGGACATCATCGTCACCTGTCAAGGCGGCGATTACACCAACGAGGTGTACCCGAAGATCCGTGCTGCCGGATGGCAGGGCTACTGGATCGATGCCGCATCGGCGCTTCGCATGAAGGACGATGCCATCATCGTACTCGACCCGGTGAACCTGAAGGTGATCAAGAAAGGCCTCAAGGCCGGCGTCAAAGACTACATCGGCGGTAATTGCACCGTGAGTCTCATGCTCATGGCGTGCGCCGGGCTCTTCCGGAAGCGGCTCGTGTCGTGGGTCACTTCCATGACCTACCAGGCGGCCTCGGGTGCCGGAGCCAAGAACATGGTCGAGCTGATGCAGCAGATGCGCGGTCTCTCTGCGGCAGCGCAGCCGATTCTTGACAACCCGGCAGCCACCGCGCTGGATCTGGAGCGCGTGGTAACCGCAAAGCTGCGCGACGGCAGCTTGCCCACCGACAACTTCGGGGCGCCGCTTGCCGGGAGCCTGATTCCCTGGATCGACAAGCCCATGGACAATGGGCAGACCAGGGAGGAGTGGAAGGGCATTGCCGAGACCAACAAGATTCTGGGCGCCACCAAGCCGATCCCGGTTGATGGCGTGTGCGTGCGGGTAAGCGCCATGCGGTGCCACAGCCAGGGCCTGGTGCTCAAGCTGAAGAAGGACGTGCCCATGGCCGACATCGAGGCCATGCTCGCCTCTGCACACGAATGGGTGAAGGTGGTTCCTAATGTCAAGGACGCGTCGATCCGCGAGCTGACTCCGACAGCGGTGTCGGGCACTCTCACCGTCCCGATCGGCCGCCTGCGCAAGATGCAGCTTGGTCCCCAGTACCTGGCGGCGTTCACCTGTGGCGATCAGTTGCTGTGGGGCGCTGCGGAGCCGATTCGTCGTATCCTGAAGATCGTGCTCAAGCACGCGAAGTAGTGGCTGCGGAGGCGCCGGTCGTCTCGATACGTGCAGGAACACTACACTTCGGCGGGCTCGGTGCGGCGCTCGACGACCGGCCCACGGTGCCATCGTCGACCACGGCTGGGGCGGACGTGCATTCGCCCAGTCTCCTGCCACCAATGACCGACTCAACGGATCAATAACTCCGAAACGGATTGAGCGTCTGCAGCAGCGACCGTCCCTTGCTGCTGGGGCGCCATACGAAGCGGCACTGGGGGCACTTGATGCGGCGCTTGCCCGCGATGGTGCGCACGGGGCTGAAGAAGAACGGATCGTAGAACTCGACGTTCTTGTTGCCGCACCGGGGGCAGTGTTCGTGCGGCGGGCTCCAGAAGGAATCCCACAGCTCCGCCCACGTGCTCTTGCGCTTGAACTTGTCGTCTTGCCGGTGTCGGTGGGCGTGTTGCGCCATGGCTATTCCCTGTCAATGAAGAAGTGCGGAATGCGGAGTGGGGAGTGCGGAGCGCCGCACTGAGCCTGCCAAAGCGTTGTGGATCGGCATCGACGAACTCGCAGATTCGTTCCTCCGGAACGCCTCACACGGCCTCGTCGAAACGGTCACCCTTTCCCCGACCTCGCCGAAACCACTCATCACTCCGCACTCCGCATTCCGAACTCCGCACTTCCGCCTACACGACCGGTGTAGGCAGGAACAGTTCCATGAACGTGCGCTCTGCAAACAGATCGGTCATGCCTGCAACATAGTCGGCCACAATGCGCCACGTGGGCGTCTTCTCAGTGTAGTTTGAGTTCTTGATGAAGTCAAAGAAAATACTCAGCGACGGCGCATCTTCCAGTGCCGTGGCTGTGAACGCTGCGTCGCTGCGTCTGCCCGACTTGTCGAGAATGCGCGAGAACTCGTGGAAGAGCAGCTCCAGAATGCGGTCGGACTTGCGCGACTTCTGCACCACATCCGGGTGCATGTAGATGTGCTGGTAGTTGAAATCCTTGAGCACCTTCATCAACTCGAAAGTCTCGCCGCTCATCTCTATCGCATCTTTGTCGACACTGGTGGCGATCACGTCGTTGACAAAACGGCCAATGATCTTGCCGTTGTCGGAACCCAGGCCACGTGCGACTTCCGCCGGGATGTCTGACTTCTTGACAAAACCGGCTTTGATCCCGTCTTCGAGGTCGCGGCCAAGGTAGGCGATGCGGTCGACCATGCGCACCAGGCACCCTTCGAGCGTGCCGGGATATCCGCTGCGGTCGGTGATTGACTCCAGATTCTTCATGTCGCGCGTGCGGTCGGGCACAATGCGGCGCTCGAACTTCTCGCCGCAGTGCGTGACAATGCCGTCGCGCACCTCGTAGGTGAGGTTGAGGCCCGCGCCGTAGTTGGTGAGCTTGTCAACCACACGCAGTCCGTGTACTTCGTGGCCGAATCCCTCCGTCACCCCCTGTGCGCGCAGTTGGGTGTCGAGCGCCCGCTCCCCCGCATGCCCGAACGGCGCATGCCCCAGGTCGTGCCCCTTGGCAATGGCGTTGATCAGATCGATATTGAGCTTGAGACAGCGCCCGATGACCGCTGCGATGCTTGACACGTGCAGCACGTGTTCCATGCGCGTGCAGATATGATCGTTGTCGGGCGAGAGAAAGACCTGCGTCTTGTGCTTGAGACGGCGAAACGGCGGAGAGTGCAGGATGCGGGTTTCGTCGCGCGCAAAGTCGAGACGAAACGGGTCCTGCTTGAGCGGCGACTTGCGGCCCAGCGACTGCGAGCTCTTGCGCGCAAAGGGGCTGAGTCGCTCCTCGTCTTGCAGCAGCATGGCAGCAATGTCAAGATCACTTTTCATGGGGCGCGTTGTCCTTGAGAAACTCGTACACGAACTCTTCCTGGTCTTCGGTGTCGATGGCCAGGCGGCACTTACGCACTGTGGCCAACGAAAGCTTCGGGCCGATTTTGAGGTAGACACCTACGATGCAGGCGAGCATCAAACCCGTTCGACCAATGCCTGCCTGGCAGTGCACGCACACCGGCTTGTTGGAATCCATGTAGCGGATGGACGCATCGACCATGGAGGTGAATGCCTGCCTGTCGGTGGGAACCGAGAAGTCGCGAATAGGGTGATGAATCCAGATGAGCCCGCACTCCTTGGCAATACCGCCGAAGCGATCGTTCATCTGGTGCAACGAAATGAGGCAGCGCACGCCATGTGCGTGAAGTTCCTTGAGGTCGGAGCGCACGTAGTCGTCGTTCTCGTCGTTGTAGCTGCCGGGCCGGGATGAGCCGGCCAGTTTTTTCGGGATAACCCAGGAGAAATTCCACAGCGCCACGACGAAAGGTCCTCGCGATTGGGGCGTGCGCATTCGGGGATTCCCGGGCTTCTGCGCATTACGTGTACGAGAGGAAAATATACGCGTTGCGGAGACCGGAGCACCATGTCCGCCGGGCGGCCTGTCTCCTGGTGTGAAGGGGATTGACTGCGTCGAGAATACCAGGGCAGATACAAATGCCTCCGGGAGGCAAAGCCGGGCGCCGCACTGAGCCTGGCCGAATGTGTGGCGCGTCAAGGAGTGGCATTTCGACACTTTGACGCCGCTCAGTGCAGCGCCTTGTTGGTGATGTTAAGGGAGTAATGCGAAAGCGGGAAAACCGCAGGAGCATAGAGTACCGATGCACCGATGAGGGGCGGATCGTCTCGTAGTAGTGTTGAAGCCGCTGTAATGGCGGTGGAGCG
>Ga0315284_10009813_pt1 | contig 13630 bp, 12 predicted proteins | sample YL17G09_16_MG_FD_203696 | JGI IMG/M metagenome (GOLD analysis project Ga0315284, IMG submission 203696) | Sediment microbial communities from Yellowstone Lake, YNP, Wyoming, USA - YL17G09_16 | ecosystem: Environmental > Aquatic > Freshwater > Lake > Sediment | place: USA: Wyoming | collected...
GGACTGCTAACCTTCCTGCTCATACTCATACTGTTAGTGGTACAGCCTCAGCAAGCTCCATTAGTGGTACAGCAGCTGCTCAAAGTTGGTCAGGCTCAGTTTCTGGCTCCAACAGTGCAAGTGGTATTTCTGGTACAGCCGCAGCACAAAGTTGGGGCGGTTCCGTCTCCGGTGGTAGCTACAATATAGGTGCAGCCCTCGGCGTAGGGGGAGGAGGCTCGTATTTTACTTCTTTCAGTAACACCGGAGCACCATGGGTTAGCGACAACAACATCCGAGGACCTAATTCTAACCCTAGCGTCTCTGGATCCAATAGTTCAAGTGGTATTTCTGGTACAGCAAATGCTCAAAGTTGGTCAGGCTTAGTTTCTGGCTCCAACAGTGCAAGCGGTGTTACTGGTACAGCAGCAGGCCAAAGTTTTAGTACAACTTCAGGCAACGGCCCAGGCACTAGCACAGCTTTTAGTATTGTACCTGTCTTTATTTCTACTGTATATGTAATGAGAATAAAATAAGATTTAAAACAGTAAGGCGACTTTTTATTCCTATATGATTTATTAATAACTAACTCTAACAAGCACAATATACTAGACTTTTAAGATACTATCTAGCTAGCAGTAAAAGTATTGATTATTTCGTAAGTATTGAATCTACATACCTATAATACAAATTTATTGTATTACTAATGTAATAAAAGGAGTTTTCTAATGAATAGAAGTGACAGTCAGCTTTGGGATACATTCATGCAAAGCGAGTACGTACAAACAGAACTCAAGAAAATTGAAAAAACAGCGCAAGCCCCTGATCGTAACAAGCTTTACGGCCCAGCAGCTGATCCTAAAAATAAAACAACTCTTTCAGACTCAGTTGAAACCATGGGCGTCGCAGCCGGTGGTGCATCACTAGTTGGAAGCGGCGATTCAAAAGCCCTCTATACAACCAAGTCTGTAGCTGCTCCTGGCGGCGAAGAACAATATGCAGATACAACCGTTGAAGGTCTTGAAGACATTCAAAAAGCTATGTTGGAAGTCGCTCACCGCGAACCAACAGGCGGTCCATTCGGTACCCAAGACAACGTTTCAGAAAAATGGAGTGGTATTGCAGCTGCTGGTAAAGCAACTAAGCCATTCACAAAGAAAAGTCAAGCTCCTCAAGCTCCTCAATTGGATCCAGGTGGCGTCGCCGGAATGGCAGACGCATTCAAAATGATGGACGAAGACGAAGAAGAAGATCATGAACATGATGAGCATGATTCTGAGCCATCACTCGAAGATATTCTTGCTGATCTCGAAAGAGGTCAAGGCGTCGATGAAATGCATGCAGATATGCATGATGAAGAATCAGACTCATTGCAAGACATGATGGCTAGAGGCTCTTTAAAGAAGAAAGAAACCGTAGCTCTCCTAAAAGAACTTGTCAAGATTGCTAACGAGCTTGATTCACAAGGTCAACACGAAGATGCATCAGAAATTGACGCTGTTATTAAGAGCGAAGTTGTAGCTTTGGCTTCTAAAAAAAAGTAAGAGCTCAAAACATAAATACTAAGATAGGAACTTGTTCAGTTTGTGATACAACACAAGTTCCTGTTAAGAATCTTTTTACATGGACTGGCTTATGCCCAACCTGCAAAAAAGAACAAAAACTATCAAAGACTTAATATTCACTTAAACTCCCTACTACGAAAGCCTAGCTAATCCAGCTAGGTTTTCTTTTTATTGAATTTTATATATTGATTTAATTAGATTATATGCATAGACTATACTTAGAATAAGGATTATAAATGAGCGACAAATTCATTATATACGGACTTCAAGATCCAGGAAATTTAGAAATAAGATACATAGGGAAAAGTAGCACTGGCTTAGCTACTCCTAGAAGACATTTTGCTCCATCAACATGGAAAAAGTACACAAACAGTCACCTATATAATTGGATGCAAAAATGCATTAAAGAAAATGCTCGTCCTCAAATAAAGACAATCTACATATGTCAGAATAATGAAGAGGTGCTACAAAAGGAGAAAGAACTGATAGAGCAATATAGAAAACAAGGCGCACGTCTTCTCAATATCCGTCCTGGTGGCGAAATCAGTGGCCCTCTTTGTACAGAAACTAAATTAAAAATGTCTCTAGCAAAGCAAGGAACTAGACCTTCCTTACAAAACGAAATAGCAAAACAGAGATCTCGTGAAATTCAATCTAGAGCTCTCATCGATCAGAACAATCAAATATATCAGTCACTAGCTGAAGCTGCCAAAACTATTAGTACATTTAAAACTGACATTATTGCGCATCTACAGCATAAAAAATATCTTAATCATATTAAGCAGCATATCTTAACTTACTATGATAGAAATAAAAGTTTACAGGAAAACTTAGACACGAGAAAGATAATTCTTGAAGAAAGAAAAGTTCTCTTAGAATCTCGTATAAATAAGAGTCGGCTAGTTGGCACTAAGAATATGAGTAAAAAAATAGAGAGATGGCATTCTATTTTAGATCAAAACAATAAAGAGTATGCTTCAATAAATCATGCTGCAAGAGAAATTAACGCTTGGCCACAAGCTATTTATCGTCAACTAGATGGTAAGCGCCTGAATGTTTTTGGTTTTATTTTTAGATATAAAGAGGATTATAAATGAGTATCTTTGACAATTTTCTTTCAAGTCTCGATGCTGTAGAGTTTATCGAGAAAAATCTAATTCTCGACGGTCAACCGTTTTCGTACACAAATAATGGCCATGACTTTGCAAAACAGGTTATCCGCTATTGTTGTCATACTCTCCCACATTCTAAATCAAGCCGCCCAGTCATATGTGTTAAGGGAAGGCAAATTGGGCTAAGCACTGCTACTGCCGCAATTTCTCTGTATTTTATGCACGCAGAAAAATTTAAGTCAATACTACACTGTTTTCCACAAATTGGTCACGCGAGGACCTTCAGCTCAAAGAGACTAATAGATTTAATAGAAGACTCCATAGCTAAGGGCAATCTACCAAAGAATTTCTTAAATACGAGCTCAAATGCAACTCAAAGCCAGGAGCAGAAAGACTTCTACAACAGCAATACACTATATATTAAAGGAACGTCTATAGATGGTCGAAGATTGAGAGGACTCTCAGTCTCGTTATGTCTGATGGATGAGTTTGCGTCTATGAGCTCCGAAGCTTATCTCAACACATTAGAGTGCTCCGCAAATACACACTTTGGGTACGTGGACAACGGAAAGGCCCTACCTCATCTTATTTTTGGAACTCCCGAATCTGAAGGATCTTTATTTCAAAAGATCTGGGAAAAATCTAACAAGCAGTACTTCTTCTTTAAATGTCCTCATTGCACTCATCAAGTTCCCCTATTTTATGATATTAAGAGTCGCACCGAAGTTTTTACTAATCTTGTGTCTGGTACTTTAATTAGGTGTCTAGATCAAGAAGGTAAAGGTTGTCAAAAACTTTTCGATAAAAACAAAGAAATGTCAAAAGGAGAATGGAAGGCAACTATTGAACCAGGTAAGGATTATGATTATACAGGATTTTGGATTCCGCAATTTTTGAATGGAATGATAACTAGAGAATCTATCGATCAAAAAAGATTAGAATATCCCGTCAGGCAATTTTATAACGAGGTTCTTGGAAGATTTTATTCATCTGAAGAAGAAGCTCTTTCTCGTCAAGATATCATTAGATATACAACAACAAAGCCTTCTACACTTGAATGGGACCTTCCTCCTCATATTCTTGATAGAAAAACATTCATGGGAATTGACTGGGGTGCTCGAGTTTCAGGAGTAGACGACACAGGCTCAGGCTCATATACAGCCGTTACTATCTTTTCTCTCCTACCCACAGGACAACTAAAACTCGAACACGCATCCAAACTTGCTACAAAAGACACAGATGAGAAAGTTAAGCAAGTAACGGAGCTTATGAAAAGATATAACGTTCTTAAATGTGTAGCTGACCGCGGCTTCGGCGAAGCTGAATGGCAACGCTTACAAAAGATCCATGGTCCAGATAAGTTTACTGCAAATGCTTGGGGCGGAAATAGTAAAAGGTCTTTTATATATTCGCAAGATATAAATTTGATTACATCTGATAAACATGTTGTGCATGAAATGTTTTTTGATGAACTCAAGCAAAATAAGTTCTGTATCCCTTATTCTATGAAGGCAGAAGTTGAGCTCGAATGGTTATTTGATCACATCAGCAACATAGAAGTACTCACTGTTAGTCAAAACGGAATGATTAAGAAGCAATATAAGAAAAAGCAAGGTAAAGAAACTGATGGTCTTGCGAGTTTAGTTTTTGCATATACAGCTTTTCAGTTTTGGAAAACAAATGGCTTTTCAAATGTAGGAGCACTGGGCGGATCTACTCTACCAGGATCAAAAGGATCGTCAGGCCTACAGCCATATGCAATTATGCCTGCATTAGGAATGAAAAGAGGCTCCTCTGATAATGGTAAGCCGCACAACTATAGCCGTTCAGATAGAAGGAGAAGATAATGCTCATTAAATTCATACTATCAAGTGGAAAACATTTCTATGATAAGGCTAAAGATGATCTTCTTGATAAAGTTAAGGAGTCTGATTCTAGACATACCTTCCTTATTAAAGATAATAAGAGGTTTGAATATGTTGGCGTTAGAGATGAAATTCCAACGTTTAAGGAGGCTAAAATTATAGACATAAAAGTAGCTTGCACTAATTTAGCTATGAAGCTAGCGAGCATTAATATAAAACTTGCCGCAGAATTACTTGATTCTCCTATTGTTATTAATGAAGGAGAGATTGAGAGTTTCATCAAGGAAATTCGTATTCCTCCAGATTCATCAAAAGTTTCGCAGATTAGAGAGCTAAAAAATAAAGCATTTTTATATGGTAAAGATGAAGCAAAGATTAAAGTTCTCTGGTGGGAAGCTAAAAGAGATTCACTCGTAGATGAAATGGAAAGGTTTAATCTTACTAAACCCTCAAAGGCAGATCGCTCATTCCTAGCAGAAGTGTTAAAAGAATTAAACCAAAGAATAACGGAATCAGTTAAAAAGTATCAAAATTTTCCTGAAGTTAAGGCAAATTTGGATATTCAAAAAATATTTCGAACTGCAATGATAGTAAGAACTTGGCCTGATGTAGAGAACGATAGAAAGGATGAGTTTCGAAGACTAGCCAAGGCGCCCCAAGGTTTTGGAAAAGCTCTTGACAATATATTTAGCGCATGGAGCGACTTTGGAGCAATGGAGGAGGATAAAAATTTCGATCTCCCAAAAATTAAAGAACTTTATAAACAAATGGAGCCATCTTTAGAGATAGAAGAATACTATCACAAACAAATTCATCAGCAGACCAAAAGAGCAAGAGAACTAGTAGCCACTGCCGAAGACATGCTTGATCTTATTCAAACAAATGATGTTATCGACTTAGAACATGAAGCCAATAGAATATCTAAAATGAACTCAGGTCTTTATCCTGAATTGCTCAAATTTATTGATAAGAAAGTTATTGAGCATCTTAAAAATATTCAAGGAACAGATCAAATAGCTCATTGGCTCTTAGGTCAAGGCAGATATCGAAGACTGGCGGAAAAACTTAAATAATGGAATTAAACCTTACAAAAGAAGCATATAAGCGTTGGAGTCCTCAAGATGAAGAGACTCTAATTTCTATGTTTACGTCTGGAAGAGAAGAAGGCATTCCTCATAAGCAACTTTGGGGTGAGATAGCTTTAGTACTAGATCGTTCCCCTACTGAAGTTCAGCGCAAGCTTATTCGCATGTACAAAGGAAACGAGGATCTTCAAAAATACAAACAAGAAGATTGGTCAAAAGAAAAAGTTTTAGATCAACTTAAGAGTCTTTATCTAGACAATCAACAAATGAATAAAAATAGTCTTCCTGAAAAACTCAAATTTATATTACTGAAAAATAAGCAATGGTTTGACAGCCCAGATCACGCACTTTCTGAGGCTGTTCTTTCAGCTGGCTATTGTAGAAATGAAGATGGCACTTTAGATAAAGATAGCCCAATTCAAACTATTGAAGATGCGTTAGAGTATGTTAGACTTGGTCATAAGAAAAGACACGTATGGAATCTTGATGAAGTTAAGGGAGTTCTGTCAGCGCTTCATGAAGCTGACTATCCTATTACTCTACCCTTTCTTACAAACCACTATAATATCTATAAAAGTGCACTTGGAGTAAATAGAAAGCTTGAGAGCTTTAAAGATGTTATTAAGAAGTTTGTCGAAGATGGCTCAATTAAGTCTTATCCTAATTTAGTATGTACTATTGCTCCTGAGTATATCGCTTATTATAATCCTGAGCAATCTCGTCTCAGATTATCAACAGAAGAAATACGAGTCAAGAAATTTCTAGATAGATATAAAATCTCATATGTAATTCCAAGACTTTCAGATAAGATTCCTACGGGTCTTGAAACATTTGCTAACTTTGTTCCAGATTTCATTATTGTTGATGGTAATAAAAATCCTTTAGCCATAGTCGAAGTATTTGGAAGTATTGGAGATAGAGAAAACGCAGGCGTCAATGAAATTTACGCAGATAAAACAAAGGCCAAATTAGATTTCTACAAAACTCTTCCTCTTAAATTTATTGAAGTCTACAACAATGGAGATCGCTGTGATCTAGATGATTCTAGTCTTCTAGATAGACTAGGATCATTTATAAGTTTTGGAACACATACAAAACAGGCTAGTAAGAATAAGCTCAACGATCTGAAGGATCTCATTAAGATTCAGTGTACCGATGGAAATTGGAACTATGATCCCTATATGCAAGGCCTTGCAAATGGTATGATCTTATCTCTCACAGTACTGGAGGATCTGCCAGCGAATTTCAATCCTCCCTTCAAAGAGGCTCCCTCCAGATGGCTAAGTGAAAAATATGATCTTCAAGATCTAGTAACTTCCTCAATCGACAAAACAACTGAAAACCTTGAAAAATATGGTTGCGCAATCGTTTATAGTAAACACAATAAAAACTACACACTGATCTCAAAAGGTGCTCAGGATTTTAAATTCGATAGCCTTTTTCAAATCCCCAAACTTACTCCAAAAAACCCTGCTCTTAAAGAAATTATTCACAGATTAATAGACAAGCAGAAAACTCACAAAGAGCGTCCACTCAGGTATCCTACCGAACAAACTAAGGATTATCAGCCTTTTACAAGACCTATCGACTATGATACAGACCTTAGTACGAGTATTCCCGAAAATACCTCAGGCTCCGGAATTGTTGGCTAAAATCCTAAATTGTTTAACAATTTCCTGTGTCTATTGATAAAAAGTGATGTTTTGATGAGGAACTAGTAAGTATAAAAAGGAAAAGGAGTAGTAGTATGACAGATTATATCAATGATATGATGAAAAAACTACTTGAACAATCTGAAGAGACACAAAGAACAGTTATTTCCTTAGATAAAAAAGTAGACCTACATATACAAAAAACTGAAATGCAGCTTGAGCAGATTCATAGACTAGATGAGCAGCAAAATGCTATCCTAGAAGAGCATCACAAAAGAAGCGATGGCCTTGCAAGAGATAACGAGCTTAGAGAACAAACTCTTAGACTAGAACTTAGTAAAAATAATGATCGTACAGAAACTAAACTTGACACCAAAGCTTCAAAAGAAGACATTGTAGATCTTAAACATAAATTAGAAGAAGTTCAAAAACCTCACCTTATGCTTGAATACTTCATAAAAGTATTAATGTACGCAGGAACAGCTGCAGGTGCAATATACGGACTTTATCAATTATACTCAATCTATAAGCATTAAAAGGTAAGACGTGACTAATCATTTAGAACAAGTACTAGATAAGCTCTTTAAGACTGCTGATGGTCCTTATTTCGAGGACATGTGGCTTTCACTTGAAAATGATTTATCTAGCTTTGATAGCTTTATTCCTAGCGATTACGTAGATGCTCCCTCATCTTCTTCATCCTCTGAAGGGGATTCTAATAACCCTAATACACCTAATCTAGAACCTCAAACTTATGAAGACCTTCTTCAAGTTCAATTGGCACCACCCCCTTCTAACGATCAACTAAGATCTCCAGACCGCAAAGAGCGCATTCAAGCCATCCGGGAGCTTTACAATAAAACCCCAACAATTATAAATGGTAGCGTTGATAGACTAACTAAGATCGCTGAGAGACTATACAATAAGGGGTATGTCAAGGAAGGCAATTTTATTTCAGCAGCTATAGATAAGGCTATCCAAGAAGATTTCTCTTATGTTTCTGAGGAAGATGACCGATTTAAATCTCTTAATGTTAGTAGAGATAAAGAAAGTAATGATGTAGTAGCTACAGTTGAGATATCTGACAAAACAGACAAAGGGACTATTACTAGACATAAAACGTTTGATAATGTTTTAGACGCTATAAAATACTTTAAAAGCGAGTAAGAGGAAGTAGTAAGTGGAAGAAGCTATAAAATTACTCAATTGCCTATATTGCCGCACAGATGTAGAGCATTATTCTCAAACGCAAGAATTTAAAAATAACCAAGCGGAAATGCAGAAGAAGCGTCTCAAAACTAGACTCAAAAATGGCACTGCTTCTTTTGGCAGAAAATGTTCAGAATGCGAAAGAGAAGACCTTAATCCTATGAATTCGAGCGGATTATGTCCAAGATGTTATATAAATCTTTGGACAGTTGATAGGTATAAAAACGATATTCAATTTAAACTAGCATCTGCTCTTCGAGGACGCCTAAGAATGGCTCTACATGGTAATAAAAAAGTTGGATCCGCAGTAGATCTTTTAGGATGTTCTGTAGAAGATTTTAAATTACATCTAGAATCGCGATTTACTGATGGCATGAGTTGGGACAATTATGGACATGGAGTAGATAAGTGGAATATGGATCACATGGTTGCGTTATATCATTTTGATCTTACGGATTTACAAGATTTAAAAAAAGCTTGTCATTATACCAATATTCAACCCATGTGGCATAGTGAAAATTGCAGTTGGGGTGCTAAAATTAAAATACCTCTTGAGAGTAAAACATAATGACTGATAATATTAAAAAGACTCGTCGCAGGACTGCCAAAGCTCCTAATCCAGAGTCAACGATTATTAAGACGAATGAGACTAAATCTAGTCCCACAACTAAGCTCGGCGCCGCCTCGGCATCGGTCATTCGCACGCAACCAAAAACATACTCACCTCAGTACCTCGACAGTTCGCTCAATCTGCCCAGGGATCAACGCACCCAAAATGCGTGGAATAGGAACTATTTTACCACAAATCCTATTGTGAGATCTGCCATTACTTTACATGCATCTTATACAACTGGCAAATTCAAACTTGTATGTAAAGATAAGAAAATCCTTGCGTTTTTTGAGGATATGCTTCATAAAATGAATTTTCAGAATACTCTACTCGAAATGGGCATTGAGTATTTTAAATTAGGTGAAATATTCCCTTATGCTGAACTAGACGAAGAGCACGGAGTATGGGACTATGTAATCGTACATAACCCCGATTTTATTCGCGTTCCTCCACCAAATCCTCTTTCTAAAGATCCAATGGTGACGTTGGTTCCTGATGAAGCTTTAAAGAAAATCGTTACTTCAAACAATCCAATAGATATGGCACTAAGACAGCATATTCCTGATGATGTCTTACTACACATTCAAAGAGGAGAAGACATTCCTCTAGATAACTTTAATGTTTCTCATATTAAAATGCTTTCTTCTCCTTATGATACAAGAGGTGTTTCAATGATAACCTCATGTTATCGAGATCTTTTACTTTACGATAAGATTCGTGAAGCTAAGATCATTCAAGCAGATAACTTTATGAATCCTCTTACTCTGGTCAAATTAGGTAATGAGAACTGGAAGCCAACCGATGACGATATTAGACAGTGGCAAGAACAAGTCTTAGATAGTCAAGGTGACCAAGGCTATTCAATTGTTACACATGGATTGGTGGAGATTCAAAAGATCTCTAACTCTGGTCAAACTTTAGATATGAATGCCGATTTAGAGATGTGCATCAAGAATATTATGATTGGTCTCATGGTGCCTTCGGCTGTACTTGACCAAGATTATGGCTCATATTCAAACGCTTCAGTTGGTCTACAAGTTTTAAAAGACCGCTATACAGGTTTTCAACTTCAGTTAAAGAAGTGGATAGAAAAGAAGATCCTCGAACCAATTGCCAAGATTCAAGACTTCTATGTAATTGAAGGTGGCGAACAAAAACTGCTCGTTCCAACCGTAGAGTTTGATAAGATTAATCTTAAAGAAACAGATACATACATTAATGCCATTTCGCAACACATTGGAGACGGTAATCCTGGTACTGGAAAAATTTCTCTTCATACGTTTCTTGGATTGTTAGATACCAATTACGATGTAGAAAAAGCTAAATTAAGACTTGAGGCAAGAGATCAGATTATCCTCAAGAAAGAAATAGAAGCAATGCAACATATGGATATTGCTCAACTTAAAACTATTGGTGAGAACACACCAATCCAAGATTCTCGTGAAGTTGATTCCCTTGAAAAATCTTTAGATATTGAAGATGCAGCCGGCGAAGGTGGAGGAGAAGAATCAGGTGGAGCTGGTGGACTCGACCTAGGTGGCGATATGGGTGGCGGAGGCGGTGGCGGTATGGGCGGAGGAGCTTCACCAGATATGGGTGCTCCTGAACCTGGAGCACCTCCCGGCGCTCCTCCCGGTGCTCCTCCTGAAGCACCTCCCGGCGAAGCAGGTCCAGCTGGCACACCCCCTACATAACTTTAAGTACTTTTGATATTAAGGTATATAATCTATTGATAATTCAATAGTACACAACATGAACTATATAGATCAGCTTAAAGAATTAGCAAATCAACTAGACCGTCAAGGAATGTATAAGCAAGCAAATCTAATAGATAAATATTTATTCAGATTCGCCCAAAATGCACCAGCCTTACCTGCTGAAACTGCACCAGAAGCTACTCCTGTAGAACAATCACTAGCTCCTTTGCCTACTACTGCTCTTGAAGTTGAGTTATCCCCAGAAGATGAGAAGAAGGTTAATGAAAAGCTCGCTAGAGCAACCTTCATGATGATGTCAGAGTTAAGAGACTTCTTTGCTAAAAATCTTAATGATTTTAAGTATTTTGGTGAAGATAATGTTAAGACTATTCAAGCTGCAATTGATCAAATGATGGCTATTTTTAGAGTTGTCTTAAGAAATACGACCTCAGACTACGATAGAGAAGCTGTTAATATGTATGAAGCTCATCTCAAAAGCCTACAAAAAGAAGTAGATAGATCAAAGAAGATGAGACTGACACCTACCAAAGTAAAGATTGATAAGTTTCTCTTATATAATGAATTCGAAATGATGATGAAGAAGATTGAAAGACTTTACGATTCTGGTGTTAAAGAACTCCAGCCAGTTCTTAAGAAGGCAAGAGCAATTAGAGATGCATTTGGTAATGTTATTCAGCAAACTTCTGAAGAAATTGCACACGCAGATTTGATTGAAACTAAATAAGAGGATTTATGCTAATTAAAAAAGCGGTTATCGAACTTAAAAAAGAAGATATTGTTGCGGACGCAACTTTAGATAAAAAGCCTGACCCTAAAGCAGAGAAAAAAGAAGACAAGAAGGAGCCTATCGATGACAGCAAAGCTGAATCTAAAACCACTCATTAATTATTTTAGTGATAATACTAAAATAGCTTCTCGACTCAAAAAATTAACCACTAGCTCAGGACTAAGTCTACAAGCCATTGAGATGAAGTTAGAGCAAATGGAAGATAAGGGGCTAGGAGACACTGAGGAATACAAAAAACTCAGTGAAGAAGCTGATAGACTTGTAGAGACGCAAGGTCCAACAGGCGAACTTACTCGTGAGGAACTAGTAGACCGCGCGTGGCTCGCAGCGATGAGTCGTCCAGAATTTTATAATGCTGTTAAAACAAATTATGCTTTTTCTGTTGAAGATGGTGATTATGTTGTCTCTTCTAAGGTTGGTCCTGGTAAGCAATGGGTTTTTCCTGATGAAGCTTCTGCAAAAGAAAAAGTCCTAGAACTTATTGAGTGGCGCTCATATGATAAATTTGACCGTCCAGAAACTAGTGGAAAAGGCCGAGTCAAAAAAGATCCGACAACCTTTGCAAGTAATCAAACCAAAAAGCTTGCTTCAACTCTTGTTGCAATTGCAGACCAATTAGATACTTCAGATCCAGAACTTGCAGCAGAAGCCGATAGTATTCTTCAAGAACTATACAAGCAAGCTTCTGAAGGTTGTGGCAGCATGGAAATGGGTCATGAACATTCAGAAGAGTGCATGGGCTCACCAATGATGGGCTCACCAATGATGGATTCTGAATTTGGTGCATCTCCTCTCGAGGATATGGAACCAGCTCTAGAAGATGTTCAAGAACCAGAAGAAGAAAAAGACGACATTACTCTAGATGATCTTAAGGATCGTTTAGCTAATATGAAATGGCGTGTAGCTGATAAAAAAGGCCGTGAAGCTATTGAACAAGCAATTGAGCACGTTGAGAAAGCTCAGCAGTATCATGATGCTAAGAAATCACGTCTTAGTAAGGCACATGAAATTTTTGATCATGCAGGATTAGCACTTCGCGTAAAAGATTTTGAATAAAAGACAGGAGTAACATATGTTATTTAAAGTTGCCAACTCAGAGCTCAACATAACAGAAAGTAATATGATTCAACCTGAGAAGGCTCTTTCCTCTCCGGAGATCACAGACCGCTTTAAGAAGCTTGCTTTTGAGATTAAAAAAGTAGCTCCTCGTTCAGATGATTTTCTCTATTTTATTGCTAGAGGAATTCATGCAATGGAGCATGCTGCAATTGATCCTGTTACTCGTCAATATAATCCAAAAATAGGTCACATTGCTTACGATAACGGCCACGGCCAATGTAAGACCTGTCAAATTGCCCTAGTTAAAGCCAATCGCCAACCAATTTCTGGACTTTGGTGTTCAGCATCTGAATCTGAACCTTGGATTAACCAAAATGGCGACGCATTTCCAGAAGCAGAGCTCCTAGCTGAAGTTACAGATCCTAAAGATTCTGCCCGCAAAATTAGGGCCTATCAGACATTCATTGGTAAAGGTCTCTTTACAGATCATAAAAGTTCTGAAGTAGAAAATATTAGAGGAATAATTCTCGATGCAGAATATGATCAGGCCTCAAAAGGTGTTGATCTACTTATTGCACTTGATCGTATTAATTATCCTGAACTAGCTCGTCAAATTTCAGCTGGTTACTCTACAAATGTTAGCATGGGTACTCAAGTAAATTATAGCTTATGTTCAACCTGCGGCAACAAGGCCGTAACCGAGCATGATTATTGTACTCATGTAGCTTCTGGTAAGGGGATTGCTCGCGCAGGCCAAGCAAGATGCTACGAAGTAAATAATGGTCTAAACTTTATTGAATTGTCAATGGTTGGAAACGGCGCAGATCCTAGAGCTAGAATCAGAACGATAGTCGCCCAAGCTAATGATATTAAGAAAAATCTTGAAGCAAATCTTCAAGCAAGTACACCAGAGTCCGAAAATCGATTGATTTTAGACTCTATTAATAGACTAGAACAACAAGTTGGTGATTTACAAACTCAAATAGATG
>Ga0315284_10009816_pt1 | contig 13628 bp, 13 predicted proteins | sample YL17G09_16_MG_FD_203696 | JGI IMG/M metagenome (GOLD analysis project Ga0315284, IMG submission 203696) | Sediment microbial communities from Yellowstone Lake, YNP, Wyoming, USA - YL17G09_16 | ecosystem: Environmental > Aquatic > Freshwater > Lake > Sediment | place: USA: Wyoming | collected...
AAAAAACGCCCCTGTTTTATGTCCCGCAGAGCTACGTCGGCAAAGACATGAAAAAAAGATGACGAGCGGTTGATTTGAACCGCTCGAGAGGGATCCAAGGGGGAGTCGCCCCCTTGGTCGCAGGGTGATTATATTGGCGCGAAAATTCATCGCAAAATGCTCCTTGGAAGGAAGGCAGGGAGCGAAGCGACCGTTGGAAGGAAAACCCTGCCAAGGGTTTCCGTCCAAGAGTGTCCGGCCGGGTCTTCCCGGCGCCCGTTGGAAGGGGTCTTCCCCTCCAAATTGACTTTACCCCAATCCCGTGTTCAAGGCGGGATGGGGAGAAAGGAAAGACCATGGCCGCAAACAACAACCAAAGGATGACCATCCCCGCTCTGCAGTCCAAAAAGGCGAACAAGGAGAAAATCACGGCCCTCACGGCCTATGATTTTCCGATCGCCAGGATTGTGGACGATGCGGGGATCGACCTCGTCCTGGTCGGAGATTCCCTGGGAATGGTCGTCCTGGGCTATGACAATACCATTCCCGTGACGATGGATGAGATGATCCACCACACCAAGCCCGTCGTCCGGGCCGTTAAAAGGGCTCTGGTCATCGGGGATATGCCCTACTTCTCCTTCCATCTGTCCAAGGAAGAGTCTGTGTTCAATGCTTCGCGTTTCATCAAGGAGGCGGGCGCCCAGGGCGTCAAGATCGAGGGCGCATCAAAGAAACGGCTGAGGCTTATCGAGAGCTTGGTGGAGGCGGAAATTCCCGTCATGGGCCATGTCGGCCTGACGCCCCAGTCCATCCATCATATCGGCCAGTTCAAGGTGAAGGGAAGCGAGAAGGGGGAGGCCCGGAAAGTAATCCAGGACGCCGTCAACCTGGAAAAAGCGGGCGTGTTTGCGGTCATCCTGGAATGCATCCCCATGGAAGTGGCGGGGATCATCACCGAGAAATTGAAGGTTCCGACGATCGGCATCGGGGCCGGGCCCCGGTGCGATGGGCAGATCCTCGTCTTTCACGACCTGGTCGGCTACTCCAGCGGCTACCTTCCCAAATTCGTGAAAAAATACGCCGACCTGCATGGGATCATCAGCCAAGCCGTGGGAAAATATAAGGAGGACGTCCAAAAAGGCGTATTCCCTGACGATGAGCATTCTTACCATCTCAAACCCGAGGCGGCCCGCCTCTTGAAAAAAATTCGCAAAGCATGAAGATCATCAAGACGATTCCGGAGATGAAAGCCGCCATAAGCGGACACAAGTCTGCAGGCCGGACAATCGGGCTTGTGCCGACCATGGGCTTTCTCCACGAAGGGCACCTCAGCCTTGTCCGGGCCGCCCGAAAAAAGGCCGACGTGACCGTGGTTAGTATTTTCGTCAATCCTGCCCAGTTCGGGCCGAAAGAGGATTTAAAGACTTATCCCCGGGACTTAAACCGGGATTCGGTCATGCTCGAAAAAGAGGGCGTGGACTATGTGTTCCATCCCGAGGCCGGCGAAATGTACCCGCAGGGGTATAAAACATATGTTGAAGTCCCGGACCTGCAGGTCAAGCTCTGCGGCCGATCTCGGCCAGGGCATTTCCGGGGAGTCTGCACGGTCGTGCTCAAGCTGATTCAGATCGTCGAGCCTGATTTCGCCTTTTTCGGACAGAAAGACGCCCTGCAGGCGATCATCCTCCGGAAAATGGCCCAAGACTTGAACCTGGATGTTCAGGTCGAGATCATGCCTATTGTCCGCGAGGCGGACGGCCTGGCCATGAGCTCGCGCAATACCTATTTGAGTCCGGAAGAACGGGCGGCGGCGCTCGTTCTGTCCAGGAGCCTTGAAGCAGCCAAGAGCGAGATCGAGCATGGCGAGCGAAGGGCAGAGGTTATCCTCGACGGGATGAAGGCGATGATCGGGCAGGAGCCGTTGGCCAGGATCGATTACGTTGAAGCCGTGAACATGGAGGACCTCGATCCCGTCAAAAAGATCGTCAAAGGGACGCTCATCGCCCTGGCTGTTTTTATCGGCCCGACCCGATTGATCGATAATATCATTATTAGCTAGAAGGCGATCCATTAGTTTAGCCGCATACTTTTTGCTAAATGGGAAATGGGAGTTGGAATCACCTCTAAATATGTGATATTCACTGGGCGACTGAATTACCCGCGTAGCCCCCATAGCGGAAGGGGGCCCCGTCGATTTTTCGACGGGGGGAACCGACGGGACTGGTTCCCCAAGGGGCCAAGGGGGTAATTCAGCCGCCCAGTGAACATCATAACCGGAAAGGAATGCAATTCTGAGAAGAACATTATTGAAGTCGAAGATTCAAAAAGCCGTGGTCACCGACGCCAACCTGGATTATGAGGGAAGCCTGGGCTTGGATGAAGGCCTGATGAAGGCGGCCGATATGATTCCCTACGAAAAAGTCCATGTCTACAACATCGCCAACGGCGAGCGGTTTTCGACCTACCTTATCAAGGAAGCCGAGAATTCCGGCAAAATCGCGATCTACGGCGCGGCCGCCCACAAGGCCGGCCGGGGCGATGAGCTGATCATCGTCTCTTTTGTTCAGCTGGATGAGGACGAGGTCGAATTCTTTATGCCTAAGGTTATTATTCTGGACGGCCGGAATAAAATCAAAGACATCCGATAGATAACCCGCCACGATCCAAAAGGACCGACCGCGAATCGGGATATTAATCCACGCCTTGCCCCCAGAGCAAACGAAAACGGGCGCGGATTTTTGGGTTTAATTTCCGGAGAAGGCGAAGAATCAGGCAGTCACTTTTAAGGCAGCGGTCAGAGAGGCCTCGTCCTCGATCGTCTTTTTCAAATCGTTCATGAAGCGCGCCGCCTCCGCTCCATCGATGACCCGGTGATCAAAGGATAGACAAAGGGGGAGCGTTTTTTTGATAGTGACCCGGCCGTTCTCTGCCCGGACCCTGTCGGTGATCTTCATCGTGGCCAGGATGGCCACCTCTGGATAATTGATGATGGGAGTGGCGGCTTCGCCGCCGATCATCCCCACGTTGGTGATGGAAAATGTGCCGCCCTTGAGGTCGGCCAGATTCAGGCGGCGGGACCGGGCGGCCTCGGCCAGGTTCTGGATTTCCTCGGCGATGTCGAACACCGATTTTTGATCCGCGGCTTTGACGACAGGCACGATCAGACCGTCGGGAATGTCCACGGCGATGCCGATGCCGTAGTATTTTTTGATGATGATCTCTTCCTCTTCGTCATCCAGGCTGGCGTTCAGGAGGGGATGGAGCTTGAGAGCCGCGATCAGGGCTTTAACGATAAAGGGAAGATAGGTGAGCTTGACGTTTTTGGCCGCGGCCTCCGGCTTCATCTGCTCCCGCACGTTCCCCAGCGCCGTCGCGTCGACCTCATCGAAATGGGTGACATGGGCCGCCTTGGAAACGGATTCTGCCATTCTTTTGGCCGTGGCCCGGCGGACGCCGCGAAGGGGGAGCCGTTCGATGGAGCCGTAAAAATCGAATTTCGTCTTGACCTTGATGGCGGGCTTGGCAGGGGCTTGGCTGGCCTTTTCCTTGGCGGCGCGGACATCCTCTTCGGTGATCCGTCCCTGCGGCCCGGTTCCCTGAACGGACTGCAGGCTGACGCCGAGCTCCTGGGCGAGCCTGCGGATTTTCGGCGTGGCCAGAAGCTCGCCGGCCTCAGCTCCCGCCGGACGGGCTGCAGCCGCGGCCGCTATTTCTGCGGGCTGAACCGTCGGCGCCGGGGCGGCTTCCGAAACCGCCTCTCCTTTTTCGCCGACCGTAATGAGGACTGCTCCGACCTTGACGATGTCCTTCTCTTTAAAGTGAAGCTTGAGGACGGCGCCGGCATAAGGAGACGGCATCTCGACAATGGCCTTGTCCGTTTCGATTTCCGCGATGGCCTGGTCGGCCTTGATCTCATCGCCCTCTTTCACCAGCCAGCGGACGATTTCGCCTTCGGTGATTCCTTCGCCAACATCCGGAAACCTGAATTGTTTGGCCATGGCTAGAACTCCATTAATTGACGGATTCCTTTGAAGACACGGTCGGGGCCGACATAATAAGAATCTTCGGTCTTGGGAAGAGGAACGGTGATGTCCTGTCCCGCGATCCGCAGGATGGGGGCTTCGAGGTGGAGCAGCGCGTTCTCACTGATCAGCGCCGCCAGTTCCGCTCCCAGGCCGCATGTTTTGGGCGCTTCATGAACGATCAGCGCCCGGCCCGTTTTTTTGACCGATTTAAGAACGGCGTCTATGTCCAGGGGAGACAGGGTCCGCAAATCGAGGATTTCGGGAGAAATACCCGATTTTTCGGCCATGTCCGAGGCTTTCTGGGCGACAGGGACCATCGCCCCCCAGGCGATCATCGTGACGTCCTTTCCTTCCTTGACGATCCGCGCCTGCCGAAGGGGAACTTCATAGGGTTCATCGGGGATGTCCTGCTTCTCGGCCCGGTAGAGCCTAGATGGTTCGAGAAAGATGACCGGGTCCTCGCTCCGGATAGCGGCAGTGAGGAGTCCTTTGGCCTCATAGGGCGTCGATGGGACGACGACCGTCAGGCCGGGAATCTGGCAAAAAAGGGCTTCCGTGCTTTCGGAATGGTGTTCGAGAGCCTTGACCCCGGCCCCATAGGGCGTCCGGATGACCAAGGGGACTGTGAAGCGGCCGCGGCTACGGTTTCTGAGCCTGGCTACGTGAGAGATGATCTGGTTGAAGGCGGGGTAAATAAAGCCCATGAATTGGATCTCTGCGATGGGTCGCAGCCCGAAGGCCGCCATCCCGATGGCCGCGCCGACTAGCCCGGATTCGGCAAGGGGAGTGTCCATAACTCTCCGGGCGCCGAACTTTTGGAAGAGGCCCTCCGTGACCCGAAATACGCCGCCGTCCACGCCGATGTCTTCCCCGAGGATAACGACCCTCGGATCCCGTTCCATTTCCTGAGACAGGGCCTGGTTCAGGGCTTGGACCATATTGGCGATCATCTCAGGCTCTCCTTGAGAAATCCTTTCAGTTCTTCGAGCTGCTTATTCAACTGGGGCGTCATCTCCTCGTAGGTGGAGCTGAAGATATCTTCGGGGGAGGGAGGGGGAACGCTTTCGGCCTTGGCGACGGCCTTCTCGACCTCCTCGGCCGCCTTTTCCTGGACGGCTTTCTCAAAGTCCTCATCCCAGAAACCTTTATTTTTGAGGTAGGTTAGGAACCTCGAAAGTGGGTCCTTTTTTTCCCACTCTTTCACTTCAGCATCCATCCGGTACTTGGAGGCGTCATCCGAGGTCGTGTGATGGCCCATTCTGTATGTCACGGCTTCGATGAGGGTCGGGCCTTTTCCGGCCCGGGCGCGGTCCAGGGCTTCTTTTGAGGCCGCATAGACGGCCAGGACATCATTGCCGTCCACGGCAATCCCCGGGAAGCCGTAGGCGACGGCCTTCTGGGCGATCGTCCTGGCGGCTGTCTGTCGGCTCCTCGGCGTCGAGATGGCCCATTGATTGTTGTAGCAGACGAAGACATTGGGCGTCCGGAAGACGCCGGCCAAGTTCAGGCCCTCGTGGAAATCGCCTTCCGAGGTCGCGCCGTCCCCGAATGTGCAGACGACAGCGATGTTTTTCTTTTGAATATCGGCGGCCATACCGACTCCGACGGATTGGGGGATTTGGGATGCCACGGGAATGGCCGGCGGAAAAATATTGAGATCTTCCGGCGCCCGCATGCCGGCCTCGTTTCCCATCCAGTAGAGAAAGTAATCGGCGAGCGGATAGCCTAGAGTCAGATACAAGCCCAAGTCCCTGAAATAGGGAAAGACCCAGTCATCTTTTTGAACGGGAAAGGCCGTCCCGACCTGACAGGCCTCATGGCCGAGACTGGGCGCATATGTTCCCAGCCGGCCCTGGCGCTGCAGCTTGAGCGCTTTCTGGTCGGCCGTGCGCGTCAGGACCATCAAGGAATAGATTTTTTTGAGGTCCTCCGCGGCCAGCCTAGGCTCGAGGTTGCTTTTGACCCGCCCCTCTTCATCCAAAATCTGAAGCATCTCCCCCTTGAGAGGATCAAATTTTTCTATCATGGCTTTTTCCTAGGCCCCATCGAGACGGATTCCGGTATAAGGGCATTTTTTTATTTCGCCGCCCACTCCTTGAGGTTCTCATACTCCACCTCGCCGCAAATGGCGTCGTTGGTTTCGGTGTTAAAAAACGTGGGGACCCTCAGCTGGCCGCCGCATTTAGGCGTAAAAATTGGCCTGTAAGAACGCATCAGGTCGGCATTCTTTTCATCATGCCAGACTTCAAGCCGCTCGATGGACAAGCCGGTTTCCTTCTCCAGCCTGTCGACGAGAGGCATCATGGCCTTGCAGTGGGGGCATTCCCTTCCGTGGAACATGACGTGTTTTTTCATGGGTTCACCTCTGATGTTTTTGGTCTTTTAATAAAAAGCCCGCACCAGCACTCTCCCTTGTCCAGGCCCTTATAGGTTTCATGGATCCGGAAGTTGCAGGGGCAGACGATTTTTAAGTCTTCCTCTAACTCCTTGCACATGAGCCGGCAGGGGCAGTACTTCAAGCCGTGATTGCGCTCGTTGTTGAAGATGCCGTCGAAGAGCAGGTCCACCTTCTGCTTGTCGGGATTGACCATGAATTCGTTGCCTTCGGTAAATTCTTGAATGGCCGTCAAAAAATCGTCCTTGCTGAAATCCGCATCGGCCGCCGCACCGCAGATCGTCTTGGCTTCACGGGCCGAGATCAGGACGTAAGCATTTTTTACTTTACAGGTAGGGCAGACATCCGGGGGTTTGACTCCGTAATGAATGTCATTGCAGACATAACAGCGCCAGAATTTTCTCATGACTGTTCTCTCCTAGAAGGTGCGGAAAATATTGAATCCTATCCGGAAATCGCCGTCCTTGAGGAGGAGGTCTCCGCCGGGAACGAACTGGTCGGACGTCAGGCCAAATACATTCAAGACGAAAAATTGGAAAACATGTCCGCCGATCTTTTTTTCGATGCCCAGGCCCCAGCCGGAGGACTTGTCCTTATACCCGGACAGGACCGGGATCCACTCGCCGATGAGCGATAGGCCCTCTAGGAACATGAAGCGTGCTCCCATGCCTAAGGCCAAAGTCCCCTTGGATGCCGCATTCAAGTGACTGGTGTTCGTGGAATAGACGGGAACAACCAACAGCGAAAGTCTATTGCTCAATTGATGGGAAAGGCTCAATTGGACATTGAGCTTGAAGTTGTCCGAATCGAAGAGGCTCTTGTCCGGCCGGGATTGGGTGATCAGGCTTGTCCCGGCATGAAGGGCCGCGGAGAAGGGCAGGGAAGGATTGCGACCCTGCTCGAAGATCAGCCAGTGCAGGCCGAGCTCGACTTCCTGGAACTGATTGGTTCGGGCCAGGCTGAGGCCGAGGCTGTCGCTGATCCCGTAGCCGAAGCCGAGGAGGGTCGTCGTCGAGCCGTCCAGCCCGAAAAAAGAATCATAGCCGCTGCTGACGGGCTGATAATACCGGTGCGAAATGCGGAATAAAAAACGGCCTCTCTCGATCATCTGGGCCGTGGGGAGGTTGATGACTTGAGTTCCCCAAAAGGCGGAATCTTCAAACTTTTTTTTTAGCCCGTTTTCCGCAGAGCTCTGGCTGATGGGGGCCGTCGCGGGCGCCCCTTTCAAGCCGTTGACCCATTCCTGGATGGACAGGATGTCGGCGTCCTTGAGGGGTGTCGCATTGAGCGGCATGCGCTTGCCCTGGATATCTCTGTCGCCGCGGATTTTCATCAGGAGATAGCTTTTAGCCGGTTCCGCCGTATCGATAATCTTCAGGTCCGGCTTTTCTTGGCTGGCCGTATTGACCGTTGATGAAAGAAGTTTATCGGCCTCAAGGCTCATGTTCATGGCCGGATATTTGCCCTGGTGACAGCCGGTCACACTGCAGCTCGTCCTAAAAATCTTTTGAACCGGTTCGGGGACGGCGATGTTTCCCTGGGCATAGGCCAGGGAAAGGATGATCCCCAGCCCAACCATGATGATCAGGCCGGCTTTGACCGTGTTGGGACGCATGTTGGCCTCCTTCTAATTGTTATTGGCGCCCTTATTGATCCAGTTCTTGATGTTCTGGATCTGGGCGCTGCTCAAGGGGCTGCCGCCGGACGGCATCCGGACTCCGGAGGTCTGACGGCCTTCGACCTTCATCACCAGGTAGCTGTTGTTGGCGTCATTGGGCAGGACCCGCTTTTTAGTGGCATCCTCGGTCGAATCAACGTTGACCAGGTTCCCGTAAGCTTGGCCGCTCGATACGTTCAGCCCGGCCTGGGCAGTCGAGTTGTGGCATCCCGAAACGGCGCAGCTGGCGCTGAAGATCGGCTGGATATCGCCGGCGAACGAGGGGTTGTCTTTGGGGGTATCGGAAGCGGCCGGCCCTGACGAGCTTTTACAGAACGTGATCGCGAGCAAGATGAGGGCTAAGACCGTCCAAAAAATTAGGCGTTGCTTTTTCAATGTCTTCTCCTCTAAACAAATCCTATAAATCCTATCGAAATATGATAGTACGGAGACCAGCGAATGTCAACTCGTCTATAAATATTTAGAGAAGAGGGTGCATGCTCATAATGTCTTCAAGTAGGCCAGCAGCTCTGCGGCATCCTGGCCGACCAGAGAGGGAAAGGAGGGCATCGCCAGATAAGGCGCATTCAGCTGCTTCAGGATATTCTCCGGAGTCGCCGGCCGTCCGCTGACCGGCAGTCTTTCCCGTCTCAAAATTCCTTTTAGGCCGGGTCCCGATTTTCTGTCCTCTTTGTCCGCAAAATGACAGCTGGCGCATTGGCCCTCGAAGATCTGGGCTCCGGTTTCGGCGCTGTCTTGAACAGACGATGCAGGCGTCGGGGAAGAAGCGGCCGGTTGACTAGAGATCCCCGCCGACCTCAGGAAAAAATAGCCCGCCGAGCTCAAAAAGATCACGACCGCCAGGACCAGAACCGTCAGGCCGAGGGTCGGGACGATTTTGAGGAATTGCCGGAAAAAACGGACGATGATGACTTTGAGGGTAAAAATTGCCAGGAGGAAGAGCGCGAGGTAGGTGTGGAGAACAGCCCTCAGCGAGATTTGATCGCCCGCTTTGCCCAGGTAGATAATGCAGATGATACTCAGGACGAGCAGGAGGAGACCGAAGACGAACCCGGCGCGTTTATGGATTTTGCGGAGCGTTTCCGGGCCGGTTTTCCTCTCCATTTTTCCCATCAAGGTCAGCATGGCGAAAGCGGCGGACAAAGCCGCCAGAAGAAAAAAGATGGCGATGATCGATTTCAGGAGAAATAATGACATGATCGTTCCACCTTCTTATCCCCCCTTCATCGGGCGAGAGGGATGATGATTTTTTTATTCCAAGCGGTAATTCGGAGCTTCTTTAGTGATCGTGACATCATGGACATGGCTTTCCTTGAGCCCCGCCTCCGAGATCTTGATAAACCGGGCCCGCTGCTGGAGTTCTTCGATCGTCCGGCAGCCCGCGTAGCCCATGCCCGACTTCAAGCCTCCCACGACCATTTGAATGATCGAGGCGACATTGCCTTTGTAGGGGACCATGCCTTCGATGCCTTCCGGGACAAGCTTCGCTTCCGGAGCGGACATGTCCTGGAAATAGCGGTCCCGGCTCTTGCCTTCCTTCATGACTTCGAGCGACCCCATGCCCCTGTAGATCTTGTAAGAGCGGCCCTGGTAGATGACGGCTTCGCCGGGCGCTTCGTCCGTGCCGGCCAGGAGGTTTCCCAGCATCACGGTGCTTGCCCCGGCGGCGACCGCCTTGGTCACGTCGCCCGAATATTTGATGCCCCCATCGGCAATGATGGGGATCTTTTTAGGGCCGGCGACGCGCCAGACCTCGGCGATGGCCGTGATCTGGGGTATGCCGGCTCCGCTGACGACCCGGGTCGTGCAGATGGAGCCGGGTCCGACGCCGACCTTCAGGGCGTGGATCCCCAGCTCGATGAGGTCCTGGGCGGCCTCGGCCGTCCCGATGTTTCCGGCGATCAGTTCCTGGTCCGGGAATTCCTTCCTGAGCATCTTGACCGTGTCCAGGACGCGCTGCGAATGGCCGTGGGCGGTGTCGACGACAAGGACATCGACATTGGCCTTGATCAAGGCCGCGGCCCTGTCCCGCGTGTCATCTGCGACCCCGATCGCCGCTCCGACGCGGAGCCGGCCCAGGCTGTCCTTGGCGGAAAACGGATATTGGATCCTCTTCAGGATGTCCTTGTAGGTGATCAGGCCCTTGAGGTGGAATTTTTCGTCGACGATCAGGATCTTCTCGATCTTGTGCTTGTGGAAGAGCTTTTCGGCCTCGGCGAGGGACGTCCCGACGGGCACCGTCACCAGCTCCCTGGTCATGACTTGCTCGATGGGCAAGTGGACCCGGTTTTCAAAGCGGATGTCGCGGTTGGTCAGGATGCCGACCAGCTTGTTGTCTTCATCGGTGATCGGGAGTCCCGAGATCCTGTACTTCTGCATGACTTCCTTGGCCTGGAAGATCTTGTCTTGCGGATTCATGCTGATGGGGTCATGGATCATGCCGCTCTCGTGCCGTTTGACCTTGTCGACTTCGTCGGCCTGGTTTTCGATGGGCATGTTGCGGTGGATGATCCCGATGCCGCCCTGCTGGGCCAGGGCGATGGCCATTTTCGATTTGGTCACGGTGTCCATGGGGGAGCTCGTGACGGGGATATTCAACACGATATTCCGGCTCAGCGGCGACTGGACGTTGGCGTCGGAGGGGAGGACGGCGGACTTAGCTGGAAGAATCAGGACATCATCAAAGGTCAGGCCTTCCAGAATTTTCTCATCCAGCATGGCTCCTCCTTGTCATTTCTTTTTCCGTTTTTTTGGAATCAGCGACCGGGCCTGTTGGGCCTTACGGCCCGAGGCCTGCTGGGGCTGCCGGTAGTACATCGGTGTCTGCCGCCTTTGGGGCATCTCCACTTCGGCCTGCCGCTCCGTCACGGGCTGGATCAGGAAGAGGTAGCGGATCGTGTCGTCCTCGATCCTGTCCAGCATCGCCTGGAACATGTCATAGCTCTCTTTCTTGTATTCGATCAGCGGGTCGCGCTGTCCATAGCCCCGCAGCCCGATGCCCTCTTTCAGATAATCCATGCCCAGGAGGTGGTCCTTCCATTGGGTGTCGATGACCTGGAGGAGGATGATCCGCTCGAATTCCCGCATGTGGTCGGGGCCGAGCAGCTTCTCTTTCTCTCCGTAGGCGGCGAGCAGGCGGCCGAGGATCTTTTCTCGCAGTTCGTCGAAACTCGCGGCCGGCCAATCGATCTTCAAATCTTCGAGGTTCACTCCGAACTGGGCGCCGACGGCCTTTTCGAACGCCGGCACATCCCATTCATCCGGATCCTTGGCTTTGTTGGTGTATTGATCCATCTGCCAATCGACGAGCGTCTCGACGAGCTCCAGGACATATTCTTTCATGTCTTTCCCCTGGAGAATTTCCCGCCTCTGCTTGTAGATCGTTTCGCGCTGCTTGTTCATGACATCGTCGTATTCCAGGAGATGTTTGCGGATGGAGAAGTTCTGGCCTTCCACCTGTCTCTGGGCCCGTTCGATAGCTTTGCTGACCATGCGATGCTCGATGGGCACCCCATCGCTCATGCCGATCCTGGCCATTAAGCCCGAGATCCGATCGCTCCCGAAGATGCGCATCAGGTCGTCTTCCAGGCTGAGGAAAAAACGGGAGGAACCGGGGTCTCCCTGGCGGCCGGCCCGGCCGCGAAGCTGGTTATCGATCCGGCGGGCCTCATGCCGTTCCGTGCCGGTGATATGGAGCCCGTCGAGCCCGACGACTCTTTCGTGCTCGTCTTTCGTCACCTTGGTCGCCTCGCTCAGGGCTTTTTCCCACTGCTCTTTGGTGACTTTGAGCGGGTCGACGCCGGCCCTCTTCAGCTGCTCCTTGGCGATGGCTTCCGAATTGCCGCCCAGCAGAATATCCACGCCGCGGCCGGCCATGTTCGTGGCGATGGTCACGGAGCCGATCCTTCCTGCCTGGGCGATGATGGCGGCCTCCATCTCGTGATATTTGGCGTTGAGGACGACATGCTTCACGGCCTTTTTCCTGAGCAGGGCGCTGAGGTGCTCAGATTTTTCGATGGAGACCGTGCCGACCAGGACGGGCCGTCCCTTTTTATTCAGCTCCAGGATTTCGTTCAGGACGGCTTCCCATTTTTCTTTGGCCGTCCGGTAGACGACATCCGGGGCTTCATGGCGGATCAGGGTCTTGTTGGTCGGGATTTCGAGGACGTCCAGCTTGTAGATGTGATGGAATTCGGCGGCTTCGGTGGCGGCCGTTCCCGTCATCCCGGCTAGTTTTTTATACATCCTGAAATAATTCTGGAAGGTGACCGTGGCCAGGGTCTGGTTTTCTTCCTCGATCCGGACCTTCTCCTTGGCTTCCAGCGCCTGGTGGAGGCCGTCGCTGTAGCGGCGGCCCGGCATCAGCCGTCCGGTGAACTCGTCGACGATGATGACCTGCCCGTCTTTGACCATGTAGTCGACATCCCGCTTGAACAGATAGTGGGCCTTGAGGGATTGGTTGATGTGGTGGACATGGTCCATGTGGGCCAGATCGTAGAGGTTCGTGACGTTGAGGAATTTTTCGGATTCAGACACCCCGTCTTCTTGGATAGAGACCGTCCTCGTCTTTTCGTCCACCGTGAAATGCTTGTCTTTATGGAAGCGGCGGATGAGCTGGTCGACTTTGTAATAGAGGTCCGTGGATTCTTCGGTCGGCCCGCTGATGATCAGCGGAGTGCGGGCTTCATCGATCAGGATGCTGTCCACCTCGTCGACGATACCGTAGTTGAATTCCCTCTGAACAAGGTCGCCGCGACGGAATTTCATGTTGTCGCGCAGATAATCGAACCCGAATTCGTTGTTCGTGCCGTAGGTGATGTCGCAGCCGTAGGCGACCTGCCGTTCGTAGTCATTCATATCGTGCTGGATGGTCCCGACGCTCAGGCCGAGGAATTTGAAGATGGGGCCCATCCATTCCGTGTCGCGTTTGGCCAGGTAATCGTTGACGGTGACGATGTGAACGCCCTTGTTCTCGAGGGAGTTCAGGTAGGCGGGAAGGGTGGCGACCAAGGTTTTTCCCTCGCCCGTCTTCATTTCCGCGATTTTGCCCTGGTGGAGGACGACGCCGCCGATGAGCTGGACGTCGAAATGGCGCATGCCGACCGTTCGGCGGGCGGCCTCCCGGACGACGGCAAAAGCCTCGGAGAGAAGGTCGTCGAGAGCCGCTCCCTGTTTCAGCTTTTCCCTTAATGCCGCGGTTTTCGCCTGGAGCTGGGCGTCGGAAAGCTTCTGGATCTCGGGCTCAAAAGCGCCGATCGAGGCGATATAGGGCTGGAGCTTCTTGAGGTCGCGCTCGTTCTGAGTGCCGAAGATCTTGGTAATGAGCCATTTAAACATTACCCATTTTTAACAGAAAGGGAGGGATGTTGTCAATTTCAGCTCGGGCTTGGAGGTGATTTCAAAGAGGTACAGGCATCGCCCCCCGGCCCCTGGGGAACCAGTCCCGTCGGTTCCCCCCGGCACAAAGCCGCCGGGGCCCCCCTCCGCTATGGGGCCTTGGGGGCGATGCCTGCACCTCTTTGAAATCACATATTTGGAGGGGCTTCCGGCT
>Ga0315284_10009819_pt1 | contig 13627 bp, 11 predicted proteins | sample YL17G09_16_MG_FD_203696 | JGI IMG/M metagenome (GOLD analysis project Ga0315284, IMG submission 203696) | Sediment microbial communities from Yellowstone Lake, YNP, Wyoming, USA - YL17G09_16 | ecosystem: Environmental > Aquatic > Freshwater > Lake > Sediment | place: USA: Wyoming | collected...
TAATAACCACCGGGAATGTACCCCAGGTGAAGGCCAGACGCAGCGGCGCAAGCGCTTCCTGAGCGCGTCTGGCTCCGTCCAGGTCGCCCGCTTTGAAGCGCTCATAGATGCTGACCACCAGGGCCGGCACCACGTTGGCCGTAGCCGCGATGGCCCCCTTCGCGCCATACAATAGGGCTGCGAAGATGAGTGTGTCCCGCCCCATGAGCACTCCAAAGTCGGGCGGCGTCACCCGGATGTACTCCGCCATGAGCTCCAGGTCACCACTCGAATCCTTGATGCCGACAATGTTCTCGATTTCGGCCAACCGCGCCAACAGGCCAGGTGAAACCTTGACCCCCGTGCGCGCCGGGTTGGTATACAGCAAAACCGGCAGACCAGTTGACTCCGCAATGCTACGGTAATGGCTGTAGAGCTCATCGTCGCTGGGCGAGACGAAGAATGGCGTGAGAATTGACACGGCATCCACACCCGCCTTCTCTGCCAACCGGGTCAGTGCAATTGCCTCGCGCGTGGTAATGGCAACGGTGCCCGCGTAGACCGGCACGCGCCCGTTCGTCTCCTCGACCACAATCTCCCACGCCTGCTGCTTTTCGTCCGCCGACAGCGCCCAGAACTCGCCCTGGCTACCCACCGCAAACACGCCGTGGCTCCCCCCTTTGACTAGATGGTTGGTCAACCTCCTCAACGCAGGTTCGTTGACCCTATCGTCCGCCGTCAGCGGTGTGACCATAGCAGGAATGATCCCACGTGGCGTTTTGACCATGATTCTTCACCCTCTCTAGCCCAAGTTAGTGGCGTTGCATCTCCGTGAGGACCGCCTCCGCGTTGCCGACCCAATTGAAATAGGCTGAGGAGTTCCAGGGGGATTCAAGCTGGCCTGCGGGGTGTAACGGCTTCCGTCGCTCTGCAAGCGCCTCAATTGCGGGAATCGGCCCAGCCCTCGGGGAGTGAGCGTTTCCGCCGCTCCAAAAGCACCTCAATCTCGGCAAGATCCTCAGCCGAAAGCACCCAACCTGCCGCTGCGGCTGTCTCCTCAATCTGAGATGGTCGCCGCGCGCCGAGGATAGCCGCTGTCACCTCCGGTCGCCGCAGGGTCCAGGCAACCACCAACTGCGCCACCGTTCTACCGTTGCGCTCAGCGATAGGACGTAGCCCTTCGACGAGTGCCAGGTCGGCGCTGAGTTCTGGTTCCACAAAGTAGCGCCTCCCCAGGCGCCAGTCATCGCCGGGCAGACGCGCGGCGCGTTCCCTGGTGAATTTGCCCGTCAACAGTCCCGCCATTAATGGCCAGTAGACAATCACCCCGACGTCGTTCGCCGCACAATAGGGCAGCAAATCGTTTTCAATGTCGCGCAAAATCATGCTGTAAACCGGCTGCGTCGAGGCGATGGGATGGACTGCCTGCAAGCGCTTGTGCTGGGCCACGTTAAAGTTGGAGACGCCGCCATAACGCACTTTGCCCTCCCGGATCAAGTCAGCAATGCCCCCCCACGCTTCCGCGATGTCCTCGTCCGGCTCAGGCCAATGGATCTGGTAGAGATCAATGACCTCCACCTTGAGGCGGCGTAGACTGGCCTCCACCTCGCGACGGACGCTTTCGGCCTTGAGCCGTGAGTAGACTTCTGTACTTACCTCGTCCCAGACCGAACCACATTTGGTGGCGATGATGACCTCATCCCGCCTGCCAGCAATTGCTTTACCGACAATTTCCTCAGCGTGTCCCAGGCCGTAGTACGGGGCAACATCTATCCAGTTGATACCCAGGTCGAGCGCGTGGTGGATGGTCGCCATAGAGTCGGCATCATCCTGCGGGCCCCAGCCGCCACGCCACCCACCGCCGCCAAAGGGCCACGCGCCCAGTCCGATGTTCGACACATATAGGTCGCTGGTTCCAAGCTTCCGCTTTTGCATGCTCTTGCTCCTCACTCTGATATATCGAATAAGCCAGGGTATGTCTTGGTTGAGCTGGGTCGCCTTCTCGCTGCTCAGGAAGAGCCGCTGGCACCCACACTGTCCTTCATTCGCTAACCATTCGGCAGCATCACGGCCTTGATAATCGGCTGGCTGCCATCTATGACCGCACCCATCACATTCTTGGCGTCCGCGAAACCGAATGTGTGCGTCACGAGTGCGCTAGCGTCTACCAGCCCGTCCCTCAACAGCCGGTTGGAGACCGGAAAGTTGATCGCTGGCTCCGCAAAAGTGGGCCGCAGGGTAACCTTGCGGAAGATCAAGTCGTTCACGTCCACGTTGATCACGCTCTTGCCGCCAAAGTGCAGGCCGAAGAAGCCGATGATGCCGCCAAAGCGGATGATCTTGAGCGCGTCGTAGATGCTCTCAGGTGGCGAGCTGACGATGACGCGGTCAACGCCGTTGGGGAAGCGCTGCTTGATCTCTTCTTCCACGTCCTGCTTGCCTGCCTCGACGAACATGTCACAGCCGAAGCGTTCGGCCAGGGCCAGGCGCGCTTGCTCGCGCGGGTTGTCGGCCGGCAACCCGGTGATGGCGACGAACCCGGCACCGCGCATCCGGGCCAGCCGAGCGCACATCAAGCCCAGCGGACCAGGCCCCAGAACGACGACGCTGCCACCCAGTGGAATCTCTGCATTGAGCACCGCTGTCAGGGACACGGCCAGCGGCTCCGTCAGACACGCCGACACATAGTCCAACCCCTCGAACTTGTCGAGGGAGTTGAAGCGCACAGACATGTACTGCGCCATACCAGGTTGGCCTTCCATGTTGTACATGTTGCGACAGAACTCTGGATGGCCGCTCTTGCAGTTCTCGCAGATGCCGCACATGGTGCAGTCTTCGACGATGACGCGATCTCCCGGCTTGACGCTGATGACATTCTTGCCCACTTCGATCACTTCGGCGGCGATCTCGTGCCCCAGGGGCATTGGGTCGTCTGCCCAATCGCGCACAAAGTTGATGTCGGTCCCGCACACGCCACAGGCATGCACCTTGACGATGACGTGGTCTTCGTCCGGCGGGCCGATCTCGGTCTCGCGCTCCTGGATGTCCAGGAATTTCTTGCCCCAGAGTCCTCTGCTCTTCATAGGGTTCTCCTCGTGCTGGAACGAGACCCTTCACCGCTTCGCGGCTCAGGGTGACAGGCCTACCCAACACCGTACAGTTTGCCATCAGCGCCAGGGTAGATCGCGTCATCGGCGTGATCCAGCGCCTGGCCCAGGTTGTCGAATGCCTTGTGGAAGGCCGCGACGAACCGCTTCATCAGGTCGAGGCCGTTGGGCGCGTGGATGCCGTGCACAATGGTATAGGTATCGCACAGCATCTTGGCCACCGGATAGTTGTCCACGTTGTAATCGTACTTGATGCCCTTGGCTTCGTTCACCGCCCACGGATAACGCGAACCACCGTAGCCCAGTCTGCTCTGGAAGATGTCCTGAGCGGGCACCGGCATCGTCTGCCACTGCCCCACCAGCATCCCTTCCTTGTAGAGCGCTTTCTCTACTGCGATGCGGAAGCGGCGTGGCTCGCAGTCCACGCCAGCAGCCTGGGGGTCAAAGCAGACGTTGTACATAAAGTACACGTGCTTGCATTCGGGCGGACAGTAGGGTGGGATCACACCGGGAATCTTGCCCAGTTCCTGCGTGAGGTAATTGGCGTTCGCAATGCGGACTTGGTTACGCTCGTCGAGGTGCATCAACTGCGCCCGGGCCAGGGCGGCCGGGAGTTCCTGGTTGCGGTACATGTAGCCCAGAATGGACGCATTGTATATGCGCCGATGACTAACCTCGTCAATCTCGTCGCCAAAGCAGCGGATGAGCATGCCCTTCTTCAATAGAGCCTCGTCGTCGGTGATGAACAGCCCACCTTCACCGCCAGGCAGGTTCTTGTAGTTGTTCAGGCTAAACGTCCCCACATGGCCCATACTGCCGACCATCTTGCCCTTGTACGTGGCCCCATGCGCCTGGCAAGCATCTTCGATCACAAACAAGTTATGCTTTTCGGCGATCTCTATGATGGGGTCCATATCCGCTGGCAAGCCCTGGATATGTACGGGAATGATGGCCTTGGTCCGCTCGGTGATCGCCGCTTCCAGTTTGCGGGGATCCACGTTGTAGGTGCGGGGATCAATGTCCACAAAGACAGGAATGGCATTCTGGTGCAGCGCACAAGAAGCCGATGCCAGGAACGTAAACGCAGACGTGATCACTTCGTCTCCCGGCCCGACGTCCACGGCGGCAAGCGCCATGTGCAAAGCCGCCGTCCCGCTGGTCGTGGTCAGGCAGTACTTGACGCCGGTGTAGGCTGCCCATTCCCGCTCAAGCGCCGTCACCTGCGGCGCCGTGCCGCCCGCCAGGATGCCGCTGTCCAGCACTTCGTTGACCAGCCGGCGGTCGTCATTCGTGATAATGGGCCAGTTCCTGTAATCGTTTCGTCGCAGAATGGGTATCCCACCACTAATCGCTAGCTTTTCTGGCATGTTTTTCCTCCTCTGTCTGCTATGGTTTGTGCTTCCCGTGCCAGGTGCAGCGGCTATTACTTCTGATAAACGACCGCTCCTGCCACAACGGTGTATAGGACATCCAGACTCGCGTCCAAGACGATCAGATCTGCATCCTTACCGACCGCGATCTCACCCTTGTTCAACCCCATCAAACGGGCAGGTGTTCTCGACCAGACGTGGCTGGCCGTGGCGAGGTCTTTGTGGAACAGCCGCATCACGTTGCGAAAACTGTCAATGGGGGTGAGTGCACTCCCTCCCAATATCATTTCCCGATCCACCAGCCGCACCCCGTTATTGGGACCTCCAATCAGCACGTTTCCCGAACCACCAGGTAGCGTGTACTGTCCTGGTGGCAGGCCAGCGCCGTAGTTGCTATCGGTGACGAAAGCGAGTCTATCCGGGGTCTTGCAGCGGAACGCCTTTTCTACAAGCCGTGGATCCACGTGCGTGCCATCGCCAATGATCTCACAGGTCACCCGGTCCTCGATCAGCAGATAGTCTACCATGCATGCACCGAATATATCCGGGTCCGGGTCGCTTATCTCCGGCACATAGTAAAAGACATCGAAGAGGTGGGTCACCAGGCGGGCGCCGGCGCCCACCGCAGCGCGGGCCTGGTCGGTCGTCGCCTTCGTGTGAGCGATGCTGCAGACAATCCCTCGCTCTGAAAGCTCGCGAATCGTCTCCGGTGCGCCCTCCAACTCGGGCGAAATGTCCCAAATCTTGACGTGCCCGCCGCCCGCGTCCAGCAGCATGTGCGTCGTCTCGGCCTTGATCGCTGCCAGGTCGCTGGAGAGCCCGCCACTGGCCACCGCCAGGTAGGGCGACTCGAGCCGAAAGCCGCCCACCTGCGGCAACAGCCGCAACTCATCTGTCTCCCGGCGATGCCGCTCCATCTGCTCGGCACTCTCCTCAGGCGGGCAGAACAGGGTTGGGTAAAAGGTTGTGGTCCCGCGTGATGCCTCAATTCTGGCGTACTCACTCAACGTGCCTGCTTCGACGGATACAGTGCGTATGCCATGCGTGTGCAGGTCTATCAGACCGGGCAAGAGGTACCCACCCGACGCATCAACCTGCAATTCCGATTCAAGATCGGGACCAATTTCCTGGATCTGTCCATCCCGAACCAGAACGTCACGGGAAGAAAGCTTTCCACTTGGAAGCAGCACGCTTCCATTCTGGATGACTAACGCACTGTGCACGTTCCCCCTCCACATTTCGCGAGTGACCAGGGACACTACCTTGCATATCAGCCCGAATTCTTGCGACTTGACACAAGATCACCAGTCGAACAAAGGCACGTCTATCCACTTCCCTTCGTTCATGGCCGACTCGTGGGCACAGATGCCAGGAACGGTAAAGTCCATGGCCCTGATCACATCTATGGGAGGTCTGCTACCCTTGTTCAGAGCGTTGATGAAATCCCGAACCAGGTAATACTCCGTGCTACCATGCCCACCCCCCAATGCCTGTGGGGGAGCCTCCGGGTCAGACGATGGACAATCAATGACCTGATATCCCTCCTCTCGGGACATCTCCCCCTCGATGTACAGCTTCCCTGTCTCCTCCCGGCCACGATCATTCTCAAGAACCCCCTTGGTGCCGTAGAGCGAATAGTAGTGCATGTGTGGCTCTCGATAGGCTACCTGGCTGCGCAGAACCTTAATGACCGCGCCCTTCTGCGTCTTGAACAACGCCACCTCCATGTTGAGGCACCCGATACCGAGATCAGCAGGAAGGATGTCGAACCCGGAGTGGGCACCGCAGGCTTTGATCACCCGATCCTCCATCAGGTAGAGTATAGGCCCAAGACTGTGTGAGCAATAGTAGATGGGAGGACGATTCACACGCCAGAATGTTTCCCCTGCCTTCTCATTCCAGAGCAGATTGTGAATCTCGTGGATATACTCAGATTCAGCGTAGAAAATCTTCCCGAGCCGGCCCTGGTCAATCCATCTCTTCCACTGTCGAATAAAGTACCCGTAACAGGAATTCTCGGCCATCATGTAGGATCGACCGGTGCGCTTCACCGTGTTCACGAGCCTCTCACAGTCCTCCAAGGTAGTGGCGGCGGTGACCTCGCTCAGCACATGCTTACCAGCCTCCAGCGCCTTGACCGCTTGCTCGACGTGGAGCGGCATCGGCGTGCCGACCACCACAACGTCCGTGGGAGCCTCGAGGAAGTCCTCATAGCTGGTGAACAGCAGTCGGTCGGCTACGTTGAAATGCTCTCCAGCTCCCGCCAGTCTCTCCCCGTCAATGTCACATAGCGCCGTGACCGCAGTCTCGGGGAAAACTGTAAACGGATAGGCTAGACCTGAGCCACGGTGTACTCCGACAAGACCAACCTGGTACTTTATCACAGATCTCCTCCTATCAGAGCAAATCTCCGCGCAACTCAAACTGCGCGTCGAGTTCTTTCAGGGTAAACTCGTCCAACTCCTCGCCTCTTGGGGGACGATTATAGGTCGTCCTGAAAACGCCTTCGCGTCGTAGAATCTCTTTGGTGACGTTGCCATTCTGCATACGCAGTGTGATCAATGGCAACACCTCCTCGTACCACTTACGGGCCTGGGTAATATCGCCAGCCTGATACGCATTGTAACAGCGTACCAGTCCACCGATGTTTACCGGTCCAGGCATGCAGCCGACACAGCCGCGGATAAGTGCGTCCAGAAACCAGAACCCGCCTTCGCCTGTCAACACCTGCACATGTTCGCCGCAAGCCGCAATGATCTCGCTAGCCTTCAGGTTGCCACGTGGCGCCTCCTCCTTGACATACCTGACCATTTCCAGCTCCTTGGCTATTCGGGCAATGACGTGCACTGGAGTGGTCCTGCCGCCCGGTACCATGACGTCCTGGAGCATCATGGGGATCGTGGCGGCCTTGGCAATCGCCTCGTAGTACTCGTATATCTCTTCATCTGTGAGGACTTGCGGGAGGATATGGACGTAGGGCAGCTTGGCGAATACGGCGTCGGCTCCTTCATCCTGGGCGATTTGCGTATACAGGACTGCGTTCTGAATCGAGGCGCCGGCCACGCTGCACACCACCGGCACGCGTCCATTGGCCTGATCCACAGTCACCCGCGTGACCTGCCGACGCTCCTCCTCTGTGAGCTGCCAGAATTTGCCAGACGCCCCCGTCGTGGCCAGGCCATGAACCCCCTTGACGATGGCATAATCAACGTAAGCACGTATGCTGCCATAATCCACGCTGCCGTCCTCATTGTAAGGCGTCTCAGACACAGGGATCACGCCATGAAGCCGCTTGAACTCGGACATTCTCTACCTCCTGAATTGTCAGAACACCGTGCACTCGTAAGTCCGCCTCAGATCCACCTTCAATCCCCCAAGGACTACCAGTTGAACTGAGGTACGTCGAGCCAGACGCCGCCCTTCATGGCCGCCTCGTGAGCGACAATGCCGGGTACAGTATAGTCCATGGCTCTGATCACATCATGAGGGGGACGCACGTTGTTGTTCAAGGCCTCAATGAAATCTCTCACCATGTAGTACTCCGACGTACCGTGTCCTCCCGAGAGAGCCTCTGGTGGCGCGTTGGGATCAACCCACGGGCAGTCAATCACCTGCGCCCCTGCTGCTGACCTCTCGCCCGCCGACTCCTGCGCCATCTCACCCTCGATATATAGCAACCCCTTGTTCGCGCGTGACGTACGCCCATTCTCCACGAAGCCCTGCGTGCCATAGAGCGAGTGAAACTCCAGATAGGGCGGATAGCGCTTGGCTACCTGGCTCCGCAGGATCTTGATCACTGCCTTCTTCTCCGTCTGGAACAACCCCACCTCCATGTCAATGAAGGCGATGCTCTCATTCGGATACGTGTGGTTCCCGGTCGAAGCGCCGGTCGCCTTGACCACCCGGTCGTTCATCAGCATCAGCAAAGGCCCCAGGCAGTGCACGCAATACCAGATCGGCGCCCGGGTGTAGCGCCACAGACGATCACCCGTCTCGGGGTCAATCAGTAGATACGCGATGTCGTGCACATACTCACCTTCGGCGTAGTAGATCTCGCCCAGCTTCCCTGCATCAATAATCCTCTTAAACTCCCGAATGTATTGCAGGTAGGACGAGTTCTCCGCCAACATGTATGTTTTGCCCGTCCGCCTGACGGTATTGACAATGCGCTCACAGTCCTCGATGGTGTAGGCAGGCGTGTGCTCGCACAGCACGTGCTTGCCGGCCTCCAGCGAGGCGATAGTCTGGTAGGCATGGAACTCTATGGGCGTAGCAATGACTACGATGTCCAGAGGTATGTTGACGAAATCGTCAAAGTTGGTGAATAGCCTATTGTCAGGCAAGTTGAACTCTTGCCCCATAGCGGCCACTACGTCCTTTTTTATGTCGCAGAGAGCGGCAATCTTGACCTGCGGATGAGTGGCCAGAGCCCTGGTGAGGCCTTCTCCACGACGCAGTCCGACAAGCCCAACCTGGTACTTCATGGTGAATCCTTTCTGTTGGATATAGGCTTAGGGGTGCCAACCCACCACTACTCAATGTTGATTGGGTCTCAGTGCTGGCGGAACTACCCTTTGATGCCCGTCATGGAGATCCCCTGAATGAAGGCCCTTTGAGCGACGAGGAAGAGCACGATGACCGGCAAAGTCGTGACCACGGCCGCTGCCATTAAGAGGTGCCACTCTGCCTCCAACTGTCGTTGAGCGAGGAAACCGTACAGTCCCAAGGCGAGCGTGTAATCCCTTTGGTCGTTCAAGTAAATCAGTGGGCGTAGGAAGTTGTTCCAGTGCCATATGAACTCCATAATCCACACTGTAGCCAGGGCTGGCTTGGAGAGCGGCAACACGATTCGGAAACAGATACCAAACTCACTGCACCCATCAATCCTGGCCGAGTCAGATAGTTCCATGGGAATCGTCAAGAAGAATTGTCGCAGCAAGAAGATCAAGTACTCGCCCCCCCAGCAAAGTGCAAAGGGCCACATCAAGGGGCCAAGGCCACCTACCAGCCTGAGTTTGCTAAAGAGGACATACTCTGGAATGATCCTCACCGCATAGGGGAGCATCATGATAGCGATCACGACCACGAAGACCGCGTTCCTTCCGGGCCACCGGATGCGTGCAAAGCCATACGCAACTAAGGAGCAGGCTGCTGTATTCGCGGTCGCACTGAAAAGGGCCACCACGATGGTATTTCTGAGATATGTGAAGAAGGGAATGTAGGTTAGAGCCTGCGGATAGTTGCTCCACATGATGGGATCAGGAATCCACCTGGGGGGCATCATGAAGAGTTGACCCTTAGCCTTGAGCGAGCTCGTTATGAGCCAAAAGAAGGGTAGGGCGAACGCCAGGCCCACGATCATCAGACTAATGTGGGCGACGATACGCCTGCTCCGCTTTTGCATCCTTCCCCTCGACCGCCAACTCAGACCTGGGACAAGAGTGCTTCTGGCCATCATGCCTCCATTTCCGCATAGTGGACCCACGTCCTCGAGCTTCTGAAAAGCAGCAGTGTAAGGACAAGCACAACGACAAGCAATATCCAAGCCATGGCCGAGGCATAGCCCAGCTTAAAGTACTTGAAGGCATTATTGTAGAGAACCAACATGTAGAAAGTCGTGGAATCCATGGGCCCACCTGGCACTCCACCCCACTGGGGGCTTGCCGTCATCACGTACGCCTCAGTGAAGTACTGGAAAGTGGCTATGAAGATTGTCACTATGTTAAAGAACATGACAGGAGTAAGCAATGGCAAGGTGATATGCCAGAACTTGCGCAGCCCGCTGGCGCCGTCCATATCGGCTGCCTCGTAGAGAGCCTGGGGAATGTTCAGCAGCCCTGCCAGGTAGATCAGCATCGGGTTTCCGACCCCTGCCCAAAGACCCAGCAGGAGGAGGCCAGGCTTTGACCACGTTGGGCTCGAAAGCCACCCTAACGGGCGCAAGCCGACCCAGCGCAGGACCGCATTTGCCAGTCCGTACTGGGGGTTCAGGATCCACATCCACAGGATGGCCGAGCATATAAGGGGCACAATGCTGGGTACGTAAAACAGTGCCCGGTAGAATGATATCCCCCTTACCCTCGTGTTCAAGAGCACTGCAAGCCCAATGGCCAGGATCGTGCTCAGTGGGATGAAGAATGCCGCATAGTAAAGTGTATTCCCCAGCGCGGTATAGAAGAGATGGTCTTTGGTGACCAGGTACGTGTAATTGCTCAACCCGATCCACTTGGGAGGTCTCATCGCGGCGTACTGACAGAAGCTCCAATAAGCGGAAGCCACTGCTGGATAGAGGGTGAAAATCAGGAAACCCGCCAGCCAGGGAGAGATGAAGACCAGGGCGGTAAGCATGTTGCGTACGGTGGTCTTCCCCACCCGCCGGTGTGAGAGTCTATGAGGAAGGAGAGAGAATGTCTTGCTCAACCCTGTTCTCCCTGCTCTGATTCCTGATTTCATGTCTCTGCCCCTTTCCACTTCACTCGTGCACCGTCGCTCCAGATTTCGCTACTCCGTAATGGACCGGAACTTGGCTTGATCGGACTACATGGCCTGACCATAGTTGCAGTCGGAGCAAGGAAAAGGGGGAATCGCTTCCGAGAGGCGATTCCCCCCCCGCGCCCTGTCATTGTGACGACAAATTATCCATCTCCGCCTGAACCACTTCGGTCAGTTCATCCAGCGCTTCCTGGGGCGACTTTTGGCCGCGCATCACGTATTCGGTAGCCTTAAGGAACTCATCCCAATAGAAGCCAGCACCCGGTACAGCTGGCCAGTGCTTGTGACATGTCCGCAGCGTGTCATTGGCAACGGCAATGTACGGAGCATAGCGGTTGTCCTGCCCAATCTGCTCAAGCAGGCATTGGTCCATCTGCTCCGTCTGGGCGATCACACAGCAGCCGTTCAAGGTGTGGCACGCCATCTTCCAGGCATTGTCTATGAAGCCATATTTGAGGAACTGCCACCCCTCCTCGATGTGCTTCGCTCCGACCGGGATGGCCATAAGCCATCCGCCAGTGTAGTAGTTGTTTCTCCCCTCGACCGAACCGTCCCGCGTGGGGAAGTAGGCGACCCCGTAGTCAGTGTCTGGCGCAAAGTCGTCTAGAGCAGAGTAGACCCAGAAGCCATCAAGGAACATGCCCTGCTTCCCCTGGGAAAAGGCGCTGTTTTCGGCATAGACCCCAGGGTTAGCATCCGACCACGCTTTCATCTGGTCGTAGCCGCACTGTTTGACATAGTCTTGCATCCACTCATAGCATGAGACTATCTCGGGGGAGTTGGCCGTCACCTTCTTCTGCTCAGGATCGTACCACGTCCCGCCATATTGGGCCACAAAGTATTCCATCTCGAAATAGACCAGGTTGTAGCCGATGCGGTCGATACTCCCGTCATCCTTGAAGGTGAGACACTTGAGCGCTTGCTCCTTAAACTCATCAAGGCTTTTCGGTGGCGCTTCAGGGTCGAGCCCGATGTCCCGGAAGACGTCCTTGCTGTAGATTACCATCTTGGCATCGCCTGCACCGGGGATGCCATAGGGTTTCCCCTCGAACAGTGCCATATCCCAGAGGGCCGGCACGAAGTCCTGTCCCTTCATGCCAGCTTGGGCCAGTCTTTCATCCATGGCAAGCAAGGCCCCCTGCTGCGCCAGGTCAACAACGCGGTCCGATGCGTAGCAGGCGTCGGGGGGAGTGCCAGCAGCCACAGCGGCCTGCAGCTTCTGCACCCATTCGTCGGCGAAGGTCCATTCCACCGTGATGTTGGGAGCAGCTTCCTTGGTGAAATCATCACCGACCGCCTTCATGAGATTGTTATAGTATTCACCCCAGTTTCCCCACCAGCAGGAAATGGTAACCGGTTGGGTAGCTGCTGTAGGCACGACGGTCCCTTGGACCACCTCCGGAGTCGATCGGGGAGCACAGCCAGCCAGAATGACCCCTGTGGCCCCTACACCTGCCAACTTCAGAAAGTCCCTCCTACTCAAACTTCTTGGTTCCTTCGTCTCAGTCATCCTTTCATCTCCTTCTTGTAGTACTGCATAGGGTCTGAAAACAGACCCAGCCCAGGGCCTTTCGGCTGAACCCTCAGTGGATCCATTGACCTATAGCCTCACCTCCTTGCCTTCCCCTTCCTATCTCCCTTTTGACTTTACGAAAGAATGTGATAAACTCTCGCAGCGTATTTGCAGTATACCAGCCCGCAAGGTCAGAATCAAGGGCATTAACCAGACAAGACAGGACGCAAAGCGGACACAACAGGACATAAACAGGACATGGGCACGTTTGAAGAGTTCGAACAGCATCTGCAAGATGCACTGATACACCTGTATGACCCGGCCTACCGCCCTCCCGAGATGCTGTGGAAGGTGATAGGTTGCGACCCGCAGCAAGGGCTGGAGGCGCTTCAGACAGTCCTCGTGCGGGCAATCGAGGCCCTGAAACCTGCACCTCACGTCCCGCCAACCGCGCGCAGCAGGCGAGTCTATGGGTTGCTGTCCTATAGATACGTCCAGGATTTGACCCAAGAAGAGACTGCCGAGCGCCTGGGCATTACGCCTCGCCATCTGCGGCGCGAGCAGCCGGAAGCGGTGCATGCGCTGGCCCTGCGCCTGTGGGAGCAGAGCCGCCAGGTGTTACCAGCAGAAGAGCCTGTCCAGGCAAGAGAGACACAACCGGCAGAAACCCAATCGCTGGAGTACCAGTCTCAAGTGAGGCAGGAGCTGGCCTCTTTGCGGGAGAGAGCGCCGGGTGCTGTAGCCGACGTGAGGGAAACACTGGGCGGTGCGGTCAAGTCGGGGAGTGCCCTGGCCTCGAAGCGCGGCGTTGGCCTGACAGTGGAATGTGCACCGAATTTGATAGCAGCGATTCACCCCTCTGTGCTGCGCCAGGTGTTGATCCAGGCGATAGGCCAGTTGGTCCAGCACATGTCGTCCGGACAGGTCGCGCTGTACGCGGAGCGCGCAGATGGGAACGTCAAAATCACCATCTCCGGCCACCCAGCCGCGGCAGACCGTCTCCCCGACGACAACTTTATTCGGGAAGCACTGGCTGCACATTCACTACCGGACACTTTTTTGAATGGTTGACTCATGGTATGCTCTAGCTCAAACCATATCACAGAGCAAGGAGCATACCATGAGTGACAACCGACGCAGGTATCATGCCATAAAAAGCGCACTCG
>Ga0315284_10009820_pt1 | contig 13624 bp, 10 predicted proteins | sample YL17G09_16_MG_FD_203696 | JGI IMG/M metagenome (GOLD analysis project Ga0315284, IMG submission 203696) | Sediment microbial communities from Yellowstone Lake, YNP, Wyoming, USA - YL17G09_16 | ecosystem: Environmental > Aquatic > Freshwater > Lake > Sediment | place: USA: Wyoming | collected...
ATTCAGTTTAGAACTACATTCGCTTATGACCCCTAACAAACCAGACACTTTCGATTCCATTGTTGACAGCGTTGCTGAAGACCTGTATGTCATTCTGCCCCTGCTCGGCAGGATACTGCGCAGTAAACTGGGCAAAATCCCTTCTTCCCAATTCGATACGAAACTGTCACTCTCTCACATGAAAATTATCCAGGTGCTCCACGAGGGTGGCGCCCGGCGCGTCAGTGAGGTGGCGGACGCCCTGTTCATCCCCAGGCCGCAGATGACGTACCTGGTGGACAGGCTCGTAAAATACAGCCTGGTGGAGAGGAGTCTGGACTCCGCGGACAGGCGCACAGTCAATGTCAGTCTTACGGAGAAAGGAAAGGCAATGGTTGGTGAACAGGGCACGCTATTTAGAGACGCTCTGAAATCGGCGGTATCTGACCTGGGCATGGAAGAAGTCCAGCAGTTATCTGAATCGTTAAAAAAATTAAAGGAGTTACTCACAAAAATCGGATGACCATGAAACACACAGGAAGGACCAAAACATGAGCGCAATCGAAATCAACAACATCGTGAAAAAATTCGGGCAGATAACCGCTGTGGACGGTATTTCCTTCAACGTGGAAAAGGGAGAAATTTTCGGATTTTTAGGACCGAACGGCGCCGGGAAGACCACAACCATCAATATCCTCTGCACGCTCCTCTCGCCAACAAACGGCAAAGCCTCGGTGAACGGGTTCGATGTGGTCAGAGAACGCCGCCAGGTACAGCGGTCAATCGGGCTGGTCTTCCAGGACCCCACCCTCGATGATTACCTCACCGCCGACCAGAACATGCGCTTCCATGCCTATGCCTATGGCGTGCCCAAAGACCTGCGAGAAAAACGCATTACTGAGCTCATGGAGATGGTCGAGCTTGTGGAGCGGCGCAAGAGCCGGGTGAGCACATATTCCGGCGGTATGAAACGGCGACTGGAAATCGCGCGCGGTCTGCTTCATCATCCGCAGATTCTCTTTCTGGACGAGCCAACACTGGGTCTCGACCCGCAGACGCGGCGGTATATATGGGACTACATCACCACCTTGCGGAAACAGGAAATCCTGACCATTTTTATGACCACTCACTATATGGATGAAGCGGAGTACTGCGACCGCATTGCGGTTATCGACCGAGGCAAGATTGTGGCACTGGATACGCCATCAAAGCTCAAGGACACGGTCGGCGGGGATGTGGTGACGATACAGGCGGATAACCAGGAGCGGGCGCTTAAAGAACTCAAGGAGAAGTTCGACCTCGCGCCGATTGTCCAGAACGGGCTGGTGAGCTTTAGCGTGCCGCATAGCGATGTCTTCTTGCCGGACTTCATCAAGAGCTTCGGGGTGAGCCTGCACTCCATCAGTGTGCGACGTCCCACCCTCGACGATGTATTTCTGAAGCTGACAGGCAGAGCCATCCGGGAGCAGGAAGCCGGCGGCTGGGATATGATGAGAAGAATGATGGGGGCAATGCACAGATGAAAATGGGGGAACAATTCCGTGGTGTCTGGGTTATCGCGTACCGCGATTTACTGAGATTCACCGGGGATAGAATCAGGCTTTTTTCCTCGTTCGCGATGCCCATAATTTTTCTGGTGATTTTTGGAGCAGGTTTCAGTAATGTCATCGGGCAGCTGGCGCCGGGCGTGGACTTTATGAAGTTCATCTACCCGGGTATTATCGCCATGACCGTATTGAACAGCTCGATGATGTCCGGCCTCTCCATTGTCTGGGACCGGGAGTTTGGTTTTCTCAGGGAGGTGCTGGTAGCGCCGTTGAGCCGCGGCAGTGTTGTCGCGGGCAAAATTGTCAGTTCAGCCGTTATCTCGCTGGCGCAGGGCGTCGTTATGCTTATCCTCGCGCCGTTTGTCGATGTCCGCCTGACCGCTCTTCTCGTGCTCAAGCTCATTCCCGTGCTTCTTCTCATCTCCGTTTCCATTTCTGCGCTGGGAATATTGATTGCATCGCGCATGCGGTCACAACAGGGTTTCCAGGTCGTGATTATGGTCCTGCTGATGCCGATGACGTTCCTTTCCGGCGTTATGTTCCCCGTGAACAATGTGCCTGTCTGGATGGAAGTTATCTCCAAGATAAACCCGCTTACCTATGGCGTCGACGCCGTCCGCCAGCTCTTCCTGGCAGTTCAACCCCTTCCAGCCGGTATGCCCGCGGGTATTTCGATGTCATCGGCAATCGGGGTGACGGTGTTTAACCATACGATGAGTGTGATGGATGATGCGCTGGTTGTCGCCGCGATCGGCGCAGTACTCTTGACGCTGGCGGCGGTGGCATTCAGCAAGCAGGACTAGCAAAATGTCATCCTGAACGAAGTGAACGGATACCAGGGAGACGGGGGCTATTTATATCCCCTCCCCAGGATATCCTTCCATGATACTCAGGGTGAACGGAGAGTATGTGGTAGACCAGCTCATCGCCGACTACGAGTATGAGCTTGCCGAGCCGGGTTGCGCGCCCGGGTCGGGCAGGTACGGCGTGCGGATTATCCTGCACCGGGATATCAGCCCGGTATTTCCTTACCTGAACGCCGTGCTTCAGGACACGGTGTACGACCGGGAAAACGCGGTGCTCATCGGCAGGGAGGGGCGGCAGATATTCGCCTTCCGCGCCACCGAAATCAGAACGGGAGGAGTCGAGGACGCCGCCCACGCGCCTGAGGCAGTACGTCAGACGGTGGGACTGGTCAACCGCGTCTGGCGGGAACGGCAGGACATCACACCGAACTATAAAGAAAGAAAACTGCCCACCGTGATTGACATCTACGGGCACCTGCCGAAGACCAACTGCCGGCAGTGCGGCTATCCCACGTGCCTGGCTTTTGCCGCTGAGGTGCGCGCGGGGAACTGCACCGCAGAGCAATGTCCGCCTCTCTCCCAGCCTGAAAACGCCCCGGAAAAAGAGGCAATCAGGAAACTGTTTGGCGGCGGGTAATCGCATGCGCGACATCATGCCGGACGCAGCGAGGCGTCCCGTTCCCTGGATCGCCCTTTTCCGCGAGAAAATAGAAAAACGCCATTTCCCCCATTGTCATACTGAACCCTTCAGCTTGGCTCAGGGTAAATGTAGTGAAGAATCCAGTCGTCCTGAATTCAGCTATGGCACAGTGCCCCATCTCCTAGCCCCGCAATCTCGCGGTGATGACGCACTCCTTCACTGTCACCATCAGCGAAGTGAATGGTCTCTTTGCCTACTGCAAGGAGATTCCGTATCCGTGCTAATTCCATTTGGATGTTGATAAAAAGCGCGGCAGTTTATGCACCAACCGTCGACCCTCTGTGCTATAATGTTTTCATCTCAATAACCTTTATGCTCAAAGGACAGCATGTTCACGCACCTCCACGTTCATAGCGAATTCAGCCTGCTTGACGGCATGTGCCGTATCGATAAACTCGTGGCAAAGGCAAAAGCGCTGGGGATGGAAAGCCTGGCGCTCACTGACCACGGCGTCATGTACGGCGTTATCGATTTCTATGTCAAAGCGAAAGAAGCCGGACTGCGGCCCATCATCGGTTGTGAAGTCTATATCTCCCCGGAGAGCCGCCTTAACCGTGGCGCCGGCGAAAAGAATAACTACCACCTGGTCCTGCTCGCCAAAAACCAGACCGGATACCGCAACCTCCTGAACCTGGTCACAAGAGCGCACCTGGAGGGGTTCTACTACAAGCCGCGGGTGGACAAGGGCTTACTGAAAGAGAATAGCGAGGGGCTGGTGGCGCTGAGCTCCTGCATGGCTGGCGAGATTCCCCAGCTTATTCTCTCCAGCCGTCCGGACGATGCGAGAAAAGCCGCCCTCTGGTACAAAGAGGTCTTCAGGGACTTCTACCTGGAAATTCAGCGGCACCCCATTCAGGAATTGGAGCGGGTCAACCAGGAGCTAATCGTCATGAGCCGGGAACTTGGCATCCCGCTCGTCGCCAGCAATGACGTGCACTACCTAAACCGCGAAGACGCCGCCACCCATGACTTACTTCTCTGTATCGGCACCAATACCTCGGTCAAAGACGAGAAGCGCATGAAGATGGCCGGCGATTTCTTTTTCCTGCGCAGTCAGGAGGAGATGGCGGAGCTTTACCGCGACCTGCCGGAAGCAATCGAAAACACCCGGCGTATCGCCGAGATGTGTGACCTCAAACTTGAATTCGGGCGCCTGCATTTGCCGGAAATTGAACTGCCGTCGGGTAAGACGCCTGATGAGTTCCTGCGCGGGCTCTGCTACGAGGGCTTGCCCCGCTTTTACCCCAACCCCTCGGAGGAAATCAAACAGCGCCTTGAGTACGAGCTTGACGTCATCAAGCAGACGCAGTTCGCCAATTACATTCTCGTGGTATGGGACATTGTCTCGTTCGCGCGCAGAAGCGGCATTCTGTCCAACGTAAGGGGTAGCGCCAATTCCAGCGTTATCCTCCATTGCCTCGGCATCACGGAAATCGACCCGATAGAACATAAACTGGTCTTTGAGCGCTTCCTGAATGTGGAGCGCAAGGAAATGCCGGATGTGGACCTTGACTTTCAGGACGACCGCCGCGAGGAAGTCATCGCCTACGTATCGCAGAAGTTCGGGCAGGACCACGTCGCCCAGATAATCACCTTCGGCACGCTCGGCGCGAGGGCAGCAATCAGGGACGTGGGGCGCGCGCTCGGCATGACCTACGGCGATGTGGACCGAGTGGCACGGCTGGTGCCCTTCGGACCGAGGGTAACCATCGATGATGCCCTGAAGCAGAACGAGGAGCTTGCCAGCATCTACCGCGAAGACCCCACCATCCGCAACCTCATCGATTCGGCGAAGAAGGTCGAGGGCATTTCACGCCACGCCAGCACGCACGCCGCCGGCGTCGTTATTTCTAAGGAGCCTCTGACCCGCCACGTGCCCCTCCAGCGCGTCTCCAAGGGCAACGGTGGCGAACACGCCGTCATGGTGCAGTTCCCCATGGATGATGTCGCCCGTATCGGCCTGCTCAAGATGGACTTCCTGGGGCTGGCTAACCTGACCATACTCGGTAAAGCCCGGAAGTTGATTAAAGACTACCGCGGCGTTGACATCGACCTCTACCGCATTCCACTGACCGACCGCAAAACCTACGAGTTGCTCTCGTCCGGCGAAACAGCCGGCGTCTTCCAGCTTGAAGGCTCGGGGATGCGCCGCTACATCAAAGAGCTGAAGCCGACGGTGTTCAGCGACATCGTGGCAATGGTGGCGCTCTACCGCCCCGGTCCCATGGAACACATCCCCACTTTCATCAAGGCCAGGAACGGCCTTGAGCCTATTCGCTACCTGCATCCTGTGCTCGAGCCCATTCTCAAGGAAACCTACGGCGTCATTGTCTACCAGGAGCAGGTGCTCTTCATCGTACGCGAGTTCGCCGGCTACAGCCTGGGCAAGGCTGACATCTTCCGCAAAGCCATGGGCAAGAAAATCCCCGAGGTCATGAAGAAAGAGAAGCTCAGCTTTGTTGATGGCGCGAAGACGCGTGGCTTTCCCGTGGACCTAGCCGAGCGGATTTTCGCGCTTATCGAGCCGTTTGCCGGTTACGCCTTCAACAAGGCGCACGCCGCCAACTACGCCCTCATCGCCTACCAGACGGCGTATCTCAAGGCGAACTACCAGGTCGAGTATATGACGGCACTGATGAGCGTGCATGCTGGGGTGACCGAAAAGATATCGACCGCCATTGGCGAGTGCCGGCGGCTGGGTATCAAGGTCATGCCGCCGGACATCAACCGCAGCCAGGCAAACTTCGCCATCGAGCGCGACGACCGTGGCATACCCGCCATCCGCTTCGGGCTGACCGCCGTGAAGAATGTCGGCGTGGGGGCCATCGAATCACTCATCGCCGAGCGGGGCAAAAACGGCCCGTTTAAATCGATTGAAGACCTGTGCCGGCGCGCCGATTTCGGCAACCTGAACCGGCGGGTCATGGAAAGCCTCATCAAGGCGGGAGCTTTTGACAGCCTGGGTAACCGCGGCACCCTGCTGAATAACGTCGCCGAAATCCTGTCCCTGGCGCAGCGGGAACAGAGGAGCCGCGACTCCGGGCAGACAACCATGTTCAACCTGTTTGGCGCGGAGGTACCGTTGCCACTCGCCAGGCTGAGCATGGAAGAAGTGGACGTGCCCGTGAAGGAAAGGCTCGCCTGGGAAAAAGAGTTGATGGGCGTTTACCTTTCGGAGCACCCTTTCACACCTTATGTCAGCCAGGTGGCGGATGACAATGTCATGCTCTGCGGTCAGATCGAAAGCGAAATGGCCGGTCAGACGGTACTCGTAGCGGGCATGGTCGCCTCCGTGAGCCATCTCATCACCAAGTCACAGAAACCATTCGTCAAGGCATCGCTGGAAGACCTGGAGGGCAGTATCGAGGTGATGGTCTGGTCGGATGTCTATACGGAGACAATTGACCTGTGGGAGGAGGGCACCATCGTTCTCATCGAAGGGCGGGTACAAACGCGCGAAGACAGCCTCCAGATTAGCTGTAAGCGGGCCAGCCGCTACCAGCCCGGCCAGGCGCCGGCAAGAAAGCCTCCGGTGGTGGAGACCAGACCGCCCGTCGTATCGAATGGCAAGGCATCTTATGCGGCGAAACCGGCCGCCAATGGCGGACCGGCGGCTGCGGTCGCTGAAATCCCGAAGCGGCACCGCCTGGTTATCAGCATCAGCGGCACAGGCGATAGTGACAGCGATGTGCAAAAATTGCACCGCGTTGTTTACGCGATCAAGGAATTTCCGGGACGCGACGAGGTAAGTCTGCGCATTGTCAACGACGGTAAAACGGTTAACCTGAAACTGCCGCATATTTACACCGGCTACTGTCCGGAGCTTCACGAACAGCTTACAGGACTGGTGGGAGAGAGCGGGTTGAGGGTAGATACTCTGGCGGAAGAGGCCTGAAGAAGGAGCAAGCAGATGGATGCAATGACTCTGGTTGTGGTGGGATGCCTGCTGGTGCTGGTGGCGTCGGTCATCGAAGCGTACTGCGCCTTCGGGCGGCTGGCACGTCCGGATGTGAAGCCCGGTATTCTCAAGACGCCGTTCCGGTGGGTTATGGAAGCCCTGTGGGTAATCGCGCTACTGGCGGGAGGCGTGTTCTTGCTTCTCAGCCCGGGAAGCTGGATTCTGGCGCTTGCCGCGGTGGTCGGTTTCTGGCTGGTGCTCCCCTTCCTTATCACGCCCATCATGAGAAACCGCCTTCTGCCGCACTGGGACGAGGTGAAATCCGAGCTTGAACCGAAAGGTCTTAACGAAAAGAACTACTGGCGCGAAGACTGGTGGATGGTAGAGGACAAGCGGCAAGAAAAGAAGAAGAAACAGCGCGCGTAAGCGGCGTATGGTAATTTGGACTCCCGTTGGGGGCCAGCCGGAGTAATGCAATGACAACCGAGGAAACAGCGCGCGGACACAGGAAACGCCTCCGGGAACGGTTCCTCAAGGGAGGACTAACAGGGTTTGCCGATTATGAAATCGTCGAGCTACTGCTCAGCCTGGGAACGCCGCGCCATGACGTCAAACCGCAGGCAAAGGAAGCCCTGAAAAAGTTTAAGACCCTGCGCGGCGTGCTCTCCGCCGCGCCGGAAGAGCTTCAGCAGATTTCAGGTATCGGGCCGCATTCCGTGTTCGGCATCCTGCTGGTGCAGGCGGTTGCCCGCGAGTACCTCAAAGAGAAACTTCTGGATAAGCACGTCTACCAATCCGCCCAGGAAATCTTCGATTACCTCTATCATTCAATGCGCGACCTCAAGAACGAGGTCTTCAAGGTCATCTACCTGACCAGCCGCAACCAGATAATCGACATGGTTGACCTGTTTGAGGGAACGGTGGCGGGAAGCCCTGTGGCGCCACGGCAGGTGATGGAAAGCGCCCTGGAAAAACACGCGGCTTCGCTGATATTTGTCCACAATCATCCTTCCGGGGACTGCGCGCCGAGCAAAAGCGATATGGATTTGACCCGCGACCTGGTGTTTGCCGGCAGTGTACTGGGCTTGAAGGTGCTCGACCACATTATTATCGGGAACGATAAATACCACAGCTTTGCCGGCGAGGGGTTGATTGTCCAATACGAGCTTGATTTCCTGGGACTGAAGATGAAGGGCGTGTCTGAAGCAAAGCGGCGCATTTACCGGGCGGGCTTGCCCTGAGCCGTGCCGAAGGGCTTGCCCGGCACAGAGCTTAGCGGACAGAGTTAGCCTGCAAGGCAACCCCTTCCAGTTCCAGCAACTTTCGCTTCATGTCCAGCCCACCACCGAACCCGCACAGAGCGCCATCGCTGGCGATGACCCGGTGGCAGGGAACAATGATGGCAAACGGGTTGTCACCCACAGCCTGACCGGCCGCCCGTGCCGCAGCCGGTTTGCCCGCCTTTTGCGCTATCCAGCCGTAGCTCCGCGTTTCCCCGTACGGAATAGACCGGATGGCAGACCAGACCTGGCGGCGGAATGGCGTGCCACCCGAGAGGTCCAGCGCTACGGCTGAGAAGTCAGGTCTGTGCCCTTCGCAGTATTTTACAAGTTCCGCCTCTACCGAGGCAAAGGCTTCGGGAGACCACGCCGAGTCTGCGCCTTTTCCCAGCTCCAGCACGGCGGTTTCTCTGGATTCACACGGCAAGGTTACTCTTACCAGGCCCGCCGGTGATGCCAGGCAGGCAATCCACCCGAGGCGCGTCTTAAAAGCGCGGTACATCAGGTTGTCAGTCATTCTTTCCGCCCTTCCACGAGTCCCCAACTAGAAAATTATAACCCTGAGTGGAGCGAATGGGTCTCGTTTGTCACCAAGAACAAGATTCTTCACTTCGTTTACCGTGGGTATGGTTGAAGGTTTGACAATGACAATGCAGGTAAGTTCGCCACTGTCACTTAACCAGCACCGTGATATAGATATCGCCGGGAAGTCCCTCAGTAGTATAGCGGGCGTTGGTCAGGCGAATCCTGGTGCCAGTTTTCACGCGGGCGGGGATTTTAACCCGGAGGCGCTTCCCGTTCCTGGTGAGGTCTTTTTCCAGTCCTTTTTGCGCCTGCTCCCTGGTTATGGCGATTTCATAGTTCACATCCGCCGTCCGCGTGCGGGCACCCCGTCTCTGCCCCTGCGCAAACACTTCCTCCATGTTCTGGTTGTCAGGCACGTTGAAGATGATGTGGCCGGTGCTACTCTGGCGGCCGTACTGCCGGAAAGAAAAGCTTCTGCCTCGCAGAAAGTCCCCGAAGACGTTGTCCAGGAAATCGTAGCCAAGCCCTTGCCGGCCGTATTCCTTCATCACGTCTTCGAAGATATCGCTGGTAGCCTGGTTGCCGAAGACATCACTGGCGTCACCGGTGGTCCCAAACTGGTCGTACTGCTTGCGTTTGTCCTGGTTGCCGAGGACGCCATAAGCCTCGTTGATTTCCTTGAACTTCTCGTTTGCCCACTTTTCTTTGCCGGGATTGCGGTCAGGGTGGAACTCCATGGCGAGCTTACGGTAGGCTTTCTTGATATCATCGTCAGATGCTTCCCGGGGCACCCCGAGAAGCCGATAGTAGTCTTTCTTTGGCATATATTACATTCCGACATTAAGTATAGCACACGATTGCACGGCGACGGGCGTGGCGGAGAGCTTCCTCGCGGCGTTTGCGCTGAGCGTCGCCGACGGTCTCGGAATGATATTGCGGCGGGAGAACCATGTTTCCGCCCGAATCAGGATTGTGAGTCCAGGATTTCGTATTTCTACGGGCTGTCTATTTGACCGTCACTGACTTCGCCAGGTTACGGGGCCGGTCCGGGTCGAGCGCCCTGATGACCGCGGAATGGTACGCAAACAACTGGAGCGGAATGACCGTGACCATGGGATAGAAGAATTCTTCCACGATGGGCACCTTTATCCACTCGTTGAAGACCGACTCTTCGCGGTCGGAGACACCTACCACAAAGGCACCGCGTGCCCGCGTCTCGGCGACGTTGGACAGGATATCCTCAAACGTGTAATCGTGCGGGCAAATGGCTATCACCGGCGTGTCTTTTTCGATGAGCGCCAGGGTGCCGTGCTTCAGTTCCCCGGCCGGCATACCTTCAGCGTGGACGTAGGCAACCTCCTTCAGCTTCAGTGCTGCCTCGCCCGCGACGGCAAAATTGATGCCCCGCGCGATGTAATAGAAATCGTGCCGGTCTTTCAGCTTCCGGGCGATGCGCGCCACCTCCGACCAGTTCTGCTTCAGGTTCTCATCGATGAGAGCAGATACGCTGGTGAGCATATGGATGCCCTCGTCACACAGGTCAGCCATGGAGAAGGCAAGCAGATAAAGCACCGTCAGTTGCGCCATGAACGACTTGGTGGCGGCCACGCCCACCTCGGGACCACAATTGAGGTAGAGGGTGCGGTCACTGAGTCTTACCAGTGAAGAGCCGGTCACATTCACCAGCGAGAATACCCGGGCGCCGCGCTCCTTCGCCCGTTTCACGCCGTCCAGCACGTCCGCCGTCTCGCCGCTCTGTGAAATTGCCAGCACCAGGGTATCGGGTCCTACGGAATCGGAGAAATACTTGAACTCGGAAGCCATGACCACTTCGCTGAACTTGCCCGCAATTCTGGAGAAAGCGTACCTGCCAATGAGCGCGGCATAGCGGGACGTGCCGCAGGCGGTGAAAACAACCTGCCGTGCCCGCCTGATTTCGTCCGACATTTCTTTCAGTGTCTCGCGGTCCTGCACAATGGCACGGCGTATCGCCTGCGGTTGCTCATGGATTTCTTTCAGCATGAAGAAGTCGTAGACGCCCTTGGTCAGTTCGTCCTGCATCGGGTCGATTTTCACCGGCGCCCGCCTCACCTCTTTTCCTGATGAATCGAATATGGCGACTTTGTCCGCCGTTACGACCACACATTCGCCGTCCTCCACGAAGAGCAGCCGCTGGACCGCATTGTGGAATGACAGCGCGTCACTGCTCAGGTAGTTGCCCTCCGTGCCAAGACCGGCGACGAGTGGACTTTCCCGGCGCGCCGCCACGATTTTGCCCGGCTCCCGGCTGGAAATCGCCAGGATGGCATACGAGCCACTGAGCTCCTTGACCACGGTGCAGACCGCCCTTTGCAATGAATATCCGGACGCCATATATTCTTCGATGAGATGGGGAATGACCTCGCTGTCAGTCTCGGAGAGGAAATGGTGGCGGGCGGCAAGACGCCGGCGCAGGTCTTCGTAGTTTTCAATAATGCCGTTGTGAACAATGGCAATTTCCCCGTGACAGTCCAGGTGAGGATGGGCATTCGCCGAACTGACGCCGCCATGAGTCGCCCAGCGTGTGTGCCCGATGCCGGCATTGCCCGGGAGTGCATCCAGGTGGTGCCGCGCAACCACCTCCAGCAGTCTGCCGGTGTCTTTGCCGTAAAAAAGTCTATCGCCGGCGAGTGTCGCCAGCCCCGCCGAATCGTAGCCACGATATTCGAGCTTGCTCAGCGCATCGAGCAAAACGGGCGCCGCGTCCTGCCTGCCCACATATCCCACAATGCCGCACATCTTTTACTTCTTTCTCCGGTACAATTTGCGACCCGTCAGCCGCCGTTCTCCCGGACCCACGTCGGTCGTAACCACCACCCCGGGGCCGATAAGGGCGTCCGGCCCCATTTTGACACCGGGCATAATACTGACACTGACCCCAGTCTTGCAGTGATTACCGATAATAGCGCCGAACTTGTCACGGCCCGTGCCCACCGGTTTGCCATTGATTTTGACAGGTATATTTTTCGCGTCCAGCCGCCAGTTTGCCGTGATGGTACCCGCACCAAAGGAGCAGTCTTCGCCCACAATTGAATCGCCGAGGTAATTCATGTGTGTCCAGCACCGGTTGCCCACGTACGAGTCCTTTATCTCGGTGGAGAAACCGATGACACAATCGTCCCCGATGTGGCTGTAGTCCCGCACCAGGCTGTTGTTGCCAATAACCGTGTTCCGCCCGATATAGGCCGGTCCCCTGACCACGGCGTTTTCCAGGATGCGCGCATTTTCCGCAATCGTCACCCTGCCATCAATAGTCGCGGAGGGCGAAACTGACGCCGTGGGAGAGATTCGCGGCGGTTCTTTATCGAGGAAATACCTGACAGCGTCCAGGATGTGCCACGGGTACTTAATGGCTGTCCAGTGACCGCCGTAGGCAACCACCTTTACCCTGTCCGAATGCGCCAGCGAGGTGAGGGCACGCTCGTACACATCATCTTCGCCCGCAGGTTCTTGACGGATGGCATGAAGAAGCCTCTCCGGGTCAGAGTGGAGATGGACGACCAGATTTACCATGTTTGAAGGCTCTTTGCCCTGTCCTGGTTTTTCTACAATCTGCCGCAGAAACCCGCGGTCGTCGATAATCAGGTAGCCGCCGGGAAAGTAAGCCTGCACTTCCTTGCCGACGATATACGAAACGGCCTCACCGGACTGCCGCGCCTCTTTGAGCAGTGCATAACCAGAGCCATCGAAAATATCGTCAGGGTTGACGATTACGACTTCGGAGTCGAGCAGACTGGCCGCTCTCAATATTGCATCGGCCATACCCAGAGGTTGTTCTTGCACGGCGATAGAGACCTTGACCCCACGCAATCTGCTGACGACTTCATCAATCCGCACGCGGTTGGCGGGACTGGCAACGAAGACGAATTCATTTATGCCCGCCTGCCGGGCGGTCTCCACCTGGCGCTCGAGCAGGGTCTTGCCGAGAAAATCCAGCAGGAACTTGTCCTCCGTCAGGGGAAACATTCGCCTCCCGGCACCGCCGCACAAAAACAATACTTTCACCAATTCACCACGAAAGTCTGTGATTGCCCGAAGGAGAGAGGCGCCGCTTTGCACACGGAAAAGTACGCAACAAATATGGCGTTCATTCGCAAATAGAGCACTTTGAGATGCTCACCCGGCTTTCTGTTTTTCGTATTCCATCTTGGTGGCTTCGAACCAGTCGCGGCGTTCCTTCATTATTTCACGTATCGGCAGTTTGAACGGGCAACGCTCCTCGCAATCGCCGCAATCGGTGCAGTCGTAAGCCCTCTTCATGACGTCGCCGAACATGCCAGTGAAGATTCTCGCCGGGGGCATGCGCTTGGCAAAACTCGGCATGTTCATTACCGTAGAAATGGCGATATTCGCCGTGCACGGCTGGCAGTAATCGCAACGGCGGCAGAACTTGTTGCCCAGTTCCGCAATCATCTTCTGCATCTGGCGCCGTTCCGCCGCGGTCAGCTTCCACGACTTGCCCAACAGGCCCACGATTTCTTCTATCTCCGGCGGCTTTTCGATGCCGACCAGCGGAATAACATCCGGGAACTGGAGCAGGTATTTGAAGGCGATGGTGGCGTTGTCCAGCATGCCACCGGCGAGCGGTTTCATGGCAATCAGCGCCACATCATGCTCGCGGCACAAAGGCAGAAGCTCCTCGGCGGGTTCGCTGGTGATGAAATTGAACGGGAACATGATGGTCTCGAAACGGTCGGTCTTAACGGCCTCCTTGGCGGCGTCAATGCTGTGACTGGTAATGCCCACGTGCTTGATGACGCCGTCTTTCATGGCTTTTTGCACAACGGACATGGGGCCATTAGGGTCGAGCACCATCTGCAGGTTTTTCGAATCATTGACGCCGTGGAACT
>Ga0315284_10009823_pt1 | contig 13621 bp, 9 predicted proteins | sample YL17G09_16_MG_FD_203696 | JGI IMG/M metagenome (GOLD analysis project Ga0315284, IMG submission 203696) | Sediment microbial communities from Yellowstone Lake, YNP, Wyoming, USA - YL17G09_16 | ecosystem: Environmental > Aquatic > Freshwater > Lake > Sediment | place: USA: Wyoming | collected...
GATCTATACTTCCTCACAATGGCTGGAGGGGAAATCGACACCAAGAGGCTCACTCGGCCAGCTCGGCAGAAAAGCAAACTCTTATATTTCACTCCTATATTTTTATTCTCTAAAGGATACCCAATTTTGAAAGTAGTATCTTACTTGATCGCATTGTCGGTAGCATTTGCATTTTTCGGATGTGATGATCAGTATCAGACCAATCAGAACAAAAAAGAGATAATTGCATCAAAATCTGGAGAACTTGTTTTCGGTGATAAGAAAGTAACCTATTTTATCGAAGGAGAGGGGAACCCTTGTTTTGTTTGTGCTGATGGTATCATTCAGGCGAATTGCTTATCAGAAAAACTAAAAAAACAACTCCAATTTATTTTCCTTGAACAAAGACATAGCACCTATTATGGAGAACAAAAGGATTATTCTGACATTTCAATGGACACTATTGTTGATGACATCGAAATTCTCAGAAAGAAATTTGAATATGACAAAATTTACGTGCTTGGTCATTCAATCAACGGATTGATAGCAATTGAGTACGCCCGGAAATATCCACAAAATACAACTGGTGTGATAATGATCAATACGCCTCCTCATTTCCACAATGATTATATGGATATTGTTTCTCGCAACTGGAACACGAATGCCTCTGAGGAAAGGAAGATGGTTTACGAAAGCAATAAAGAAAGATTGAAAAAAACGAACGTGGACAGCTTGCCGGAAATAGAAAGGACATTCATGCAATATAAAGCCAATGTACCCATGTATTGGTATGACCCGTTATATGATATAAGTTCTGTCTTTCGGGGATTCCGTGAAAACACCAGTGGCTGGAATCATTTCTATACATTGATGAGAGATTATAATATAACCAGGTCCGAGATCAATGTTCCCATCTTTCTTTCCCTCGGTTCTTATGATTTTATGGTTCCCCAGTCGTTATGGGATGACTATATTGATAAATTCCCTACCCTCTCTGTAAAACGATTCATAAAAAGCGGACATTTTCCACATGTGGAAGAACGAGAATTATTTGACGATCAACTTCTAAGTTGGATAAAAGATAAATAAATACGGCACACAACAAACGGTATGGTTTGTTGCCCCCCGGCATGGATGCTATTATACTTGACAATTTATCAGATAATATGTTAATTAAGATTACATGATCGAAAGACCTTTCTGGATTCAGAGGATCGAGCGCGTCTGGCAATCCCGCTCGATCGTATGGCTGGCGGGGGTGCGACGGTCGGGCAAGACGACCCTAGCTCAGAGTCTCGGCGAGGATCGGATCCTTTATGTCAATTGCGATCTCCCGATCTCGGCCGAGATCACGGCGGACCCGGAATTGTTTTATCGAAACTGCGAGAAGCCGATCATCGTCTTCGATGAAATCCATCAGCTTCGCGACCCAAGCCGGCTCCTCAAGATCGGCGCGGACGTTTTCCCAAAGCTCAAGATCCTGGCCACCGGTTCTTCAACGCTCGCCGCGACCCGGAAGTTCAGCGACTCTCTGACCGGACGCAAGCTTATTGTCCATTTGACGCCGGTTCTTTGGGATGAGCTGATCGCTTTCGGAGAGGCGACGCTCCAGAAACGTCTCTATCACGGCGGCCTGCCGGAAGCGCTTCTTTCCCCCATCAAGAATCCCGGCTTCTATCGCGAGTGGATGGACTCATTCTTTGCCCGCGATATCCAGAGGCTCTTTGCTTTTCGCGACCCGGACAAGTTCATTCTTCTCTTTGAATTCATCATGAAACAAAGCGGGGGCCTTTTCGAAGTGACCCGGGCCGCCGGGGCGCTGAAGATCAGCCGCCCCACGATCGAAAGCCATCTTCGGGCTCTCGAGATCACGCAGGCTGCCACCGTCCTCCGGCCTTTCTTCGGCGGCGGGCAAAAAGAACTCGTCAGGATGCCCAAGGTCTATGCGTTTGACACGGGATTCGTCAGTTTCAGCCGGGGCTGGGACCCCCTGCGGCCGGAGGATCTTGGCTTCCTCTGGGAGCACATGGTCCTCGAATTCATCCAGGCTCAGGACGACGAACCGAAGGTTCAGTATTGGAGGGACACGGCCGGACACGAAGTAGACTTCGTCATGCCGAGAGGCCGCGATGCGGTGGATCTTATCGAATGCAAATGGAATCCGGAGGAGCTGGATCCTTCGGCGGCTAGGACATTCAGGCTATATTACCCCAGAGGCAGCAATTATCTCATAAGCCCGATGACCGGCCGCGGCTACAAGAAGCGGCTCGGAGGATTGGAATTCCTAGTCTGCGGCCCGAACGGCTGGCGGGAGCATGCATTTTGAGGTTGCGTTTCCAGGACCGGAGGAATGCATCTCGAATCCTTTCTCTAAGGCGGCCAAGGCCAGGTACGCCCCCAAGGACTCCTAGCTCATCGTCCTGGACCTGAGGCCCGAGGCCGCGGACGTCAGCGGCCTGGCGGCAGACCCATTCAAAGAATACTTGGAGAACATCACCATGGCGGACGGCCTCGTCCTTGGAGAGGACGTCGTCGGGTCGAGCTTTTGGTTCGGTCAAAACGGCCGGGCGGCCGCTCTCGTCCTGGGCGAACCGGACGTGGAGGCCGGCAAAGCGAGGCTGGCCGAGGCGCTGGCCGGCCCTGCCAAGCTCGACGAGAAGGGCAAACAGTCGATGGAGCAATAACGCGGACAGGAAGCTCTCCAAGGGCCTCGGGCTTTTCATGACGGAATGGGGCCAGAACACCGTGGACCGGCCGGAATACGATTATCTGTTCACGGTCCTGGATGTTTTGAACGGGATGAGGTGAGCACCCGCGCCGCGGGAGGCGCGGTCCGATCCGTGACGTTGACCCGTTTCTTGAGGCCATTCTCCTGCTATAGCGGGGGTCTATCGTCCTCGACATCCGGAGCGGATCGTGCCCTGCCCATTAAGGCTCCTTTCTCCCAGGTTTTTCCCATTATACCTGGACCGATTTAAGGGGGGCAGGTCAGAGCATAGAAATTACACTTCCCAGGTGGTACACTAAATGGGGGTAGGTAAAGATGGATGCCGTCATTCTGCGCCGTCTTGAGAAAGATCCGGAGGGGAGATCTCAGGCTGTTCAGGAGATCATCCCTGCTCCCTGGAAAAACAGAATCCTGACCAAAGCTCCATTCAATCCTGACCCGGCCGGATATAATCTTAGGAATCGATGCCGTTTGCGAGGCAACCCATGGGATTAGCCCTTTGGCTCCGGCCGCCCCGTCGCACCCTGGCGGTCTTTCTCTGTCTCATGCTTGTCCTTGGCGGCGCCCTGGGCTGGCTCGGCTGGAAATTTGTGAAACAGGATCGCGCGCTCGAAGGACAGCGCGTGCAGGAACGCCTGGAACTAGCGGCGGACCACATGGCCGCCGCGCTGCAGCAAAACCTCGCGGACCTTGAAAGCTATCTGAGCTTCGTCCCAAGCCCTGGCGCGAAAGAACCGCCGGACGGCGTGATGGTCCTGCAGGTGACGAAACGCACCGTCAACGCTTACCCGCCCGGCTGCCTGCTCTACTATCCCGTGATTCCGGACGGCGAAGAACCGCCGGCTGCGACCTTCGTCGCCGGCGAGACCCTGGAGTACCAGCGCAACGATCCGGCCAAAGCGGCCGAGGTCTTCCGGGAGCTTGCGCGATCACCGGATCCTGGGGTGCGCGCCGGCGCTTTGCTGCGCTTGGGGCGGAACCTCCGCAAAACCGGCCGCCATGAGGAGGCTTTCCAAGCCTACGGCGAACTCGCGCAACTTGGCCGAACCTCCGTCCTGGGACTGCCGGCGGAACTGATGGCGCGCGAAGCGTGCGGCACCGTGCTGGAAGCGATCGGAAAGCGCGAAGAACTGCGGAAGGAAGCGTCGCTCATGCATTCGGCCCTTTGGAGCGGCCGCTGGAGCTTGCTCCGCCCTGCCTGGGAGTTTCATGTGGAAGAGGCGCAGCGCTGGTCGGGGGCCAGTCCCTTGAAGGAACGCGAGCAGAACGCACTCGCGCTCTCGATCGCCACGGAATCGATGTACGGCCAGTGGATTGCCGAGCCGGAATCGAAAGGGCGCCGGATTCTGAAAATTGAAGGCCGGCCGGTGCTGATCTCCTGGGCGGGGACTTTGGATCGGCTGGCCGCTGTGTTGGCGGGGCCCGGTTACCTTGGTTCGAAGTGGACAGAGGCTTTGCAAGGCCGGCGTGTCCAGGGCGCCTTGATCGACGCGGACGGGCAGGTGATGATCGGCTCGTTCAACAAGAGCGGCCCGCAGGCCGTACGGACGGCGCCTGCCACCAGACTCCCCGGGACTCTGCACGCAACCAGTACCGATCCCGGCGCCGACGAAGCAGGCTTTGCCGGGCGTCGCCGCCTGCTGCTTTCAGGTTTCGCGGTGCTGGCGCTGGTGCTTCTGGCCGGTTCCTATTTCATCATGCGCTCCATCGACCGCGAGCGTGCCGTAGCCAGGCTCCAATCCGAGTTCGTGTCGGCGGTGTCGCATGAATTCCGGACCCCGCTCACATCGCTGCGCCAGCTTTCGGAGATGCTGTCCAAAGGGAGGGTTCCCACGGAAGACCTGCGGCAGAAATCCTATGACATTCTGTCCCGGGAAAGCGAGCGGCTGCAGAGGCTTGTCGAGTCGCTGCTGGATTTCGGCCGCATCGAGGCGCGCGCGTTCCGCTATCACTATGAGCATCTCGATCCCGTAACGTTGGTGGGTGACCTGGTGGCCGAATTCCAGGAGAAGGCCGCTGCCCAGGGCTACCACGTCGAACTGGAACTCGCAGGGGAGTATCCGCTCATCCACGCCGATCGCGAAGCGCTCGGCCTGGCGCTGCGGAACCTGCTCGACAACGCGGTCAAGTATTCGCCGGGCTGCCGCGCCGTCTGGGTCGAGATGGCGCGCGAACGAGGCCGACTGGCTATCCGTGTCCGGGACCAGGGCATGGGAATTCCGGCTTCGGAGCAAAAGGAGATCTTCAAGAGATTCGTCCGTGGGACCGGCTCCAGGGCAGCCAATATCCAAGGAACCGGCATCGGCCTCGCCATGGCGCGCCACATCATCGAAGCCCATGACGGCGAGATCCGCCTGGAGAGCGAACCTGGCAGGGGCAGCACGTTCACTATCCTGCTGCCGTTGGAGAAGATGACATGAAACGCATTCTGGTTGTGGAAGACGAAACCGCAATCGCGTTTGGTCTGGAGCTGGACCTGAAGAGCGAGGGATACGACGTGGTGATAGAATCGGACGGAGAAAGCGCCCTGCGGCGGGCGCGGAAAGAAGCCTTCGACCTGATACTGCTCGATGTCATGCTGCCGCGAAAGGACGGCTTTGAGGTCTGCCGCGAACTGCGCCGGGGCGGATCGAAAACGCCTGTCATCATGCTGACCGCCAAGGCCCAGGAGGCGGAGAAAGTGCTGGGGCTGGAGATCGGCGCCGACGACTACGTGACCAAGCCCTTCAGCCCGCGCGAACTGCGGGCCCGGGTCAAGGCGGCGCTCCGCCGCACCGCGGAAGATGATTTGCCGATATGCCGGTTCGGCGACGCGGAGGTGGATTTTGGGCGTTGTGAGCTGCGGCGCGCCGGCAAACCGGTAGAGCTGACGGCCCTCGAGTTCAAGCTGCTCACCGCATTTGTGCGCAACAGTGGCAAGGTGCTGAGCCGGACTCGACTCCTGGATCTCGTCTGGGGGCACGGCACATTCGTCACCGATCGCGTGGTTGACAACCACGTTGTCACACTGCGAAAAAAGGTCGAGCCGGAACCTTCAGAGCCACGTTACATCGTGAGCGTCCGCGGCATGGGATACCGTTTCGATGGCTGAATAAAACCCAATCCTGACAATAGCGTGGATCCTCGCCTGACAGTGGAGCCGTAACATGATGGGCAGGAGGAAATCATAATGAAAACAACAAAGTTAGTTCTTTTGACCGGGCTGCTCTGCGCGGCCCTGTCCGCCGGGTACCTGGCGAGCCAGGCGAAGGACAATAAGGCGGACGTGGCGCTCCAGGCCGCCATTAAAACAGAAACCGTCGATGGAAACCTGAAGGGCGCGATCGAGCAGTACAAGAAGATCGCCCAAAGCGTGAACCGCCCGGTCGCCGCGAAAGCGCTGATCCGCCTGGGCCAGTGTTATGAGAAATTGGGCGACGCGGAAGCGCAAAAGGCTTACCAGAAAGTGATTGACAGCTATCCTGAACAAACGGAAGCAGTCAAGGCGGCGAATGAAAAGCTGTCCCTTCTCCTGAGAGCCGATACCGTTGCCGGAAAAGGAAATAAGGAATTTAGTATCAGAAAGATAAAAGAAGGGAAAGATGTATATGTCGGTGATGTGGGTACAGAAGGAGCGGTTTCACCAGACGGCAGGTATCTCTCATACGTGGACTGGGATACCGGCGACCTCGCGATCTATGAAATCGCTACCGGAACTAAGCGCCGTCTTACGAACAAGGGTTCCTGGGATCAATCAAATGAATTTGCTCAATATTCCAGATGGTCACCCGACGGCAAGCAGATTGTTTATGACTGGTCCAATAAGAACGGCGATATCGACTTGTGTATTGTCGGGCTTGACGGCTCGAAACCCCGAATTCTTTACAGTAATGAGGAAAATGATTGGGCTCAAACGTACGGTTGGTCCCCCGACGGCAAACAAATTCTGGCTTGCTTCAGCAGAAAAGACAGACCATACCAGATCGTGCTAGTTTCCACTGCCGATGGATCTGTGCGCGTTCTCAAAACAATGGAACAAGGATGGCCGGATAATATGAACTTTTCACCGGACGGGCGCTATATCGTGTATGACTTTCCACAAAAAGGATCCTGGGAAAGTGACATCTCCCTTCTGTCAACCGATGGAAGCCGCGAAATTCCGTTGGTTGAACATCCTGCCGATGATTATGTGCTCGGCTGGGCGCCGGATGGGAAAAATATCCTTTTTGCCAGCGACCGCAGGAATAGCCCGGATGTCTGGGTTATTCAATTCGCAGATGGAAAAGTTCAGGGAACTCCCAAACTGGTTAAATCGAATATTGGAAAAATATATCCAAAGGGATTCACCCAGAAAGGTTCTTTCTACTACGGAATATATGACTCTGCGTATGATGTTTATTTTGCGGAACTCGATCCGGAGACAGGCAAAATGCTGGCTCTAACAAAAAAGACGAGTACACGTTTTGAGGGGTCCCTCACTCAGCCCGAATACTCGCCTGACGGGAAATACATTGCCTATATTTCTGTATCGGCCAGTCATTCCGCTCTCAGTATTCAATCCCTTGAAACCGGAAAGATGCAAGAATTCCCATCTAAACTCCGAAGCTTTTATCAACCCCGTTGGTCTCCGGATGGCCGCTCTATTCTTGTCAATGGCATGGATTCTAAGCGGAAAAGTGGGATATGGCGCATTGATACCCAATCGGGAATCTTCACACTCATAGTGCCGCCCGCGCCCGACGATAGAGATGTGGCAACAACACACGAATGGTCCCGTGACGGGAAAGCTATTTTTCTGGCGCGAAATGCCAACCATCTACCTTATCAATCTCGAATTATGCTAAGAGAGATAGAAAGCGGTACAGAAAAGGAACTCTATCGTGGATCCCGCGGTATGTTCTCATTATCCTGTTCACCGGACGGCAAATGGCTGGCTTTTATGAGAAGGGGGAAGGAAGGATTTTTGGGAATCATGCCGGCTGCCGGAGGAGAACATCGAGAACTGTATAGGTTTAAGCAAGAAGACCTAATGTTCGTTTCACTCAGATGGACTCCTGATGGAAAGTATATTCTCTTTGAGCATGTAGAACCCGGACAAAACAAATGGAGCTTATGGCGAATTCCCATGGAGGGCGGAGAACCCCAGAAAGTTGGATTAGAATGGGACGTTCGTATCCTTTTAAGTGTTCATCCCGACGGGCGACATATCGTGTTCTCATCTCCTAGTTCCATCGGTGAAAATTCAGGAAACTGGGTAATGGAAAATTTCCTGCCGATTGATAAGAAAGAGAAATAACCGGAAGGCGACATGCTCGACGACGCGCGACGGCGGCGGAGGCTTCTCGGCCACGAACGTCAGATTGAGGTAGCGAGGGCGGTAGATTCCCGGCACATCGGGAAGGAAGAACCAAGCAACACACGAGGAAATCACCGAGGATGATCCGGGAATCCCGAATAGAAGCAGAAACCGGGTCTCCGTTTCTAGACGAATATCTTATTTTCGGGGATAGGATATTCTTCCCACATGACAATTGTGGCGCTCGCGGCTATAATTGAACCGCGACAGTCCCGGGAGGTAGGGATGCACCACTCTAAGTTGCGGCCGCCGCGCAATGTTCTGGTTCTGTTTATGGCGGTCTCGGCCGTTTCGGTGTCTGCCTTGGTTTGGCTGAGTTGGCGTCTGCTGGAGCAGGACCGGGCGTTGGAGAACCAGCGTATCCAGGAACGGCTCGAACGCGCGGCCGATCTGATCGTCACGTCCCTTGATCTGGGTCTTTCGGAAATCGAGAATCGTCTTTCGGTCCTATCCGATCCCGGTGATCATGCTCTGTCCGTTGCTTTCGGCCCACGTGAGGTCGAAACCCATCCCGGCGGGCGTTTGCTTTATTATCCCTTTATTCCACAGGTTCGGGAATCCCCTGTGACCGTGTTCGAAGCGGGGGAGACTCTCGAGTTCCGGCAGCAGGACTACGTCGGGGCGATTGCCGCGTTCCGCGCGCTGGCGCTCTCGAAGGACCCTCTTATCCGGGCAGGGGCGCTGGTGCGTCTTGGGCGAAATCTGCGTAAGAACAACCAGATCCATGAAGCGCTTGCGGTTTACGAAGAACTTGCCCGGCTCGGATCGACTCCCGTGGGCGGAGATCCGGCCGAACTTCTCGCCCGACAGGCCCGATGCCCACTTCTGAAGGAGCTGAATCAACTTTCAGAATTGCAGCGCGCGGCCGGATCTTTAGACGCCGACCTTCAGCAGAGCCGCTGGCAACTGGATCGCGTTTCCTATCAATTCCATTCGCAAGAAGTCCAACGCTGGTTGACCTCCGAGCCCGATACCCTGGCCGAACGCCAAGCCGCTCTCGCCCTTGCCGCCGCCGTGGAATCCCTCTGGGAGCAATGGCAAGAACTCAGGCGGGGGGAAGGGAGCGCGCGCGGCTGTCGCAGTCTTTGGGTGCATGGCCAGTCGATCCTCTTGCTCTGGGACAGCTCTCCGGAAAAACTCGTGGCCTTGGCGGCTGGTCCGCGCTATCTGGAATCCCAATGGGGTCCTACCTGGCGGAATCTTGGCGTCACCGTGTCGTTGCTGGATTCCGATTCCCACAATGTGCTTCAACCATTCCCTCCGACCAATCCGCAGCAGGCCCTGCGCACGTCATCCGACACGCGATTGCCGTGGACTCTGCGGATTACCAGCGCCGATCCTGCCGCGGATCTGGCCCAGCTAGCCGGGCGCCGGCGCCTCCTGCTGGCGGGTTTGGCTATGATGGGCGTCATGGTGCTTGTGGGCGGGTACTTCACGTCGCGCGCCGTGTCACGCGAGTTGGCCGTCTCCCGGCTGCAGTCCGATTTTGTCTCGGCGGTCTCGCATGAGTTTCGGACACCTCTGACCTCGATGCTCCATCTGACCGATTTGCTCGACCGAGGCATCGTGTCGGACGAGGACCGCCGCCGGCAGTACTATGCCGCATTGGCCCACGAGACCACGCGGCTTCACCGCCTGGTCGAGAGCCTCTTGAATTTCGGGAGCATGGAAGCCGGCGCGTTTGAGTACCGATTCGAGCCGGTCGACCTCGCCGTCCTGGTCGGGGATGTCGTGGCCGAGTTTCGGAAAGAGTTCGCCTCCAGCGGCCATCGCTTTGAGCTTCGTGCGGATAACGGCCTTTCCCCGATTCGAGTCGACCGCGAGGCTCTCAGCCGAACGCTGTGGAACCTTTTGGACAATGCGGTGAAATACTCGCCCGGCCGGCCGGCGATCTGGGTCGATCTGGCGCGCGAAGGAAAGCGTGTCGCCCTCCGCGTTCGCGATCAAGGCACGGGCATCCCCGCTGAGGAACAAAAGGAAATCTTTAATAAATTCGTGCGCGGCTCCGCGGCCCGGGCATCGAGTGTCAAAGGAACCGGGGTCGGCCTGGCCATGGTCCGGCACACGGTTCGCGCCCATGGCGGCGAAGTCCGGGTCGAAAGCCGTCCTGGGGAAGGAAGCACCTTCACAATCTTTTTGCCGGGGGAGGGATGAAAACGATGGCGCGTATCCTAGTCGTGGAAGATGAAGCCAACATCGCCCTTGCCCTCGAGGACGACCTCAAGAAAGAAGGCTATGACGTGGAGATCGTGGGCGACGGCGACCGCGCCTGCAGCCGCGCCCTGGAGGCGGCTTTTGACCTGATCCTGTTGGACGTCATGCTGCCCCATAAGGACGGATTTGATGTCTGCCGCGACCTCAGGCGCGCTCGTGTTCGGACGCCGATCCTGATGCTCACGGCCAAGACGCAGGAAGCGGAAAAAATCCTGGGCCTCGAGTTGGGGGCCGACGACTACGTCACCAAACCGTATAGCCCGCGGGAGCTGCGCGCGCGCATCAAGGCTCTCTTACGCCGTGCCGCGGATGAACTTCCCGAAGTCTTCCGATTCGGCGATGTCGAAGTGGATTTCGCGCGTTACGAGGTCCGGCGCGGCGGCCGACTTCTCGAGGTCACACCGACGGAGTTCAAACTGCTCGCCGCCTTTATCCGCCAGCGGGGACGGGTGTTAACGCGAGACCAGCTCCTCGACCTCGCGTGGGGTCAGGGGGTCTTCGTCACCGACCGCGTGGTGGATAACCAGATCGCCAACCTGCGCAAGAAGATCGAACCCAAGCCATCGAAGCCGCGCTATCTGCTCAACGTGCGCGGCGTGGGGTATCGATTTGATGGCTAAGGTCTGACACAACCGTGACAGTTTCGTGATTGGCTGAGGACAGGGAGGCCGTACTCTGCCGGCAGGAGGAAAAAACCATGAAAACCCGTCATATCGGTTTGATTGGAGCGGCGCTGCTCGCGGTCTTCCTGGCAGCTTTGCTTGCCGCGGGCCAGAAGAACGACCAGGCTGAGTTGGCCCTCAAGGCCGCCATTAAAACAGAAACCGTAGATGGAGACCTGAAAGGGGCGATCGAGCAGTACAAGAAGATCGCCGCGCAGCCCGGCGCCGGCCGCGCCACGGTCGCGACCGCCCTGCTACGGATGGGCCAGTGCCACGAAAAGTTGGGCAATGCAGAGGCCCGCACAGCCTACGAGCGCCTGGTGCGCGAATACGCCGATCAATCCGAGATTGTGGCACAGGCGCGGGTGAGGCTGGCGGCACTGGGCGGTCCCGGTGCCGGCGGGGGACTCGTCGCACGCCGGGTTCTCACAGACGCCTCCGGCGTCGGTGGGGTCTTGACCGCGGATGGCAAGTACATCAGCAATATAGACCGGGGCACGGGTGACATGGTCCAGTTCGAAGTTGCCAGCGGACAGACGAGCAGAATCACAAATAGGGGGCCCGCTCACGAGACTGGGGATGTCTACGAGTTACCAATGTACTCACGCGACGGAAAACAAATCGCGTACGCCTCGTATACGAAGGAGAACGACTGGGGCCCTCAACTGCGGATTAGAAACCTGGATGGTTCGGGCCTTCGCACACTTTACAGTGGTGAGAAAGGCGGTGAGTTCCTACCCGTGGACTGGTCGCCTGACGCAGGGTCCATCCTCGCACTTCGCAGGCATAACAAGGCGAGTGAACTAACACTGATCTCGACAGCGGACGGCTCGGTGCGCGTCCTGAGGAGTATTGCTTCGGCCTGGTCCATGTGGAAAAGTGCCAGTTTCTCGCCCGATGGGCGATTTGTCGCGTTCAGTTTGGTGCGTGAGGGCAGCCCACCCCATAGCGACGTCTTCCTGATGACCGCCGATGGCCGGAATGAGGTCGTTGTTGCCGGGCATTCCGCGGAGGATCGACTGCTTGGATGGACGCCGGACGGGAGAAGCCTTCTCTTCCTCAGCGACCGCTCGGGGACGTGCGACATCTGGAGCGTCCACATCACCGGGGGGAAGCAGCAAGGAGAACCGGAACTGCTGAAAAAGGACTTCGGCTGGGATTCAGAGGTTCTTGGCTTTGCACCCGACGGCTCCCTTTATTACAAGACTGGCACGTCTTCAGGTCGCTTTTACAACGGTGAGGTCGACCTTGAAACCGGTAAGGTGCTCGTGCCACCCGCGCCGGTCACGACGCGGTATACCGGCCCACCGTTTATGTCAACATGGTCACCCGACGGCAGGAACTTGGCCTACATTTCACGTATGGGTACCATCGGTCCCGGAAACAACATCCTCACGATCCGGTCCGCCGCAACCGGGGAAGAGCGCTTTCTGTCGCCGCGTCTTCGTGGCGTTGCCATGCCCTCCTGGGCGCCGGACGGCCGTTCCGTCATCGCGGTCGGGGTGACGGAGAGTAGAAGTGGAATCTTCCGAATTGACGCTGAAACAAGCGCGATTACCAAGCTGGCAGATCAGAGCCGGTTTGCGCCCCGCCTTTGCCCGGATGGGAAGACCCTGGTGTTCGTGACGGATGGAATCATCATGAAACGCAACCTCGACACCGGTGACGAGTCGGAAGTTATCAAAGCAGGAATGTTCTACGACCTCTCGCCGGACGGCCGGGAAGTGGTGTTCCAGGTGAACGATACAGTAAAGAGCGTGTCCCTCAATGGAGGGGAGCCGCGGGAGCTATTTCACGGTTTGGCGAAAAGTTACGCCCTGAAGTGGACGAGGAACGGCCGTTACATCATCGCCCAGGCACGCGGTACCGCGAGCAGTGAAATCTGGCGGGTACCTGCACAGGGCGGGACGCCGCTGAAGCTGGACATCTCCGTTCCAAAAATGGACGACTTCTCCTTCGCGCTTCACCCGGACAACCGCCGCTTTGCGTTCAGCGTCAATGAGGAATCCAAGAGCGAGCTGTGGGTGCTGGAGAATTTCCTGCGGCCGCTGAAAGTCGCCAAGTAGCTGGTAGAAACGGTGACAGAAAGCGAGGCAGGCGTCGAGCCAAGGGACGAGCCTTTGGCTCGCCACTCGCCCGTGGCTTATATCCACGGGCGAGTACGGCGGAAGTAGACCCCCGGGCAAAGCCCTGGCCCCCGGCCGCCGTCGCGGCGCCTGCCTACCCTCGTTTTCATTCGCCGAGCCAGGTCATGCACCATGACAATTTCGTGACACAGACCTCACTGTCCACCGCTTCCGGCCCTCAAAGGGAAGAACGTCATGATCATCTTCCCCAGGGGCTACGCGGCCGAGAACCACTGGTGCTCGATCTGCAACTACAAGTATGCCGAACTCATCGAGCAGGGCAAACAGTCGATGGAGCGCTCCCGTGGACCAACCGGAATACGATTATCTCTTCAAGGTCCTGGAGGTCTTGAACGGGACAAGGTGAGCCTCCGCGCCGTAGAAAGCGCGTTTCAGTCGGTGGACGTCAGGGCGGCGATTGACATCGCCGCTCAGCCGGCGATATATTATCGGCATGGTTATGAGGGGAAATTCATCGGCCGGAGGGACCGTTCTCAACGCCGTACAAAAAGGAAAATCCTATAGTACATCGGCGCGTCGAGGGTGATTGCATGATCAAGCGAATCGTCATTGCATT